>Ga0209727_1000869_pt1 | contig 29004 bp, 39 predicted proteins | sample RifGroC1_FD_183995 | JGI IMG/M metagenome (GOLD analysis project Ga0209727, IMG submission 183995) | Groundwater microbial communities from Rifle, Colorado, USA - Groundwater C1 (SPAdes) (version 2) | ecosystem: Environmental > Aquatic > Deep subsurface > Groundwater | place: Rifle, Colorado...
CATCCGCACGAAAAATTATCCCAATGTGGAGAATCCGCATAATGCCTGCCAGTAAACCAGCAAACCTGATCAAAAGGCATGAAACTGCCGCGGAGAAAAGTGCCAGAGAATCGGCGGAAAACGCCATGAATTCAGGGCGCGGACTGCCCGCGGAAGCTCCTGCGCGGATTGCCAAGTTCCCAATTGCGGCAAAAACGTGGCGCGAAATCATGCGGGAGTATGCAGCCATCGAAGGTGTGATAGTTACCCGGTTGGATCAGGGGCTGCTGATTGATTATTGCATGCTGACTGAGCAGCTGACTGAGATCGATCGGATGCGGAAGGCCGCCTATGAAGTCTGGCTGCTGCTGAATGCGAAGTATGAAGCCTTCCTCAAGATTGGCCAAACCGAAGAAGCCTTGAAGCTCTCAAAGGAAATCGGAGAGGCCTTCGAATCATTCAATAAGCTCGATGGGCGAGCTGACCGCAAGCGGGACATGCTTCTAAAGCTGCGCCAATCGCTGTACCTTACCCCACGATCGCGGGCAGGGGCTGCGCCAGACCCGAAGGAGAAGGAACCGCCTCCGGATGAACTTGAGCAGCTGCTCAGTGAGGCTAATGAAATTATCAGTGGTGGCCAGGGTGCACAATGAAGCGATTCTTTGTGTGGATGCTGGCAGTGGCGATCATGGCCTGTTTGGTGCTGCCCATGTTCAGTGAAGCACACGCCAACCGGGCGGTGCGGTTCTTCGAATCGCTTAAGCATACGAAGGGTCAGTTCTCCGGGCAGCCGTTTACCTTGCTGCCGTGGGAGCGGGAGATCATCCGGACGGTTTATGGAACCCTCAAAGCTGATGGCACCCGTCAGTATAAGTTCGTCTATGTAGAGATCCCCAAGAAAAACGGCAAGTCCGAGCTGGCGGCCGGTGCGGCTTTGTATCAGCTCTTTGCAGATGGTGAGAAAAGCGGCGAGATTTACGGCTGCGCCGCGGATCGTGATCAGGCGAGCCTGGTATTCAATGTGGCCGTCGAAATGATCCATCAGGCTCCAGCGCTGGCCACGCGGGCCAAGATACTCGAATCGACCCATAAGATCATCGACAAGGTATCTAAATCCGTGTACAAGGCGGAGAGCGCCGAGGCCTATACCAAACACGGCCTGAATCTTAGTGCCTGTATTTTCGATGAGCTGCATGCTCAGCCGAATCGCAATCTGTGGGATGTGATGACCTTCGGCGCTGGCGATGCGAGAAGGCAGCCGATCTGGTGGATCATTACCACGGCGGGAGACGACCCGGACAGAGTCAGCGTCGGTTGGGAACAGCACGAGTACGCGGTCAAGATCGCCGCCGGTGAGATTATCGATACGACCTGGTACGTGGCCATCTATGGCTACGAGGGTGAGGACATCTATAACGAAGAAAACTGGGTGTTGGCCAACCCGAGTCTGGGGCATACCTTCACCATCGAATCGGTGCGCGAGGCGGCCGCCAAAGCCAGGGTCAAACCGGCGGATGAACGGCTGTTCCGCTGGCTGCGCCTGAATCAATGGATCACCAGCAAACTGACCACCTGGCTGCCGATCGATCTGTTTGATCAGACGGTGGGTGATTGGTCACCGGTGGAACAGAGCGGGCGCGAGTGCTACATAGGGCTGGATCTATCCACCACCACGGACCTTTCAGCGATCGCGATCCTCTTCCCGCCGCAGGATTCCCAGCTGGACTGGCGCTTACTTTGGGAGGCGTGGATCCCGCAAGAAAACATGGTGGAGCGGATTGCCAAGGACCATGTGCCATACGACAAATGGGTAGAGGGCAAGTGGGTGACTGCCACGGAAGGCAACGTGATCGATTACATGACCATCAAGAATCGAATTATGGAGCTGAGCCAGCTGTACAAAATTCGGGAAGTGGTGGCGGACCCGGCCTTCGCAACCATGATGTTGCAGGAGCTGCAGGCGGATGGGTTGACCGTGGTGACGGTGCCGCAAACTTTCATCAACCTGACCGATCCGATGAATCAGGCGGAGATCCTTTTAAAGGAAAACAAACTTACACATAGCTCCAGCCCGCTGGCCAGGTGGACATTTGGCAATACTTCCATCGCCAAGAACGGCAGCGGGTTGATCAAGTACGTCAAAGAGACCAGGGGCAAGTCGGTCATTCGCACCAAACGGATCGATCCGGTAGCCGCATGGATCACGGCTATGTGCCGGGCGCGATTCTATAAGGGCAGCGTGGATCTGAGCGCTGCGATTCTCTCTCCTGACTGGGGCATGTGATGAAACTCGATATTGCCTGCGGGAATCACAAAGACCTCGGCTGGACAGGAATCGACATCCAGCGGCTGCCGGGCGTGGACATTGTCCACGATTTGAACATTCACCCCTGGCCGATCTTCTCAGACAGCATCGAGGCGGCGAAGGCCTGGCACATCATTGAGCACATTCCGCCAGTGGGCGTCACAGAGCGAGGGACGCGCCGGCCGTTCATTGAATTCATGGATGAGTGCTGGCGGGTGCTGCAGGTGGGTGCCAGAATCTATATTGAGACGCCTTACGGATCCAGTGATGGATTCCTGCACGACCCTACCCACTGCAACCCGGTGGATGAAATCACCTTTGAGCATTTCGATCCGGATTATCCCCGGTATCTGACCTACCAGCCAAAGCCGTGGCGAATCGCATCGCTGAGCTGGACGCGGGATGGCAATGTAAATGTGATTCTAGAAAAGAGGGCTGAGTGACCTTTTTAGACTCTGTAATCCGGGTAATCAACGCGCTGCAGGGCCCTCAGCTGCCAGCTGCGCCGATGCAACCAGAGACCAGGCCGGAGTTCATCGTGCCCTGGGGCCGCATGACAGATGCCGGGCAGCGGGTCTCTGCTGAAAAAGCCAAATCTCTGGCGACGGCTTACCGCTGCGGCAACATTTTGAGCGATGATATCGCGTCGCTGCCCTTCCAGGTGTTCAAAAAAATGGGCCGGTCAATCGACCAGGTGGAGCCCAATGGCGTGACGCGCAACCCGGCGTACCTACTGGAGGTAGAGCCTAACCGCTGGATGACCCCCTTTATTTTCAAAAAGACGATCATCCTGTGGCTGCTCTATTACGGGAATGCCTACATCTGGGATCCACAGAGCGAGTACCGCGAGTTTTACATTCTGGATGCGGATAAAACAACCCCGGGATTCAATCCCAACGGTGACAAGGTTTATAAAACCGTCTTCCCCAACGGCGATGAACAAATTTTGCCTGGTGACGAAGTGGCGCATTTGATGATCAACTCCACCGACGGCCTTTCGGGTAAAAGCGTGCTGACCTACGCACGCGAGACGATGGGGCGGCAGCTGGGTGCGCACCAAACCCAGAACAAACTGCATTCGCAGGGATTGAATCCATCCGGCGTGTTATGGGTCAACGGTGAAGTGAACCCAGAAGCGCGGCAGAAGCTGAAAGAAAGTTACCTGGCTTCGATCCGTGGATCTGAAAATGCCGGTGGGGTGGCGGTCTTCGATAACAAGGTCGCTAAATTCGAACCAATCTCCATCACCCCGGCCGATGCCCAGTTTCTAGAGACGGTGGGCGCAACAGATGGAGAAATCGCCAATTTCTTCGGCATGCCGCTGCACAAGATCAACATGGGTAAACAGAGCTACCAGAGCAACGAGGCTCAGCAGCTTGATTACCTGGGTACCACGCTGAATCCGTACCTGGTGCAGCTGGAAGAGGTTGGCCGGTTGAAATGGTTGACGCTGGATGAGCGAAAGGATACCTATTTCCGAGTTATCCGCGAGGCGCTGCTGCGCACCGACGCCAAAACCCGCAGCACGTACCTGAAAGAAAAGATTCTTTCCGGGCAGATGAGTCCCAATGAGGCGCGGCAGATCGAGGATCTATCGGCTTACGATGGCGGCGACGCTTACTACATCCCGGCCAACATGGCGCGGGTGGCTGAGGACGGCAGCCTGCAAACCGGTCTGACTTCCATTGCAGAGACCAAGGCACTGGAGAGCGGCGCATGAAGCGGTTAATGAGCAAGTTGCGCGATCGCTATATTGGGCGGCCGGCGGCGGTTCTGGGTGGCGGTCCGAGTTTGCCCGCCGATCTGGCGCGGGTTCCAAAAGGTGCGGTGCTGATCGCGGTCAATTATCACGCTTTCAAGCTGGTCCAGGCAGATTTCATGGTGTACAACGATCACCCCGAATCTGACCCGCGGCTGTTGGAGGCGGTGGAAACCCTAAAGACGGTAAAAGTCAGCGCTGATCCGACATCGGATATTTTGTTCGATGTACCGGTGTGGACCGGGTTCTATTCATCCAATACGGCAGCCTGGTTTGCCTTATGGATGGGCTGCGATCCGGTGATTTTATGCGGCATGGATTGCTACCAGGGCGACAAGGTTTATTTCCATGATTATAGCCACGACGTACCTACCTTTCATTATCCGCTCGAGCATCACCTGCGCCCGTGGCAAGAGGACGGGCTGAATCTGCTGCCGCATGTGGAACGGCTCAAGGCGATGAGCGGACCGTTGATCAATATCTTTGGATCGTTTCAAGGAAGCGAGGTTGTATGAAAAACCCTATGCGAGTCATCGAAGGGACGGCAAAACCCTTTGAGCGTTTTTGGGGGCTGCGAAATGCTGCCGACTCCGAAAGTGGAGAGCCAGAGATTGAGTTTTATGGCTACATCAGCGAATTTTCGTGGTTTGGCGATGAGATTACCCCGGCGATGTTCAAAGAAGATTTGAACACGCTCGGCCAGGGCGGACCGGTTACCGTGCGGATCAACTCGGGCGGTGGTGAATGTTTTGCCGCCAGCGCGATCCGGGCGATGATCATGGATTACCCGGGTAGAGTGACCACCCGCATCGATGGCCTATGCGCCAGCGCTGCCACTTTTGTGGCAATGGCGGGTGACGTGGTCAAGATGCAGGACTCGGCTTTCTTCATGATCCATGACCCTTCCATTCTGGCATGGGGAAACATCGAAGAGCTTAAAGCGGCCCTAGCAGAGTTGAAGGTAGTCAAGAACGGGATTGTTCAAACCTACCAGAGCAAAACCAGCCTGGACGCCGATAAGCTGGCAAAAATGATGCTCGATGAGACCTGGATGACCGCCCAGGAAGCTATGGAACTTGGGTTTGTGGACGAGGTGATCACCGGCAACGCGGCAAAGTCGGGCAGGTACGCTCAGAATCGGGCGTTCCTGAACTGCCTGGAGAATTACAAACACGTTCCGGATGCGCTGTTGGAAGAAGCCACAGAGCCAGAGGATGCGGTCATTGATGAGAATGTTCCGGATGAATCAGCTGACAGTGAGGCTGAGGAATCCGCTGCAGAGGAAACTGAACCGATCGAGACCCCAGTGGATCCCGAGACGGTCAGCGACCTGGAAAAAGAAGCGCAGGCGCTGCGCAATTATTTGGCCATATTTGGCCCAAAGGAGTAAGCATGTCGAAACTAAAACCTTTATTGGACGCGGCCAAAACGGCCGACGCGAAGGTGAAATCCATCTTACAAGAGATGACCGACGCCTTCGAGAGCGGAACAGAGGAAGGCAAACAGAAGGCTCTTGACCTTCGCCCGACACTGGACGAGGCGAAGAAAGAGTCGGAAGACGCCAACCAGCTGTATGTCAGCGCTCGTGATGCATCCGAGGAAGTTGATCCGGATGTGAACGCCCGCAAATTTGTCCCGGCTGGCGATGGAAATTCGCAGAACAGCGGGGCCAAAGAGATCACCCGATCCGAGTATGAGGCGATGGCGTATTCCGATCGCCATGATTATCTGGCTGCGGGCGGTGCAATTGTTGACAACCCGGTTGATTAAGCCGGGAAATATTCATTCAGACGCTTTTTGAAAAGGAGCACTTATTATGGCAAACACGTTAACCAACCTCATTCCAGCGGCTGTAGAAGCGCTGGACATCGTATCGCGAGAGATGGTCGGGATGATCCCGGCTGTGAACCGCGATTCATCCGCCGAACAGGCGGCAGTCGGCCAGTCGATCGTCTTCCCGGTAGTCGCTGCCCGGTCGGCAGTTGCCACGACTCCCGCGTCAACCGGTCCGACAACGGTTGACACCGCAGCCCCTGGCACCACGGTGACCATCTCCAAAAGCTACGCCGTGCCGTTCTACCTGACTGGCGAGCAGGACAAGGGCCTCGGGAAGACTTCGGCGAAATCCACTTTCATGCGGGACGTTATGGCGCAGTGTTTTCGCACACTGGTCAACCTGATCGAGGTCGATCTGGCGACCGTGGCCAAGCAAAAAGCCTCCCGCGCTTACGGCACCGCTGGAACCGCCCCCTTCGCAACGGCCGCGGATATGAGCGATTCGGCCGGTGTGGCGCGAATCCTGGATGAAAACGGCTGCCCGATCACCGATCGGCACCTGGTGTTGAATCACGCGGCGATCAATAACCTGCGGGCCAAACAGGCCAACCTGTTGAACAGCGGGCCGGACCTGCTGAAACGCGGCATCCTGGACCAGATGGGCGGGTTCGATATCCACCACAGCGGCGGGCTGACCCTGCATACCAAAGGTACCGGTACGGGATTTTTGGTTGACCTGACGGCCGGTTACGCGGCCGGCAGCACCGCGATCCACGCCGATACTGGTCTCGGGACGATCCTGGCCGGCGACATCTTGACCAATACCAAGACGAGCCGGGACACCAATAAATACGTCGTAAAAACCGGGGTGACCGGCGGAACCGGATTGGATGTTGATCTCGTGCTGGCCAATCCCGGCAACAAAGTCGACTGGGTGAACAATGACCCATTGGCTGTTGGCAACAGTTACACCCCGAATCTAGCCTTCCATCGCAACGCGATCTGGCTGGCCACCCGCGCTCCGGCTGTTCCGGAAGGCGGAGACGCTGCCACTGATGCCACCATGCTGGTGGACCCGGTTTCCGGTCTGGCCTTCGAACTGCGGGAATACCGCCAGTACCGCCAGGTGGCATGGGAAATCGCCATCGCCTGGGGCTATGACGCGATCAAACCCGAGCACATCGCCATCCTGTTAGGTTAATCGTAATTTTGGAGGTCCACCAGTGGCAAACATCTTAACTGCAAGCGAAGCTGCAATCGTGCTGAAAACGACATCAACCGATGCCGCGATGGTGCAACTTTTGCCGCTGGTGGACTCCTACCTTAAACAGGCTACTGGACATGACTGGGCGGCGGATACATCGATTCGCTCAGAGGCCAAAGCCGCGGCTCAGATGCTGCTGGTGCAATGGTACGAGAATCCGGCCATGACCGCCAGCGGGTTGACCAGCCTGAATTTTGGGCTGCAGGCTGTGCTGGTGCAGCTGGAGGCCCTGGCGCTGAGCTACCGGGAATTTCTGGGGCGCAATGGCGCCGGCGGGTGCGTGATGCCGGGTGTAACGATCGGGGATTCAGTGACATCGGTGATCGGGTTGATCGGTCTCTCCGGAGACCAGGCCAGCTCGTTTGAAACCGTGATCACGGTCGATGATCAGATCCAACAAATCAGCGGCAGCGATCTCTCTACCAAGTGGTTCCGGGCGTTCATGGTCACTCCAGGTGAACTATGAAAATAAATGATAAACCGTTCAACCCGGGTGAGCTGCGAACGCCGGTTTTGCTGGCGCCGGCAACTGTTGCCACGGGAACGGGCGGATTTCAGAGCCGGGCCCCAGACACCGCCAACCAGGTGAGTGTTCTGGCCAAGTGGGTAAACCTTCACGGTCCGGAAGTGTGGGCGGCGAACGCTGAGGGCGTGCTAGAGGCGGCCACGGTCACCATCCGGAATCGGACGGGACTCAATGCCACCTGGTTTATCAGCAAAGACGCTGGGACCAGCTGGTTTGAGATCGTCTCAATGGACAATATCCGCGAATACGGCGAGCTGCTCGAGCTTAAAGTGAAACGGATGAGGGCAGGATGACGACCCGAGCCAAGATCGAGACCAAGGGCTTTGCTGAATACCTGGAGAAACTGGCTCTAGCCGGCGCTGACGTGGATCAATCCATCGGAAAGGCGCTGCAGGCCGGGGCAGAAGTGGCCAAGGAAGGTATGGAAAGGCGTGTGGCAAAAGATACCCACAACCTGGAGGAGCACATCGAGGTGAGCGAAATCAAACGCGATGGGAACTTCTCGTATGTAGAGGTTGGGGTCCTGCATGCCGACGCTGAGACAGCCCGTTATGGCAACGCCCAGGAATACGGGACGGCATCGATGCCCGCTCAGCCGTACATCCGTCCGGCGATGTCAGAGGACGCTGGAAAGATCAAAAAGGCTATGAAAGACAGCCTGGTCCAGGACGGCACGCTATGACGATCTGGGAACGGGTTGTAACTGCGTTGACACCGCTGAATCTGCCCCTGGCTGAATCGGTCATGCTGTTGAATGGATCCAACCAGCTGCCGGATGTTTACCTGGTATTTTTTGTGGTGGCTTCCCCCGCGGCTCAGCATGCGGATAATGTTGAAAAAGAACGCACGCAAAACGTGCAGGTCACGTATTACAACCGCGCCGGGCTGGCAGGAATGCCAGACATTCAAGGCGCGATGGTTGCGGCCGGATTCTTTGCCGGACCGCAGCGCGAATTACCCTACAACCAGCAGACCCGTCATTTTGGGTATGCACTAGATTTCATGACGATTAAGGAGTAACGATGACAATTCAACAAGATGAATATAAAAGCGTTGTTGGCATCGATCAGCTCTACATCGCCAAGATCACTCAGGATGACGCGGCCGGCTATGTGACCGATACCCCTGTGTGGCTGGCGCCAGCTGCTGATCTGAAGCAAACACCGGTCTCCAACGCGGAGACTCAGTATGCCGATAACCAGGCATACGACACCATGAGCTCGGTTGGCGAGACCGATATCGTGGCCACTATCACCAACCTGCCGGCAGAACGGTACGCTGAGATCACCGGACAGAAGTTCGACACCACCACCGGCCGCGTTTATGAGCGCGAGTCGACCCCGAGCTATTATGCCTTTGGTTTCCGCTCTAAGAAATCCAACGGGAAGTACCGGTACTACTGGTTCATGAAGGTCAAATTCAGCGTTCCAGCTGAAGAAGCCTCCACCCAGACCGACACCCCGGATTTCAAAACCCGTGAGCTGAACATCAAGGCCATCAAGCCGGTCCACCAGTGGGATCTGGGTGGCTCCATCACCGACTCAGTCAAACGGGTCTGGGGCGATGAAGACACCACCAATTTCTCGGCAACCGGCTGGTTCACCCTGGTACAGGTTCCGGGCGTAGTTGCTCCGTCTGCTCTGGCGCTTTCCTCCAGCGATCCTGCTGACGGCGCTGCAGCTGTGGCGGTCACCAAGACCATCACCCTGACCTTCAACAACGCGCTGCCGGCAGATGCGATCGCGAATGTGGTCGTGGTCAAGGCAGACGGCGGTGCAGTCGCCTGCACCAATAGTCTGGATGCCACATCGAAGATCATGACGGTCAATCCGGATGCAAGTCTGGACGCCGCCAGCACCTACATCGTGGCCTACGGTGTGACCGACATTTACGGTCAAACGCTGAACGGCGCGGTCAACTTCGGAACTGCGTAATACCCGCTTCACTGCGGCCCTCAGATTTTCGACCCCTATATCCCTCCCTAACCCTCCCCAGCCTAACGGCTGGAGAGGGGACCGGAGAGGGTAACGGGAGTAAAAGAAAGAGGTCAAATGGACGAACAGAAACCAACACCGCTGAAGATCCGGTTATACAACCCGGAAGGCGAATATAAGGAATTTTCCCAGATGATCGTGCCCTGGGGTGTGCTAAAAGTTGCGCTGAGAGTAGCCAAGAATTTCAACGAGGACAACCCAACCGAGGAAGACATGGACGCGGTCGCAGGGTTGGTCGTGATGGCTTTCAGCGAGCGGTTCTCGGTGGATGACCTCAACAAGGGAGCGGAACCAGGCGAAATGATCACGGTACTCAACACGATCATGGCCAAAGCCAATGCCTGGAACCGCGCGGCAAACCCTACGCCTCCGGGGTAGAACCCGGAAATAATATACAGGAGACAGACCTGGTGGAACTTATGATCGACCTGGAGATCAGCCTGGTAAAAAATATTGGCTGGTCGCTGTGGGAGATCGATCAAACATCAATCGAATCGCTCTTCCCGTTCTTACACCGGCTGTCAGGCGGCCGGAAAGGCACCAGAGCCTATTGTGACGAAGTACCCTTCCTATGAGGTGGTAAATGCCAGATAACGATCTCAGCGGCCGTCTGGGACTCGATAGTACCGATTTTAAGACACAGATCACGACGCTAAACCGTGAGCTGCGGGTGATGGAATCCACTTTCCGCGCCGGCGCATCCAGTCTGGGAGATTGGGCGAGCCAGGCTAGCGGGCTGGAGATGCGGATTAAATCGCTCAGCAGTCAGATGGAAGTCCAGGCTGAGAAGGTTGCCAGGCTGCGCGGTGAGTACGAGCGCATTGCCAAAGAGCAGGGAGAATCTTCCCGCGGCGCTCAGGAGCTGCTGATCAAGCTCAATAAAGAGACTGAGACGCTCGGAAAGATGGAAACCGAGCTCAAAAATGCCAAAGGCGCTCTGGACGGCATGGGCGATGAAGCCAAACAGGCCGGAAAATCACTGGATACCCTTGGTGAAAAGGAAGATCATCTCGCCAAGAAATCGTTGAACTTAAAAGACGTGATGCACGGTCTGGGATCCGGAATAAAAACATCCGCCAAGGTGATCGCAGGTGTGGCAGCTGGCGCAATCGCGGCCGGCGCGGCGATCGGAGGGATGGTGATGAATGCCTCGAATGCGGCCGGCGAGATGGTGGATCTGAGCCTGCAGACCGGAATCAGCGTCGAAAAATTACAGGAAATGAAATACGTAGGCGATCAGCTGGGCGTCTCTCAGGAGACAATGACCGGCAGTATGTCCACGTTGGTTAAAGCGATGGGGGCCGCAAAGGATGGCAGTAAGGACGTAATAGCAGGTTTCGATCAACTGGGCGTGAAGGTCACCGACGCTAACGGCAACCTACGCGATTCTGAGGACGTTTTCCAGGACACGATCACGGCGCTGGGAAAGATTCCCAATGAAACTGAACGCGATGTGCTGGCCATGCAGCTGCTGGGAAAAAGTGCCCAGGACCTGAATCCATTGATCAAAGCCAGCACGGATGAGCTGGATGCGCTGAAACAGGAAGCGCACGATGTTGGCGCGGTGATGAAAACAGAGGATGTGGAGGCGCTTGAATCCTTCGGGGATGAAGTAGAAGGGCTCAAGGCCGGCGCGAAGGGCATGATGGGGACGCTGGCCAGCGCATTTTTACCCGGATTCAAGGGCATTACCGGTGCGGCCAAGGGCTACATGCAAGAGCTGTCCAAGATTTTGAGCGGCTCGGATGGGGACCTTGGCAAGATGGCTGAGGGAATAGGCGGATTGCTGGGGACGATCATCAATGATATTGCAGCCAAAGCGCCTGAGCTGATGAACGCCGGGCTGGGGATCCTGCAGGGGTTGATCAATGCTATTGTGAGCAACCTGCCGGTAATGATCCCGGCGATTATTTCGATCATTTCTACGATCGTGAAATTCATCGTGCAAAATCTGCCGATCTTAATCAAAGCCGGCATTCAATTGATCCTGGCACTAGTGACCGGGCTACTGAAAGAGCTGCCCATGCTGATCGATGCCGGGCTGAAAATGATCATTACACTGGCCACGGGAATCGCTGAGGCGATCCCGCAGTTGATCCCGGCGATCGTGGCTATTATTCCTCAGATTATTCAGACACTGATCGAAAATCTACCGCTGCTGCTGGACGCGGCTATTCAGATCATCCTGGCACTGGTCGAAGGGTTGATCAGTTCACTGCCGATATTAATCACAGCTGTGCCGCAGCTGATCGAATCATTGATCACGACCATCATCCAGCTTCTGCCAAAAATCGGCAATGCAGCGGTCAAGATCGTGCTGGCGCTGGTAGACGGCATCGGCAAGAACTTACCCAAACTGGGCACGGCGGCCGGAAGAATTATCACCGCGCTGGTGAACGGGGTCAAGAACCTGGGATCCACGATCGGTGAGGTTGGCCGCAGTATAGTCACCGGCGTATGGGAAGGAATTAAAGCCAGAGCGACCTGGTTCACGGATCAGGTAAAGAGCTTCTTTAAGGGGATTGTTGATAGCGTAAAAAAAGTATTAGGGATCAAGTCTCCATCGACAGTATTTTCCGGAATTGGAGAGAACCTGGCGCTGGGTCTGGGTAAGGGATGGAGCGGGGCGTTTGGAGCCATCGAGCGGGATATCAATAGCGCGATCGGAGCGCTGAATCCGACCATAAGCCCGTCCTTTGCTGGAGCAACGGACTTTGGCGGACTCGGAACGCGTGGTGGTGCAGCGTCGATAAGCGTGCAGGTCAATGCAGCGGTTGGCAACAATATCGACATCCGCCGGCTGGCGCGGCAGGTAGCCGAAGAAATCCAGAGGAGCCGATAATGAAGCATTTGTCTCTCGAGATGCGGTCCGGATCGAGCGATCGGACGGTCATCGACCTGCATGCCAGCGGGTACACAGTGCTGGAGGGTTATTTTCCAGAGACCAGCGAAGGCGAGCGGGTGACCGATCATTTCGACCTGGCCATTCTGGGAACCAGCGACGCCGATCTGCAGGCTAAAGTGCGGGCAGTGGAGCTGGCGCTGGATTTTGCCGGGCAGCACCAGACCGGTCCAGATGGCGTGTGGCTGCTGTATTCGCCAAAATCGACCATCACCGCCTGGCAGAGCCGGATCACCGGCGGAGCGGTGCTGCATGATAAAAAGCTGGCCAGGCGCTGGGTGGAAATCAAAGCCCGGGTGGAAGTGGTCATTGAGCGCATGCCGTATTTCGAGACAGAGGCGCCGGTCACCCTGGCCACCAGTAACACCATCGGCAGCGCCGGGGCGGTGGTCAACCATGAGGACGCGGGGACCGGGCACGATTTCTATTTGGAGATCGCAGATACCCAGGTGACCGGCATGCTGCCAACCCCGGCGATCATCGAATTCAAGAACACGGTGAATGACGCCAGAACGGTAGATAACCTGTATGTGGGTCATTTTGCGGAGAGCAAACCGATCGGGGCGCCAACGGTAGAAACCCTGATACTGGAGGGGGCTGGTACAGTCGACGCGGCCTGCAGCGGTGGATCCTACGCCGCGCTGCCGTGGACGGGCACGGGCATTAATCAGCTGACGACCTGGAGTCTGGTGACCACCTTCATGGGGCAGCGGCACTTTAAACTGATTGCGCGATTCCGGGATACCTTCGCCTATACCGATCTGTGGCTGAAAGCCAAGTTAATGGCGGGGACGTTGGTGCTGGCGGAGACACGCTGGGAGATGATGGGCGCCAGTAAAGAACTGCAGCTGATCGGCACGATGCAGATTCCGCCGTTCAAACACGGCAGCTACGTCGATCTTGGTACCCTGACCGTGGCGCTATACGAGAAACGCGCCGGCGGCGATGGAACCATCAATCTGGATTACATCGCCCTGGTGCCGCAGGATAGCTGGAGGCATTACGGCGCGATCACCGGGTTGGCCTACAACAAAACGCTAATCGATAACCCGCTGCTGGATCTACTGGTGACCAATTACCTTACCGCCTACGAGGTGACGCACCTGGTGGAAAGCGGGCAGCCAATCATGCTGCAGCCGGGCGTGAAAAACATCCTGTATTTCCTGCATGACACGGACACCGGTACAGCTCCGATCGCCAGGACCGCCACAGTGACGGTCAAATGCCACCCACGGAGGCGGACCGTATGAAATTCGTGATGATGAACCGCGATTTCACGGAAATGCCGGTGCCGCTCGAGCTGGATTTCAATATCGAGCGTTATTCGTGGGACGCGAAAGGCGGTCCGAAACAGGCGACCATCACAGCAAAGGGCGACCGGTCGGCATTATGGTCGCTGTTGAATCACTTCCGGGCGCCAGTGGAGATCCTTGACGATCGCGGCAACCGGGTGTGGTGGGGCTACGTTGCCGATATCAACTCAGATGAGCTGGTTGGATTTGGCGCAAGCATCGCGAATATGTTTAACCGGGTGGCGGTGGCATTCACCGATCAAAACATCCGCTATACAACCCAGTGGAGCGAGGACGCTGAGCTGGTGGCGGAGTATGGCAAAAAAGAGATGCTGCTGTCGGTCTCGGATGTGAATGAAACTACCGCGCTGGCGGCCAGGGATAATTTTCTAGCCAGACGAAAAAAGATCATGGCCAACACTAATCTTTCCGGCAGCGGCGAGAAAAAGGCAACCATCACCCTTTTGGGATGGTATTACACCCTGGACTGGCAATATTATGCCAACTCCACCGGAAAGGAATCCTACGAGACGACCGGCAGCGGCGGGCGGGAGATCGGCGAGGATGATCGGCCGATCTTGGGGCAAAGCATCCAGATCGCGTCTGCGACTGCCTGGACGGCGACTTCTATTTGGCTGCGGCCGTGGAAAGTCGGAGTCCCTTCCGATAACCTGGTGGTAAGCCTGAAAGCCGACAATGCCGGTGTACCTGGTACGACGCTGGCCAGCGGGCAAATCGGCGGGGCTGATATTGCAACAGAGGCCGATTGGCTGGAGTTTGTGTTAAATATCGGCGTGGAGCTGCAGCCGGCGACCACCTACTGGATCCACGTTGCGAGAAGCGGGGCGGTGGTATTCGAAGGGCCGGATTATTTTATGGTGGACACCAACGCCGACGGCGGCTACGCCAACGGGAGCATTCTGCTGTACAACACCAATTTGAGCGCATGGGCCGCTGAGGTGGGTCAGCCAGGTGATTTGCTATTCAACGTAGTAGGCACAACTGAAACGACCAGCCAGATCGCCACGCTGGTCGCAGTCTCCGGACAGTTCTTTGAGGGTGTCATAGTAGAAAACCTATCCGGGATCCAATCCAACCCATTCCGGGACGGAGACACGCCGGGATTATTTGAGCTGGAGAAAATTCTGGACGGCGGTACGACGAACTACCGGCGGCTGCTGTGTGAGGTAACTCACACGCTTTACCTGCGCGTGTATGAGGAGCCGGCGACGCCTGCAGATCCAAAGACCAGCTACGGGCTGACGAAGGATCGGATCCTGGTCACATCAGCGCTGACGCCGGTGGATCCGGCCAGCTGCCCGGTGGCGATCTGGTGCCACCTGGTGGATGTGATTCCGCCGACGGTGGATCTGGCGCTGGTAGCGGATCCCGGCCTGTTTTTCATTGAAGAGGCTGAATACGACGTGGCCAGCGGGAGCTACAACATCCTGCGCACGCGGGACCAAGTGGATGTGTTTGAAATCGGCGGGGCGGTGCAGGGATGAGCCAACCAGTAAAATACTCTGAGCTCTGGGATCGATTGCAGCCGCATGCCCTAAAATCGATCAACGGTATGCAGAATAATAAGAAGAGCACGAAGGGCGGGCAAAATCCTTACGTAATTCTTCTATACAAGGCAAGCTCGCAGGTCGTGAGTCCATATTCAGTGACCGATGAGGGCTTACAGGCAGCTGCAGCCGCCTCCGCGGATGGCGATGGAATCTGGTTGCCGGCATGCAGCATCAGCGGCGCCCACACCCTGCCGGCCGGCGTGGCGCTGGTTGGATTGGGGCGTGAGGTCAGTGTACTCACCGGCCAGCTCACGCTTGGCGCTGGCGCGGCTCTGATCGATGTTGGCGTGGTTCGCAGCCTTAACGATGCCAGCGTCTATTATGGCATGGTTGGACCGGCCTCCGGCACGGCCTACATCCAGGATTGCAAAATTAGCGTGACACAAGCCGGGGCGGGAACGGGCTATGGACTGCGCGTGTTGGGCGGCAAACTTGAAAGCTACGGGTCAACCATTTTTGGCACAACGGCAGGCGTGGTGTGGGGCGGAGTAGGGCAGTGGAAATCTTACCATGACCGGATCACTGCCAGCGTAGCCGTCAGCAACGGACAAACAGCGGGAACGTACACCTTTGACAGTGATTATCAGGGGTTTCAAAAGGTCGCGTCTGAGTGGGACCCGCACCCGAATCACGTTCTTTCGATTGACACCACCACTTATCACGGCTCGCCCGGCGCGATAAAAATTACATCGGCAGATATGGGGAGTTTGGATTACACCTACACAGGGCCGCTGACGTTGTATAAAGACATTTCGCAGGTGGTGCACACCGATGATGAAATCACATTGTGGACTAAACTCGCGCCAGGAAGCTACCGAGGCGAGAGAATTTATATCAAAGTAGTCTATACAGACAACACTACATTAATTTTCGACTATGACCAGGACGCGTCACACGATTGGACGCAATGGACTTTGACCGTACCAGCGGGAGACGATGGTAAAACCATCCAGCGCGTCTATTTTGGCGAATATCTGGACGGTTGGGATAATGTTTTTGCCTCAACATGGTGGTTCGATGATTTATCCATTGTCGGGCAGGTGAGTGAGTACGACCCGAATTACACAGTAGCCGGATCAATATTCGAGAATCAGCCGGGCGGCGTGCCGGAATGGGGTGACCGGTCGGTGTGGGATACAAAGTTGTACCCGGATCGGCACACGAATGACGCGGATGATTCGGCAACCGCACTTCATCACACATTAGGGGTTGAAGGAAAGCAGGCGGCAGCAGGAGATCATCAAACACACGAGGTGGAAGATTTAGTTAATGTTACAAGTACAACTCCGGCTATTGGGGATCTTTTACAGCAAACCGACTGGCTAGAGATACCGGGTGGGGCTGAAAGCCTGTATGATTCTTCGCTACTGGTGGTCGATGGCAACGGGGATTATGCCAACGCCTATGACGGAAGTTACGCGAATTACTGGCGAGCCGATCCACCGCCCAACTGGACTACTGCTGCATTTCCTCACAGGGTTTTCCTATCCAAGGTAATCATAGATCAAACTGTTACTGGCTGGCCATTGAATGATGTGCGATCCTGCGCGATTTATGGATCAGACACTGGCGCGTTTGGCGGCGAAGAAACGCTGATTGTCAATAAAACAACGGGCTTTTCCGGTATTCCCGGAAGAACCACGATAACGATAGCCGCACCAAGAACCGGGTATCGCTACTATAAATTCGATTTTGGTTCAACTCCATACAACGTTGACATCACCGAAATTGAACTATACGTTGCAGAAGCAAAGCCAAAGTGGGAAAACAAAACGCTGGCAGGGGCGGGGATTGCGGCGGACGATCATACTCACGCAGAATTTCATGACGCTGTAACGGTATCCGACACTAGCACGGTTGACCTGACGCTTTCCGGGCAGGCATTGAGCGCGGCGGTCATTCCGGCGGGTATCAAGCTGGATGATCTAGGCGCGCCGGACGATAACACCGACCTGAACGCATCTGCGGCGAAACATGGGCTACTGCCAAAACTGTCGAATGTGGCAACGCAGGTGCTTTCTGGCATTGGCACCTGGATCAGCCAATATTTCGCATTCAATAAATTAACAGACGTACCCGCTGATTACACAGGGCACGGCGGTAAGTTTATAAAGGTGAAGACAACCGTGGACGGGCTGGAGTTTGCCACGATTGCGGGCGGCGGCGATGTGCTGGGCCCTGCCACGTCAACTGATGGACACCTGGCAGTTTGGGACGGCACAAACAGTAAGACGCTGACAGACGGCGGGGCGGTTCCGGCTGGTGGGGGTGCAGTTGCCACCGATGCGATTTGGGATGCGGCCGGAGACATCGTGCAAGGTACTGGTGCAAACACAGCGGCACGCCTGGCAATTGGTACTGCCGGACAGGTTCTTAAAGTAAATGCTGGCGCAACAGCAGCTGAGTGGGGAACGGCGTCAGCGAGCGCATCTGGTTTTTATGGCACACAATTGCTACGAACACTTGTAGGAGCAGGTGGGCAGGCTAACTTTGATGTATCCAGTATTGACGCCGGATATGACATCATCAGTATATTTCTGCAAGGAAAGAGCGAGAGTGGGTCGGGTATTGAGCAGATTTTGATGACGTTTAACAATGATACAACCGACGCTAATTACAGAACCGGACGTTCCTGGAGCGGATCATATACTGGCGCAGAAGTAATTGACACCCGTGTCGCAGGGTGGATGGGCGGCAGCACAAACGATATTGCCCAAAACGAAATAACAATCATCAACTACGCGGGTGCATTTCGAAAAACTTTCAACACAAAAACCACACTTCGGGTTGGGGACGATCTTTATATCCAGCATTACGGCGGCACTTGGGAATCAACAACTGCCATTAATAGAATAACTCTGACCACTGCAAGCGGTTCTGACTTTGCCGAAGGTACGCTGTGTGTCATCGTTGGGTACAAGAATCATGCTTAGTTTTCTCGCCCTCTGGTTCATCGACACGGTGCTGCTGATTGCAGCTGCGCCGCGCATGGAGGGCTGGGCGCTGGTTACATATTTCCCCGCATCAACCAGGCAGCCCACAGAGCAACCAACGTGATGCCGGTCTCTAATTCCGATGGCAGCAGGCCAAGAGCAGCCACTGGAAGCGACTGAGCACCGACGTAGGGCGAAATAAAAGGACCGGCAGCGATCGCTAGACCGGGTTTTCGGCTGCGAACTGCATGGATTAATAGTATCACACCGGCGCCGGCAAGGTACGGGAACACGGACAGATTCCAGCCCACTTTCACGGCACTGAAAAGCTCGAGCGGCCACACGCCATAGGGGATGCAATAGAGCAGGGAAATAACACAGATCGGTGTCACGGTTTTCAATAACGACTTCCAGCCACCCTGGAGGAAACTATCGATAATCCAGAAAATCGCGATGCCGATGCCGGCCTGCGGTTTGGCCAGAACAAATATAAGGCCAAGCGGGCGGGGCAGCAGCAGACCGAGAGGAATCATAAAATAAAGATTGGCGTAAAGCACCCCCCACCATAACTGAGGGGTCAGCAGCATCATCAAAATCACCATTAGGCTGGCGCCTAATTTCCTCATGACCAGGATCCACGCGATGATCGAACCGAGGATAATAATCCAGACCGCAATAGGGGCTGGCAGCCAGGTGAGGGGAGTGAATAATGTGATCACCCAGGGCGGGGAATAAAAACCAGGATGATCGTAAGGTGCGTCGCTGGAGATCGCCGGGAGAAACGTGCCGGTCCAATCTAGACCAAGGGGCAGCGCGGTGAGAATCAAGGACGGGGCGAAGAGGGCGATAAATAAGAACAAACCGCTGGCCAGGATGCTGGCGCGGATCAAAATTCGCGCAATATAGTGCCACTGGATTGAACGCAGGGGTAATGTATTCATAGCCCCCCGTGCCAATCGGTGCCAATCTTTTTAAAAATTTTGGCACGTGGGGAAATTGATGGAACAAAATATCTAAAATTTAGCCGTGAAAATGAACGATAGAACTTAAAAAAGGGGCTAAAAACCAATAGAAATGGCGGGTAGGACAACTTATAATTATACATACTTTGCGAGATTATTTCCATTTCACCACCACATGTACGATTTTTACGCTTGAGAATTCCATATATACGGGTTGCGCTTTGATTCGCTTCTCTTTCAGTGCCAATCGGTGCCAATCTTTTAATTTTTTTCCAGCGAAATGCTGGTAACCGTGGTGATGGAATCCATCAGGGTGGCGGTGGACTCCTGACTGTCTGGGATGTAGTGACTGTAGGTGGTGAGCAAAACGGCCACGGTCTGACCAAGTATGCCGGCGACGCGGACCGGCGGTTCTCCATGCAGCAGCATGATGCTGGCGGCAGTGTGGCGGATGTCGTGAAAGCGGATGACCGGGAGTCCAGCTGCAGCTGCCAGGCGGTGAAATTCCTTCGAGACGGCATCCCCCTGGCGCGGTCCGCCCTGGTAAGACGGGAAGATCAGATCATGGTTTTTCCAGCTAGATCCAGCCGCGAGTTGCATGAGCGGGATGGTCCGGCTAAACTGGATTTTTAGCGCATCCATCAAACCATGCCCGAGCCGAATCGAGCGGGTGCCGCGGTCCGTTTTTGGGCCCTGAAAAACGTACCCGCCGCCATCCGGCCGGTAAACCTGACGCTGAACCTTGAGCATGTCCGAAGCCCAGTCCAGATCCTTCCACTGGAGCGCCAGCAGCTCACCGCGGCGCATGCCGGTGCTGAAAGCCAGGCGGTAAAAGAGATCGCCTTTCATGTAATTCAAGAACAAGTTAACCTGGTTTTCATTCCAGACCTTGGTCTCTTCGCGCTTGGCGCGGCGCGGGACGCTGGCCATCTCGGTCCAGTTCTGGCCGATCATACCGAGCTTCTTAGCGTGGGAGAAAAAACCGTGCAGGACGGTGTGGGTGTATTTTATGGTCGGATTTTTGACGCCATTTTGCGCCATCCGGTCATAAAGCGCCTGAATGCGGGCGGCGTTTAACTCCATGAGAGGCATGCGGCCGATCTCCGGGATAATGTGCAGCCGGGCAATGCGCGTGTAGCTCTCGATCGTGGAGAGTCTGGACTGAGCTGCCTTGAGGCGCAGCCAACGCTCGAGCAGCTCGCTAACCGTGGTCTGGGCGGAGTCGTAAGTGAGCCCCTGCTGGCCCTGGCCGCGCAGGGTCTCGATCCATTTCAGGGCCTCGCGGCGCAGCCGGAACGTTTTGGAGAGGCGCCGGCCGTCAAGGGTGACGCGGGCGGTGTAGGAACCATTCTCCCGCTTATAAAGTTGACCTTCGCCGTGGGATCGTTTTGGCATTTTCTACCCCTAACAAATGTTCTATTGCATTGTACCATTTTCAGGGGTGATTAATTCTTTAGATTCTCTAAGGACGGCTGAATAGACAATTCGGTATTTTATTTGTTTGTTTTTCATGTAGAATAAAAAGGTCAAATCGATTTATGGGGAGTGAGTTATTTGATCGATATGGGGCCAGGCACATCAAAACTTTCATTTCAATCGCATTCATTCATTTTACTTAATCTACTGCTCTGAATAACCAAAGGGCTACCCCTTAATTCACCCCTGGCAAAACGCTGAGGAGGGTTGCAAAATAGAAAATAACTTCTATAATGCAATGGTGGGGAGGGTGTAATGCAAGTGACTTTTCCAAAATGGAGAAAGCAACCGCCTCAGCTTCTGGCGAATATTCGGTGATGGACCGTTCGCGCAGGGTCTTTTCGATCTCCAGATCGATGGTTTTGAGCAGCTCTACGAACTCAGGGGGAAGCGAGGAAAATGGGACCGGCTTGGGTTCTGGCCGGGCATAACCTAGTATATCCAAGAGGGTGTATTCACTAAGTTTTTCGCAAATTGCTACAGCTGTATTTCTGCTAACTGTAGTCCTTGTTCCATTAAGCAATTGGCTTAAATATCCTCTGCTTATGCCTATGTGCTCAGCGAATCTATCCAAAGAACTTCGTCCGTTGACCACCTGGAACTGAATGAACACACGTTCAAACCAGTTTGATAATTCGCCCTTATTCATATAAGAAATATAGCAATTTGTAATCATTTTGTCAAAACCACTTGACAAACCAGTTAAATGTTGCTAATATTGGTAGCACAGCTACAAAATAAAGCAGAGAGCTACCAATGAGCTTAACAATCCCGCAAATCACAAAAAAATACCTCGAAGGCAAAACCCAGGACGAATTCGCCGCTGAGCTGGGCATCGATGCCGAAAAGCAATCGGTGTCTCAGTGGGTGAACGGGAAACACGAGCCTGGGCTCATGACTCTTTTCCGGGTAATCGGATCGGACAAGGCTACCCACGCGGCAAGAGAATGGGCGCGGGAATGTATCAACGTGCTGCAGGCCCAGGCGGGGATCGAATTCGAACCCACCCTGGATGAAGAAATTGAGCGGCGTCGCTAGGGGAGGATCCATGCGCGAATATTTTTCATTGAAGAATTGGGAAAGTTGGTCACCGGTCATTGCAGCCATCATTATTGTGATCACTCTGAGTATCTGGGGATAGGTGATGGAGGGTGAAATGAAATACGGATATAGGGCAGAACAAGCTGCTGGAGATTTTATCTGGAAGGTTTTCTTGGTCATCGTGATTGTCGGTCTGGCCTGGGGCTTCGGTCTGATTTAAGCGTAGCACTTTTAGAACTATTTGTCAGAACTTCGAGGCAGAAATGAAAGATGATTACAGCAAGATCGACAAGTGGATCGGAATCGTCGCAGTCCTCATTGGATTGATGCTTCTCTTAATCATCGCGGTGGCACTATGGAAATAATGTTTATTGCAATTTCTCTGGCAATTTGCATTGCACTGGCAGCTGGCTATGCATTAGGGAAATTCCGAGAGTCGTACCGCAACGTGATCCAGAAGTTGCAGCAGGAAATAGACGACTTGAAGAAAGCAGCGAATACCAAGTCGCGCAATCCCTATCTCACCAACTGCGGGCTGGAGGACGCCTTCTCCGTGGCAGATGATGTGCGGCGGTCGATTGAATACGCTAACCTGCGCAGCAAGGTCATCCAGGATATTTTACGGAAGATCCACACGGATCCAAATGGATACGATGAGGACCGGCCGAATAGCAAACGCGAGGTGATCAAATGACGGAACTGCAGTTTCATCAAAGGGTGAACACGCCGAATGGTCCCGGGCTGGTCCAAGGGTTTGAGATAGACACAGAAAAGATCGTTGTCTCGCACGACCCGCATGATCCGGCAGTAGCGGAAGTGGTCAAGGAAGATTTTATTCGCGGGATCTGGGTGCTGCGGCGCTATTTGCCGGATCAGCTGGAGCCTTTGAAGTAAGTGCGAACTGGCATCCCTCCTATGCCAGGTAGGCCACCCCGCCGGCGATTTAGCGGTGAACCACTCGCCGGCGGGGAATGAACGAACAAACGCTTTCGAAGGAATACGCAAAATGGAACAACCCGTCCAAAAACCCGTTGAAACTCTTTTGAAGGTGATGGATATCGCCCGGCGGTTGTCGATCAGCCGGTCGGCGGCATACCGTTTGATGCGCGAGGATCTGCCGGTGGTGCGCCTTGGCAAAGATATCGTGCGGGTGCGCGAGAGCGATCTGGACCAGTTCATCGCCAGTCGGGTTGATCATCACTAACCCAACCCCTCCCTCGATCCCTCCCCATTCGGGGAATGGAGAGGGAAGAATGATCAGAACCTTATCAAACGAATAAAAATGCTGCGCTGTTCGCGAATATCGGACGGCGTTCCGGTGGGCCTCGATAATAGGCCTGCCTTTACGGCAGCGCGGCAGAAATTGATTGAATGGGCGGCGGCGTGGTGGGAACCGCGTTAACAGGGAAGGGCGACTCCCAGGAATAAGCACCTACTCGGCAAAAGGCAGACGGAAACCAAACCGTTGCGAAGTCCGAAAGCCTATCAGGTTCAAATCCTGACCGCTCATAATGCCCAACATTAAATGTTTTGAAATTCGGGTAATCAGCTTCGCTTACCGCAGGGCCCAAATTGCATCCCGACCGAAAGGCGGCGAGGACGGCGAGCCGGATAGAGTAACCGGCATTAATTTTACGAAAGGAGAACGTAATGAAGTTCATAAGCTGCAAATTCGAGACGGACACGCATGGTTTTTATCTCACTCCATTGATCGGCTATAGCCGCGTGGATGGAGAAAAGTCAATTTGGCTAGGGTGGTTTTTCTGGCTTTTCATCATAAAGATTTAGGACGTTACCAACAGCACCTTCACACGGAAACGCACGGCAGGCCAGGTGTCCCCCCCCCACCCGGTGGCGGTTCAACTCCGTCCGTTTCCCCTGCGCTGCTTAGCGCTTTTGTCTGGCATGGATCTCTGCCCTCCGGGGCATATCGAAGCCGCACCGTTTATGTACGCCGGCCAGCTGCTCTAACAGCTGGCCGGCAGGGTGGAACCTCGTGGGCGCCACCCCTCCATGATAGCACGATCGGAGGTGCGATGAAGAAACAGAATATTGACTATGAGGCTGAGCTGGAGGCTTTACCTCCTGGGCTCGATAAGTCGGTAGGGAAAGCGATCGCGAAATATTCCGACGTGCGGCCGATGAAACGCGGTGAGCTGATATCGACAATGGCGATGCTCGGGTACGTCATAAACGATGAAAAAGACGTGCGGGACGCTATCCACCGGCTGCGCAACATTGGTTTTTTGATCTGTGCTCGATCCGGCAAAAATGGCGGTTATTGGCTCGCCAAAACGATGGAGCAATATTTCAAATTCCGCCAAAAGGAATTTATTTCCAAGATCTCGGATATGTCCTCCACGGTGAAGGTCATGGACGCGGCCGCCCGGGCGAGATTCGGCGATGGCGTCCAGTTAGGACTGCCGATATGAGCGGCATTGATTTTTCCCCTTATTCGCCAGAAGTTAAATCAAGTTTTGGCCGCAAGCTGCTGTGTTTTCTTGGCTTTCACACATATTCGCGTAGCTGGATGCTGAGAGATCGCTACATGTTTCGCCAATGTAAAAAATGCGGGTACGCCCAGGTAAGGAAATAGGTGCCGATATGAGAATCACATTTACTTCTTTTCGGAATGCGATGGGTTTGTTATTGTGCATGATCGGGATCCATAAACACAGCCACCCCTGGAGGGGAACGCTGCGCTTTTCGTACCGCTCTTGTGACCGCTGCGGTGACATTGAGATCAGAAATTAGGGGGATGGGATGCTAAAACTTCCGATCCGAATTCTAATTCAAAGGCTGCATATTTTCACCGATGATAACGGCACCTACATGGTGGCTTATGACCCAGAAGATGCCAAAAAGGCTTGGTTGAAAAATATCGGGGCTGAATGGGATGAGAGCTTCGAACCGTTCAATCAAGTATTGAAGGATAGTGAGATCTTCCGAATTTACTCTTATCCAGAGGATTTCGATGATGCAAAGAAAACGCGCCCACCATTCTCGAAAATCCACAACGATAAAGATTTGCCATACATCACAGCGCCAGCCTGGTTGTGGTGTCTATGGCACGGTCGCTGTTTTTTGTGCTCAACAGAATTCTGATTGGAAGTAAACCATGACCGACCCAACTCTCACCGAGCAACTGGAACAAGAAGCCACCGAGACGGCCGCGGCGATGGCAGATGAGCAGCAGGCTGCGCTTATGATGATCGATTTAGAAGTCCAGAACTATGACCCTGCTGGCGAAATGACCGAGCCACCAGTGGATCCAACGGAAGAGACGCCGGCAGATCCACCGCCAGCCAAACTTTACTACAAGGCCAACCGTCACGACCGGCGCAGGCGAGCTGCGCTGGCTCGTAAACTCCGCAAGGAAAAGCACCCCTAATCTATGCCGCGTCCACTGGTCCCTCCACACTATATAAACGTCCCTGTTGGCATTGTCTACGACAAAGACATACCGCCGCAGGTGCTGGCCACCTATATTCAGATCCGCGGAACGGCCTGGGGGGAAGATGAGACGCCGGAAATTTCGGTCAAAAAGCTGATGGAGTTAACAGGTAAATCCAGATCAACTATCTACGGGCACCTGGGCATTCTGAGAGATTCGGGTTGGCTTCTGTTCAATTCGACTCACCATGCCGGCTTAACCGTTCGATTTATTTCGGATGTGGCCCGTGATGCACTTGACACACTGTCCAAGAATCTGGATTCGCTTAATGAGGATGGTTTAACAGATCTTACGTTAACCAAAATTATTAAACATCCTCCTGTTAATCAAAAGAATCGCGCTCAAAGTGTCCAAAAATCTGGACAGGTGTCCAGAAATCTGGACAGTAATAACGGCTGGCACGAGGTGATCGATGATGATCTGGCTGATCTATTGGACCGTGTAGGCGTTTACCGCGAGAAATTCAAAGCGGTGGCGGAGTCGGGATGGCTGCCAGAACAGATTCAAAAGCTGGCGGAGATCGTGTTGGATGAACGGGGCCCGGGCGAGGGCGGCGCGGTATTTATCTGGCGTCTGTTTAACCTGCCAAAGCCACCCACTGACCATGAGCGGCGGCGCAAATACATCGAGAGTAAATATGACGGCGTTATACAGCACTGATTTTGACTTGTGTCCAGAGGGTCGACGGCAATATTTGATCTGGTCTCAACTGGAGGATGATCACAACCCGGCGCGGATCCAGGCGAAGAAAAATTATTACCAGCATCGCCGGGAATGCGCGGCATGATCGCCTTTGCCTGGTTCGTGTGGGTGAGGGGGTATCAGGGCAGTCCGCAGGTGTATTGGATTTAGGTGCTTATGGCGAACATCGATGAGGACACCATCACCCAACAGGAAGCTTCCTGGCAGCGGCTGCAGGTTTTACTCACCATCAGCGAGATCGGCTGCATGATCGAGGCGCTGGAGGATGTGAGGAAAAAGGGATATGGATTAATCACTTTTGATGTTCGCAACCATCGGGTGTATGAGATAGCGGTCAAAACCACCAGCCGGCCTGAATGAGCAAAATGGATATAATGGAGAACGGGGATGGACAAATGGACCCACTTGATGAATATCTAAATCTACTTAAAGGTTCCGCGGATTTGATGGTTACTATCGCTCAGGGAATGCGGCGAGGGATGCTGTATCTTGTCGATGAAATATCAAAGCCCATTGTTGCTTTTATGAATGAATACAACAAAGCTGTTTTGGAATTAGACTATCAAAAGTCCCTAAAGGAAAGGCGGCGAGCTCGTTATCTACGTATGACCACCGGAAAACATAATCAACGGGCAAGAAAATCAGGCAATAGAAAACGTTATCAATAGAATAAATATTCAATTTCCTTATTGTAATTAATACGCTAACATCGTATAATTGAACTAGCTCACGAGGCATAGAACCCGGGGCTGCGTATTCCTTATTTCGGTAAGGAATATTCAGCAACCGGGTTTTTCGTTTTTAACCTGCGGAGGTTTTCCATGAAAAAGATTGCTTTCACTTTGGTCATTACTCTGGCGCTGCTCTTGATCCTGGTTGTGCCGGTTTTTGCGGCTGCCACGTCTCAGGAGGTGACGCCTGTAAAAGAGCTGACGCCGGAAATGTTGGGCGCCATCGCTGGTATGGTGCTCAGCGTCGCGTTCTCGCATATTCCTAAACTAAACGTACAGTTTGCCGCGCTATCCCCCGAATGGAAACGGCTAATCATGGTAGGGGTGCTGCTGTTTGCATCGGGAGTGATCTACGGATTAAACTGCGGCGGGATTATCAGCACAGGGGTGACGTGCGATCGAGCCGGCATAATTCAGCTGGCCTCGATCTTTATTTTCGCTGTGATCACCAACCAATCCGCTTACGGCCTTACACCTCTTCCTGCGGCAGTAAAAGTGGCTGCGGCTGAGTCAAAAGCAACGTCGGAAGCGTCAGCACAAGTAAAAGTGTTAGAGAAAGCGCTCGACGAGCACGATGCCCAGTCATTCGGCTAACCCTATGCCTGATGCCATCTTGATTGCTCTCATTACCGTCGGCGGCGGCCTGGCAGGGGCTTATTTTACGAGATTTCTCGATCGTAAAAAGTCCAGGCATGAAACAAAAAAGGTCATTGCTGAGACTGCCAATATCGAAGCTGATACCGCCAATGTTTTGGTGGAGGCAGCGAAAAAAGCTATCGATCTTATTGTGCCAAATTTGGCAAAACGCATCGAGGATCTCGAGCAAGAAACAAAAGATCAGGGCTGCACGATTCGACGGTATGGCAACCGAGTCATTTATTTGATGCGCGGGATCGAGCAGCTGGTGTCACAAATCACCGGGCTCGGACATAAGCCGGATTGGACACCCGAGCCGTGGGATCCGGACAAGGAGACCTAATGCTAAACGGCAAAGGAATATATCTCTGGCAGGTTGGCAAAACCGAAGGGGGAAACGTTGATGCGATCGTCAAAATGGCGGTCGGAATGTGTTTTTCTCACGTATTGGTGAAAATCGCCGATGGGGCCTATCCCTATAATGCCGCTTTGCTGCCTCAGCTGGTCGATGGTTTGAAATCAGCCGGAATCCAGGTATGGGGTTGGCAGTACGTTTATGGAAACAACCCAACCGGCGAGGCGATGATCGCCAGTTCGATCATCCAGGGTATGGATCTGGATGGATTCGTGGTCAATGCCGAGGTGGAATATAAACGGGCAGGCAGCGCGTTTAAAGCCAAAACCTACATGCAAACTTTGCGGGCAGGCGTTGGCGGTAATTTACCGATCGCGCTGAGCACCTATCGCTGGCCAACCTATCACCCTGAATTTCCGTTCGATGCTTTCCTGGAATACTGCGATTTGGCCATGCCCCAGGTGTACTGGATGCAGGCGCATAATCCGACCTTTCAGCTGCAGCGAACAATCAAAGAATATGCGGTCTTGAAGGTCCAGCGCCAGGTATTCCCCACGGGAGCATGTTTCCTGCAAAGCGGATGGAAACCTACTGCCAGTGAGGTGGCTGCTTTTATTCAGGCGGCAAAAGATGCTGGCCTGCAGGGTGTCAACTTTTGGGAGTGGGCGAATGCCCGCACTTATGTGGCCGATGGATGGGAGGTGATCCGCTCTACCAGCTGGGCTACAACCCCAGCACCCCAACCAGAACCAGAACCATTACCTGAGCCTGTGAGTGGGATGCGCATGAAGGTATTGGTGGATGGGCTGAATGTACGCTCAGCGCCATCATTGAGTGCGCCAATCACCGGCCGCCTTGTGTTGGGCGATATTATGCGCGTAGCCAACATAGCAGGCCAAGATGTATGGGCGGAGTTCCCAAATGGAACCTTCGCCGCTGTGTACGTCGGTGGACGGCGCTACATGGAGGTGATCGAGTAATGCCGAATGCTGCGCTGCGGCCTTGTATTTACCCTGGATGCGACCGCCTGGTCAAGAGCGGGCGGTGTGATTTACACCAGGGAGAGGATCAGCGCTCACCTGAGAGGCAGAGGTTATACGATCGCAAGTGGCAGCGGACGCGTCGGATTCACCTGGCTAGTCATCCGTGGTGCGCTGAATGCATGCGCGGCGGGGCATTTGTGCCAGCCACAGACGTGCATCACCTGGTGCCGCACCGGGGTGATCGTCAAATATTTATTACGTCGGCGCTCGAGTCGCTGTGTCATTCGTGCCACTCCAAAGCTACAAAGATCGAGCAGCAAGGGGAGGGGGCATGAAAAAGTTTTCAACCTCGGGGATGTCGAG
>Ga0209727_1000872_pt1 | contig 28922 bp, 43 predicted proteins | sample RifGroC1_FD_183995 | JGI IMG/M metagenome (GOLD analysis project Ga0209727, IMG submission 183995) | Groundwater microbial communities from Rifle, Colorado, USA - Groundwater C1 (SPAdes) (version 2) | ecosystem: Environmental > Aquatic > Deep subsurface > Groundwater | place: Rifle, Colorado...
ACATCGAAAAAGGTAACTTCGAGATTCGCGTGGCTCAATTGAAAAACCCCAACCCACGCCAAAATATTAAAACCAAACAAAGTTCCTAAAATAATGAGAACACTTTTCTTTTTCATTTTTTATTTTATTATCCTAACAAAAAACCGCCCCTTGGCGATTTTTTGTTTCTTTCAGACTTTTGGGGTAAAACAGCAATAACCGATTTCATCGCACTCTTTCTTCATCTCTTGCCAAACAACTTCTTCCGGAATCACCTCTAAAGATAAGGGATAAAGAATATCGTTTTCTTTAGCGATATGCTCTCGGAGCATTGGGATGAGAAAATCGGCGGCTTCTTTGAGCTTTTTTTTGAAATTCTGGAAGTCCATCTTTGAAACAGACCGGCAAAGCTCTAAAATTTCTTTCTTCTTGGGCCTAAGTTCTTCGTGTTCTTTCCTCATCACTTCTGGCGGGCAAGAAACTCCTCTTTTTTCTATTTCCGGGAACAACACCTCTTCCTCTCGCTGATAATGAGGCTCGGCCCCGACCAAATGTTCGGCAATATTCTCTAATTTTTCGAAATCTCCGTTATCCCCGCTATATTTGCCCTCCTCCTGGATGCGCTGATTGGTTTTTTCGAGCTCGTCCAAAAAGCCCAGAATCATCTTGTGCTCTTCCGTCATGGTGTGGATAATATGACCGGGTTTGAGATTTAATTCCATAATTTTAGCAACAATCTTTTTCTACTTCCAATGTTTTTCTTTCTTTAAATTCTTCCCGCTTGCCTCTGTTCCATTGCTGAACCGGCCTTAAATAACCGACAATTCTTGAATAAACTTCGCAGGGCTGGTAATTTTTCAATTCCCGACTTTGTTCAAAGCAACTCTGGCATTTGAAAATCTTTATTTTTTCTCCCCCGTTATCGTACTCAAGCATCACGCCGTTCTGAATCTCCTCTCCCTGAATTACTATTTCTTTTTGACAATCATGGCAGTTAACTTTTTCTGTTGTTACATTTTTGACAATAGCCATAAAAAGATATTTGATAATTATTTATTTTGCCGACCTTTGTTTTTTTGCGTTTTAAAACGCCGCATTCTTTGCAAATATCAAAAATATCGAAAATTTTATTGCATTTCTGGCAAATAAAATGAGCATGGGAGGAGATATCACCGTCGAAATAAGCGATGCCGGCTGAAATCTCTTGAATCTCTCCCTTTCTTTTAAGGTTTTTTAGATTCCGATAGACCGTTCCGCGGCTTATTCTCGGTAGTTTCTTCCTTACCTCATCGTAAATAGTTTCTGCCGAGGGATGATTATCAACGCCCTTTAAATAATCTAAAATGGTTTCCCTTTGTGAAGTAATGCGCTCCATGTTTTTAGTAATTATTCCTAATTAGATTTTATTATTAACAAGAATCCCTGTCAAGGGCTAATACAAAAGCCCCGCTAAGCAGGGCCTCTATATTTTAAAGAGTTCCGGAAACCTTTAAAAACTAAGCTTTCCCCATGATGCGGAACATCTTGGTTGAGCATTTCGGGCAAGTGCCGGTCATGGCTTTTCTCGCCACTCCTCCCTTGCCTTTCATCTCTACCTCTTTCGCATTAGATATTTCTTGTTTGGCTTTACATTTAACGCAATATCCTTCCATAGTAATGTTTTTGGTTAAAACTATTAACCGACCTTTGATTAATTTCTCCGACCCCATTCTAACGCAATTCCCCTTATGAAGCAAATAGGCTCATAAGGCCTTTCAACCCAACGAGGCCCGCTGCAATAAAAAGCAAAATGGGCGGCAACGTCATATATAGACTTAAGATCAATAAAATCCCGCCGATAAGATCAAAAAGGCTCCCGATGTCCATCAAAAAAAGAAGGGATTTTAAGATAAGATAGACAGCAACAGCGATAATTAAGCCGTGGGCTAGGGGTAGATTGTAGGCTGTCCCAGCCAAAAGCCCGGCGGCGAGAAGATCTAATACTCCTAAAAATTGAATCATTTTATTTAATGGAAAACTAATAATTCCGGCTTAAAGATTAATAAGGCTCCTAAAATCAAAATCAAGACTCCGGCGACTAAAGTAGAATAGCGGTTGTACTTTTCGGAGAAATTGAAGCGGCTGAGCGTAAAGAAAGCGACCCCGAAAACGATAAGGTCGTCCAGCATGTAAAAAAGATTGTAAAAAGCCAGGTAAAGATAATACTGGATGGTGTCAATACCCTGGGCGGATAAGATCCTGGTATAAATTACCGGGAAACCGGCCGAACAGAAAAATTCAATGAGATTGACGCCGATAGCTAAAACCACGACGCCGAAAATCGTAGCGGGCAAGGCCGAGGGCTTTAAGATGTTCTTCATCCTTTGTAAAATCTTTCCTTCCGATTTTTCGTCTACCACCTTACAGACTCCGGGCCGCCAAGTGATGAAGTCGCGAATCCGCCAAATTCCGAAAGCAATGCCGAAAACTCCTATTAAAATCCTGGTCCAGGAAACAAAACTCATAAATAAAAGCGCGTTCAGCCAGGCGGCCATAAAAAGGAAATAAAGCAAGCCTTCGACGGCGATGAAAATGCCGCCCACCAGCGCTATCTTCTTGCGAGACTTGGCCGCCAGAAGCATGGAGATTAAAACAACCAAAACCCACATAGCGCAGGGATTAAATCCATCCAATATTCCTAAAACCACAGTCAAGAGAGGCAAGGATATTTTTTGAGCGTCGATTTCGCCCAAAAGAGGAACTTTGAATTTCGGAGAAGTCGCCTCTCCCCCGTTTAAACATGTAATCAAGCAACTTTCGATATCTTGGCCGATCTGAGTGTTAAAACCAATGAAATATCTGGTCGGCGTGAAGGTGGCAGGCACAAAACCCTGCTCCCTTTCGGGTACATTATATTTTTGGTAGAAATCCTTTAAAAGCGCTTGGTTTGCCGAAGATCCGGTAACTTCATACGATTTGATTTCAATTGACGGATATTTTTCCTGAAGATCTTTAAGAAATACCTCTTCGGCGGCGCAGTGCGGGCAAGTGGCGCTGTAAAAAAAATCTACTTGGGTAGTAATAGGAACTATTGAGGTAGCTGAAACCGCATTAAAAGCAAAAACGCCTGAAACCAGGCATAAAATAAAAATGGGTAAAATCCATTTTTTCATAATTCTATCTTACCTTAATTTTAGCCGCGCTTCAAACGTAAAGAGTTCAAAACGACGGATAAAGAGCTGAAAGCCATAGCCATCGCCGCGAAAATCGGATTGAGTAGAATCCCCAAAAAAGGATATAAAACTCCGGCAGCTATTGGAATAAAAGCGGAATTATAGAAAAAAGCCCAAAAGAGGTTTTGCTTAATAATAGTTAAAGTCCTTCGAGAAAGCGAAATCATCTCGGGAATCAACATTAAATCACCCCGCATTAAAGTAATTTCAGCAGATTCCATGGCCACGTCCGTCCCCTCGCCCATAGCAATGCCTAACTCTGCCTGAGCCAGGGCCGGAGCATCATTAATGCCGTCACCAGCCATAGCTACCAATTTCCCGGTTTTTTGAAGTTCTTTTACTTTTTCTGCTTTTTCTTGAGGCAAAACCTGGGCCATAATGTTTTCTATGCCAACCTGCCTGGCAATGGCTCTGGCCACCCTCTCGTTATCGCCGGTAATCATCCAGACTTCCAAACCTTCTTTTTTCAAGCACGTAACGGCTTTCTTACTCTCTTCTTTTAATGTGTCGGCCACGGCTAAAAGTCCTTTAATTTTATTGCCCAGGGCTAAGACCACCACTGTCTTGCCTTCGCTTTCAAGTTTAATAATATCTTCTTCAAAATCCGCTGAAGATATGTTTGTTTCTTTCATGAGCGCTCGGTTGCCAATCACTCCCAAAACCTCCTGACCATCAACCGCTAATTTTCCCCTCACTCCTTTGCCGGCGACGGCTTCAAAATCTTTGGCTTCTAAAAACTCTAATTTTTGGGCTTTTGCTTTTTCAATAATCGGTTTGGCCAAATGGTGTTCAGAATACATTTCGAGACTGGCTGCTATTCTCAGAACCTCGTTTTCCTCCATTTCATAAGGTTTTATATCAGTTAATTCCGGTTTGCCTCTGGTTAAAGTGCCTGTTTTGTCTAAAATAATTGCTTTGATTTTATGAGCAATTTCCAAGGCCTCGGCATCTTTGACCAAAATTCCTCTTTGAGCGGCGTTGCCGGTGCCAATCATAATAGCTAAGGGAGTGGCTAACCCCAAAGCGCAGGGACAGGCAATAATTAAAACCGCCACAAAATTAACCAAAGCGAAAATAAAAGCCGGGGCTGGCCCGAAGAAAAGCCAAACAGCAAAAGTTAAAAAAGCGATTATGATAACTATCGGCACAAAATAAGAAGAAACCAAATCAGCTAATCTCTGGATCGGCGCTTTTGACGCCTGGGCCTGCTCCACCATTTTGATAATCTGGGCCAATAAGGTTTCTTTTCCGACTTTCGTGGCCTTGAATTTCAGCATTCCCGAAAGATTTATCGTAGACCCGATTACTTTTGAACCCAATTCTTTGGTTACCGGCATTGATTCTCCGGTGACCAATGATTCATCAACCGAAGACCTGCCTTCCAAAACTTCCCCGTCAACCGGAATTTTTTCTCCCGGTTTGACCAAAATTATATCTCCCACCTGGACTTCTTCCACTGGCACCTCTTTTTCTTTGCCATCATCAACGATTCTCGCGGTTTTTGCGCCCAATTTCATCAATTTCTTAATGGCTTCTGAAACGCGACCCTTAGCCAACAATTCAAGATACCTGCCAAATAAAATTAAAGTAATGATAATGGCTGAAGTGTCAAAATAAATCTTGGGTTCTCCCCCTAAAAAGCGGAAAAATTCCGGAAAAAAGGTAACGGCTGAACTGTAAAGGTACGCAGACAAAGTTCCCATAGCAATCAAAGTATTCATGTCGGCTGTCCGGTATTTTACCAATACTAAAAGCCCTCGGTAAAATCTTGAGCCCACCCAAAACTGGACTGGGGTCGTCAAAACGAATAAAAGGAAAAAACTAGTTAAAATCTTCGGGACAAACGGAAACCATTCGGGGAAACTGCCTAGAAATATGGGTATCGAAAGAGCCGCTCCGATAACTACTTTTTTCTTTAGGCCCGAGAGTTCTTTCTCCCTTTCTTTTTTTTCTTGAGACAAAACGTCTTCGGCCTCCGAGGTTTCGGAAATGGTTTTATAGCCCGAGTCTTCAATAACTTTTTTAATTTGCGGTTCTCTAACTTTTCTTGAATCAAAAATAACTTTTACCCTGGTATTATTGTAATCAACTTCCGCTTTTTCAATACCCGGCAAGGTTTTGATGGCTTTCTCTACCACCATGGCGCAGTGAGGCGAATCCATGCCAACAACTTTCAAAGATAAAAATGACTTACCTTCCTTACTAGCCGGCACCTCTGGCACTAAAAGCTGATAACCGACATCTTTTACTGTCTTGGCCATATCTTTGGGGCTAACTTTTTCTTCATCATACTCAACCAACAGGGTTTCTGCTCCAAAATTAACTTGAGCCGATATGACTCCGGCCAAACTGGAAACCGCTTTCTCGATGACGCTCGCGCAAGAAGCGCAGGTCATTCCTTGAATTTTAAATACTTCTTTGGTCATATTGTCTTATCTCAAATCCCATTCAAAAGTTCTCAAAACGGAATCTTGAATAGTAAGTTTGATTTTTTCCGCTTCTTTATTTATTATAGGAAACAAAAGAACTCCAGCCAAGTGATGCCCGCCTGGCGGAGGCCCCTGCCACTCCAAAGGCTCATATTTATCACCCCTGTCGTCTTCTAAAAACGATGCTCTAGTTAAATCAAAGTCCGATGAGCCTGAGTGCGTGGTAATTTTTACGTCAAATCGAAGCGGGTTCTCGGGCGCAGAATCCAAAAGCGCGACTTCAAATAAAACTCCGTTTTCATCGCTGGTTTTTATTTCCGATTCAAAAGACGGCGAAAGGTTCTCTTCTTTTGCGTCGTTCTTAGCAATAAAAAAATACGTGGTAATTGATGCCAAAACAATAACCGGAATCAACAATAAAATTATTTTGCGTTTCATAAAGTATGGTTTTGTTTAATTTTTTTTGCTTTACTGAAAAGATAAGAAATCCCGGCAAGATTTGAAACGGCCCCGACAATAAAAAGCTCCGTTTGGTACTGGCCGAGGAAAACCGCCAATCCCGAAATTCCGATAACCGGCAAAATATTAACCAAGTAGTGCGCGCAGCAGGAGATCATAGCAATGGTCGAGGTCGTCCCCGAAGCGACCACTATCCCACCGGAAACTTTCGCGCGATGCAATGCCCGCAAGTATGTAAAAATGCCGATCTGGGTGCCAAAACCCGCAGCTAAACCAATAATCCAATACCAATTTCCCTGAAATTGGATTTTCGTAAATTCCCAACCGGAGACCAAGCTTAGGATTAAAAAGTAGGCTCCCAACAAACTTAATCCGGCCGCAAATCCTATGATAATAGATTTTTTACTGTTAAATCCAGTCATTATGGTTTATGTTCTCCAGGTTAAATGTTCGTATAGGCTCGACCAAAACATTCCTAATGTTAAAGCAAAAAGCAGTTCTTCAATGGGCACTCCCAAGATCACTGTCCCAGAAATTGCAGAAAAATTCCAAACTTTGCCAATATAACCCGGAAAAGCCAAATTGAAGAAAATAAAGAATAAGAAATAAAGAACTAAAAACACCAATCCGCCAACTAAAATCTTTTTGGTTAAGTCCCTCCGGCAGGTTATTGCTCCTAAACTGCCAATGAACAAGGCAATGCTTGTTGAATAAATTGAATTTATCTTCGTTAAAAATTCCAGCAAAATAAAAGTTACGGGCACCAGAGAAAGGAAAAAATAATGAAGTTTGTGTATAGATTTTAACCTCTCTTTTAAAGAAACTTTTCGGTGTCCCGTTTTGAAAATTGCTTCGTACATTATAGAGGCTATTCCGCCGACAGAAAAAGCAAAAATAATGCTTTCAATATCAAATCCCGTTCTTTGGGCTAGATTGAATAAAGTCGGCGGATTCCAGTACTCCGGCACGAATATCGGCTCGGTTAATCCTAAAAGCGAAGTCCACAGGCTGACGATAAGCATTTCTTTTTTGTTTGCTTTCGTCTTCAGTGGAAAATAAACAATCAGCCAAATTGCTAAAAGCCCCAGACTTCCTATCAACCAAACGTATTGCATAATTAAAATCTAATAATTTATTTTGCTTGGCAAAATTTATTATGCAGCCGAGCTATCAGCCAAACGCCGATGTAGGTATACAAGACAACTTGAACTAAACCAGCTAAAAGTCCGCCGAAGGTTATTGCCACATCGCCGGCAAACTTTTCCACATTAACCAAATGAACGAGCCAACCGAGAAGCCGAAGTGAAAAATCCGGCCAGAGAAAAACGAATACGGCGCAAAGGAGGTAAATTGCTCCCATCACTCCTGCGCTGGCTAGAGCGAACCCACCGGCATTTATTTGACAATAATGTTTTTCGTTGTTCATAGATTGATTATTTATATTTTAATTATTTTCGACCTTTGTTTACAGCTTCTTGATGACCTCTCATCATTAAAATATGCAAAACCGGGCAAAGCAAAATAATCAGCCAAACCCAAGAACTGCTGCTGGCTCTGAAAAAAGCAGAAAAGCCGATAATCAGCGCCAGCGGCGCCAAACAACATAGGGCCATTAATAATAAATGCTTTTGTTTCATCTTAATACCCGGTTTTAATGGCAACATCCCCTAGAGGATTTTGATTGCTCTCTTGCCAATTTCTTGCGATATTCTTCTTTGCAGTTATCCGAACAAAATTTCTTGCCGTACCCCTCGGGATATTCTTTCCCTTTCACCAATTCCATTTTACAAATCGGACATTTTTCTTTGAATAAGTTAAACATAGATTGATTAATTATTTATTAATTTCCGACCTTTTGAAACAACCGAGGAATGAATGCGGGCGTTTGTTTGGCGTACGCTGCCCAAATTTCAGCGAACTTCAGTTTCGCCTCCCGTTCTTCACTGCGGGCAAGCCGTACATACATCCAAACCAGCACCGGGAACATAAGGAGAGTCAAAATCGTTGGCCATTGGACCAAAAACCCAAGCATAATAAGGACAAATCCCGCATACTGCGGATGACGTATCTTAGCGTAAGGACCGGCCGTCGCAAGCCGGTGCGAGCTTTGCGCCGCATAAAGCACCCTCCAGGCGCTAACAAGAAGTATGATGCCGCAAATAATCAGAATGTAGCTTGCGATATGAAACGGCCCGAAATGCGGATCGCCGCCCCGGCCGAAGATGTCTTCGAGGAGATGGCCGGAATCGTGCGAAAGGAAATCAATACCGGGAAATTTTGCAGAAAGCCATCCCGAAAATAAATAGATCGTGAGCGGAAAACCATACATCTCCGTGAATAAAGCCACTATAAACGCCGAGAACCCGCCAAACGATCGCCAATCCCTCAAGGTTTTTGGTTTAGTAAAACTGAACGCAAAGATAATAAATATCAGCGAATTGATGATAACTAATGGCCAAAGACCATAAGCAGAAGATGATTCGTTCATTGGTTTTAACTTATTATCTTTCTCTTAAGTACCATTTTAATTATCAACAAAAGCACAGCGACAATTATTATGACCCATACTATTGCCGGAATCTGCCCCAAATATTGGTTGACAAAATAAGTCAACTTAGCCAAATAGACATTAATTGTTATTTGGTATTCTCCGCCACCCATGGCAAGTTGGCCGGTTTCAGCAAGATATAGTATAAGGGCCCCCATTAAGAAAAATGTTATACCTGAGACTATGTTTGCTACTGTAAGGTTTATTTGCTTGCCGGCAAGCGAATATGAAATCTGTTTCTTAAATATCCCTAATCTTTCGGTAATGTTCGTTTTATCAATAAAGAAAGCAATAACAAACAAGGGAATTGCCATGCCCAAAACGTAGGCCAAAGAATACAGCCCGCCCCAGAATAAAGAACCTGGCAACACAGACAAAGCAATCACGCCGGCTAACACCGGAGCGCAGCAGAGAGTGGCAAAACCGGAAAAAATACCCAAAACAAAAACCGAACCGGCGCCACCGACCTTTATCCCGCGACTAATGGAAAAAGGAAGCGAAAAATGTATACCTAGCAATATGGTCGCTCCAAGGAATAAAAGAAATAAACCCCCGATGACGAAGATGGGATCGTGGTATTCCTTGAATAATTGTCCTAAGCCCGCCGCTCCCAATCCTAAAGGTAGGAATACCGAAAGCAATCCAAGAAAGAATATGAACGTCATTAAAAAGACAGTGCGTTTCTGCCTAAAAATGGAACCGAGGTAAGCTGGTAACAAAACAGTTATACAACAAGGCGCAAAAAGAGCGGCCAGCCCGGCGATAAAAGCAACTATTAAAGAGGCGCCAATTAGTACCTCCATATTATTCTTCTCCGAGTTTTGATAACTCGGAAATCAGCATATCGTTCCTTATAGCCATACTTGGGTCGTCGAGAACATAGCGTATGATTCCTTCCTTATTAATAATAAAGAACGTGTGGCCGGGAAAAGAGCCCGGGTGCATTGACGATCTAAGGGATAAAACATCGTATGCCCTGGAAACGGCTTTGGTCGTATCGAATAAAATTTCGGCACTATCAAAACCCGGCGTTTCTTTAACTATCTTTTCCCACTCACTTTTCGGATCTACGACAATGGAGAATGCTGCGAGATTTTCGGCGTTAAATCTTTCATCATTACCCAACGCTGCCATCTGGTCCCAGCAGGCAGGATAGCACATAGAGCCTTCGTTGAAGAAAAGAACAACATTCTTTCCCTTATAATCGCTCAGTTTAATAGTTTTGCCATCAATACCCTCTAGGCTGAAGTCCGGCGCCTGTTTTCCGATCGCTTGTTTGAAAGAAAACTTATCGTTCGGAGTTTCTTCCGGGGAATAATTCACCACGGCCAGAATTATCCCGCCGGCAATCAAGATGACCGGCAGAAAAATTAAAAACATTTTTTTAATCTTTCTCTTGCGTCTCTCCAAAAGAAGAGTTTTCTCCTTCTGTTGTTTCTCCAAAAGATATCCTTCTTTGTTCATTCGTTTTCAAAAACTTTTAACAACTCTTTAATTTTCTTTTTTCTTTCTTCCGGGTTTTTCCCTTTAATCGCTTCGGTGACGCAGGTATTGAGGTGATTCTCCAAAATCAGGCAATTCAGCTTTTTAATCGCGGCCGCTACGGCCTCATTCTGTTTGATAATGTCGAGGCAATATTTATCGTTTTCCAGCATTTTCTTTATTCCTTCCAAATGGCCGGAAAGATAATTCATCCTGTTCAAAATTTTCTTCTTAAAATGTTTTTCCATATTGATACCCCCCATACGGGGGTATTATAAAATAATAAGCCCGCCAAGCGGGCTTGTCAATAGCAGTACTGGCCAATGGCCACTTTTGTCTTATTTTTTCTCAAAAATTATTCCAATTTTATCGCCATCTCGCATTATATAATTCTCGAAATCAAAATTTTCTTTTCCGTTAACCAGCATCTTTAAGGTTCCTTCGGGTCCCGTACATTTATCAAAGATGCAGTCCTGATTAAATTTTTGCCCCCAAATTTCAAAAAATCGGCCCAAGCGCAAGTCGTCTTCTTTGTTATACTCCACAACTGCCGCCTCCTCCCTGGACTGGCGCCACCTGCTGGCGAATCGCCGCGAAACCGGAACCAGACGAATAGTTTTTACCGAGAATTTCTTTGGGGTCGGCTTCGCTAAAAGAAATATTCTTTTTCTCTTGCAGATATTTGGCAATGGTCAAATAGGTGTCAGGGAACCAATAGGAATTAACCCCTAAGGCAATCTTATACATATCTTTCTCTGAAACTCCTTGGGAAGCCATCAACTCCAACAGCCCCAACATGGCCATGCCATGATTGCAATCCGGAAAATAAGTGGCATTTCCGCAACATGGCCGGTAGATGCCCTGACTGACCCGCTCCACGAGCGCCTGCTGTTTCAGAGTAAGGCTTATAAAGTTGTATTTGCTGTAATGAGTCATCGTCTCCCCTTTCGCCAGCGTCCAGCCACCGGTAGAAGCAAAATTCCCGGCTCCCCCATATCTAGGATCCGACATCGGTCCTTCCTCCAATATCGAATTTTTATTGCCCAAACCCAGCGCCCAAAAGATATTAAGCAGAAATCCTGAATTTTGAGAAGTTATTTTAATTTTGCCATTATCTTGGCCGTAAAGAATGCTTTTCATTTCTTCGTCCAGCCCGCCCCTTTGAGTATAGAGCGATTCGAACTTGGGACCATCAATCACTCCGCTCGCCACCATTTGAGAACCCAAACTTCCCCACACTATCGGCAACTCCACGCCTTCTGGCGGGATGACTGAGGCCTCGTCGATAACAACGTCGGAGGCCTGTCCCTGATTACCCTTATCTTCTGAGAGTTCAGGGGTATATTTGGAGATATAAATGATGGCCCCTCCCACGATCAAGGCTGAAACAATAATGGTTAAGGGTAGAAGATATTCTTTGTTCAGTAAAGTTGTTTTTTGTTTTTCGTTTTCCATAGAATTAATTTATTATTGCTTAATTGACTTTTTTATAAAGACAAGAACTCAAACCATTCATTATCAGCTAATCCATAGATCGTCCATTTACTGTTTTTAAACCCGGACATGCCCGGAGAGCCCTGTGGCATTCCAGGTAAAGCAATACCTAAAATGTCCGGTTTTTCTGCTAAAAGTTTTTTGATTATTTCGGCTGGCATGTGACCTTCCACAAAATAATCTCCAACAGCGCTCGTGTGGCAGGATTCCATTTTTTGAGGAATTTGGTATTGCTCTTTTATAGAAAGCATATCTTGAGTTTTTACTGCCTCTACCGAGAAACCGTTTCTTTTTAAATAAGGTATATAATCAGCACAACAAGCGCAGGTTGGCGAATAAAACACAGTGATTTTTGGTTGCTCTGGACTTGGATTTTCTGGCAAGCGATTTAGCCAAAGATAAATTCCTCCGACAATAAAAAATACCGGCAATGCCCAAAGAGCAATCCTCTTAATTTTCTTCGGACGAATGCGGGAAAGACGCTCTTTTTCTTTCTCTTTTTTTCTGAACGAATATTCCTCTTTTTTATTTTCCATTACTTTTTGGTTTTTCTTTTAGATTATTCTTTCCCCCTTTTTCTTTCAAGATCTTTAAAGTTTCTTCAGAAACTCGGCAAAGCGGACACTCGTCTTTGCTTTTTTCTGGTTTTTTTTCGTTTTCCATAACTTTTATTATAATTTTTTAAATAAAAAATAGCAAGATTCCGGCTCCCAAACTAAACATTAAAACACCCATCACCAGCTTTTCTGTTCTTTCGTTTTTCTGCCGAAACTTCGCAATTTTAGCCAAAGTCAGAGGATTGGCAGCAAACAAAAGCAAAATCAGCAAAGGCATAACAAACATTAAATTATAAAGCAGCAGGTATAAAAAGCCGGTAAAGTAAGTGGTTTTTGAGGCTAAAAGCGCGGTAATGGCGGCGTAAATTCCTCCCGAACAAGGTATGGAACAAAGACCGACCAAAAAAGCGGCAACGATAATGCTCGGCAAAGTGGCTTTTTCCAATCGAGATTTAATGGTCTCGCTGGAAATTTTGGGCATGCTTAAATGAACCGGCAATTGAGGAAAGAAATAATCTTTAAGCTGGATAACCCCCATAACAATCAGTAACCACGAGCCCAGTATTGCAAAAAAGTGATGCTGACCGAAAAGGACAATACCCGAAAGCAGCCCCACGCCCACCGCGAGATACGTCAGGAAAATAACGAAAATGTAGACTAAGCCTAAAACAAAAATATTTTTAAAAGTTTTCTGCATGGTCAGCAGAAAAGCGATAAAAAATATCAAAATGGCAATGGCGCAGGGATGAATGCCGTCCAGAAAGCCAGTGACGGCCACTAACGGAATCGTAGAAAAGTTATTTAACATTGGCATAAATCATTACTTCAACTTGCGGATTAATGGGGTCTGAACTTTTAATATAAACTATTCGTTCCTGCGGGCCCTTGCCGTGAGGTCCGGACATAGCTCCAGTATCATAGGCAACACGAAGCTCTGCTTCTTCGCCGGGGTTAATCTGTTTTTCGGCGATTTCAGCCGAAGTGCAGCCGCAAGAAGTGGCTAATCTTTTTATTTCCAAAACGGCCGAACCCATATTTTTTATTTTAAAACTATATTCGGCTATATCGCCATACTGCACCTCTCCGAAATCAAAAGATTTCGGGGTAATTTCAATCTGGGGCAAATTCCCCGTTCCGGGCTCAATACCCGGAATTGATTTAAAATAGCCGTAGCCGGCTAACCCCAGAACAACCAAGACCAAAACAAAGACTATTTTTGTTTTCATCTTTAACTTAAATCTTTTTTCCTCTCTTCAAATTCTTCTTTATTAATCTCGCCTTTAGCGTAACGCTCTTTTAAGATACTTAGGGCAGATTTTTCTTTGCCCCCTCCTTCTATGTTCTGACCAATCAACCATTTAATTAGAGCGATAACCCCAACAATGATCAGAACCCAAAACAGAATCATAAAAATCCAGCCGAACCAGCCCCAGACGCCGACATTACCCATCATATTATACATCATGTTATTAAACGAATTATTGCTTGAGTAACCCGACCAGTTACCCATCATCGACATCATACTCATCCCTCCGGTACCGCAACCAAGATAATTCTCTCCCATAGCAAGATGCATAGTTCTCAAACTTTCCGACCCTTCGCCGCCCATCATCTGATCCATCAACTCGTGCTGCTGCTCGTCAGGATGTATTGTGCCCATCACCGCTTCTCCCAATTCTTCAAATTGTTCATCGGTAACCTCCTGACAATTTATTGAAGTTGCTTCAGTTACGCCTTGGACTCCCATAATCTCTGACAAAACATCGTCCGCAGAAAGACTGTGCTCTCCGTTTGCCGAAACAAAAGCAGGTAGGACAACGGCGACAGTCAAAATTGAAATAAAAATTATTTTTTTCATAAGTTTCAACTAATTTAAAATTTTAATTTATTAACCCAATCTGGTATTTTTCCGCCGATTACTCTGTCATATTGCGGCCAGTGGGGTTTAATGTCAATTATTGGAGTGCCATCTAAGATATCTAAGCCCTTAACTTTTAATTTATTTCCTCGGACTTTAATTAACTTTACTGTCGTAATGCCAATGGGATTTGGTCTTTGCGGACAACGACAAGCAAAGATACCAACAAGGGGAACCGCCGGATTACCCTGGGGCCGGTGAGCGATAACATAATCTTTAACTTTATCCATCCAATAAACAATGATGACGTGAGAATAATCCTCGATGCCGCCCAGGGCTTTGGTAAATTTCTTATTCACTATTATTTCGGAAATCTCGTGGGTAAAACTCCCAAATCTTGGCTTCTTAATCTTATTTTTAACGTAACCAATCGGTTTTAACTTAATTATCTCCATTGTCTTTTAATCAACTTGATTTAATTCTATCGTCACTTTTTCCTCAAAATTAATTGGGTCATTGGAAAAGACAAAAATCTCCCTGGTAGCCGGACCCCTAAAATCTTGATGGACACTTGGGTCGTAATACACTTTAAGTTGAGCGCCCTCGCCCGGGGCAATGGTAATCTTCCAGCCAGTCGGGTTCTCAATCCCATGTCCGGCCATAGCAAAACGCGGCCCCTCCTCGCCTTTAAAAATAATTGAAGCGGATGTACACCCGCACGAACTGTCTAATTTGTTGATGATCAAGTCCTTTTTTCCTTCATTTTTTAACTCAAAGAAGGTCACAACAACACCTTTGGCTTCACTGATATCTCCAAAATCGTAAAGCGAGGGGCTTAAACCGATTATCGGCCGCTCTTGAGGCGCGCTTTCTGCCAGCCAAGTCTTGGCTTCTTCTTGTTTACTTTTATCAACAAAAGAGTTGATCCCGTATTTTTTAATATAAGTCAGGATAATTTCTTTTTCCGGCAGCTTTTGAGACGTCAAAGAATTAATATAATCTATCCTCTCTTGGGCCTCTCCACAACAAATATTGTTTTTATCCAACGGCTGCGAGCAGCAAGGACAAAAAAACAAAGGATAAATCTCTGCAGCTGAAACTGAACTCACGAACGAGGAATCGGCCAGGCCTGCAAAAAATTTTCCAGGCGATCTCTTTTCCTGAATAAGCCAAAGATTTAAGGCCAAGCTTAAGATAAAAACAACTCCCAGGATTAAAATTAAACTTTTAAAGTTACGATTCAATTTTAAAATTTTCATCTTCTAATTATTAAATAGTTTGGCCACTTTCAAAATTTCTTCGATCATTTCTTGTTTTCTTTTTTCATTAATATATTTTAGCAAACGAAAGAACTCTGTCAAGATTTTATCGTTAATCGCCTATTAAAGTAAATTTAAAGACCGGTCGTGATTAACGAAAAAACCGACGAAACTTCGGGGCAGCCCGCTGGACAACGGCACATTTTTCCATTATCCATGGCACATCCCGAAGGGGTTCTCGCGCAAAATATTCTCTCTGCCTTGCCCTGGCAAAATTAACTGCATTTTGCAACAAGTCAATGAAAATTTCTTGAATTCCTTTATCGCCCTCAATTCTTTCTCTATCAGACTTGGTGTCTTCATTGCTCTCGCCCACCCAAGCCGCATAAGCCTGCGGAGGGAAAATCAGCCCCATCGCGGTTAAAAAATTCAATGGAAAATCAACGGCTTATCGAAAATCAGAAAATAGGCAATTTTAATTATCATAATTTAATCCTGAACGATTATCTCCCCTATCATGGTCGGGTGTGGCCCGCACGTATAATCGTATGTTCCCGTATTATCAAATTTAAACTGGAACGATTCTCCTTTATTGAAAATCTCCGAGTTAAAGGTATCTGATTTTATGCTGTGTGGAACGGGATCGTCGTTAAGCCAAATCACCGTCGTGCCGGTTTTTACAATTAACGCAGTTGGAGTGAAGGCGAAGTTTTTAATAACGATCTCGTTTTCCGTTATTGACGATTGTTGATTTTGCTGGTTAAAAATAAAGTAACTTCCTACCCCAAAAAGTAAAATCACCACTAAGATTATAATTAATTTATTCATATTATTATTTTATTATAACACAAAACCGCCAGGGTTACTGGCGGTTTTCAGCGATTAAGCGCGCGAGACGTTTGTTGCGGCCGGGCCTTTTTCGCTTTCAACGACATCGAAAGTAACGGCATCGCCGACTTTCAGTTCGTCAAAGGTGACTCCCTTCAATTCTTTGGAATGAAAGAATAGATCCTTGACTTCGCCTTCGCGAGCAATGAATCCGAATCCTTTTCCAGTAAGAGTTTTAATAGTTCCTTGCATGTGATTATTTTTAAGATTACGGCTTCAGAGAAACTCGACTTATTCCCGTACCTAAATTGGTACGTATCTATTGTAGCCTATTAAGATCGTTTCTGCAAGCCATATGCCGAATGAATCGGTCTGCCAAAAATTCTCTTTTTGAAAAATTCGATCAATAAAATTTCCGCCAGACTGATACCGAAGACAGCCAACCACTCCGTTATATCTAACGGCTGGGTGGTTAAAAGTTTTTGCAGAAATGGAAGATACAAGCCTCCGACCAATAAAATAGCCGAAAGAATTACCGCTCCAACCAAATAACGGTTAGAAAATATGTCTTTTCTGAAAATTGTTCTTTTGAATGAACGAACACTGAAGGCTAAAATCAGAGAATCAATACACATCAGGGTAAACACTATGGTACGTGTTTTGTGCAAATCCCCAGTTAATTTCCAAAAGAAGAAAAACGATAGAAACGCCGCTAAACCATTAATAAAGAAAATGGCGGTCATCCAAAATTTTAATGGTTTGTTTAATATCGGCTCTTTGGGATTTCTCGGCTTTTCATCCATCACCCCTTTTGTCTCCTGCTCAGCAGTAAGAGCAATATCGGGAAAGCCATCTTCAATAAGATTTATCCAAAGAATCTGGGCGGGCCACAAAGGAATCGGAAACCCCATCGCTATGTTTGCTAAAAATATAAAGAGTTCGGAAAAATCGTCTGCCACCAAATATACAAACACTTTCCTAATATTCCCAAAAATCACCCTGCCTTGCTCAACCGCCTTTACTACGGTTTTGAAATTATCGTCCAACAACACTAAATCAGCCACTTCTTTCGCCACATCCGTGCCGGAACCGACTGCGACTCCAATATCCGCGGATTTAAGAGCCGGGGCGTCGTTAACGCCATCTCCGAGCATCGCCACTATTTCTCCGTTGGCCTGGAGTGCGTCAACGATTCTTAACTTATGACGGGGCGAAACGCGAGCATAGATGGAAATATGTTTTGCTCTTTCCCTTAACTCGGCGTCGCTTATTGTTTCTAACTCCTGCCCCTCAAGCATATTTTCATCTTCCGCATTAATACCTATTTCTTCAGCGATAGCTTTGGCAGTAAGTTTGTGATCTCCCGTAACAATAACGGTACGAATACCTGCTTTTTTGGTAATTGCAATCGATTCTTTTGCGTCTTGGCGGAGGGGGTCCTTGAGCGCTATAAACCCGACGAACGAAAGCCCTTTTGCCAACTCTATAAGATTTTGATATTTCATTTCGGCGTCATAATCCCTGTGGGCGCAAGCCAGAACCCTCAATCCTTTCTGCGTAAGTGTTTCCAGTTTTTTTATCAGCTTATCCGCCCGAACGGTGCCTAATTTTTCTTTTTTACCGTCAATATCTAAATCAATTGAGCGCTTGATAATTTCTTCGGGCGCCCCGATAACATAAAGCGTGTTTTGTTTTCTGTTTTTACGATGGAGGGTGGCGGCAAACTTGTGGTCCGACTCAAAACTAATTCTGTCTACTAACGGGTATTGCTTTTCGAGTTTCTGTTTGTCTAAACCCGACTGCATACCCGCCAAAAGCAGAGCCCTTTCGGTTGACCTCCCCCGCACTATCCATTTTTGCAATTCGTCATTCGGATTTTCCACAAAAGCATCGTTTGCCAATGTAGCGATTTTCAGCGCAGTGATATGCGATTCGATGCCGTTGACGTTTTGACCGCCGGTCAACCCGTTGATATCGTTGCTTATCAACTCTCTGGCGCTAGTTAAAACGTGGCTCACCTGCATTTTCCCCTCTGTCAGGGTTCCCGTTTTATCGGTACAAATTACCGTCACGCTCCCTAAAGTTTCGGTTGCAGCCAACTTCCTTACAAGGCCCCTCTGTTTAAAAATGCGCCGCATCCCCAAAACTAAGATAACGGTTATGGCGGGAAGCAATCCCGCCGGTATCGTCGAAACGGCGAGAGCCAATGAAGCGACGAAAATGTCGGCAAAAGATTTCCCCGTGAAATAGCCGATGATAATTATGACAAAAACTGTGCCAAGAATGAACACTCCGGCGATTTTTGACAACGAAGCGGTTTTTTGCTGGAGAGGAGTCTTGTGAGATTTGGTTTCCTTGAGAAGCGACACAATTTCTCCTATTTGCGTGTTGATACCGGTGGCGGTAACCACCACTATCGCCCACCCCTCTTCCACAATCGTACCCATAAAAACCATGTTCTTTCTTTCTGGAAGCGGAGCCTTTGCTGTAAGATTGTCGGTAGCTTCTTTTTTTACAGCCCGCCATTCGCCGGTGAGGCTCGCTTCGTTTATTCTTAATTCTTTTGAATCGATTACGCGCCCGTCCACCGAGATCATATCTCCTGCCTTCAGGAACACCACGTCCCCAACGACCAGTTCTTCGCTGTCAATTTCTTTCTTATGGCCGTCCCTCAAAACATTCGTTTTAATTTTCACCATTTTTTTTAATGCAAGAAGCGACCGGTTGGCTTTGTTTTCTTGATAAAAACCGATGGTGGTGTTGATAAGCAAAACAATGACGATAAAAATAGTATCCGAATAATGCCTCAACAGAAATGAGATTACAACGGTCACGAGCAGAATATATATCAAAGGATTATGGAACTGGCTCAAAAAGAGCCGTATTTTTGAATATGGTTTTTCTTGAGGAAGAACGTTCCGCCCAAACCTCTTGAGCCTATCCGCTGCCTCTGCGCCGGCAAGTCCTTCTTTTTTGCTTTTCGTTTCGGAAAAAACTTCTGTGAGTGGAATTATGTGCCAATTCTTTTGCATACACTTATTCTACCAAAAAACCGCTTTTTTAAAAACAAAAACAGCCTAGAAAATCAGGCTGTCTTTGTTTAAATAAAACACCTTTACTCTCCTTCTTTTGTCGTCCCCTCTTCGGTCGGGGTCTCGACTGGAGTTTCGGGCGTTGTCGGCTCTTCGCCTTCCATGTAAAATTTCATATTAATGCAAGCCACAGAATATAATAACCCTGCAGCGATATTTAATTTTCTTAGCTTGCGACCTTTATTATTTATGTAACTTCAATTAAAAAACTCAAACGACTTATGAAAATTTGTTTGAGTTTTAAGTTACATTCTAAAGATATCATATTTGCGTTATTCTGTCAAGGGTCCAAAATCATTTTATTATCTTTATTGCTTTGCCGTCGCTGATATTCTTAAGAATCTCTAAAAATAATCCGTCATTATTTTTATATACAGCCTCAGAATACGGCGTAACGCTATTGGTATAAGTTAATGTAACGTAAATAATGCCCTCTTTATTGATAGCAAAAGCGTGCCATCTGGTAGCGTCTTCTGTAAGCTTATAAATGAAATATTTTTTGCCATCAATCTCTGTAATACGGCCGTTTTCTTTAGCGTACTCCTGTTCGTAAAAACTTACGCCGGGGTCTTTTTTGAAATCTTCTGCAAAATCATCAATATTCGTAAAATTCTTTTCGTTCCCTATCAGATTGACCGTCAAGGTTACGTATGCACTCTGCGCATCTCTTTCAAATTCTGATGTTGAATTTGTGCGTATCCCACCAATTAGGTCTCTATTTCTGATTTCTGTATTATCGCTAATATTAATACCCAGGCCGTAAAATCCGGCCGATGGATATTTAAAGATGATATTTGTGTTGGGTATTTGATAGATGGCGTCAAAGTTATTTTCCGGCAATTCTATATCTTGACCCGTGCTTTGGATATAAACCCAAAATCCTCCCGCGCTTAAAACGACCGCCGTCATTAAAATAATAAGTATTTTCTTATTTCTCGCCATATTATATTTATTATATCAAAAAACCGCCCTCATGGCGATTCTATCTGCTCGCTCTAGCGGACGATTTTACTTGTCCGCCGAAGTTTTAACGAAGGTGGAGAACTTTGAGATGGGAAGAAGTATTTAAGTATCCGGAAATAGCGTTGGAGTAGATAAGGGAATTGGTTGGACGATTTTAGAACCACAATTAGGAGAGTTACTTGATTACTTTATTTTATATTCTAATTCTGCGGCACAAGGAATAAAGCCTACTTTCTTGTAGAATTTAATTGCCTGTATGTTACCACTGGATGCGCTAACCTTTATTCTCTTTACACCTTGCGATTTACTCCAATCAACAAATGCTTGGAATAACTTCTCTCCAATTCCTCGCCCTCTAAAATCCTCTTTTACCAGTGTATTTTCTAGCTCTGACATTTTCTTAATTATTCTGTATGAATAAGGTTTCGCCATTCCTCCTGCTAGATATCCTACAAGCTCTCCATTAATTTCAGCGGCAAAACAGACCCCTTCTTTACCACTAATTTTATCCCTGAAGTAATCTTTTCCTACTTTCTCAAAAGGCCAATTCATATTCAGAAATGAATCATACTCCTTATCATGAAGAAAAAGCTGATGATTTAATTCTTGGATTATTTTCAACTCTTCCTCTTTTGCTTTTCTAATAATGACACTCATAATGTTATTCTACCAAAAAACTGCCCAAATAAATAGGCGGAAATCGTAGCTCGCTGGACACATTTAGAACTTTGGAAACCTTTCTCCTTTAATTGCGGAGGTTTATTCTGGCTGCGAAATTGAATGGAGCAAAATAGCTTTGCCAGAGGCGATCAGAGGAAGAAAAAGTATTATTGGAATAAAAATAATCTATTAAAACTTCCCTTAAACGCAGCAACTCGCGAAGTTTCTTTTGATTTTTACGATCATCAATAGTTAAATCCAAAAGTTCCAGCGCCCGCTCAATAGCTAAGCGACTGTATTCCAAATTTCCTTTTTTCCGCCAGCTGATGGCGCGTTCGACTTCGCTTCCGACATTAGCCGCTTGTTCAAAAAAAGAAAATCCTTCCCATCGTCCGCTAGCCAATTCTTTATGTTGAAAACTATTTTTCATCGTTTTTTATGACTAAATTTCCGACAATTTCTAAAATTTTCTTCCGGATTTCCGGATCGTCAACGCCCCGATTGCGATTACCAAGAAATGGCTTAAGATTAATCATTGAATCAAATTCAACAAAATTTTTCTGACCAAAATATTCGGGATAAAAAATAACCCCCCAAACATCCGCTCTTTTTGAGCCATTTTCCGTCAACAAAACCTCTTCATCGGCATGTAATTCGCCGTCAATTGCCATAATTTCTTGCTTTATATCAACCACCGCCTTAACAAGGTTGCCAAACATCTTTTTAGCCATTTCGTTGAGAGTAGAAATAGCGACCTTGTTTTTTTGAGTAACAATAATCATAAAACTTAGCTCCCCTAGTCAGTCTAGAACCTGCTTTTGAGGGGGAAATTGGGGCCTTTCGGGGCTGTCCCGCGATGCCTCTCGATCGTCTGATTATTTTATTTTTGGCGATTCTATCCCAAGATCTCGGCAAATTTTCTTTGCCAAAAAATTATCAATCTCTGTATGGCGCGGTATAGTAGACAATTTCTTAATTGAGGGGTTAAAAAAGACGCTATGTTTTGCGCCTTCCCTTATAAACACACAACCACTTTTACGGAGATGTTTAATTAAATCTTTTCGTTTCATTATATAGAAACCGAAAGCGGCTCTCGAATAACCTTGCCGCCAGAAATCTCTTTTTTATTAAGAAATTTATTGGTTTCTAAAATTAACGAAAGCGCCTCTTTGAGATTTTCTTTTACCTCTTTAAGAGTTTTCCCTTGGGCATTAACGCCCGAGATCTCTTCCACCCAACCCAAGTACCATTTTCCGCTTTTTTTATATATTGCCGTAAATTGTCTCGCCATATATCTTAATTATACATTCTAAAAAACCTGTGTCAAGCTCTAACAAAAATCGCCTTCTGGCGATTTTATACCTTCTCGGTCTCCAGAACGGTCTCACTAGCCTGCTCCCCCGGTAGGATTCTCCGCCAAAGGACGGATGCGCCTCGGGCGCAGAACCTATCCAATAATTTTGTCTAAATATTTTCTCCCTTGCCCAGATTTTAAAAACTTTTCTCGTTTCACAGCTCCACTCCTTAACGCAAATTTTTCCTTATACACTAATCTCCATGGTTTATGCCCACTCGTATAACGACATCTACCTGAATTATGTTCGGCTAACCTCTTTGAAATATCTTCAGTACTACCTACATAGCGCGCGCCATGAATTAAACTCCGAAGAACGTAAGTATAATACATATGATAAAGATAGAATTTTTAGCTCCGGTGGCAGGACTCGAACCTGCAACTTACTCCTTAACAGGGAGTCACTCTACCATTGAGTTACACCGGAGCAAAAAACTCTATCTAATTTTATATAGGATTATACCTTATTTTCAGTATCCTTTCAACTTCTTCAGAGAGCCGTGCTCTCTAATTCTATCCAAGGCTTTCGCCTCAATCTGGCGGATTCTTTCTCTCGTGACGCCAAACGCCTCTCCTACTTCTTCCAAAGTATGAGTAATGCCGTCGTCTAAACCGAACCTCATCGCCAAAATCTTCTGCTCCCGCGCCGTTAAATCAACCAGAATCCCGTGTAATCTTTCTTTAAGCAGGGTCCTGGCCGCTTCCACTGAAGGCGCGATAACTTTTTCGTCTTCAATAAATTCGGCTAAAACGCTGTCTTCTTCGTCTTCCCCGACCGGCGTTTCCAAAGATACGGTTTCTTGGGAGATCTTCTGGATGTGGTGGACTTTAGAAACATCAATGCCCATTTCGGAAGCAATCTCTTCGGGCAAAGGCTCCCGGCCCAAGTCCTGCAGCAACCTACGCCTGATCTGGGTGTATTTGGAAATTGTTTCCACCATATGAACCGGAATCCTGATCGTTCTTGCCTGGTCGGCCAGGGCCCTCGTAATCGCCTGCCTGATCCACCAAGTGGCGTAGGTGGAAAACTTATAACCCCTTCTCCAGTCAAATTTTTCGACAGCCCGGAAAAGCCCCAAGTTTCCTTCTTGGATCAAATCAAGTAAAGTTAAATTAGGCGATCGCCCGATGTATTTTTTCGCAATGGAAACAACCAGCCTTAAGTTGGCGCGGGCCAGTGATTTTTTTGCCTCTTCGTCGCCTTTCTCGATTTTTTTGGCTAGCTCTTTCTCTTCATCGGCGCTCAAAAAGGATACTCTTCCGATCTCCTTTAAATACATTTGAACCGGATCCAGCCCGCCCTCCTGGGTTATTTTAATTTCTTCTTTTTCCTTATCCGCATCTTCTTTAAGTTCCAAAAACTCCCTGGATTCTTTAGCCTCGATCCCCCTTTTCTCCAGTTCCTCGTAAAGCGCGTCTAATCCCTGCATGTCTTTTTCGATGTCCGGGAAGGTATTTAAAATCTCCGAGTAGGTGATAAAGCCGCGGTTCTCGCCTTTCTTAATGAGCTCTCCCATCTTTTCTGGGGTAACAATCTTGCTTTTTCTGGTTTTGGAGCGGCGAGCCGGCTTTCTTTTCTTCCTTGAAACCTTCTTTGGCTTCCGGCGGGCCTTTTTCTTAACCACCCTCTTCTGTTTTTTCTTTTTTTGAACCTTCGCCTTTCTTTTTTTGAGTTTTTTCTTTTTATGTTTTTTGCTCATAGTGAGTAAATACTCAATATATCGGGCGGAGTATACCGCCCGCTATCAGTCCAGGAGCTTGTTAGCTAGTTTGTTAAATTCGCGCGTAAGATTATTGACCCGTTCCAGTTCTTTTTCAAATTCGGCCTTTTTAATCTCGTGGGAGATCTCGTCAAGCTTGTTTTTCGTTTCCATTTTCTCTATCTCCCTCAGGCTTAATTTCACTTCAGCCAAGCAGTCAACGCTCTCGCCTTCGACTTCGCCTCTCAAAAAGAGGTAATTGACGAAATCGTCGGCTTCTGGACTTTTTTGCTGTTTTAAGTCAACGAAAATAGTTTGGATTTTCGGATCAAAATACGGCAAATAATCATCGGTGATCAATTCGAGGGTGCTACCCGGATTCCTTAAGACCAAAGAGGCGGTACGTTCCTCCAAAAGCTGTTTTCTCGTCATGATTTTCGGCAAAATCGGCGTATCAGTCTCCAAAAAAGGAGTGGCCAGAGGAACGCCGCTGATGTTTTTTAATTCCTCTTCCACTATCTCCTCTTTCACCTGAAGGCGTCTGGCCAGTTCCTGAACCCAATGGGCACGTTCTATGGCATTGGGAATGATTTTTAAAACCGGCAAAAGCGCTTTGGAAATGTCTCTTTTGCCCTCCGGGGTTTTGGAATCGAAACGGCTGAAGGCCGATTCGAAATAGAATTGCAAAATGGACTTTGAGGCCTGGATCATGCTGTGCCAGTTTTCCGGGCTCTCTTGGACAATGTCGGCCGGATCCTTGCCTCTAGTCATGGTCACTACCTTAATGTTAAAGCCCTGCGCTTGAGCGAGCTCAATGCCACGCTTCGTCGCCGAGTCACCGGCCACGTCCATATCAAAAGCGGTTAATAAATTATTGGAATAACGTTTCAGGATTTTCAGCTGGGGCGTCGTCAGGGCGGTGCCTGAGGTGGCTACCACGTTCTCGGTACCCGACTGAAAAGCCATGATCGCATCAACATACCCTTCAACCATAATGCAAACGTCTTTTTTCCTGATTTCCACTTTGGCCTTGTCTAAGCCGTAAAGGGTGCGGCTTTTATCGTAAAGCAGAGTCTGGGGAGTGTTAACGTATTTTGCCACTTCCCCCTCGTCTTTTTCTTTAAAAACTCTTCCCCCAAAGCCGATCACCTGGGAATTTAAATCAAAAACCGGGAAAATAATCCGGCCGCGGAACCTGTCGTAAAAAGAGCCTTTTTCTGAAGTTAAGCCCAGGCCCGCTCTTTCGATTTCGCTTTTTTGATAGCCTCGTGCCTCCAGAAAATCGGACAAGCCCTGCCAGACGTCGGGCGCATAGCCCAATCTCCACTTTTCAATTGACTCGGCTTTAATTCCCCTTTTTAAAAGATAGTGCTTGGCTTCTTTACCGGTAGTGCTTGCTTCTAATTGCTTCTCAAAAAAACGGCACGTCAACTCGCAAATTTCGTAAAGTTTGTTTCTTTCGGTCCGCAGGCCCGCGTCTTCTGAAGAATACTTTTTTAATTCCACGCCCGCCCTTTGGGCTAAAATCCGCAAAGCATCGCCGAATTCCACGCCCTCGATCTGCATGACAAACTTGAAAATGTCCCCTCCGGAATTGCATCCGAAACAATGCCAAATTTGGCGGGCCGGCGAGATGAATAACGACGGTTTCTTTTCGGAGTGGAAGGGGCAGACGGCCCGAAGATTGGCTCCGGCTTTCTGGAGTTTAATGTAAGAACCGACCACCTCGACGATATCCAATCGATTTTTAATTTCTTCTATAGGCGAACTAATCATAAATCGATATTTAAGAGGTCCGACCTCCTAACATTACGATAATTTCGGGAGGTCGGACCTCCCAATATTTTATTGTTTCTTCGGTTTCGAAAAATAGAAGATATAAACAATTTCCAAAAGCGCCAAAGTGTTCACCACCAATAAAACGACGAACCACTTTTTATGGCCGTTCCTTGCCGCTTTCCACAAGGCCACCCCTTTCCATGCCAAAACCCATATTAAAATTAGATATAACCAACTGCTGTTTAGAAGTGAATCTAACATCTTTTATTATTTTTATTAATAATTATCCTCTTTTAAGATTCTATCAACCATTTCGATTTCTGCCAATAAGCCCTCAACCAAATCGTAGGTTTTGGCCTCTTCGAAAGAAGCCCAGGCGTATTCGATATTTTCTTCGTTAAGTGTAACTTCTCCCGATTTATAATCACCGTAATAGCTTAAAATGACTACCGGTACGCCATCGGGACGGATAAAGGTGATATCCAAAAGATAGTTCAATTTGCCCGCTTCAATTCCCGCCTCTTCCCGCACCTCCCTCCGCAGAGAGTTCTCCACGGCGAAATACCAATGGTCGTGCGTGGTTTTAGGCAAATTAATATAGTCATCTACCTCCAATCCCCCGCCCGGCACCGTCCATTTGCCCGGAAAGGCTTTTTTATTGGGGTTCCGGCGCACCAACAAATATTTCCCGTCTTTATGGATAATAGCCGTGGAAGCAATCCGATGAAGTTTTTGATCTTTAATCTCCATTTTTATTTAAACGATTTTACCTAAATCACCATTTAAAATAATGTCAGCCATTGCTTCTATTTCAGCGGTGTACGAAACGCCTTTTGGTATCGGATTTAATAAAAACACTTTTTTATCATTAACATGGGCAAAACCGATTTCCATAAGCGTATTGCCGCCAATATAATTTTTTATCCCGTTTTTATCGTAATTACAAACAAGAATTGCATCGCTGTTTTTAATGCAATCATACCACCATTTGATAAACCCTTCTTGTCTTTTTAGCTTTCCGTGGTCTTTTTCAATGCCATCAATAATAGCCGTGGCCGTTCCATCGGCTATCCCAAACATTTTTTCGTGCATCATCGGCTCGTGCCCCAATGCCTCAAGTTGACGATAATTTTTAACCAATTCCTTAGCAAATTTTACGCTTCCACAAAGTGTAATCTTCATAATTATTCTTGCGAATTTAACTTATTTTTCAAACTTAATAAAATATTCTTTGGGCTTCATCTCCCTCGTTAAGACTTCTTTCCACCCAGCGTCTACCTCGGAGATCCTTTTAACCTCACTGCCTTCTTTAAACAGCGGATCAATAACTCTTGATTTACAAAACACCTTTCCGTCGTAATCATCTGGGTTGTTTTTAAAACCAATTTTATTGTTCATCCTATCAAACAATAAACCTAATTTTTGATCTGATTTAGCGTGAGGTTCTATCTTAGAAAGAACAACCTTGTCGGTTATGTATAAATCACTTTCCGAAATATATTCTTTCAAAAGCGCGTATCGTAGGCAGTCACCAACCGTACGAAACATGACGGCGGAAGGCAAGCCCGCATAATAATTTATATTAAGTTTCAAAAACAACTCGGCATATTTCTTAGCGCTATCAAAATTTTTAAAAACCCACTCCCCGCCTTCCGCCGTAAGATTATCTAAAAAATACTTACTGCTGTCGATTTCTCTAAAAACAATGGCGGTTCTTAGGGAATAATCAATTCTATCTGCACACAAATCTGGTAATTTCTTTTCTTTGAGAGGAAAATTTTTGTCGTCAAGAATGTATTCCAGATCAAGATTATATTTTTTAAGAACTTCGGGTATTTCTGATTTTCTTACGAATCCACCAAAAATATTATCCTGATGACTATGTTCTTTTTCAGAACCGGCATCTAAAACATAATCAACGCAATGAGAAAAGGCTGAATGAGAAACGTCGTGAATTAGTCCGGCAATTTGCTCCTCGATTGACGCGCCGTACTGCTTCAGGAGCAGGTAAACGCCCAGGGAATGCTCAAAGCGCGAATGTGCGGTGCCTGGGAAATAGGGCTCAAAATGTCCAATCTGGTCTATTCCTTTTAATCGTTGAAGTGCTGATGATTTTATCAATTCTAAAATAGCCGGTTCTTTGATTGTAAAATTACCATACACCCTATCTTGATAAAGCATTGGTTGAAATTAATTACTTCTCGTTCCAATCGATGCCGTTTCTTTTGGCGTGCTGCTCGGTAAATCCCTGCGGGTATCTTTTTTTGAGCTTCTCGATGTTTTCCCCTAAAACTTCATCGAAATCCCAGCCGAAAAAATTACAAATCATCGCCATATACCACATAGTATCGCCAATATTTTCCCGGATACCGGCCGTCTGGTCGTTTTTGTGAGAAAAAGTCTTCTTAATACAACCGGCTACGTCTCCCGCCTCCCCCGCTATCCCCAGTCCCCAGGTCAAAATTTCTTTTTCTTTATCCTCGAATTTCTGAGACGTACTTTTGCAAAGCTTTTGATATTCTTTCAGATTATTTATTTTCTCCATGGATTTATTGCTTAATCTCGCAGAATTGACTTAAAACCTCAATGGCCTTCGCTAAATTTTTCTCTTCCACCATCACATAATTCGTTTCGTAGGTCGAAACGTTAAAAATGCTGATGCCGGCATCAGCCAGAGGTTTGGCTAAAGCGGCGATAACACCCACTGACTCCAGGCCGAAGTCGCCATCAAGCCTAAAAGCGCGCCAATCCTTTTCTACCAGAACGCCGCCCGGGATTTCCTCCTGGGGGCAGACAATCGACAGCTCGGTTTTCGTCCGGGTGATCGAACAAAAATTAATATCCTGCGCCCAGGCGGGAATAGGGCCTCTCTCGGCGAAATGACAAATGCCTAATTTTTCGGTCAAGATCGATAAACTAAATTTTAATTGAGCCATATTTTTAAATTAATTTTATTTTTGAGCGTTTTCAAATAAATCGACGAAACTCTTGTAATTTTTCGCAATGGCCTGCACCGCTGCCCCTCTTTTGATTATACCTTGTTGATAATTTAAAAGAACCTGCTTAAAAACCGTCCGGCCCACCGCAAACCCCACCACTCCCGGAATCTTAGCAGCCGCAGTGAGCCAACCCCTGACCTTGGCTTCGCTTTCTCCCCGGCCTAAAACAACGACCCCCACTTCCTGTCTTCCCCCTGACCGCGCCTGATCGACCACCTGGCGCATATCGTCTAAAATTGCCAAGCCCTCGACCTTCCAAATGTCCGGCTC
>Ga0209727_1000875_pt1 | contig 28863 bp, 32 predicted proteins | sample RifGroC1_FD_183995 | JGI IMG/M metagenome (GOLD analysis project Ga0209727, IMG submission 183995) | Groundwater microbial communities from Rifle, Colorado, USA - Groundwater C1 (SPAdes) (version 2) | ecosystem: Environmental > Aquatic > Deep subsurface > Groundwater | place: Rifle, Colorado...
GATAGGAATTGATTTTGGATTGTATGATGGTACCATTCTGGTTCCATTAAATTTACATTTTTCAATTCTTTTAATTGCTGATAGTCTTATTTTTTGTTTTGTTTCTTCTGAAAATGGTTTTTTCTTTGTGTGACTCAGATATTTTTCTTTTATGTTCTTCTGAAAGGTGTTTTCCTTTCTTTGATTCAGATATTTTTTTCTTTGTTTCTTCGGTATGGTGTTTTCCAAGCCGCCCACCAGATTTACCTTTTGCTGCTGCCATATTGTACCTCTTTTTATTTTAGGAACCCATTTTTAATTAATCTCTGAACACCGTTCACCAATCCCGTGTGTTTATTTCTTCATTTCCAACATAAAATTTATGAGGATCTGCGTTATATACTTGTCTCTGTTGAATCACAGGTGCACTATAATCTGTTCTTTCTACTTTAAATGAATCCAATGCAGCCCTTATTAATTTTTTAGATTCTGATTGCAATTTAATTGCAGTATCTCTTACCCACAAACCAATTGCTAGTGCCATAACCAAGTCATCATTATATCTATCAGACGCTGCTTCAGCTTTTCCTGATTTCCATACAAATGTTAATAACTCATTTATTAATCTACGTGATCTAACTATTACTGTTTTCTCATTAAAATATTGTTCCATTTTTGTAATAATTAAAGGACGAGTTCCTCCAACTCCACCAGAAGTTGTAAATCCAGCTGTTGCTTTTCTATCATATCTATGCATGTGAGCTAAATAATTACTAGTTTTCTTATCATCCATATAAGGTGATTTTTCTTTTGTGTAATATAAATTTTTATAATCTCTATCTATTACACCTTGAATAACCGCCCATCCAATTCCAGTATTTTCTATAATTAATAATGCATCATTATATTTTGTAGAATATTCTACTAACATATTTGCAAATTCTTTTGTACCCACTTTACCTTGATACTCAGCAGCCTGTGTGGTTGTCTCTAAATCTATAACATGAAATGTAGAATAATCTCTGCCATCTCCTCTAGATACGTCTGCGACGACAATATAATTTTTATTAAAATCAGGATATTCCCATATCCAAACATTTTTATCAAATCCCGTTTTTTCTGTTGGTTCCATTACATATGTCAATCTATACCATTCTAATATTTCACCACTTACCACACTTTCACCAGAGGACAAAAACGATCCATCACAATTAAAAACTGCTATATCATTTGCATAAAAAATATGTTTTTCACCAACATCTATTATATCATACAATTCTATTTCATTGTTAAAATTTTCTATATTGATTATTTGTACACCTCCGTCTACGGTGCATAAATGATCATTTATTGTTAATTTATTTGCGTTTATTTTCTTATTATTTATATAAAATGGATGATCGAAAGAACATATAATAAAATTTTTATTTTCTAGAGTGAGTTTGACATATCTATCTTTAATATTCTTTTTAATATCTGTGAATTTCTTGAACCCATCGGGGGTTAATATTTCATATTTATAATTCTTTTTCATAACTTAATAAAATTTATACATCTGTTTATGGTAGTTTGTGGGTCATTGTTGTAATCTATATCTGATATTCTTAAAATTTTGAATCCTCGTGTATTTAAAATTCCATCTCTTAGAGTATCATTTTCCTTATTTTTATGCCAATATAATCCATCAAACTCTATTATCTTGTTTCTATATTTAAAATCTAAATATATAACATGCTTATTAACTGTGTTTCGTTCATTTTTATTTAAGAAAACTTTATATTCATTGTTTAATTCAGCAAAATAACAATCATTTTTATCATTAATACTACCATATAAATTCCAAAACAAACGTTGAGAAATTTTAGAATATGGTAATTTTTTATTATTAAAAATTCTATCATAATGATTTTTATATATGTTATATCCATTGTTACCATATCTTTTTTTAAACCATTCTAGCGACATTAATCCCTTTGACATCTTTTTTCTATGTTCACTATCCTTTTCATATTCTTTTTCCCAGTCAAATTTATACATTCTTTTGAAATATTCCTTAGATGGGTATCTATATTTATTAGTACATGCTTTGCACATATTATTTATAGTAAAATTTCCACAGCCACATTCTAGTTTAACCACATCATAATCAAATTTGACTATAAATTTTAATCTAATTGGTAATGTTAGATTTATTTTTTTATTAAAATGCTTTTTAATATAATCTGAATAATAATAAACTGATTTATAAAGCTTAGGATCTTGTTTTAATAATGTTCGTTGTTTTGTTCTACCTATAAAACTCTTATAATAATCATCTTTTATTAAAATATTTTTTGTTTCTTCTTTGGAATATACTTCTTTTATTGAATCTAATAGTTTTTTAGATTTTATGTATGTATTTTTAACAATTGTAGAATGTTTAGCATTAATGTTTTTATGGTGTGGTGGTTTAAACCCAGTCTGCATTACACAGTTTTGACCAAATATATTTCTATATTCTTCCTTTGAGACACCATGCTTAAATTTCAAATGTTGAAATAGTTGATTTGATGTATATCCACATATTTTACATTCTAACAAATTCATAATTTATTATATAATTCCTTTATTGATATTTTTTCTAATAACCCAGTTTCTATATCTTTTACTGTAATTATTGTGTCTCCTGACAAACATTCTTGGCGAGCTAATCTTGGTCCTAATTCTATATCCTGTGCATCTCTCCATACTTGAGTGTATTCTGGATGCAAGGTCCAATGTAATACAATGGGGTAAAAATTATTTTTTCCCTCTTCTGCTTTAATAAATGTTTCGTGAAACCAATTCCCAACTCCGTTCGGGGTCGACAAAACTATAACATTACCACCTGTCGACAGTGTAGGTTGTAATGCACCCCAAAGTTCATCTGAGCCCGCAATAAAGGCGGCTTCATCCAATATCAAAAGTGAAACTGCTTCTGATCTACCCGCATCAGCCGCAGACGTACCTGCTACTACAGTTGAACCATTATCATATTTTTGACCCAATTTATTATCTTCTGTGCATTTTCTTTTTAACCAACTTGGTAAGAATTGGTGCATTATTCTAATCTTAGTAATTATATTTTTTGCAACTCCCTGTTTAGTTGCCATAACATAAACAAATTTATCATCATAAAAAGTCATCAACCAAAGTGCATATGCAGCTGACAGTGTAGACAATCCCATTTGTCTGTTTTTTAATATTATTATTCGATTATAGATAAGAAATGCAGATAATATATTTCCTTGAAAGTCATATAGAGCAAATCTAATTTTACCCCTTTTAGGATGTTGAATTATGCAATATGTTTTTATAAAGTATATCGGATCTGCTGCGCATTTGGCATACTCTTCTTTTATTAACTGCTTTAAATCAGGTTTCTTGTTTGAATCTATTAGTGGATTACTTTTGTCCGTCATTTAATTCTTCTCTTAATTCTACCAAATATTTTTCTAAGTCTTCTAATAATATATCAATTTCTTTTAGTTGGGAATTTAAAAATGTTAATGTTTGAGTATATGTATTGTTATCCCATTTATCTATTTTACCATTTTCATTAACAAATTGATATTGTTTCTTTAATTCTACATTTATGTAATCTATTACCTGTCGTTTTGTATCTTTTAAAAATGATACCTTATTTTCTGTAACTAATAATGCTTCATATTGATTCCATTTACCTGCTAATCTTATTTTATGTTCCTCATGTGTAACACAACTAAAGCATTTGCCTCTAATATTCCAGAACTTTTCATCTATTTTTCTTTTCATTATTTTTTTACACTGTGGACACCACCACGGCATTCTTACAGATTGTAATAGTTGATGTCTTTCTAATCTCTCTGATTCTTCTTTTAATCTTTCTGTTTTTTCTTCTTCTGTTAAACTACCATTTCCACTATACATTGATAGACTTACAGTAGGACTTTCACCTTGTAATATTCTCTGAATATATTTGGGATAAATTTCACCCATTGGACGTCCGGACGTTCGAGTGGGTTTCGTTTTTAAAAAATCAACCTTTTCTTCATCTGTTAGATTTTTATACTCTTCTAGTGAATCCATAACTAATTACCTCTATTTCTGATTTATCTTTATTAAGTGCGTTTATTCTAATCAATTTGCACTTTAAATAATTTATAATTTCTTGTTCTCTATTTAACTCTTTTTCCTTTAAATTACCATTAAAATCATAATGAAATTTTTTATAATATTCAATTACAACATTTCGAGTCTTATCATAACCATCTACCCAATACCCTAATTCTTTTATAAAATACTCTCCTCCGTTTTCCGCGTGCTGAAATGAATACCCACCGGTTTTACCATATTCTTCTATAATAGAAATGGATTTTTTATTATAAATAGGAAATATTTGTCCATATAATTCCTTGATTCTCTGAATTCTTTTTAATCTCATTTTTAGTTTACACTCTTCAGAAGGTTTACTTTTAGGTTTACCCAGAAGTGCTTCTGACAGATTTTTTCTATGTTCTTTTGAAAATATCTTACCTTTATTTGCATTAGATATTTTCTTTTTTGTTTCTTCTGACATATTTTGTTTAGCAATAGACATTTTTCTCTTGGTTTCCTCTGATAGTTTTCTACCTGTCTGTGCTTTAGACATTTTATGTTTTGTTTCTATTGACATATTTCGCTTAGATTCAGACATTTTTTTCTTAGTTTCTTCTGATAATCTTTTACCTTTATTTCCTTTAGATATCTTATGTCTAGTTTCTATTGAATGTGGGTTTTTAGGTTTACCCATATGAGAACTAGACATTTTTTTCTTAGTTTCTTCTGTTCGTGTATAAACTCCACTTGGCATTTAAGTTTGGGCCTCTTATTTTAATGTATTTAATATGTCACTAATAATATTATTCATTATTTGTTTCACATCAAACTCAAATGCATAACCAGCACCTCCACGACTACCATATCCTAAAAAATTGAAATTTCCATATGTCTTTAGTTTTTTTTCTATTTCATTTAAGACATTTTCTTTAATTGGATACAATTTATCTAAATCTTTAGATGAAGAAGCAAATATGTTCAGTTTAATTTTACCACTTAGATCATTATAATTAATTAAAGCTTTAAATCTTATTCCAGAAAATATTATATCTGCAGTCTCATGTTCTTTTAATAAAGTTTTTAATTTTAATGTTGCTTTCATTTTGATCTCCTCTATTTGAAATTTTTTATAAATTCTCTGTGAGTTAATTTGATTTCTGTATTGTCACTTTTATGAACAAAACTTATCCAACCGTCAGGTGATATTCCCAATACTTTAACATGTGTCCCCTTTGTTATTTCTGGATGTCCTTTTAAATCTGTTTTAGCTGTAAATAAATAATCTGTATTCATTTTTTCTGTAACAAAATTTTTAATTATTTCATCCAAGTCTGTTCTCCTAAGACGCTCTTTATTTTTATATATATGAAGGTTTGTTAATTTGTTACCATTCGGATCTCCATTAATAGTCATCCCATCAGGCAATGTCAAGCCAATTGCATCTTCCTTTAATAAAATTTTAATCTCTTTTCTAATATACTGTTTTAATTCTGATAGTTTCATTTAGTCTCCTATTACGTTTTCTTGTACCTGCGTTCTCTAATTTCTATAAATTTACAATTAAGATGATTTATAATTTCCTATTTTCTTCTTTCATCTCTATCGACACTATTTCTGTGGGCTTTTTCATAGTACTCGATGACAACATTTTGAGTCTTATCATACCCATCTACTCAATATCCCAAAGTTTTAATATAAAATTCTCCACCATTTTCTGCGTGTTGGAAGTTGTAACCATTTGCTTTACCAAATTCTTCTATGATAGGAATTGATTTTGGATTGTATGATGGTACCATTCTGGTTCCATTAAATTTACATTTTTCAATTCTTTTAATTGCTGATAGTCTTATTTTTTGTTTTGTTTCTTCTGAAAATGGTTTTTTCTTTTTACCTTTAATTGCCTCAGATATTTTTCTTTTAGTTTCTTCTGATAAAATTTTACCTGTCTGTGACTCAGATATTTTTCTTTTAATTTCTTCAGTTCTTATATAAACTCCACTTGGCATGTTTTTCCTCATCTAATAGTAATTTCTATAGTTTCCATTCTATTTATTTTTTAAGTTTTTAAGAAATTTACTTAGGCTTTCTTGTGCCCTTGTTCTTATTTGTTTTACCTTTTATATTTTAAAATTCCTAACAACTGGTTTATCGGGGAAAATGCACCAGTAATTTTGTAAAGTTTTTTATTATTATCTGGACCATACATGAAGGTTATTCCTTCCGACGGAACAACTGCATCTAGTCCACCCATCGCATTTAATCTATTTAATTCAGTTTTCATTTTATTTATTGCATTGACATCTCCTGAACTTTCTATATCCTTTATTGTTTTATCTATATTTGTTTTCATTTGTTGTAGTGATTGTTCAGGATTAACAGCTAAAAATGAATTTATATTTTTTAATACCTGAGCACCTAATTCTAAAAACAATAATTCAAAGGGTCTCATATTATCTTTTGCTTGTTGAGATTTAGAATTTTTATCAAAATTATCTACCCAAGATTTAAATGAATCATCATCTATTCTTTTTTTAATATCTACAATCTTTTTGGACGTATCATTGTATGCCCATCTTTTTACTAAATCCATAAATAAATCATTAGGTATTGTATATTTAAGTTTTTTAGCTTGTTGATTGATAAAATTCTCCCACCATACCTGGTGATATTGAGTTATTGAATCAGAATCTTTTAGGTTAAATTTCTTTTGTAATGTACCTAATTTACTCAAAAAATGAGATTTTTGAGATGTAAAATTTTTAACTTTCGGTAATGATAAATTATTAGGAGCCCTTATCTTAAATGTATTCTGTACATCTTCATTCACCTGTCTAATCATATTAGTTAATAATGTTGCTTCACTTTTATCTTCACCTAAAATGTTACCATTTTCGTCATATTCTCTGGTACCATGAAATATTAACATAGAATAATTATATGGTACAACATTAGTTGTCTGAGGATATATTATTTCTACACTCATAAATTTTTTACCATTTGCAAATATTTTATTTTTTTGCTTATCAGATAATTTAGATATTGCTGAATTTAAATCTCTCATAGCTTCTGTGAATGCTATTTGTATGTCACCTCTACCTGAAAACATATTTTGGAGTCCACTTATGTCTAGTGCATTTCTACCGAAGTTTTTTAAATGAGAAGCGTTTCTTGCTACCTTTAATTTACCATCTATCCAAGAAAACATAGCGTTCATCCCATCAGTTTTTTCCTGAACCATTTCTAATTTACCTTCAAGTGCTAAATTTATTATATTTTTTAGATCACCAAATGTTAAACCCATATCTTCAAATATGTTATCGATATGCCCATAGGAACCACCTTCCAATAATAAACTTTCTGTAATTTTCTTTTTCATTAACTGATATATACTAGAATCAAATTTAGGATATATTTGTTTAAATAATTCTTTACTAAAATTATTTCTTATTGAACTACCACTTATAGTAGTACCACCAATTTTAAGTTTTAACTGAGGTACTATATAAACATATCCTTTATCTAAATATCCCTCTAAATTTTCTTTAGATGTATAAGGAACATAATATTTTCCACTTAATCTATTTCTATCTTTTTCTCCCACTGCAGCCACAAGTGCAGTATCTTTACTATTGAATTTATCTAATATTTCCTCAGGTTTATAAGGATTCTTAACTCTAATTACTTTGTTCGATGGTATACCAAACATTTTAGTTATAATTTCTTTTTTATCATTAAAATTAAATGGAGATTTTTCATCATCTGTTACATTAGAAGTTGTTATATAAACATTTTTTCCAAATTTATTTATTAAATCTTGATATGAGAAATAATGTCCGGAATGGAATGGTTGAAAACGACCACTCATCACAACAACTATATTTTTAATTTTATTTTCATTTAGTGGGTTTTTAGAATTTTTAATATCTAACATTAACTGTTCTAATGTAATACTATTTTTATTGCCTTTACTTTCATTTAAACGATGATGTAATATTTCTAGATTTTTGTAATGAGCTATAATCTCAGGTGAAATATTATTTTTAAATCCACTGTGAATAGAATATTTGTGATCTAAATGATATTCATCACTTCTTTTTTTAGCATTTGATATATCATAAAAATATTTACTATAGTTTTCTGTTGTTATTGTTCTGACTTTTTCCAAATAATTTCTAAATGCTGATTTATTTTCTGATCTATTCCAATATCCTCTTAAATAATTTGTTTCTTTTATTTTTTTCTTAATCTCATTTTTATGAAATAAATTTTTATCACCTTTAATATCATTTCTTTCTCTTCCATATAAAGGATTATCAACACCATATTTTCCGTACATGGAATTATTCTTTCCTGTGTGTTTTCCTACTTGGGAACATTTTAAACACATTGCATTATTTTTATCCGCTCGGGCTTTTGACCGCTTACCAACATATGTTAATAATTTGTTACAGTTAGGACAATATCTTTGGTTTTCAGTTACAACTTGTTGTATTTTATTGAATAATCTTAAAGCATCTTCTTTATCTAAACCTAGTTTAATTGTATTTATAGTTTGTTTATTTAATTTTTTAAATGCTAACCACCTATGGTGACCATCAATAATATTATTGTCCATAGAAATAAAAATAGGATTCATTTTTTTACCGGATTCTATATCTTTACAAATATTATTTATTTTATCTGGTATTATATTTTGCTGAACAGGTTTCAAATTATCAATATTGATTGCCACATATTTATAAGGTATACCATATTTATCTAAAATTTTTATAGCATCTAGTATATTATTACCTTTAATCTGAGGCATCTTAGATCTTAAAATTTCATTAATATTAAATTTATAATATAAATATTCAGATAATTTTGACATTATGATATTCCATCTATATTTTTAATTTGACTACTTGTTAAGTTTATTTTATTTATTATATTGTTCTGTCAATAATTCCATATCATGCACAGTAATATTATAGTCTTTCACTTCTTTTTCTTCTTCAAATTTTTCACCCCTAAACCATACTATAACTTTAATAACCTTTTTCTTTTTATCTAAAGCCTTATATGCTTCTAAAGTTTCTTCTGGTAGTTTTGCCCCACCTCTGGTAATCTCTGTTATTGTTTTTTAAACAATCGTCCCATAAACGACAAAATTCATCCCACCTCACAAATGTTGACATATATTATTTTATTATAAATAGTAGTAACAAACATTTTTGCCTCTTTTTTAGTTATTTTGGGTTCAATCCTAATATTTTAAGCCCATCCATTAAATTGTTTGATATTGGAATATCATGCCAATTTCCTCTCTTATCTTTAAATCTCTTGAAAAATCCATCTGAACCATATTTAAAATGTAATTTTTTAGAAAATATACCAACAATGCCAGAAAAATCATTATATGAATAATATTGTTTTCTACTATTAAAATTATCTTCTGATGTTTTAATGAAATCTACATGAACAGCTTTATTTATACTCTCACATTTATATAAAAATGAATATACTTCTCCGTTTTTTGAATAATCTAGAATATAAGATCCCAATGACATAATTATTGTTTTTAGATCTTTATTGGGTACCAGAACTATTATATCAATATCTCCATGATCCCCTCAGCAGAAAGTACTCTACTTAAATCAAATTTTTTGAATTGATTACCAACTTTTTTTCTTAATTCATTGTAAACATAATTCATTTCTTCTGTAGAAACACGAGATGCCCTACTCCCAAATAGTTTACCACCTTCTTTTACTAAACTAGCTAGTTTTATCATATTATTTTTCAAGTTTAGAAATAGTATTTCCAGTAGATTTATGTAAAATACCTATTCCGCCAGATGATACCCAAGGATTTATATTTTTTTCTAGGTCATCTATTAATATACTATTTTTAGATACATATCTATATTTATTTTTTTCTAAAATAACATTTACATTTCCTAAATTCCTTTTGCACCAAACAATTTTACCTTGTCTACTATGAGCTGTGTCGTCTTCAGGAACAGAACTTAATATATTAATTTTAGAAAAAGTACTAATTATATATTTCCAGAGCTGCCTGCCATCTGACATCCATGGCATATCTGTCCAAAATTTTATACCATAGTTACTAATTATATTCCAAAATTTTTCTTCTCCATATTTCTTTTTAAATGACCAACCATCCTTAATATTGACACCTGCTATGCTAACAAACATATTATCAAAATCAGCCAATACAGAATCCAGGTCACAATAAACTATATATTTAGTATTTTTCAATATTTCTTTTAATAGAATCACTGTGATTCCCTTAATTTAATATAAATATTGGTAAAATTAAAATATTACTCAGAATATAAAAAAGGCTACTTTCGTAGCAGCCTAAGAGGTTGGAAGTTTTATTTAATAAAAACTTTATTATTTAGTAAAGCATCTTATTCTTTAATTTCTATAAATTCACATTGTAAATGATTAATAATTTCTTGTTTTCTTCTTTCGTCTCTGTCAACTCGTTTCTTGTGAGCTTTTTCATAATATTCTACAACAACATTATTAATCTTATCATATCCATCTACCCAATAACCCAAGTCTTTAATATAAAATTCTCCATCGTTTTCTGCGTGTTGAAATGAGTAACCGTGAGTTCTACCATATTCTTCAATAATAGGAATAGATCTTGGATTATAAGCAGGGTATAGCTGATTTCCATTTAATTTATTTCTCTCTATTACTTTAATAGCTGCTAATCTAATGTTTCTTTTAATTTCTTCTGAAAATGGTTTTTTCTTTTTACCTTTTTGCGCCTTAGATATGTTTCTCTTATGTTCTTCTGATAATTTTTTACCTAATCCTGCCATAGATATTTTTCTTTTATGTTCATCAGAGTGTGGTTTTCCAAATTGAGCACAACTTGCACATAAATTGGATTTACAGGTTAATATTTCTGTTTTACAACGTGAGTTATTATCAGGATTGGGACATTGTTTTTTCAATTTTTTCGTAGTATGTTTAATATACATAGTCTTTATAGTTCTTCATCAGAGGATTCAGATGCGTCATCTTCCTCAACAGTATAATAACTATGAATAAAATCAGATTTAATTTTTTCTAAGATTCCCAACTGTTCATAGATGTTATCAAGTCCCCAATTCATTATTTCAAAAATTAACTTTTCACATAGTAATCGTTTTTCTATTGGGTCATCTATAGAATTTAATAAATCTACTACTGTAGATACAATTGTGTCTATATTGTTAAATTGTTTTTCGTCCACTTAGTGTGTCTCCGTTATTATTTTTATTAGGAAATATTGGAAATTACAATTTTTAATAGATGTTCTATAATATTTTCTATATTAGCTGTTCCATTATCTTGTTTAAGATAATTCCAATTTTTTTCTAATAGATGTCTCCAGTTAGATAAAGTATAATCTTTATAACTATTGGCTTCATTTATAACAATCATTTCTTTTAATTTAATATGTTTTATTATTGTTCCCTTAATATGTCTATTTAGTATAAATATAGGAGTATTTCAAAATATTAAAGATTAATATTTTCGAATATTAATTCATATTTTAAATTACCACAATCCCATACTCTGTCATAGCCTTTAATTTGCATAATCTGCCACTCAGATAAATCTGAACTATATCCTTCTTTTAAAAGAATAGATTTTCTATAACCAAATCTATATTCTCTAATATCATAATCACGTTTTACATACCAATAATTAGGTTTAGATTCTCCAGTTTTCAAAAATCCAATCTTCTCATATAAGTTACCAGTAGACCAACGTCTGTCTGCATATGTTATTATTTTTTTAGGATGATAATTATTAATAAAATATTGTAGTAATTTACCAGCGATACCAATAACCTTGTATTTGGTTGCAAATCTCATGAGCTCATATTCGTCTATCTTTGATTTAGAACCCAGTGCAATTCTTTTAGATCCAAATGTCATAACTGCAACTAATTCATTTTTATGAAAGGCTCCAAGCTTAATCTTAGATGAATCTTTTCCCTGAATATGAATATTATGTAAAAATTCATTTTTTGATTTAATGTCTATTTCCTTTATTATGCACTTTCTTGCATAGATTATTTTATCATATATGCCTAAAATATATTTTAACCTATTTTTAACAATATCCTTTTTGTATAGCCACTCATCAGAAAATATTTGGATTAGTTTTATATTATTTTTATTAGCGAATAGTGTTTTTTCTAAGTGATAATTTCTATTTTTTCCATTTAATTCACTATGCCAATATAAACCATTATATTCAATGCCTACGTTTTTTTCTGGAATAAATAAATCTATTTCCATTCCATTTCCCAATAATTTTCTACTATTTTCTTCAACATTTAAATTTAATGATTTTATGAAGTCTCTAATTTCAATTTGTTCTTTACTATTAAATCTCAGTTCACAACTATAGCATCTTGGGTATCTATTAATTGTTTCAAACTCATAGTTACATTTTTTACATCTAAATTTAATTTCTTCGTGATTTTTAAACTGCTCAAATGTTATATTTATAACAAAATTATTACTTATACTGTCTAAATATTTATCAAATACAATTTTTAATTTTTTGATATTTGCCTCGTTGGTGTGCCATGGCATTTTTATATTATTATTTTTATAATATTCAACCAGTCTAGCATTTGATTTTTTAGTTTGAAATGATTGTTTTTCACAGGTTAATTTAGAAGATGTTGATACTATACTATACTGTGATTTATATTTGCTCGGAGATATATTATGTTTCTCAAGATGTGAATTCGTTAATTTTTTCAAAAAGTTTCCACATATTTCACATTTAATACTATTTTTATCTGATTCACTTAAAAATTTATTATATTCAATTTTTTTAAAATATTGTTGCCACAAAGATTTCATTTCTGGATATTTTTCTATAATATCTTTTGGTTCCAAATGGTGCTTATTTTTTAAATGATTGGTAAACATACCTGATTTATTTTCAATATCTATTGTTGTCCAATCACAGTGAGGACATTTTAATGTTTCTTTTTTTATAGATTTAATTATTTCAAAATATTTCGCATCAAAATCCCACTTATGTTTTTCTTTTAAATGTCTTGTTAATGTACCAGAATAATTATTTATGTCACGTGATTTATATTCACAGAATAAACATTTAATTTCTAATGAATTATCATTTAAATTATCTTTATTACCCCGTTTTAAACTATAATCTTTATCAGAAAACTTACATGTGTTAGAACAATATGTTCTTTTATCTGATATTTGAGTTTCACACATTTTACACCTATGCATATTATTCCTTTAATTCATATTTTAAGTTACCACAGTCCTATATTCTATCATAATTGATGTGCTGGGTCTGTTTATTTTTTTCTGAATTGTTGTAATTTGGATTACCATATCTTTTAAATTTAATATCTCTAATTTTATCTTTAGTCAACTTTACTTGGAATATATTATTAACTCCATACTTTTCAGTACAATTCCTTTTGTATGTTTCTGCAATTTTTTTCTTGGATTCGAGTGAGTGAGGTTTTCTTGGAAAGTGATTTTTGGTATAATCTCTAAACCATGGACCACATATTAATGATTTAAATTTTAACTTTATTCCACACCCACATTTACATTTAGGGTATACATTGTTAAAATAACACACAATTATATATTTTTCAAAATTTTCTATGTTATGATTTGATTTTATATGAAATAGTAAATTTATATGAGAATAACACTTAGTATTACATACTTTACATACCAAGGATTCTTCTTTTGATATAATTATTTTATTTGTGTCCATTTTTATTTTAATCCTAGCTTACGTATTATGATAATAAACATAAACAGAATTTCAAATATAACATTTTAATTTGTTTATATTATTTTTATTATAAATTATTTTGGTTTATAAACATAGAACAATTCTACGTTGTTTTTCTTTTGAAACGGGTGTTTTGATAATTCTATTTTCAATAAATTATCTAACCTATATCCTTTGGTATTGATGAATTTATTTTCTAACAACTTACTATATTTACTAGATACATTTAAAATGATATGTTTACTCTTTATATCAAATACTTTATTAATAAAGTTGACGATAAACATTTCTTCTGTTTTATATATTTCTTTTAAATTGATGTCATTGTATATCTCCAGATCATAGTAAGGGATAGATGTGAATATCAAATCATAGTTTTTATTAAATATTTCATCTGTTACTTCAAACCTATTATTTATAATTTTAATATTATTTAAATCTATATATTTAACTAAATTTTCACTATTTTTACATGTTTCTTTATTTATATCTATATAGGTATAATTATAATCTGTGATTTTATAAGATTCAATAAAATGTTTAAATCCCAATAATCTTCCTCCGAAGCCACCACAGATGTCTAAAATATTTAACTGGCCCGAATTAGGCAAAAATTTCGAATATATCCAAGATGCCCAACAATCAGGAAAAAATGAAATAGAATATCTCTCTCCTCTAATCTGTTTTATGATTTCTTTAGCATTAATATTTTTATTTCTCTTAATTAAATTACCTAATATAGTTTCAAATGTAGTTTTATAATTTATAGATTGAGTTGGAGAAAATCTAGAATATCTCCACTTGCAATTCCAATAATTGGGATAAAATGATAGTAAAAATTCACTATTGTTTGTTGAAAATTTCCTATTCGAAACAGTGTCCAGTTCTTTAGAATCATCTAAATTTACACTATTTAATTCTGGTGTTGGTATTGTAATACCTAATCTAGATAATGTAAATAACTCGGATAAATATTTTGATATAAAATCATTGTTTTCTTGATTTGACAAACTTATCGCGTTTATATCAAGTAATACAAACTTTTTCATCCACATGTTATTAATATCATTTATATCTAAATATAAAAATATAATATTATTTTCCTTACAATGTTTTTCTGCTAATTCTAATTTCCACTTATAACCATATTTTTCTTTATATCCTTTATATCTGTCTATTTCAACTAAGTATTTGTTTCCACTATTATCTTCATAGTAAAAATCAGGAATATATCTTTTATTTTTTTCACTAACCAAATAGAATGGTTGATATTTCCAATTAATAATGTCGTCATTCATATCCAAGTAAACACAGAATTTAAATTCATAAGAAGACATACAGTATATAAATTTATTATTTTTAGTAGAATTATACTTTATTTTATTAGAAAGAAATTCTCCGTTAATATATTTATCAGATATTATCTTAGACATGTTATTCTTGTATTCATCCGTTCTTTTTATTCCAGTTAGAGCTTTAGAAATATTTAAATTATGTTCTTCTGTATTTTTATATAATTTCATATTTTTAATTCTACTAGCTCTAACATCATCATCTTCCCATGATTTTTTTGTAGTAATTGCTTTTTTTCTTTTTTCTGAATCTGATATTGTTCTATGAGTGATATATTTGGCATTTTTTTTGCCAAGTACGGACATTTTTTTTCTATATTCTTTACCTGTTAGTTTACATTTATTTGAGCAATATTTTAATTCTGATGGATTATTAAGTATTTTAGCTCTACCTCTTTTAGTTAAAATATCTTTGCCGCAATTTAAACATTTTGGTACTTTGATTAACTTATTCTCAATTAAATATTTTATATAATCTAAATTATGTGCTATTCTAAAATGATAGGATATTCCTTTATTATTTTGAAATTCTCTACTACAGATATTACATTTTACCATAAAATTCTCCTTTAATTATTTATATACATAAATATGGTTGGAATTTCTAATAATATAGTTTTGTTATAATTTTATTAAAACTTTAATAGTTATAAAATTTTGATTGGTTTAACTTTGAACATAAAAAAAGCTAGTCTTTCGACTAGCTTTCTTAACTTATTATTTTATAATAAATTATACATATTCTAGACCTGCTACTAAGACTCTTCCGTAAAATTCCGGTCTTATCATTTTTTTAGCATATCTAGTCATAACTCCCTTTCTTGGGGTAAAATTGTCGTAGTCATAGATAACAGGTGTCATAATTAACGGAACAAATGGTGAATAAACTGCTCCTGATTCTAGGAAGCTTCCACCTTTAAATCCCATCAATATAACATTACTTGTCATATAAGGGTTCTTATATACAGTAAATCTGTTAGCAAATGAACCAGATTTAGTTACACCCATTGCAAAGCTCAGTTTATCACCATCTGTGTCAACTGTATATCCAGAAATAGATTCAAGAATAGTTGCAACATCAGGAGATACTACCATAAAGTTAGCACCGCCACGAAGTGTTTTTTGATGAATCTTGTTACTTACTTTTTGGATCTTAACACCTAATGTTTGGTACCAAGTTGGTTTTGTATATGCTTGGTTATTAACTGCTGTTTGTACAAAGTTACCATTGGTTGAATCGAATTCAAATCCAATTCTTGCACTCCAAACTTCAGTTGTTGCAGCATTTGTAATCAACATAGATAAGATTTCCAGATCAATTTCCATTGAAACATATTCGCTCAACATAGAAGTCAATTCTGCTTCTGCGTCAATTGAATGATATGCATTCAAATCTTGAGTTAATTCTGGAGTCCAAACTGCTTTCAATTTACGTGTTTTAGCAACAATAGGTTCACTTTTTAATACGATGTCAATCTCAGGTATGTCTAATAAAGCACGACTACCAGAAACTGATAAGTCTTCAAAGTCACCACGATCAGATGCTATTGGTTGTTTGTGATATCTAACTGCTAATGATCCGGTTGCACCAAGTTGGAACTGAGATGCTGAACCTGTTACAATAAATGACACTCTATAACTTGTAGTTGAACCACTTGCAGCAACTGCAGTGTATTCTGGATATTGTGTCATTTCCTCACCTGAACCTGAATAAAGTCTAAAAGCTCTTACACCTTCTTTATCAATATCAGGACCAAGGGTTAATACAAATTTATGAAGTCTACCTGCAAGTACTGATGCACTAATATGTCCGTCTTCATAGTTAACATCTGCCCAAGAAGCTGATGCTAAAATAAATGGAATTGCAGCCAGTGAACCTGAATATGCATCATTAATTGTATAACCAAATCTTCCAGCGCCGTAAAGACCGCCGTTAACTGCATTTGTTCTACCGAACAAACCAGCTAAACCATCACTACCGGTATCACCACCAAATAATGAATGTTCAATCTTGAATCCAGGCTGTGTACCTGAACCATATCTAAAATCCAAGAAGAATACTAGACCTGAAGGCAGATTCATTGGTTGAACTGAAACGAATTCCTTAGCAGCAATCTCGCCAAAAATTCTTCTTACCAATGGAAGTGCTACTCCTGACCATTCTTCCGTACCATCAGAACTGATTCTTGAAGATTCACGAATCAACTGTCTTGCTTGGTTTTCTAATAGAACTGACATTCCACGAATTTCAGTTTCATTTTTCAAACCTTTTAACAAACCAGTTGGAGTCCATTTATCCACAAGTTTTCTAGTCTCTGACAACAGAACGTCTGTTGGATTTTTTCCACTTAATAGACTATTTAAATTAAATTTACCCATATATTTTTCTCCGTTATATTATTGTTATTTATCAAAATATTTTTCAGTGTTTGCTAATTTAGCAAATCTTTTTGTCAGGTCTGAACCTTCAGAAAGAATTGTGCTAGTTTCACCACCACCAATAACTGTTTTTGAAGCTCCTTTTCCTTCCTTTATAGATTGAATAGTTACTTTCTTTCTAACAGGACTTTTTAAAGATTCATGTAAGGTTGCATAAATCAATTTAACCTCACGTGTAGACTTTGCTCTGTCAAATGTTTCAACGATTTTCATCTTTGATTCATTAGATAGATTAAACTGTTTAAACAATTTTGTTGTAAAAGCTAACTTGTGATTTAATAAATTAATTTGAGACATTTGCTCTGTCAAACCACCAATAACTTTTTCTCTATGTCTTACTGCTTTTTTCAATTTCATATTTGCAACACGAAGGTTTTTCAGTTCTTTGATTGATTCTGTTGGTAGCACTGGTTCTTCTTCGTCATCTTCATCTTCTTCATCAGGTACCTCAGGAACTTGCTCATCATCTTCAAACAACTCAGATATATCAATATCTTCGTCGTCATCTTTATCAGGTACAGGAGGAACTACATCTTCCACGCCCTCAGTTGGAACTGGTTCGTCTTCTGTAGGAGGTACAATTAAATCTTCTTCATCTTCTACTGGAAGTTTTGGGTTTACATCACTAAGATTAGTTTTGTCATCTTCAACTTCGTCGTCAAGTTCTTTTAGAATACTTTCGAATTCTAAATCTTCCTCGTCGTCTTCGTCTGGAATAACATCTTCTGGTAATGAACCTTCTGCACCTTCAGTTGGAATTTCTGGAGTTGCTTCGTCTTCTTCGTCTTCTTCCGGAAATTCTTCGTCATCTTCTGTCAAAACTGGTGTAACATCTTGATCTTTTTTACCAAATGCATCAAATGTATCTGGTTTCCCAGGATCTTCTGTTTCTGTTACTTCTGAATCTTCTGAATCTTCGCCGTTCATTTCTTTTTGAAGTTTAGCAGAAAGTATTCCGTCAACTTTTTGATCAAAAGATTCTAACAACATATCTTTAGCATTTTGAACTGCTATTTGTTTTAATACCTTTGCTTCTGCAATGGCACTTTTTAAAATATCACTCATTATTATTTCTCCAATAATTATTTATCGAGATTGAGACTTATTTAGAAGTCTTATATAGGTTTGTTATGTTCGGTCACACTATATGAGGAAAACGATAGTGTATTCGTATTATATATATATGGGAATTCTGTAGAAGAATATCGAATTATTTAAAATTTTATATTTTAATTACCTTTGTTTTTATTTAAAAAATTTATCTATAAGTCCAAGTATTATTGCAACAAAAGATAGAACTAATGCAATATTAGTATTTCTGGTTTTATTATCACGTTGTACCTCAATTGTTTTAACTCTTTCCTTTAAATTTTCATAGTCTGTTTTTCTAACTAAAAGATTCCTATCGGTGATAACTTCACTTCTTAGTTCGTTTAGGTGCATGAGATCTTCATGTAAATTTTCTTCTCGCAGTGCTAATGCATGATCAATAGACTCAAATCTGGCATATACTTTTTCAAATTTGAGATTAACCGTATCAATTATATATTTTGATATTGGGATATTATTTCCATTTTTATCTTCCATTTATTTTCCTAATTTTCGTGTATTAATAAATGCTTATGTCTTAATTTTGCCATTATTTTTTTTCGTCTTTTTACCGCAGAAGGTTTGATAAAATACTGTCGATCCATATAATCTATTAGTATCTGAGATTCTTTAATTTTATTTTTAAATTTTTTTAATGCTAAATCCAGGTTTTTACTTTTATCCGCATACTTGTCTCTCACTATAACTGTAATACCACTCATTGAAACCCCGATTCTCTAATTTCTATAAATTCACAATTTAAATAATTAATGATTTCTTGTTTTCTCTTTTCATCTTTTAAATGTCGTTTAGGTTGGTTGTGATGTCCTTCACAGTACTCAATTACCACATTCTTATCCTTATCATAACCGTCTACCCAATAACCTAATTCCTTTATAAAATATTCTCCGCCATTTTCTGCGTGTTGGAAGTTATACCCATTAATTTTAGCATATTCTTCTATAATAGAAATAGATTTAGAATTATACAATGGAGCTAACTGTCCTCCATTTAATTTATTCTTTTCTATTCTTTTAATTGCTGAAAGTCTTGAGTTTTTTCTATGTTCCTTAGACTGGCGTCTTCCTATTCTAGTTTTATATATTCGCTGTTTATCTTCCTCAGAGAAAATCTTACCTTTTGCAGCAATAGATAATTTTTTTCTTGTTTCGTCTGAAATAATTCTATTTTTGACTGCTATAGATATTTTTTTCTTGCCTCTTTAGTATGGTGTTTTCCAAACAAAGGATTATTTTTACCTCTCAATACACCACTGTCCACTATTGTTTTTGTTCTTTTTTCTATTAGTTTGTTTTGTTTAATATCAGCTTCTTCTTTTCCATACAGCGTTAACCAAACAGAATATAGAGATTTTCCATACATAGGATTATTTTCACCTTTTTTTGCCTTTGACATCTTTTGTTTAATTTTTTCTGTTCTTATATAAACTCCACGTGGCATATTCTACTCCTAATTCGACTTTTTTGAAAATGACCGACCCCACTGTCCGGTTTTAGGGTCTCGCTTCAGGTTTACATTCCAGTTACCAACGGCCAAAGAATGTTCATTTTTATTCTTCAAAGTACCTTTTAGTTTTTTAAGTTGACCAGATATTTGTTGACGTTCAGATTTACTTGGTCCAGATTCTTCTTCTGAGACAATAGGTTCCTCAGGAACCTCTTCTTTATTTTTTACTTCAAAATATCTAGAAAGCGTAGTTCCCATGTCCTCATAAAGTGACCTCATCCGTTCTTGAACTGATTTAGCTTCTTTTGCTGTTTTTGTAAACTCTTCTGATATTCTATGTAATTCTTTCATGTTGCGGTTCACAGTAATTTTATCAAACCAGCCATCTGTTTCTTCGAGTGTTACTCTTTCTGCAATCTTACATAAGTTACTCAATTGTTCTGATAATTCTACAAGGTCGACTTCAGTATATATATGTTTGCCATAAGTATCGAATTTTTTAATGTTTTCCAGAAATTCTTTTTTCTCTTCTATGCTCATTGGAGGCAATTGTTCACTTTGCTGTTCGGCAATGGTTTTTAATTCTTCTTTTACAAGTTGTTTAAGTTCTGATTTTTTCATTTTAAACTCCTTTAACTTTTTTATCTTAGATTCATCGACAGGTTTAATTGTTTCTTTGTTAACTAAGATATTAGTTGGTATTTTTAAATTTTTATCCTTAAATAATGTAATACCATCTAACTTAGAATTATCATATTCAAACTTACTCACATAATATTTTTTATTCTTATATGATACTAACTGTGATAGATTATTACTATTAACAGATTCTGTTTTTTTTTTTGTAGGTAAATTTTTTGTATCAGTAGATGCAAAATCTTTTACATCTTTCTTAGATACCGTTTTTGCTATTTTACCAGCAGGAGTATTTGAAGCTGGAATCTCACCTTTTTGTATCGCGTGAGCAATTCCAAATAGGTTTTGTTGACTCTTAGATACTGCTTTCTCGTTGACGAGAGCTGCGTCCATAATGTCAGAAAGGTTAAATTTATTCTGTTTCATGAAAAATCCTCATATTTATTTATCTATATATAAATATGAAGATTTTCAAATTTTGTACATTTCTTTGTAATTTTTTCCAAAATATATTTTTGTTGGGTACCTCAATATGCGGCGCGTTTCATTAATTAAATTAATTCCATCACCTAAAAACATATCAAGTAATATAGAATCATAAATATATAATACTATCTTAGATTTTGCATCAATATTTTTATAATAAGATAGTAATTCATTTAATATTAAACAGTTGTTCTCAGTCTCAAGTGCTTGTATATAGTAGTTATATAATTTTTGAGGTGTTCCATAACCATCGGACTGTAATTTTAACTTTCTTTTAAAATGTTTTGTATATATAAAGCCATCAGTTTTATAGGCGGTCCATAGTTCATTAACAAAGTCATTTATTTTTTTAAACATTGGAATAAATAAAAATTCTTTTGGTATACCACTGTATAATAACTTCCAAGTTATAGATTTTGACTCTTCATATTCTTCTTCTGTTAATTCATTTTTTCCAAAATATATTCTACCTAGAACCAAATGAGGATTTTCAAGAAATTTTTCTCCTATTATCTCTGCTGTTAAGTATAAATGATAGGCATCATAATCAAATAACAACAATGTACCCTCATCTTCAAACCTGCTTTCTATAGATTTCCTATCGTTACTTTCTTTTGGAATTGAAACTAAATTGTAACCTTTATATGTACAAGAAGGACGAGACGTACGAGTAAACATATTATAATTGGAATATAAATAATTATTAGATATTATAGCCTTATTGCTAAATTCATCGTTAACATATAACCTAGATTTTTCTATTTCAGCTAAAACTGGTACCATAATATTATTCATAGATTTAAATGGTAATTCAAATGTAATACCTTTATATTTATTAATAATAAACATTGCTTTGTCTACCATCATATCTAATAATTCAATGTGCTTCACAACAGGAATCAACCTATTTATATTTTTAAATTTAGATTTAGTACGATAGAAAAATTGATAAACAGGTATTAATTCATCATAATTAATTTCTAACTGTCCGGTACTCACATACTCCATTAATTTCAAATCAACAAACTTATCATCTAAATCAAATATACTATAGAGTTGTTTTTTGTCAAAAACATACTTAATAGAAGAATTATTATTTACTGTAATTAAAATCTTTTGTAAAGTTTCTATAGACAAATTTAAACAATCATTAGTATTAATTGGAAATAGATATGTATTTTTATTATTTAAAATATAGATATATAACAGTAATAAATAATTGGATACCGGATGATCTCGGTGGTCACAGAGCATAGGAATCAATATACAATCTGAGCGATGAAATTCAGATATAAACTTTTCTAATTTCTCTTCGTTTTCAATTATAAATAGCACAAATAACCACACTTTTAATATAAATATAGAATTAATGTCCTAAAATTTATAAAATTGAAGCAAGTTGTTTTCGAGTTTCTTTTTAATCCCAAATAATATTTTATCTGCTATAATTATAGACCTTAAATTAGAATCGACAATTATCTCTGGTTTGCCAGTTATTCTCCACTGTAGAGAAACTTTTTTGTAAAAAGGTTCATTTGAAAATGAATTCCACTGTCTCTTATCAACCTCCACTATTCTTGCCTTAGGATTATTTACCTGTCTGAAGAAGTATCTATCCATAATACCATCCTTATAATCTTTCTCAGTAGGTTTAATCACTATATCTTTAACAAACCTCAGTTTCTCCATTCTAGAGATCTGTTTATATAATTCTTTTTCTAATTCTGGTTCTAACATTTTGTTTAACATAAATTACATTGCCTGATAATCCTTAGCACCTTTTAATACGTTCACCGTATATTGTGCATTATTTAAAGTATCAACGGTTTGTCCTGATTTTAATTGATTGACGATGTTCCCTTCTCCTTGATTATAAGATGATATGGTAGCTTTTAATAAATCTTGACTGCTTAAACTAACATTTGATCTTATATACTTTTCTTTGCTTAATAATAATTGTACTGCCTTTTCTGTTGCTTCATGAGGTCTTTTCCAGCCACCTCTATCTATCCAATTTTTATACTCATTAGATACCCCATTATAATTAAATTGAAAAAAACTATATGCGATATTACTGGCATCAGGATTTTTTATTTGTGAACAGACTTGCTGAGCAGTCTGTTTTTGTGCTACCCCAAATGTACCGATTGGACCACGAGCTTCTGTCCACATTATTCCTGCTAATATATCCTCTGTATATAATCCACTTGCGTATCTTCTTAGTGTTGGACCCATGTTGTTTTTTATCCATTTTAAGACTTTTTTATCAGATACGGTTAAATCTGGGGAAGTGGGTATAATAACTTTTCCAGGTTTAAGTACACCACCTATATTGCCTCTAACAGTAGATGCTTTTCTATTAAAATCTGCAACTGCCAACATTGCTTTTATTTTTGTTGTCCATAAATTTTTTGTTATCGTATGATCAACTCCTGTTACTCTAAGTACAGATGTTTCTAAATACATGTCAGGTAAAGCATCTACTAAAAATGTATCTCCTATCTTTATACCCCCTATTCCTTCTATATCCATTTCAAAATCTGCTGGAATAATATATGTATTCTTAGCATTGTTACCAGTAGAACCGTATATTTCTAATTTCATATATTCGGTTTCATTACCACCCCACCAAATAAAATTTTCTGACGGGGCTAATGTTGCGGTTGCTATAGTTGGTATTTGTTTTCGTTTAGGCAAACATTTAGATGTAAGAGCATCAGAAAAATGTGCATTAACACCCCCATATACAGATTCATGTGCAGTTATAGTTTCTTTTACTTCTCCTGGTTTTGGTACATCATAGAATAAAATGTCTAAAAAGTGATCTGTATATTGTTGTCCTTTATTCCAAAGTGATGAAAATGAATCATTGTCATTATTAAATATTATTTTACTTTGTTCATCTTTATTAACAGTATATAATGACGTAAGTTTTATATCTTGTGACAATTTAGAATCAAATGAAATACTTTTAATAAATCCTGTCCCGCCATATACTCTAAACATAAAAATATCCTTTAAGTCAGATTCTGGTTTTAATTTAGCATCTGTTAGTTTCTGTTTGAGATCTGCATTTACAAAATGTGCATCAATTATTCTAGCAGTTTGAGTTGGTTCATCAATTTTAATACTAAAATCCCAAAAATTAATTGCTGCTCCATTAATTTGATCTAATATAGATATTAAAGCTTCTGATAATGTATCATGTTCAGTAAATGCCTTTTTGACAAGATCTAAATTTACATACATATGTCTTAAATAACCAAAGTTGGTAATTGCTGAGTCTACTTTTTCAGTTGATTCACCAAATTTCAACATACTACTATCTGGAGCATCTGGATTACATATAAAAAATTTAGTTAAATCACTTGATCTAAGTGATGGATGGTTTAATATTTTTACAGAATTATAGGAAGGATCATTATTATCTATACTCCTAAGCATAAACAATGGTTTGCTATTACTTTTATATTTTATTCCCATACAATAATTAACTATAACTTCTTCTATAAACCCCCATGTCACAAACCTATTGCTAACATCATTACTTTCTTTACCATCTATATAAACTTGGCAGTCAAAATATACTGCATTTTCTTCTTCCTTATCCTTAAATGTAAGAGTTTGAAGTATTTTACGTTTTTTATTTCTAGCAGTTTGCCACTCATTTGTAGCTATGTCTATTAAATACATATCAACTAAATTCTTCATATCTACTTGTGAATCAGCTGCTGAACCATCTTTAACAACTACTTGGTTTATAAGATTCAATCCATACATTAAACTACCTTGACTAGTTACAAACGTAGTACAATCATATCCACCATCTTCTCTTAAACTAAAATCATAATTTGTAACTATTCCTAACATACCATCGTATAATCCATTATTAGCAACTGTTCGTGCATTTAAATAAGAATAAGCCTGTTGGCCTTTTTCTTGTTTCATGTCATCATATTGACTTTGTAAAAGAGCGTGATCACTAGAACCATCAGACCAACCCCATTCTATTAACATTGTTCTGCCTGGACATAGAAAATAAGGAGCTGCTTCATTAAACTGAAATAAATTATTCACTGACCATTTTACGGTTGCTTCTCTAATTCCACCATATATAGTTTTATAGGAAACATCTAAGGAAGTCATTCCACCTATAGGTCTATTATCGCCTACATTATATAAATCTCTGAATTCATAATTATCTGGATTTTGTGATGTGTTGTTAATTGTTCCAGCTAAATAATATAAAGTATTTGTTTCTTTCTTTTTAACACCACTAGTTACCTTTGCCCACGCATCTATATTTCTTTCACGTGACTCTAATGTTTGTCGTTTACGTAATTCCTCTTGTATTTTTGGATCTATCGTACTAAGATATGGAAATCCTTGATATATCATTATTAATTACCTTTATTTAAGCTTTCCAATTTTGCAAATATATCTGATATCCTATTTCTATTTGGAACACATAATTGTAAACCAGGTTCTGTAAATAGTGTACCATAAATGTTATTGCACACTGCTATAATCCAATATAATTCTGAGTCTCCATAATACTCATGTGCTAATAGATCTAATCTTGTGGATACATTGGTAATAATATAATTATCATTAGCAAGTTGATCTATAATAGGATATTGCATGTTATCATAAATTTCTTTATTATTTGCTTTTGTTTTAGGTGAATATAAATATCTACTTTTAGCCATAATTTTTCTTAATTATTTATTTTTTCTTTCTATCATTAAATAATCTTCTTTATCATTTATCTTTATTTTTCCTAAACTTTCATTGATAAAATGAGCAACATCTGTTCTCGGTTGATCATTTTCAAACATTACAGTAAATGATATTCCTATATTAATTAGTTGAGGTAATTGTCTTCCTGCTTCTGTATCCCAAAACGCCTCATCAGGAATATCTACAGAAAAATCTGAGATAAACCCATAAATTCTTTTATACAAATCACCTATGGTTAATCTTATAATAGGTGCTTTCATTCCTTTACCAACACCAAATTCTATAGGATAACATAATCCAGCTAACCTATTTATTTTCTTCCACTGAGATGTTATTTCATTTACACTACCTATATAAACTGAAAGTGAAAAATTAATATCTCGTGTTATTCCGTTGTAGGTATAAAATTGGTCAGGACGTCCTAGATAGTTGGTTTCATTCCAGGTTGGTTTAATATTATCTTTTATTCCAGTTAATATCGCTCTAAATATTATTGGAATATCAATCCCAGGTTTACTTGATATATCTTCAAATATAAATTTAATTATATCTGCTGTTCCTTCTGGATAATCATCTCCTACATCTAATACATTAATTTTGTCTGCATCTCCATGACCTAAATTTCTATCAATTTGAGCAGTTGAACCAACATAACTTTCACCTCTAGTAAAACCTAATCTCTGCATCCTTATACTAATTTCCTCCTGAGCAGTATAAGTACCCTCTAAACTTTCATCTGTGTTAGGACTAGATCCAAGTGACTGTTGATATCCTTTAACTTTATCTGCATTATTTTGTATTATATTATTGAATATTCCATTAGATGATTTTCCCAAACTACCTAAACCACCACCTGGAGCACCTAAACTTACAGGAGAAATATATGGAGGATTTGAATCGATGGTAGTTGCTACCAGTTTATTTAATTTATAATCATTCTCTGTTATTTCATCTTGTCGTTTTTGCCATCTCTGTAATATTGAATCACCTAATTTAGAATCATCGCCGAATTGGGTATCTCTTGTGAGTGAATAGCTTAATGAACCATCACCCATATGAGTAAATTTATCATAAGTATAAACATTTTCTGGATCTTCTGACCAATTTTTTAATAGTTTAGAATTCCAAATAGGTCTAGTTGGATCAAAAAAACCAGCAGCCTTTGTGTATTTTATTCCATCTCTAGAAAGCTGCATTATTTCATTCGCATTTAACCCTCCAGCTAATAATTGTGTTGCATCACTCATTCCTAATCTTCCACTATTTGCAACACTTGATATTATAGATGAAACTATAGGTTTAAATATAGATCCTAATATACTACCATCTATATTACTTCCTACATTGGCATTAAAATATTTTTGGTGGTTGACTTCTATGAATTGTTCAGATGGTATTAATTGTAATTCTACTCCAGTTGCAGTAGAAAAATCAAATGGACTAGCTAAAAAATTATTAATTGTATTTTCTATAAATGGATTTCTTAGTACTTGATTAGCAACAGAAAATAAAAAGGAATTTATTCCACCTCTACTTGCACCTGTTGCTAATTTACTAATTCCTGTTTGTATTAAATCTGTAGGAGATTTTACTCCTGTTAGATATCCAGCTAAATCACCAACCATTGATGTATAACCATATTCTTTATAATATCTGTCAACTAAACTCATACCTCCGCCTGATATTAAACTATTCTCAGGTTTAATATTATTATACATAGTTAATAGAGTTGGATCAGTTGATAGATCTATTATATCATTAGGATGACTACTATTATTATAGTCATTTAATATACTAGAATTTTTATTTTGAAATAATTTAGCCATTCTATTTTCTCAATTTAAGTCATTTTAGAAACCTGAGTACTTCTAGCAATTCCAGCACCAACCTTTTTACCATCAAGATAAATATCTCCATTCTTATTTTTAACTACATCTATAAGTTCTTGAATCTTAGATATAAGTGGAGAATTATTATCTTCTCTAACAATTGAATATTCTGTTAGTGTTCTTGTATTTGGAACATTGGTAGCTGATACTGCTGGATTGGATATTAGTCTCATTGCATTTGCAGTTAACATTAATGCTGGACCCAAACTTGCTAATGCCAACAAACCTGGTAAAGCTATCACTGAAGATGCTGCAAATAAACCCAGTGCACTTGCAAGAGAAAAAATTCCACCAGCGACTGCATATAAATTTAATGCATCTATATTTGAAATTCTTACTATTGAATCTGCAACTGAATTTATTATATTTACAACCGTAGCACCTATAGTTTGAGCAATGTTTGCAATACCTCTTAATAATGTATCAACCATAGGAACAAAATTATCTATTGCCTTACCTAATAACCATAGAGTACCTGCCATAATACCCATAGCAAGGGCACCTCCTATAATAGCAAGAGCACCTGCGCCTGATGACATAAGTGTACCTAGACCCATTATTGCTAATGTTAATATTCCTAATCCTACTGCTGCGGCTCCCATCGATTCCCAAAGGTTTGGATTATCTGCAAATACTTTGATCGCCTGTGCCAGTACCCACAATGCTCCTGCCATAATTACCACTGCAGCTGCACCTTTTATCATTGCAACTGGATTCATTTTTCCAAATATTGAACCAAACATTCCACCACCCTTTCCTGCAAATGAATTCATTGCTGCAAGTGTAACCTTAATAGCTAACATAGCTATTAAAATACCACCAATAACAATAGTAGCTTTAATTAATTTACTAACCCAACTATCTGTTAATACTCCCGCC
>Ga0209727_1000885_pt1 | contig 28517 bp, 32 predicted proteins | sample RifGroC1_FD_183995 | JGI IMG/M metagenome (GOLD analysis project Ga0209727, IMG submission 183995) | Groundwater microbial communities from Rifle, Colorado, USA - Groundwater C1 (SPAdes) (version 2) | ecosystem: Environmental > Aquatic > Deep subsurface > Groundwater | place: Rifle, Colorado...
CTGGAGCCACACATTCACCGCATCCGCCGTAACCGCGTAGGCACCCTGCCACACCTGACGAGACTGCGCGGCTGCATATCCAGTCGTCGTTGCGCCGCTGCGCAGGATTGCACCCGGAACGGCAACGGTTGTGGAAAGGGCGAGATTGGCACCGCCCGTGATGACCTTGCCTATGATCGACACGCCCGCGCTGGTGGCATCGGACAGCGGCCAATCGGTGCCGTCCACGCTGCGGCCCGCGTCCACATTCAAGACGGCGGTGAAGCGAGCCATCGCCACGTCCGGAGCCCACGGCCCGGCGCCACCCGGATCGACATCGGTTGCGCCACCCGGGGCGGCGGTGAAGGTGTAGACACGAGCGTTGATGGTTATCGTGTCGCCAGCGGTGACGTTGCCCACGGCGCGGAAGTAGCCCGAGGTGGCGTGACCCACGTCGCGCTGAAGGCCACGACCGAACTTGGCGAGGATCGTTGCGTCGTCGTCCCAGAAGTTGTCGGCGAACTTGGCACGAGAGACCGCGGCGGCCTCGAAAAAGTCCGCAGACATCTTGAGTCGCCCGGCCCCGTCAGCCGAGAACAGGCCGTCCACGACGCCCGCCGTCGGAACCTGTCCGCCGCGCGAAGCGTCCTGGTGTGTGTGGACCGGCAGCGCGGACTCGGGAAGCGAGATGCGGATCGCGCCGACCGCTGCGTCCACCACGGCGACGAAGCCGATGATCTGCTGAAGACTTGTTGCACCCGTGGGCGGCGTCAGTGTCCATCCGCCAGCGGTGCCGGAAAGGTAGACGGCCTGCCCCTCGGCGCCGGCCGCGGTGTTCTGATTGAGCAGCCACCGCGCGTTGGTCGCTTCTCCGGTCGCCCCGAGCAGTGCGGCGCCCACGGCGACGAGTACTGCCTCGTGCGCGGTCCCGGCGGTGGCGTCGGCCAGCTTGACCTCGGCGTAGTATTCGGTGCCGACCAACTGGAAGCCCGACACGTAGAGCAACTGCCCGTCCGTGTACGCTTCCTCACTGATCGTCTTGATGCGCATGAGGTCCCCGAGTGCGGCGGTGGATATCCGCAGCCGGCCCTGATCGTCAGCGGACAGGTTTCCGCCATCGAGCAGTACCAGGAAGCCACCCGCGAGATTGATTCTACCGTCAGCCATGTTGACCCTCCGTTAGGTGCCCCAAACTATTACGCGCACATTTGTCACCGTAGCCGCCACGCCCGAGAGCGTGTACGTCTCCGCTCCCGGCGCGGGCATGATGTCCGCCGGCGACCCCGACGCGAGCAGGAAGACACGGCCCTGGAACGGACTGGACAGGTTCGTCGGTTTGATGAGGATGTCGGCCGGAGCTACGATCAGAATCCCGTAACTGGTTCCGATGCCGAGCGCCACAGGATCGATCACGACCGACCCGCCGCCGGTTGCCGGTACGTCTACCGAGATGTTCACCCACTCGTCTACGTCCACGGGCATGTCGAGCGCACCGCCGTTGACGTACGCGCTGTCGAGCGTGAGGGAGAGAACGGTGCGGAGGCTCTGCGCCACTATGTATTCCTCTTGCGTCCGGCGGCGGACCACTTGGCCATTTTCCCCACGCCGTACTTTTCTCGACCCCTCGCGGCTGCAATCTTGCGCGCATGCTCCATCGACATGTCGGGGTCTTCCGCCATCATGTCGTCGATCATCATCGACATGCGCCCGCCCATGCCTGGTTTTGTGGACTTCCCGGCGTACTCTTTCGGCATGTGCTTCGACGCGAACATGGCTGCTCCCTACGTTGCGATCCTGTCGGCTTGGTACGCGCTCGTCGTCTCGGTCAGACCCGGATCGCAGTCGCCCTCGTTGTAGCACTTGACCGTTACTACGATCTGCACGCCCGGCCCCGGCGCCATGCCGGCCACGGTGAAGCGAATCGCGTAGACGTGGTTCGTCCAAGCAGCCACGCCATCGGCGGCATTCGGACTGCCCGCGACGGTCCACCACAACCCGCCCTGAAAGTGCTGTTGCTCGTAGGCCACGTTGCCCACGGCGCCACCCTGCCGGTCGAACTCGACGAAGTTGTTTGCCTTCTGTCCCTTGGGCGAGACGGTCTGCGCGCTGTCGGCAAGGAACGTGAGTTGCCGAAGATGGGTCGTTCTCACGTCGCAATCCTGTCTGCCTGATAGCTGCTTGTGGACGGCGTGAGCGGCGGATCAACGTCGCCCTCGTTCCAGAGCTTGAGCGTTGCCTTGATCCCAACGGTCGGCGGCACGCCCTGCGTCAACGTGAAGCGGTACGCCCATGCGTTGTAGGCAGACCAAGTGTAGACCTCGTTGCCGTCGCCGAGCACGTTGGGGCTGCCGGGAAGCACGGTCCACGGCCCGTCCGCGACGTACTGCACTTCGTAGGCAAGAGACGCGGGGTTGCCGTCTAGGCGCTCCATTTCCAGTGTGGCGCGAGTCTTGTTGCCGTGTGGCCCCATCGTCACGACTTGGCCGTCGGTGGTGAGTGTCGATTGCTGGAGGAATGAACTGTTCAATCCAAACCTCGCGCATCACATGAAGTATTGCTTGTCAAGTCCACGGACTTCCATGCCCTTTCACGGGCCGCTGGTATCGTACCACGGAAGTTGCGAGGGTCAAGGTTCATTTTTCACCCCGGATGCGTTCGATGTACTCGAATTGAAGCGACTGCTTCTGGCGCATCATCGCGGGGATCTGGCCGATGCTGTCTGCGTCGCCGGCCATTGTCAGGCGGGTGATCTCTCCTGTGAGTTCCGCAAGCCGTCGTTTGAGATCCGCAGCCAGCACCGCCTTTCGCTTCGGAACGTCAACGGACGCGAGCTTCGTGCCGGACAACGCGCCCGCAACGGCGGCAGGCACCGACTGCACCGTCGTCTGGTGTGGCGCGGACTCGCCCCTCCATGCCGCTGCGATGGCCGGTGCCGTCCAGGAGATCGCCGGCGGCATGAGGAGTTGGCCCGCTCGTTCCGCTGCCCGTTCTCGCTTGATCTCCCCCGGCGCGGAAGCGGGCACAAAGGGCTTGCCGGTGAACCAATCCGCGGACGGAGCCGGGCCAAGGCTGGTGCCAAGCATGAACGTTTGCGCCACGGGACCGCCGTAGACCATTTCCGACAACGCCTGCGTGGCGCCACCCTCCCCGCCTTCCCGTTGCGGCGACCACAGCGAGCCGGCGGACACCATGTACTGCGATTGAACAAACATGGGTTTCCCGGTCGAGTCGCGGCCAACGAACACCTGCGAGCCACGGTACGCCGGGGATACCCGTTCCGCTTCCTCGACCTGCTCGGGCGTGTAGCCGCTCGCGTAGGACAGGAATCGCTCGGACACGTCGCCCAGCGCACGCAGCGCCAGTGAGTGCAGCGGCCGGCGGCGGAAGTAGTTCGTGATCTGCTCCGCCGTCAGGGCCGTGAACTTGTAGAACGGCGCGACGCCATAGCGGGATACAGCAGAAACCCAACCCGGCACGTCGGAGTAGTCAAGGAACGACTCGTAGGCGTGGCGTAGCGCGGCACGCGGGCCGCCTGCGAGCATGGCCTGTGCGTCGTCACCCCAGAAGCCCGCGGCGCGCTTGAGGGCCTGTTTCGCGCCCGCTCCGCCGCCCTCGAAAGCTCGCTGCATCTCTCGGACGATGGTGTACGCGACGGCCTTGAAGTATTCGTCGGACGCCGCATACAGTTCTGCCGGCTTGTCGAGTCCCCACTTCTTCGCCAGTTTGAGCCAGTCCACGTCCTGCTTGACGCCGTTGCGTAGAGCAGCCCGCGCCTTCTCCCACGTCATGCCACCGACCGCATCCATGACAGCGGAACGCATCCGAGAGTCGTCAAGCAAAGAGCGACCGCCTGACGCAGCACTCGCCGCCCGCCATTCGTCGAGGTCCGCACCGCCCTTGCGAAGTTGGCCCGCGACACGCGCGTAGACTTTCGCGTTGTCCACATGCCACGGCGCGAGATTGCCCATGACCGCCTGATTGAAAGTCGCGTTGATGAAGTTACGGGGCAAGGCGCCGACGTTGTAGGGCCAGAGAACATGGACTTGCTTCCACGCCTTGACGCCGGCCTCTCCCTTGGCTAGCCACCCCACGGACCGCGTTGCACCCTCGTTCAAGTCCTCAAGCAGTTGGAGCGCGTCCCAGACTTCGGGCGACACGGCCTTGCCGGCGAGCGGGCCGTAAGACGGTCTGCCGCTGGCGAGCTTCGTGACGGGCACGCGCTTCCATCCCGACGGCAACTTCGCTTCGGAAGTCACGGCGCCGGGCAGTTCCGACACGCCCTTCATGAACTCTCCGCGAGACACCGCGTTGGCAAGCCGGAACGTGGTATCGCGGACCACGTTGGGGCCGTCCGCCATGAGTTCATATGCTTCCTTGAGCGTTTGCATCGGAAGGTCGCCGATGATGCGACGCGCGGCCATGTCCTGCCCGTCGCTCTTGAAGCGCAGGAACTCGCCGTACCGGGCCGCAGCCGCTTCAACGGCCGAATCCGTCCCGAGTGCTTCCTGTACGACTTTCATCTTGAGCGCGAGTTCGGGATTCTTCTTGAGAAGCGCATCCCAATCATAGCGCCGAGACAGGTACGATCCAAACCGCTTAATCAGGTCTTCGCCTTCGATGATGCCGAGTTCGGCCGCACGGGCACCGAGGTTGTCGATGACCTGGCGGACGGGCTGCACGATATCGCGGACAAGGCTCCGGTTTTCATCGGACATCTTCGGCAACTTCGGGGTGCGCATCTTGGGCGGCTCTGTAGGCTTTGCCGCAACCATCCTCCCGCCCGGTCCCTCTGACACCACGAGTGGCGGCTGGCCCTCCGGGGCGAGCGTGATCGGCTTGAACGGCGTCGGCAGTCCGCCGCGTGGCGGAGGTATCAGCGGCAGTTCTCCCTGGACCGCCGCGCCATCGGGCAGTCCGCGCGGCGGGCCGGGGTACGCCTCTCCGGGTCGCAAGAATGGCACCTCCGGCGCGTCGCGCTTGCCAAGCACGCCCGTCGGCCCGGAAGGCGGCAGCGGTCGCGGTCCCTCCGGTGGTGCCCCAACGGCGAACCGGGATTCTTGCTCGGGAAGCGGCGCTGTTGGCGGTCCAACTTTGGGGCGCGGCCGGCGGAGAACGGACGGCGGGCCGCGCTGCTCGGTTGCCTCAAAGAGACGCGGTTCCGGGGGCGGTGGCGTGACCTCGACTGGCCCCATGCGAAGCTCGCCCGTGGCTTTCTCGGGCGGCGGCGTGAATTCTCGCGCAAGTTGAATGTCAGATTCGCCAGTCGCCGCGACGTCCGGGTACTCGGCCAGCACTCCGGGGGCAATCGGATGCCCTTTCTCGCGGAGCTTTGTGACGATCTCCCGGTGCGCTTCCCGTAACGCCACGGCGCGGTTGTAGGGGTGCATGTTCTGGATCTCGGGGCGCCCCTGAAAGCGAGCAACGAACTGGTCTGCGGTCACGTCGAACGCGCGCAGTGGAGCAGCGCTCTGGTTCTTGAGTACTTCGTAAACGATCTGCGGCGCGGCGATGGTTGGCTTTGGTAGCGGTTTTCCGGCCACTCTCTCGGCCGTCTTGGCCGCCGTCGAGAACCCCGGCGGAGGCATGATCGGGAAATCCACCCGCTCTGCCCCCACGATGTCCGGCGGCAGCTTCTCCCAATCCACGGGCCGGGACCAGGGAGCGCCCGCAGAGAAATCGACGCCCTCACGCACGGGGGTGGGTAGCCCCCCGATGGTCTGGCCCGGCTTCGGCGCAGGCCCCTTCTCCGGTAGTGGAAACTCAATCTCCCGCTGGTTTATCGCGGCGACGGGCTCGCCGAGTTCGGGCGGGCCGGTGCGTTCCGGCGCGGGTCGAATCGGCACGCCGGTCTGCTCCTGCTTTTCTTGGAAGGACAGTCGCCACGGCGCTTCCTGTGGTGGCGCCCTGCCGGAGTCCACAGGCACGTACTCGACGGTAAGCCCCTTGAGCTTCGCCGCGTCAGGGGGCAGATCCTTGGGCTTGTAGACCTTGCCCGCCGCATCTCGCCACTGGACCGTGACGCCGTACTCTTCCAGCGTCGGCGGCAGTTCCTTGTCGCCCGCGAACTGCCGTGCGAGCAGCTTCTTGCGCATGAACTCGCTGCCGTCCAGCCCCTCCGGCTCGTCTACCATCTTGAGGCGAGCGAGCGTCACTTCGTCGTCGGGAAGCGCGACCTTGCCGCCGTAGCGCGCCTGCGTCTTCGGGTCAACCCACTGCGTCGAGCGACCCTCCAGCGCGACTTGCTTGCGCCAGTGTTCCGGCTGCGCGTGGACGATCTCGGTGAACAGGTCGCGGGTCTTCGTTACTTCACCGGAAATGGGATGTACCGTGTCCTCTGCCATTCCATACAGTTTCGACAGAGCGGCCTCGGCAGCGATCCGATCTTCGACGCCCGGCATCGTCTGCGTTCGGGCCAACGCCCGAAGTTCCGGCGAAAGCGTCTCGATTGCCGCCGTGGGTTTCAAGACGACACGACGCGCGGCAGAACGCAGCGACGGCGGCATGATGTCTGAGCCCGCAATGAACTTGCTTGCGTCGTAGACGTACGACCCGGGGAGCGGCAGGCCCGTGGCTGTCAACCCGAGTTTGACGGGCGCCGCAGCGGCTTGACCGCCCGCGGCCTTCATCACCCTGCCTACTTTGCCGACGGTCTTCAGCACGCCCGCGAGCTTGGGAATCCGCGTGGACAGCCGTTCAAGCGCGGTGAGGATCGACCCGCCGCCACTGAGCGGAATGGCGAGAATCTGCCCGACCATCACCGGATCTTCTTCCCACATTTTCGAGAGGACGCCCACGGGATCGGCGGCGAGCACCTTGCCGAACTCGCCCAGTTGCTCCGCCGTGTCGATGGCGGTCTCCGCGATTGCGCGCTGTGTCACCGGGTCTCGAAGGACGATACCCGGCGCGGCCTTACCGAGAGCCACGGCAGCAGCCAGGGTGCCCTCCCCCACCGCAACGACGCCGCGACGCACTTTCTCAGGGAACGACGGTCTCCAGTCAATGGGCTCCTTCTCGCCAGATACGCCCGTCTCCACTTCGGACGGTCGGATGCCAGTCATCTCTTCGCGGATCTCCGAGAGGTTCACTAGTCGGCGTTCGTTCGCGGCCTTGCGCCACGCGGCCTTGCGTTCGACTTCCTCCCCCTGTATCTCACTGAATGGGCCCTTGATCTCGGCGATACGTCCGAGTTTCCGAGCCGCTTCCGGCGACCATCCATAGACACGGCGGGGCTCGGCGCCGGGTTCATCCACACTCGGCCCCGGAAGTTGAAACCCCGGAGTGCGCCCGATGCCCATTCCGGGCTCCTTTACGGTCACGGGTTGGATGCCGGGCGGCAGAGGATGCGGCGTCTCTAGTTCTATCTCTCGCGCGGCTACGGCTTGGCTCTGTCGCCGTTCGTCTGCCGCGCGTGCCACCGTCTCAGGGGACTGGATGAGCGATGCGGGCTCCTCGGGCAGCATGGACGTGCCGAGTTTGACCAGGAACGAGTCCGCGGGCGGAGTGATGGCGTTGCGGGTCGCGAGTTTCCTGAGATCCTCGATGTCCTTGAGCGCATCTTGTGTGACAGGAAGAGCCATGCCTATTACATCCCCTGTCGCTTCTTTTCGGCATCAAACCATGTCCGTTCGGCTGGGCTCAACTTGCCGCCGCCCTCCAGTTTCTGTATGAGAACATCCAGATCGTAGGTCTTTCCTTGCGGCGGTGACACGGTTCCGCTCATGGCGCCACGCAGGATTTCGTCCTTCATGTCCAGCAATTCGGGATCGCTGAAAATGTCCACCTTGCCGGCGGCCTGGACCCGCAGGGCGGCACGACGCGCCGCTTCACCCCGATCCAGCCGGCCTTCGCGGACTGCGGCTGCGTCGGAAATCCGTTCTTCCTTGAGTTCGGCAAGTTTCTGTCGGGAGTCCGCTCGCTCGTCGGCCCGTGCGCGTGTTTCGGCGGGAGTCAGCTTGGTAGGTTGGCCAGCCGGCGGGGGGGCACCGCCCGTCATGCCGCCAGCAAAGGCTCGTTGCGACTTCAGAAGCTCGGCCCACTTTCTGGCCCCAGCCCCGGCCTGCACCGCACCCGCCGCCGCACGGTATTCAGGGCTGTCGAGACCGTACTGGTCGCCAATTCTCCCCATGTCAACCGTCGTCCAGGGCTTCTCGCGTGCCCCGCCCCTTCCCGTTCCCTGTCGGAGCGCCTTCGCGGCCAGAGCCCTTTCCTTCTCGGTTCGTGCCTGCTGCAACATGATGTCGAACTCGCTCTGCACCGAACCCGGCAGGACGATTTCCTCTTCCCCCGCACCCGGTTCTCCCGAAATGTAGCCGCGAGCGAGATGTCTCCCCGTTTCGGGCTCCACCCGATAGGACGGCGCACGGCCGGGCTCTGCACGGAGTTGTCGAGCACCGAATGATTCCACCGCGCGAGGCATGGGCGATTTCGGGCCGGCGATGGGAGCGAACCCCTGCGTTTGCTCGCGTTGCTCGGCAGCCTGTCTGCCAGTGCGGATCGTGTCCAGCAACCCCTGTGCGCCAGCCGGAAGCACCCGCGACGGCGGCGGCGGCACGACCGGGCCGATTTCGGGCAACGGCACCTCTTCGCTTCGCGGGCCAGCGCCAGGCGCCCTCGGCACCTCAGGACTGACGAGGAAGGCCCCTGCCTGCCTGCGGCTTTGCTCCTCGCGCTGCTGGCGATCCTTCGTGGCCTTATCAAACAGCGCCTTGGCCGTCGCTGTCGCACGCTCGCCCCTGGCTTTGTTTTCCGCCGTTGTCTCCGCAAGCACACCAGCCGCCTGCTTCTCCACGGCCCCCATGTGCTCCCGCTCGCGTTGCCGCGTCGGGGACACGTAATCCACCGCGATCTCGGTGCCGAAGCGAATGGGAGCCTCGACAATGGCCTTGCCGAAGCCCTCAGCGGCGCCCTCTTTGAACAGAGTCCACGGAGATGGACGCCACCGCTGCGCCTTGACGGTTTCTACTGGGTCGTAGCCTTTCCAGAAAGCCATTGTCGTCTCCTATACGCCAAAGCCCTCAAACAGCGCCTTGTTCCGTGCCGCGCCCGAGGCAACCTCTTCGTCCGTGGGCGGCACTTCGCCCAACTGGGTGCCGTATTTTTCGTCTATCTTCTTCTTCCACGCCTCTACGGAAGCATAGAAGCCCTCGGCGTCGACTTTCCCGCCCATGTATTCGGAAGTCTGCATCAACGACACGTACTCGGCGAACAGGGCCTCAGCTTCCTGGTAGGTCAACTTGCCGTCTTGAACGGCTTGCAGTAGTTCTCCCTGTGCCTTGTAGGCGTCATTTTTCACGCCCGCGGGCAGATCGGGACCGTCGGACTTGTCATAGTCGGCGATGGCATTGGCAAGCGTCGTCTGCATTACGTCGCTGGCCGACTCGTAGGTGGCCTGTTTCTCCAGATCGGTGCCCTCCTTCTTGAGCTTGTTGATCTCGTCCTGTATTGCCTTCTTGTTTTCCTCGGTCATCGTCGTGCCCCAGACCGAGAGTTGCGTTTCGAGCTTCTTGACCTTCCAGTCGATTTCCATCTGCGCCTTCTGGACATCCATGTCTGCGGCATACGACTGCTGCGCAAGGTTGGCGGCAGTGGTGTAGCCCTCCTTGCCCGCGCCGAACGCGCCGGACACGCCGATGCCGGATTCGTTCATAGACTGGGCGAGATCCTGGACGCCCTGCGCCTCTTCGGCTTCGAGGTTCCCGAGCCCGGCCTGCTTCTGCGCTTCCAGGGCGGCGAGTTGATCATCAACGCCTTCTCCCTGTAGTGCGCCGAGGATTTCTCGCTCCCCCTTGGCCTTTCCCCATTTCGGAGCCCATTGTGAGTCTGTCCCTCCCACTTCTCCAGTCGCAGAAATCTCCTTGCCGCCCTTCCACTTGTGGACTTCTCCGTCAGGGCCAAATGTCGTTGTCTCGCTATCTTCGGGAATATTCCCTTTCACAAAGCGGGCCATGTTTTCGCTGTCGTCGAGAGCTGATGGACCTCCCATGCCACCCCCGCTGTCTTCCGCTGGGTGCTTTTCACTGCCAGGCGTCGGGGTCTCCTTGCCCCCAGGGATGTACTTCAGTTTCGGCCCGGCTTCGGGCGCAGCCATCTCCTGCTTGCCGACGTTCGCCTCCCCGACGCCAGGGCCGGGTTGTGCCGCCGACATGTCCGTGTCTTCGGCCGCGTACTTCGACGCGAATCCGCCGCCCTTGCTGGCACCCGCCGCCGTGGCGTCCACGCCGAACGGACCAGCCTTCGCCTTCTTCTTCTGGTTGGGATCAATGCCGAAGCCCATGTGTCACCTCACGCCGGGTTGCTATTGTACTGCACGGCATACCGCTTTGTCCGCACCAGCACGGTAAGGTCAACCGGAGCGCCACCGCCGACCACTAGGTTGATCCGCATCTGCGCGTTGGCGGGGATGCTCTGGTTTGCGAGTTGGGCGCCGGAATAGACCGATGCCGTCGGCCCGCCCGTGAGAAGCACTGTGCCCGGCGCAGCGAACAGGTTGTTGACCGTTGCGAAACCATCAATGGACCACTCGATGTCAAGGTTGATCGTGTCGCCGCCGGCCGCCCCGATGCGAGCGGAGACAAACGTCGCGTAGCACGCGGACGGAACCGCCACCACACACCTGCCCGTGGCCGCGCCGAGCGCGCCAACGACCACGAACGGGATGGAGTCCACGGCGCTCGGATACTTCGTGTCCGTTTCGTCGATGAGTGCGTTGAACTTCGCGGTGATTGCATCCGCGAACGCCTGCATCTTGATCGCATCGATGGTCTCGCCGATGGCAAAGGCTGGAAGTATGATTGCCATGTTCTACCTCACCGTGACGGCCGGGATGTTGGCCCCATTGTTGACGTGCAGATCGATTCCCCGATAGCTGATGACCGCCCCCGCTGCCGGAGCGCAAGATGAGCACACGCGACACTTCATCGTCCCATCCGGAATCCAGATTTCGGCTTCGCTGCGGGCCAGTGCGTCGGTGAACACGTAGCAGTTGTGCAGCAGGGTGAATCCTGCCTCACACCAGATCCCGGCGGCCATCTGCACGCCCACTTCGGCAGCGCAGATCACGTCTGAGAGCACGTGGTCACGACCCTTGAGTTCGATCTGTCTGCCCGTCCCGTACTTGCACGTAAGCGTGAGTCCAGCGATGGTACAGCGTTCGGTCAGGTTCCCTCCGGTGCTGGCGGGAATCGACAGCATGGGTTCCGTAAAGGCCCGGAGTTTCCGCAGAATCGTAGCCCCACGTTGGCCGAACAGGGCGGCACCGTCGCCGCGTAGTACCAAGGGTTCGTAGACGGGATGCTCGCCCGGCAGCAGGTAGATGCTCTGCCCCGCGAGAGAGGCGTTGATGATCGGCTGGATCGCGGTGCCTGGCTTCACGACGATGTGCTGCTTCAGGCTGAGATCGGCCAGCGCGCGTTGTCCCTGTCTCTTCGTTGGGACGGCGGGGCGGGCGTGCGGACTGATGCGGCGCTGCAACATCTATGGCGCCATCCCGAGTATCATGTTTTCGCACGTGATACCCTGTAGTTCCAGTCGAATCCCGACCGATGACGCTTCACTCACGCCTATCTGGATGCGGCGGCCCACGACGTTGAACTCTTGCTCCACTGTCACGTCGGTCTGCGGTGTGTACTTCGTGCCGTCGTTGAACTTGCACGAGTTGTAGAAGTACGTGTCGGGCGGAGTGAGCCCGGCACCGGGGTGCATCTCGAATGTGCCGGAATGCTCCACGCCAATGGTGTACGACGCCTCTTCCGAGGAAATAACCCACGTCGGGTAGCCGTCGGTCGTGGACTTGCCCGTGCCCTTCAGGTGGAACAGCACTTTGTAGGCCGCCCGGTGTTCCGCCGCCGCAACGGGAGTAAGCGGCGTTGCCCAGTACATCGGGATTCTGGCCGCAGCGCCCGTCGTCTTGTCCCGGTCGAATGTGCGCGACCCGAACGGGTTGAGGCGGCACAGGTCGCCGTTCTCGTTCACGAAGTACACCGTTTCGAGGTCGGTACGGAAACGGGTCCACGCCGAGGGCTCGAAACCAGACGCCGCCCGGCCCGCGGCCTGGTATGGCAGCCACGGGCTCCATGTGTCGTCTTGGTAGTTCCACGCCAGAGTCAAGCCAAAGTCACCGCCGCGTGCCGTGGGGATCGTCACGAGGTAGTACCCCTGACGAGGAACCGTGACCGCAGAAGCGCGAGACATCGCGCCGTGCGACACGCGCCAGGGGTACCCAATATCGAGAAGGAGCGGCCACCATGCACGAGGAATCGTCGGCTGCCACGTGTTCGACATCAAGCAGTCGAGCGGTGGCGACACCTTGGCAAGCCCCTCCGGCCCAATGGCGTAGACGCCATCCTCCGCGAGAAAAACGAGGCGGCTGCCGACCTGCTGGATGGTGCGATGGGCCACGCACCCCACGTGCTCCGCGATCTTGTGCGTCTGGTAGCTCTGGTCGGCGCCGACATTCAAGCCCGTCGTGATGTAGATCGCGGTGCGGGTGAACACGTACACGGTGCCGTCGAGGGATGCGAGGCCCGTGATGGGTTCCCCGTCGAAGACGCCGAACCAGGAACTCAGCGCGATCTTGTTGGGGCCACCCCAGTCCGAGAACACCACCATGCGGTCGGTGTAGATCACGAAAGACGCCTTCTCGGGTTGCGCGGTTTTCAGCATGGCGCCCATGAGAATGTCTTGCGGAAACTGGACCTCGTTCGTCACGGGGACATCGACGAATGCGGCGAGTCCACCGTAGAGCGCCTGGCCCTCGTGTGCCGCGATGATGGACGGTCGCGGCATCCGCGCCAGATAGTTGTTTTGCCCCGAGCTTTCGCCCGGAATCGCGGCAACCTCGGCCACAGAGAACACCAGCGGGTCAAAGGCGTAGACGGGCGACGAACCGTTCGAGAAATAGGCGATGTCGCCGACCTCTCCGAATACCCACGGGGCCTTCGTCGCCGAGGCGTTGGTTAGTCGCACGCTGAGAACGACCACCCCTGACGTGTTGTAGAGGAAGAAGTCCACGCTGCCCTGTGCGGTGGGCGTGTCGTGGACGACTCGGATCGTGAGCAGGTACCGCTGGCCGTCCACGGTTTCCATGCCGTAGAGTCCCCGCCCGGGACCGCCGATGGCGGCGAGTCGTGTGTAGCCGGGCCGCGTGCGGATCGTGCCCCCACTCGAATCCGTGTTGGCCTCGAATGCCGAGAAGCCGGCGGCGTACCGCGACGGCACGGTCTGCAAGCCCTTGTGTGGCGCCACGACCTTGTGTGTTTCCTTTGTCGCCATGTCACGGCCCGTAGGGCATACGCACGGAGCGTGGCCGGTGTGCGGTGCGTGGGGTCGCGAGGTACGAGTCGCGCATCTCCCTCTCCTGCTTCAGCTTCGTCGCCAGTCCCTCGGGAATCGCCTCTTCCGACTTCGAGAACGCGGTCAGTGCGGCCTCGAGCACGACGAGTTGATGGAGCCGCAGGAGTTGGCCGCCGAGCAGGACGTTGTTGTCGGGCGTCGCCCCGTCGGACAGATTCGGCGCAACTGGAACGTACTCCACGGTCAGGTTTTGCTGTGTGCCCCCGGGCACCACGTAGAGGTAGTTGCCCTGAATGGCGTACCGCCACGTGCCCACATTCCACGGGTAGCTGGTGCTAGCGATGGAATACCCGAGCGGGTACGCGATGCCTCCAGATGACGGGAAGTCAACGGGCTCCAGGTCAGACGGGACATTGCCCGGCCCCGGTGCGCCGCTGTTTGGTGTGGACACGACACGGATCACGCGGTCCCACTGGCTGCCGATGTAGCCCTCGGCCGAAAGATCCACGCGATCCGCCGTGGCTGGAAACGTGAACGACACGCGCGCCAGAAGGTGCGACACGCCCTTCTTCGCTACGTGATACCAGACCTCATTGTTGCCCTGCTGGAGACAGAGATTGAGTTCGTCAAGGCCCCACCGGGTGGAGTTCGAGGCCCTGTTGATGACCAGGGAGAGAAGCGTTCTCGCTTCGGAGCGGATCACGTCTACTCACCATCACCGCGCGCCTCACACTCGCGGTCGAAAGCGGCCATGATCAGGCGCCGGTCTTCCTTTGTCTGGAAATGCGGCGTGCCGACGGATTCCGCGTCACGCACGACGCCGCGGATGTTGTCCTTGAAGAGAAGCCGGTCCTGCTCCAGGTCCGCCGCTTTCCGTTTGCGTTCGAGGTCGGCCTCTTGTGCCATCTTCGCGCGCACGTAGAGTTGCGGCGTGGCCGTCCGATCCAGGCGCGCCCGGTGCAAGACCTCGATCATGAGGTGGTCGGGCGCCCGCAGTTCGCCCTCTTCGGTTTCCCATGTCAGCACGGGTATCCAGTTGTGCGACACCTTGCCGAGCGTCCAGACCTGCCACCGCTCCATGCCGGTGTTGTAGGCCAGCACGCAGTCGGGGTCGAAGGCGTAGAGCGCCGTTTCGAGCCCTTCGGCGGCACGGACCCGGAGGAACGGCGGCAGTGGCTTCGCGTACTCTCGCATGGTCCTACCTGTTCGCCGCAATGGCGATGAGATCGAAGTCCAGGTGGCGAACCGCCGCGGCAGAACCGTTGAACGCGAAGGGAAGGTGCGTGTCAGCGTCCGTGATTGACCCGCCACCGATCACCGCCGGGGTCGGGCTGGTCGGGCTGTAGAGCTTGCACGACACCGGGAATCGCTTGGCGCCGCCGGTGCCCGTGGGCGCGCCGACCTCGAGCACGAGGCCGTACCAAGTGGACGCCACAATCGGAACGCTCGAAGTCTCGGTCGTGGTGGCCGCGCCGGCCGCGTGCAGGAACCGGAACGCCGCGTTGGTGTCCGCGTCGGCCTGGAGAACAGCGAACTCGTTGCCGTCCTTGTAGATGCCGATCTGCTGCACGGAGTCAGCCAGCGTGGCCGCCGTGCGGAAGAAGTAGATGAACTTCGGCCGCTTGTCGAAGTCCACCAACTGAAGGCCTGTCATGTTTACGTTGTTGCTGTTCGTCGCCAGCCGCACGATGCCACCGTGGCCCGCAAGTCCGGCGGCGGTGCCGCCCGTGCCAGCAATCGTCCACGGCGTGCCCGCGCCGTACCATGCGACGCTGGCATTCGCGTAGCAGAAGTCGTCCTTCCAGAAGAAGCCGTTGTACTCGCCGTTGCGGAACAACGCCATCTTGAGGTTGTCGAGTCCGCAGTCGGTGGAGATGTTCGCGTTCTTGATGCCGCCACTCTTGCCCATTGGAAAGCCTCCGTTTTACGCCCGTTGTCCTTGCGTGCGGCGGGGAAGGCCGGCGACGCCCTCCCCGCCACGTCAGACCGCTAGTAAGAGTCGGCCGTCAGGGTCTCGATGTCCACGAGCTTCCCGGCGCCGTACGGTTCCTCGAATCCGAGGTTCCCGTAGAACACCATCTTCGCCTCGTAGAGGTCCGTGCCGGGGATCGAGTGCAGGATCGACCCGTCGATGTCGTCCCACTGGAGGGCGCGGCCTTCCAGCCACTCCATCTTGTCCACGTTGATGAACTGGGCCTGGTTGTACGCGGCTGCCGGGTCGCGGACGATGGGCATCTCCTTCTCGTGCGCGAAGCTCGGGTAGCCGGCCAAGAACCCGCCCTTGATCTTCTGTGGCTCGTAGCGCACGTCGCCGGACAGGGCCGAGATGTACGACTCGTACACCGACGGCGCCATCAGGACGTGCGTGGGGTACTCGCCGCAACGGTCGTGGATGCGCCGGATGACCTCGTGCATCGGGAGCAGGTCCGGGGTGAGCGGAGTGAGCACGCCCGAGTTGCCCTTGACGACGCTCGCCCACTCGTCGTAGGTGGTGCGGCTGATCTCCAGGTAGGCGTCGTTCTGGAACGCGGTCTGCGCGGAGGCGACGCCGCCGCAGAGCGAGGGGTCGCGCTGCGAGATCGCGGCGTTCAGCCCCCAGAGTTCCACGGAGTAGGCGTAGTCGGCCACGGTCGCGAGCGACGCACGCACCAGGACGTTGACGTTGCCGACACCCGCTGCGGCAATGTTCAGCGCGGCGGAGAACGTGCATGTGTTTGGCGAGGTCGTCGAGAGAATGGTTCCGATGGCCGCCGGGTTGAATCCCACGTAGGCCCCGGTGGCGATGGTGACTTCGATGCACGCGACCTGCATTCCGGGCCGCAGGTAGTGCGTGCCGCCCGCGACCGGGGTCTGGGCTGCCGCGCCGGTGCGCTGGTTGCCCGCGCCATCGACGGTGTGTGGTGCGATGTTGCCGGTGGACGTGACGCGGCACAGGATGCCCGAGCCGTCGCCTTGGATCTGGCGCGACATTTCGCGGGCCAGTTCGTCCGACATCCACTCCTTCTTCTTCGTGAGATACGAAGCGAAGGCGTCCTCGTCACTCTCGGAGAGCTTGAGTTCCTGGCCCGAGCACCGGATGACGCCGTAGACGTTCCGGGCGCGGACACGGGCGGACTCCACCACGTCGTTGGTCGGGACCGGAGTGTTCAGGCCCTCTCCACGGGAGCCGGTACCCGCGTCTCCCCGGAGGTGGACCGGGAACTCCATGTACTTGCCGGAGCCCACGAGCTTGCGCGGCTTGCCCTTGACGATTTCGAGCAAGGGCTGCTTGCGCCGCATCGACTCCTTCATCTTCCCGAAACCGACCTTGAACAGGGCACTGGTGTTTGTAAGAAGGTCCGCCATTTTTTCTCTCCTTTATGGCTTTCCGCCGCCGCCACCAGCACCCAAGCCGTGCGCGGACAGTGGCAATTCCTATTTCCTTGCCTTCATCGACCGCAGCAGCGCGGCCGTTTGTCCCTCAACGTCACCCCACGACTTCGGCTCCTCGTTCGGGCCGATGGCCGTGGTGGTCGAGCCACCCCGAAGCGGCTGGTTCGCAGCCACGCTCGGGTCTTTGATGTAACCGTTGTCCTTGACCCAGTCGGCGAAGACCTTTTCGAGCCCGGACTGAATGCCCATCGCGAGCTTCTGTGCGGTCATGCCCTTTGGCGTCGTTGGATCGACCATGTCGCCGAGAATGAGGGTTTGGATCAACTGGTTGAGCTTCGGGTTGCGGCCGTAGGGTATCGATTCGGCGGCGCGGGACACGTCGGCCTGCATCGCTGCGGTGGCCGCCTGCTCTGCCGCCGTCGTTTCTCCCGCCCTCTGGACGCCCTCCAGTTTTTCGAGCCGGGCCAGCATCGCCTTCTCGCGCGGCGTGAGATCGCTGTCGTCGCCGGTCTCGACGGCTTCGGCGACGGCCTGCTTTTCGGCAATCGTCGCTCCGTGCAGCGCGGCAAGCTGCGCGAGCGCGGCCTTGCCCTTCGTGGGGTCCGCAAGGTGCTTGCTCCAAGTGGTGTCGCGCGCCGCGTGTGCCTGTCGCACGAAGTCCGCGACCTGTTCCTCGCTGTAGGTCTTCGCGGCGGGTGCAGTCGCAGCCGGGGTCGGGGTTGCCTCTGTGTCCGCTGCCGCTGGTGTTTCCCCGCCCGCTCCCTGTCCATCTTCCGGATACAGTTTCATGTTTTCCTCCCGCCGGTTCCATTCGGCGTCATTGCAATAGTTCCGTCATTCCGTGCCGTTGTCAAGCTATACCTCATGTGACTCTTGAGGTTGTGCCTTCCAACCACCGGATCTCAAAGCACCTTCTTCGCCTCCGGGGCTCAGCTTCAGCATGGACGCAAGGCTGTTTCCGGGGGCGGCGAGCGGCGGCTTGCCGGGCTGGCTCCCGTTCGATGGAGCGGTCGGGGCCGGTCCCTCCGCGGGCGGCTCTGCCATCTGTTCGTGCTTGCCATAGTGCGCAATGAAGAGGTCGCGGGCGGACGGATCGGCCTCGTAGAGTTTGCCGCCCTGAAGCGCGCCCTTGCGGTGCTCTTCGATGTGCAGTTTGTGGTTTTCGAGGCTGACCACGGGGATGTCCGTCCCCAGGAAAAGCTGCTCCGTCTCCCATCGTGCCCGGTCGCGCTCCGCGTCCGTGGCCGTTGCGGGATCGCCGCCCTGCGTGTAGCCCAGCACGTCGCGCACTTCTTCGAGCGTGGCGATGCCCTTGTCGAAGTCCTGTCGCGCGTTGTCTTCCTTGACGGCCTGCGACTCCCACAGTAGCGAATCCTGCTCCACGTACACGTCGTTGCCCTTGAGGTCCATGACCGAGAACGACGCGATCTCGTAGCGGTCGTTCTCTCCGAGATACTGGATGGTGCGTGGCTCCGGGATGTGGCGTTTCCATAGCGCGAGCAGGCGCCCGCCGAGCGTGGACAACGCCTCCGCCATCGAGGTCAACGTGTGCGACATGGCCACATTATCGGCTTCCTGGAGGAAGGCCAAGGCACGACCCGACGTGACGCCCTCGGGACGCAGGCCACGGCTGGCCTCATGCACGCCCGAGATGCGGTCGATGTCCCGGTACGCCGCGTCCAGCATGTTCTCGATCCACGCGGGCAGCGACGGCGGAGCAATCTCGCGCGGCGATGGCCCGTTGCCGGACCACTCAATGACTTCATCGGCGAGGTTGTTGATCGCGGGCTCGTCGAGTTCGGCGGTTCGCGGAGACAGCCACTTCAAGCCGGAGTGCAACGCGAAGTTTTCCAGAATGCGCGACGTTGCCGCGTTGTATGCCTTTTGTGGGTTGCGCAGTCCGGTGACGAGCGGGCGGCCGAAGTAGCGACCCGGTGCCGGAGCGCGGTGAATCGGGATGACGGGGATGCCGAGTTCGTCGAGATCCGCCCGCGACAACACTTCCTGGTCGGTGGCGATGGCGTGGATGCCCTTTTCGTAGGTCGAGTCCGTCGTCTGCCAGTATTCGATTATTGTGATTCGGTCCTGGCTGCCGCCGCTCTCGTAGCTCTTGAGCAGACGGCCCGTGATGTTGTCTTCCTCGAAGCCGTGGTTCGCCTGCAACTCGGGACGATTGAAACGAAGTCGCGCTTCTTCGATCTGGAACGAGTGTCGGCGGATTATCCAGTGGCAATCGTGTTGCGACTGCGCGCCGGGCTCCGGGAACATATCGAAACTGGAGGGAACATCGATATCGAGAAAGTTCTGTTGTGCGTCGAAAAGCGGAATCAGGAACCCGGTGCCGCAGAGGCACGCATTCTGCACACACGCCTTGAGTTTGCTCTGAAGCGACACGCGGCGGGACACGTACTGGAGTGCGTGGCCGCCGACAACGGCCGCGCTCTGGTCCTGGTCCTCGCTTGTCGCGGGAATCACGCGGAACGTGGGCCATTGCGAGGTCGCGCGGTTGACGTACACGTCCACGGTCGGCGCGATGATGTTGCGCACCGCTCGCTCGCGCCACGCAGGCGTCGGTGGCTGCACGATCCGGCCCGTCGCTTCGTCGATTTCAACGTACTGGTGCCCGAGCAGGAACGCGACGTTCATGTACCAGTCGGAGCGAAGATCCCGGTACGCGGTGCGCGCCAAGGTGTCCCGCGACCTGATGCGGTCGAGGAGTGCGCTGTCGTCGCTTGTTGCTTCGGCAAAGACGCTCATCTACTGCGCGACCCCCAAGTACCGCGCCAGCAACTTGTCCATGAGCGCCTTGCGGGCGTCGTAGCCGCCGCGTGGCGTGCGGGTCGGGGCTGCGGGCTTCACGACGGTCGGGCTGGCCTGTGTTGGCCCGAGCCCTGTTGGCGAGGCGAGCGTGGCCGCGTAGGGCTCCATTGCCTTGGCCTTCAGTGCGTCGATCTTCTGCTTTTTCAGCTCTTCCTGCGTCATACGGCCCCCTCAAAGTTCGCCCGGTAGCGATTCAGAAGCGAGTTGCGGCGGGAAGCCAGGGCGCGGGCCATCGTCGTGGGATCGCCCCCGGTCGGCGCTTCCGGTGGGGCCGCGAGCATGGCATCGATGCCAGACGCTACGGGCTCCGCGGCAATGGTGCCTCCTGCACCGGCAGCGGCGATCCCCACGGGACCAGCCCCGCCGCCGAGCGCGGCGCCCCCGACGGTGCCCCCAGCCCTTGCGACCATGCCGGGCAGTTTGCGGCCGATGGACGTGAGCCACGATTCTGAGTCGGGCTGCTTGATTGGCGTGCGACTCGCTGCCGGAGAAAGAAACGCCATCACCACACCTTCGCTTCTACCATCTTGAGGTCGGCGGCCCGTTTCGTCTGGCTCACCGCATGGATTCGCTCGCGTTCGTCGCGCACGGCGGCTGCCAGTTCCGCCTCGTGGCGAACCTCAATCATCTTGTCCATTTTGAGTTGATTGCTCACCAGTTCGCAGGTCCGGGCTGCGTCGCGACGCACCGAGGCCCGCAACACGAGCAGCAGCGGCGCCGCGCCCAAGAGCCAACCGAGGATGACGAGGAGGACTGAGGTCATGGAACCTCCGACGATCATTCTCATTCCGCGACGTTGCCGTGTCAACATGAGATTTCTCTTGCATCCCGTTCGGTTCCGTTCCATACTTGATGCAACTCGTGAAGTCATGGCGACTACACGGGATACGGTTGTGGACATACGGAGCGGCGACATGGACATTCCGAACATCGTGCGTGTCCCGATAGACGTTCGCAAGGGTCCGTGGGTGCCCGCGACCCGCTGGCGACGCAACGGCGACCACCCGCTCGACGGCGTGGCCCGATGCGATCCGGCGAACTTCGAGGGAAGCGTGGTGGCCCGTTGGCGCGGTGTGGGAGCCGGAGCGCCCTGCCGGTGCGGAGCGCCATTTAGCGACCACGGCTGGATCGTCAAGGGCGACGTGATGGTCTGCCCCGGCTCCTACGTCTTGAACCATCCCGACGGCACGTACTCCACGATGAGCGAGGCCACTGTGGCTGCGCTGTACCGGAGCGGCGACGGGAAGAAGGAGAGAAGGCAATGACCACCCCTGACTACCTCATGGTTCGAGCCGGCGCGCAGACGTGCTCGCACCCGCCGACACTGCGCGCTCTGTTCGAGGAAGTGGGCCGCATCTTCCCCGACGTGCTCATCGGTAAGAAGCCGGAGACGTGGCTTTCGGGCCGCGTCGTCGCCAACATTGAGACGGAGATCAACGAGCAGAAGGCTGTCGTGGCCAAGCGTGCGTGTGTGCGCCAGGACTTCGGGCGACGTGGACCGCCGCGCGGATTCGTCAAGCACCCGTTCCACGATTCGCGCCACTTGCGGGTCAACACGGGCGTCTACATGCTCTTGCGGCGTGCGCCGGGCATGGTTTGGCTGCGGCTTTCCAACTACGTGCGGCCGGGCAGCAAGCCACCCGACGGTACGGTCAAGGAAATCATCCTGACCGTGCGCCTTGGGGGGAGCGCGGCGAACCTCGACCACGCCTACGGCATGGAGCCCGTCATCACCATCGACTCGACGCACGCCCACTTCACATACAAGCGCAAGCCGCTGTGGACCGAAGGCACGGTCAAGGAAACTCGCACAGTGTCATGAAGTGGGCCAACGAAGACGAGTACATCCGCGACACCCTGACCGACCTGCGCGTCTGGTCTGTCAACGAGTGCAAGATTCGCCCCGAAGAGGGCGGTGTCTTCGTTCCGCTCCACTACAAGTCGCCGCAGATCGACGCACTCGCCGCCCTGGAGCTTGCACGCAAGCACACCAACCGCGTGCGCATCGTCCACTTGAAGGCCCGTCAGATCATGGCGTCCACGTTCTGGGCCTCGGTCTTCACGCAGAACACGGTGCGCGACTCACTGAGCATGGGCCTCGTGCTCGCGTACCAGTTGAAGACGACTCGACACGTCATGCGCATGTACCGCAACGTTTTCGATCACTTGAATCTAATGGCAAGTCACATACATCTCACAAGCAAAGGTATTGAGACACACGTACTCAACACTGGAGCGATGATCGAATCGGCATCAGCGAAGAACGCGGCGGGAGGCCACGGACTCACGCACTCCTGGGTCCACGCCACCGAGGTTTCCCGCTGGCAGGACGCCGAAGAGACGTTGCAGGCCATCGGCCCGGCGGCACAGCACGCGCACACCATCGTCATGGAGTCCACGGCGGCAGGGCGCGGCGGTCTGTTCCACCAGACGTGGAACGAAGGGCTCGACGCGGAGGAATGGGTCAAGAAACGGCGTGGCTATTTGCGCGTCTTCACGGGATGGTCGCGCAGACCCGACTATCGCATCCCCGTCGGCGAACAGCCACTCGTCTACACCGCTGAAGAGGCCAACATCGTTGCCAAGTACGCGCTCGACGCGGAACAGATCGCGTGGCGGCGGCAAACCCTCCAGGACGTGTGTCGCGGGCGCGTCTCTCGATTCCAGGAGGCATACCCGATCTGCCCCGAAGAGGCGTTCACGTCCAGCGGCGCAGGCGCAATCACCCCGGAGGCCCTGACCGCGCTGATTCGGTGCGTCGAAGAGCCGATTCATCGCGACGGGGACACGTGGATCTGGGAAGAGGCCGAGCGCGGTGCAACCTACGTCATCGGCGTGGACCCCGCTGGAGGAGGCCCGCGTGGCGACTTCGGCGTGGCCTCCGTGCTGCGCATCGTGCCCGGGGGCGTCCCCGTCATGGTCGCCGAGCACGCGGAACGATGCCGCCCCAGCGTCCTTGCCGCCATCGCCGTGCGTCTAGCTTACCGATACGGCCAGGCCCTCGTCGGCGTCGAACGAACCGGCCTCGGATTGGCCTGCTGCGACGAAATGCGCCGCATCGGCTACCACCACGTCGTCAGCGACATCCACGGCAACGCCGGCATCCCTATGACCGCGGCCCTGAAGCGCACGGTCTGCGAAATCGGCCGCGATATCGCCGAAAGTGGCGAGGGCGTACGTTCCTCGCGCCTTCTCGACGACCTATCCGATCTGCGCGACGACGGCCGCGTGCTCGAAGCATCCACCGGCAGCCACGACGACTGCTACCGCGCGTGGTGTCTCGCGCACTGGATCGCTCGTCAGCGCGTCCAGAAGATTGCGACGCGCCGTGAGCCCGGTCGCCGCCGACAGTCCCGAAACCGCATGAGCCCACTCGACATGGGCCTGTAGGAGCGACATGGAAAAGCCCGAACAGTCCCTCATCCCCGCGACGCCGCCCGAAGCGATCCGGCCGCTGCCGCGCAACATCCCCGAATGGGTCTACGTCGCGGCCCGAGTGCTCGCCACCAAGCACGGCATGAACAACAGCGACCGCGGACTCGTCCACTACGAGGAGTGGTTGCGCATCATCTCGAAGTGGAACGAAGGCCTATCCCACGCCAACGTGCCGGAGTGGATGGCAATGTCGCTGGTTCTGGGCGTGCTCGACGCGCAACTCGGCAAGAGCGTCGAGAACTTGATTAGGGCCACACCCCAACTCATTGCCGCCGCAGGCAAGAACAGCGCACAGAACCGCAACTGGCAGAAGATGCTCCATGACCGACAAGACGAACTGCGCGGCGAACTCGACGCAGTGAAGCCCCTCGACGCCGAGAAGCCCAATTCGGTGTGGCGGGCCGAGTGGGTCCGCAAGAAGGACAAGCCGGGGAGGGAGCGCCAGGGCGCGCCCGTCATCGACGTGCCGGGCGAAGAGGATTGACGCAGAAGGGGAAGGCCATGACACCAACCAGGGCCACACGATACGCCCGAAAGATTGCCCGCCATTACGCAGACGTGGTAGAGTAGACCTCGCGCCCGGATCCGAATCGCCCCGAGAACGGAACCTACCGAGCACGACCCTACCGACACAGCCGCAAGAGTGAGAAACACAGGCCGGGCGCATTGACAATCCTCGCACCACGCGCATTTGCCACTAATCGCTCCCCCCCGCGCGTGGATCTCTCATGTACCCTTCCCCTCTCCTCTCCTCCCCACGCGCGTCGCGTCAAACTGAAGTCTATTATTGCGTGACCCACGCACTGCTTTTCGAGACGGCCGATCCAGTCCCACCAGAACGCATTTCCGTGGCCGCAGTGCAGTCCCACCTTGTCGAACCGTACCAGCGCCACTCTGGTCCACCGCAGCGGGACGCAGAGAAGCAACGCCGGAAGCCACCGCAATATCCCACGGACGGACGGTGGCACGACGGAGCAACGCCGAGCGCCCGAAGTAGGGGCACATCCGGTGGCCGTGGTCGGACGGGCCACCTCACCCGTCCCCGGACCACCGAACCAACCCGGAGGGAAGAGGTCGGGGAAACGACGGCAGGGCACGGACACCACGAATTGAAAAAAGAAAAAGTGCTCACGGACTGGAGAAGGGCTGAGATAGGTACTGAGCGACCCGGGGTCGCCACCACGCACGACGCTTCGTGCGCACGCAACGCGCGCCCGCGTTCCCATCTCTTCTCTGTGGTTCCCGTCTCTTCTGAGGGGGCAACTGTACGGGCGCGGTGGCACTCGGACAGCGGCGGCCCTATCTTCTCCCCTGTTCTGTTCTCTTCTCTATGGGGGATGGTACTCGCGCGGGGATCAACCCAAGGTCGTGGCGGCGGCGGCACGGCTTCCGTTGTTGCGGCGGACCTTGGACCGCGCGGGCTCACCCGAGCGGCGCGGGCTGTAGGCGGTCCTAGCCTGTCTCACATTGAGACGGTGCTTGTCTCACTTTGAGACGGCGGTCCGCCCGGTTCCACAGCGTCTCACCTTGCGAATCGTGCCTCATCGTGAGATTGCAATGGTTGCGCGGGGTTGGGTGTTTTTGGGCGGTTTCGGCGTAGCACCGTGAGACTGCGCGAGGCGGGATGCATCTGGCTGCGATGCGCGCAATCTCGCGCCGTTGCTAGGGTTACGGGGTATTTGCGGGTTTTCTTCGGCGATGGCACTGACGTTGCAAGGGTGGCCAAGTGTGCCGCGTGATGCGGCGGGGGGTTCGAGATGATGAACGAACACACTATCCCGACCACGATAAGAGACTACCCATTCCACCAGAAGAACGACCACCTCAGCGAGGCTGACGCTGCCCGCTATGGACGGCCCACGGCCCACGTCGCATTCTACGCGGCAATCACGACTGCGGCCGACGAGCAGAACTGGCCGACTGACTACCACTCCGATCTGTATTTCCACGACCGGCGGCACGACGGCACACCGTGCATCTGGATTCTCCGGGAATACGGGACGGCAATTGTCCCCATTGAATTCGAGAGCGAAGTGGCCGTCAGATCGTGGATGGGTCGCGACAACTTCCAGTGGATCGAAACGTTCATCGATCTCAGTCCGCAGCACTATCACTGGAACGGACTGACTCTCCGCCGCATCACGGGAAAACAGGCAGTGGACTTGATGCGGGACGGGCGTGAGCGGTTCAACGAGCGACGGCGGACAACGCTGCGGTAGTGCGCTGCGCCCGCGTGAGCGGGCAGGAGAGAGACGATGAGAAAGCAGCAGTGCACCGAATGCGAGCGGCCCTCTCTGCCCGGTCTCAAGCGTGGACATGGCAAGTGTGACTATCACTGGGCTAAGGGGGTGTGGGGGGAAAAACACGCAGATAGAGTAGCCGCTAGTCGGCTACGTACCACGCTCAAGAACATCCGATAGTGGGAGTGCGAGCGCCCGCGAGAGCGGGCAAGGAGAGACCATGCTTGCGGTTTCGGCCGATGCGATCAACGCCCACCTCCGGGCGGGGGGCCGTGTCGTCGTGGCCACGTATGGCCGCGCCGTGGTCTACGGTCCACGCAATGCGGGCGACTTCACCGAGGGCAAGGTGTCCGGAAACCTGTACGTGCGACGCGGGCGTTCGCGGGACTGCCTGACGTTCAAGGGCGGGCGGGAACTGCTCGTGACGATCCGGCTTTCGATCTAGGTTTCATTTGCGGGCGTGGTGCCCGTGGAGGTGCTGTCATGCAGGACTACACAAGCGAGGTTACGAGACTGAGGGCGGAGCTGGCTACGGTGGAGCTGGCCGCGCGTGACGCGGCACTGACAACCGAAACGGATCGGGTCCGCCGGTTGCTCGCGGTTCCGGCACCGGGCTGGGTTGCGGCGTTGCTCGGCACGGGCGACGATCCTTTGTCCGAACAGGAAGCGGCGTTGTTGCGCGTGGTGACGGGCGACGTGCTGCCGTCGATGCCGCGCATGACGATGCTGGGGATCGCTTACGACGCAGCCCGGGTGGCGCCCGCGTTGCCCAAGGATCGGACGGGCTACCCGGCCGCGTGGTTGCGCAAGCTGGCCCGGTGCGGCGATCCCGGCACGATCTTGGGGACCGTCCGGTTCTTGGACGCGGCACCCATGGTCAAGACCATGACGAGGGGCGAGCACAAGGGCGAGACCGTCGCCTTGGACAAGCGCAAGTCGTTTCACTTGGACTTGGCGCGGCAGTGCGTCAAGTGGCTGTCGAGTCCGGCGTTGCCTTCGGGTGACGTCAAGGGCGGGGGTGACTACGCCTCCCCGCTGTCGTTCCGGCAGCGCAAGTACTGCCCGGCGTTCCGGTCCACCGAGGGCGCCTTGCCGTGGGCTTACGATGCGGTGCGCGACGTGTTCGCCACGGCCAAGACCCCGGCGCCGGTTCTGGTTCCGCCGGACTCCCCGGACTTGGACGATGAGGTTGACGCGGCGGTTGTGGCTGCGCCGGACCCGCCGGACTGCGATGCGGACGCGGACGACTTCTGCGCGTGGGTGATGGCCGGCAACGGCGGGCAGGACGCATTCCAGTTCTGATCGTTGCCCGGCGGGGCGATCATGCTCAAACCGCCGGGACCATTGCCCCGTGGTGGGGCGAGAAAAGGGGATACAATGAAGACAGAGAAACAGATCATCCGCTACGAGTGCAAGGTGAACGGGGTGTTCGGACGCAACCGCAAGGTGAAGCTGGCTCACTTCACGATTCTGGACGCGCCGGCAGAGTGCCCGGTTGCGGTGGAAACCCTGCTGCCCGCGTTCCGGGCGAAACTCGCCGAGATCGCGTTCAAGGGTGGAGTGGCCAAGGTCACGGGGACGCCTATCACGGTCACAACCTACTACGAGGGCGCGGTGCCGGTTTCGACTTCCGAGGCGTTCTACCTCTTTTCGGGCGAGGTGTTGCACCGGGAACAGATCGAGGGTGCGGGCGTGACATTCCGTGCGGCGGGGGGTGCGGCATGAGTTGGCGAAACCGCGGCTGTCCGTCGCGCGCTTGCGGCGGCTGGCATTGACGCCCAAGTGGGGCACGGCCAAGGTACGGCTTGGAGTTGGCTTGAGATCAACATCGGCGCCGGCGAACAATGGGGCGAGCATATCCCGCCTCGGGGGGACCGGCAGCGATTCTGCGAGGGAGCGGAAGCCGGGTGCGCGCGGTGCATCAACCTGCGGATCATGGGGGAGGAAACGCATCGGATCGTTCGGGAAGTCACGGGCCGGGACGGGGACCACAACGGAAACATCCTGGTTCTCACGCAGGGGGCGTGGAAGCGCAAGGATTCGCGGATCGTGCATCCTCGCTGGCGCAACCGGGTTGCGGAACCGGCGGGCGACGCTCTGGCGCGCGACACGGCACACTGCGACGCCTGCGAGCAGGACTGCGAGGGGTGCAAGTTGGCACAGGGGATCGAATGGCGCGCCGGACAGTACGTGCGGCTGTCGCTGCAAGCCGCCTCGTTGTAGGCCGAAACCGAACACAAGGAGGATACGATGAACACAAGGGAAAGACTGGAAGCCAAGGTCGAACGGCGGGAAGAGTGGGCGGAGGGAAGGCGGGCAAAGGCGGCGGTCGTGTTCCGCGAGGCGGAGCACTTCCACGGCGACTACGCATTCAACACGCAGCCCGGCCACATCCCGGAGCGGGCGAGGCTCATTCGTCGGGAAGAGCACGCATTCGAGGACATGAAGATGGCCGACCACCATGACAGCAAGGCCGCCGGACTGGCGCACCAGCTTGACCGCTCCGTGTTCTCCGACGACACGGACGCAATCGAGAAATTGGAAGCACGGATTGCGGAACATGAGCGCACGCGGGACAGGATGAAGCAGATCAACGCGCTCTACCGCAAGGGCGACGCGACCGGGCTCACGGCGCTGGGGCTGAACCTCGACACGCTCCGCGCCAAAGTGGCCAGCATCGGCATGTCCTTCGTGAAGGTGCCTTTCGAGGGTTTCCAGTTGACGAACCTGGGCGCGCGCATCCGTTCCGACAAGGAGCGCATCGAGGAGATCAAGCGACGCACTGCCAGAACGGAAGCAGCGGAGGCCAATGGCGGCGTTACCATCGAGGGCGCCGAGTACGTCCGGGTTACGTTCGCGGAGAAGCCGGAGCGGGACATCCTGGAAGCACTGCGGGGCGCGGGTTTCTACTGGCAGGGCGGATCGTGGTGCGGCAAGCGGGAAGCGTTGCCGGCAAGCGTGGGGGCATAGGCCGAAACCGGGCGTCTGCCCGGTCCGCGGGTAGTGCCCGCGCTGAGGAGGCCAGATGATGCGAGTAGGACCGCTCTACGTGCCGACCGTCCTTTATTTCTGCACGTCTGGCCGCTGGTATGCGGCGGCCGGGTATGTGTGTTGGACGCGGGGGATGCTCGCGGCGGGTCGGGCGCAAGTCGAGTGCCCGGCCGGCTACGTCACCTGGCCAGCAACATGTTCCGGCGGTCCCTGGCCGCTGAAGGAGGCCACGTGAAGATCCTGCGCATCCTGCGGGTACACGACACGCGGGAATACGAGGAAGGCCCGGACGGCAAGTGGCGTCCGATTCCAGGATCGGGCGTGGAGCACGAGTGCGCCCGCTGTGGGCGACTGCACGAGGTTCACGCTGAGGTCGAGACTGAGGGGGGC
>Ga0209727_1000886_pt1 | contig 28513 bp, 25 predicted proteins | sample RifGroC1_FD_183995 | JGI IMG/M metagenome (GOLD analysis project Ga0209727, IMG submission 183995) | Groundwater microbial communities from Rifle, Colorado, USA - Groundwater C1 (SPAdes) (version 2) | ecosystem: Environmental > Aquatic > Deep subsurface > Groundwater | place: Rifle, Colorado...
TGGACAGGAGAGCGGGAGGTTGGCAGACCTTTGTTCCCGCTCTCCTTATCTTTTCCCCCCGATGAGTTGCTACTCAAGAAATCGGGAGAAAAACCGCATTCCTTAGAAAAGATCGCGCGCCTCGACACCCCTGTGATAATGCCTTGAACAAATACGCCTTCAGCAAGTTTCACGTGTCCGTATGCATAGGGCGCGATCCCATTGAATCTGGGATTCGGCGGCGGCGCCATGCTGTGGGAGACGTATAACAGTTCGCCTTCTCCCGAAAGTGCGAACGGTTCTACATCTCTGCTTCCGCAGTGTTCGCAAAGCGTCGTCGGCGGAAACGTGATCTTGCCGCATGAAGCGCATTTTTTACCGATCAGCTTGTTCTTCTTCAGGTCCTCATAATATCCTTTGATAATTGAGTCTGCCATAACGTTACTTCCCTCCGTATACCATGACGGTACTGACCATTGCATAGCCGTGTGTATGGATCACTGAAGTCTTGGGAACCTTCTTGATCTGCCTGTCTCCGCACAGTCCACGCATTTGTTTAACAGCTTCGTACGTATCCGCTCCGGCGCTAGCCGCCCATGCATGGCCAAACGCATGACGTCCACCGTGCGTACTCATGGGCCGATCGCCGTCAAAACGCAATCTTCCCGCATCCGCATATTTCAGACCTTCTCCCTTCGGGAGATAGCCGCACAATTCCGCTGTACAGATGCTGGAAATATGAGAACAGTCGTGAACATGCAGATAATCGATCTCCTTGCTCGTTATTCCCGACATTTCAAACGCCTTATCAAACGAGATCCGGTCGTATTCCATGTAAGTCGGATCATCTCCATACCACGGAAGATCGCTGATCGTGACGCCGAAACCTTTGACTTCAACCGGCATATTCGGGCACGACTCGATGCCTTCTTCGCTGCTCAAAACGATAGCGGAAGCGCCGTCCGCCGCCGATACCGCACTCCGCAATCTCGAAGGCCATGCAAGGAACGGATTGTAATTCGATTTCCAGAAGGTAAACGCATCGTCAAACCCGTAGCGTTTTGCTTCGTCTTCGAGCGTTTCCTGAATGATCGCTTTTTTATTCATTGAACCGTGAAGTCTTCTTGTCTTGCAGAGCTCGAACATTCCCTTTTCAAAGGCCTCGATCGAGTAACCGTATTTTTTGCAGTATGCCTGCGCAATGATCCCGTTGTAGGCCGGGAAAATGTCATAGCCCTGCGGTACGGAGTATGCCTGATTCACGCAGTAGTCGGTCCACAGCCACATCTCTTCGGTCGGGATCGTTTCTCTTTCATACGGACTTAATTTCTTAGGCTGGCTCAGCGTTGATTCCAGGCCGACGACCAGAACCTTGCGATAGACTCCCGAAGCGATCCCCATGGCTCCCAACGTAATCCCGATGTTTGTCGTGGAGCAAGCGCCGTCGATATGCACACCTGCTTTAAACTGCATTCCGGTCCACTTCGCGATCTGACTGTATGTGGCAGGCAGCGTCGAGGTATGCATGGTAACATTTCCGACGATGATCGCGTCGATGTCCTTCGGATCGGTTCCCGAATCGTCCAGCGCTTCTTTTACGGCATTCGCAGCCATTTCTTGAAGCGATAAGCCTTTAATCTCGGGCGTCTCAAGCAGGTTCCCGAATCTCGTACATCCGACGCCTAAAATATACACCGGTTCTTTGAGTTTGCTCTTCATCGTGTTCCACCTTCCTATGCATTTGTCTCTAGATTTTCGTTTGCTCCGTTAATTGACTTTTTTGTGACACAGTGTTCAAATTGAGCTATAATTCGACCTCCATTAATGCATTGTAAGTCGATGAACACTGCATAGCTTGTCTTTTAGGGAAGCAATACTATGATAAAAAGGAACAGTTTCCGGTTTTGAACCAGAAGGAGGCTATCCAATGAAATTCGAAGTATCAGAACCTTGGCTAGAATGGAATTCCTCGGTTTATAACCCGAGAGATCAATTTGACGCTTACTGTTCGGCTTTGAATGATTCTCACCTGAAATGGTCGCTGAACAATACGACGCCCGCTCATTATCTTTCAAAAATGCGAATGAGACATCTTGGCGGCATCAGGCTCGTCAACTGTAATTGCGAGCCCTGCTTCGGCGCGCGCACTGCAAGCGATATCCGTATGAGCGACGGCGAGTATTTCGGGCTGCTATATATCTATGAGGGTGCGGAAATCGTTTCCCATGAAGATAAAACGGTTGAAATGAAAAGCAACAGCTTCATGATCTGGGATTCCACCAAGCGAATCGAGTTCAAGCTGCTTTCGGACATAAAAAAATTAACGCTGCTTATACCGCAGGATCGTATGAGAGCGCAATTTCCGCAAATTGATCAGCATATTGGGAAATGCATCGGTTGCGGAAGCGGACTCAATGCCGTTGTCGCTTCCCACATCGCCGCGCTTGGCGGCGAGATGAATGCCATTCGCTATGGCATTGGAGACTCGGCGATCGACCTAAGCCTGGAACTGATAACGACCTGTCTGCAGTCGACCGACACGCACCCGGTGTCGAAAGCCCGCCAGGATCTTTATGATGCCACAATCCGCTTTATCCATGAAAATCTCGATCATACGGAGCTCGGGCCGACTCTGATCGCTAAAAGCTTTCATATTTCGACTAGATACCTTCATCTGCTTTATGCGGAAAACGAAATGTCAGTCAGCAATCTGATACTGAATAAACGGCTGGAACAGTGCCGCAGGCAATTAGTCCATTTTGGCAATGCCAAGGACAACATCACCAACATTGCCTTCCAATGGGGTTTTAATGACTCGTCGCATTTCAGCAAAGTATTCAAGAAGAAATACGGAGTGACACCCAAAGAATATCGGGAAAGACACTTCGCGGTTTAATTGAATCCTTCTGAAAAAGAGTTTCCATACGGTCCCAGACCGCTCACACCACGGTATGCAGGGTTCTTTCCGGTAGCGTTTTTAAATAGCGGCGGCGTAGGCATCGGCCGCGGCATTTCTTTCGCCTTGGTCATCAGCCTCTTTCGCGAGCAAGAACAGGGAGTCCGTTTGCCTGTCTTCGGTGTACCCCTTCAAAGCTTCAGACCATATCCTGCTGTTTCGATATTTATCCCCGAGTATTCGCAGCCATTCAGGAATGCCCTTTTCCCGGTACACCTTCGCCGCGGCTGGAAGTCTTCGCGAGTCGTTCCAGCGCTTTTTTAATATTCTGCCTTTTATGCGACGAAAATCCAGTTCATTGTATAGACCGCTCGGGTCGGCCCCCGCGCTCCCGATGAGGGCCGCCATCTCCAGGCCGCAACGCTTTTCCGCAACGCGTTTTCCAAGTACAGTAATCCCGTCGGAGTATGAAGCCTTGAGATAATGACCGAACACTATCCTATACTGGTAGTAATTGAGGCTGTCCCGTAACCTGGTTCCTTGAATGTTCCATTTTCCGGCAACTCATGTTTCCGATCAGGTAACTGTAGAAAAGCACCTTGAGCATCACGCCCCACAGAGACCGGTTGAACCTCGTGATCCGGCGCGGCTACGCCCCCTTCGTTCGCGTCGTCTGGCGCAGGCGACGGAAAGGCGAGCGCATCGAGACTATCGAGCTCGTCTCCCCGAACGCGCTCTTCGCGCGGATCGGATCGGCCGCGTCCGATTTCCCCCAATATCCCGCCGACGCCCTCGGTCCCTGGGATGCCGCGACGAAGCTCGCCCGCGGATTTGCGTCGGTCAGTAGCGGCTCAGGTCGCTTCCGGCAGGACGATGGTGATCCTCCCCTCCCCCTCGAGCGTCCGGATGGCTTCGACGATGCGTTGACCCGCCGCGTCGGATTCCGAGAGCCGCATCTTGCCGAGTTTCGCGTAGCCTTCCCTCAGCTTTTTAGCATCTTCCGCGTCGAAAAGCATGAATATTCGCTCCCGGATGGCGTCGGAAACCGGCTTCATCGCCACGAGCAGGTCGCGCGCGTCGACGCGATCCACCACGGCGCGGATGGCCTCGTCGTCCAGGAGCACTATGTCCTCGAACACGAACATGTTCCTCTTGATGTCCTCGGCGAGCTCCGGCTTGGAGCGTTCCAGCGACTCGATGACGTTTTTTTCCACCGCCCTCGGGGAGATGTTGAGGATGCCGACCACCTTGTCGATGCCGCCGACCTGGGCGTCATCCTTGCGCGCGTCTCGGAGGAGGTTCAGGAAGGCGTTCTCCAACGTTTCCAAGACCGAGGGCGCGACGCGATGCATCGAGGCTATCTTTTCGACGACCGCGGCTTGCCGGTCCTCGGGCAGGCCATCGAGGATTTTGGCGGCGAGCCCGTCGTCCAGGTTGGCGACGATGAGGGCGACGAGCTGCGCGCTTTCATTGGCGAGGAAGGGCAGGAGGGCCTGGGCCGGATAGTCGCGGAGCGACCCCATAGGAGATGCTGCGACGCCGCGATCCGTCGCGGCCGCTTCTCCGTCGCCGAAATCGAGGCGGTCGGCGAGCGTTTCCTGTTCGCCCTTGATCTTCCGGATTTCCGAGCCGAGGCTGCCGAGCTCTCCGGCCAACGTTTCGCGCAACGCGGCGATGTCGGTCGCGATTCCCGCGACTGCGGGAGCGAGCCGATCATCGAGGCCCGCGCGCGATCCCGTTCCAGTCGGCTCGGCCGAGCCCGCGTTGCGGAGTTCGTATTTGGAGCCGCGTTTTCGCACGAGCGAGAGTTCGAGCTGATCGACTCCCCCGGCGCGGAGCACGCAGTTCCTCCCGTCCAGGACGGGCAGGGGGATGAGCTGGCCTTTCTCTATCCCGGCGATCCCGGATAAGGACAATAAGGGTCCGCGGACGAGGAGCTCGGCGTCGGTCGGGATGAGGCGGGCCGTGTCGGCGATCGCGTAACGTTCCTTCTCCGATCCTCGACGCATCCCGCCGTACCAAAACTTGGCGCTGAGCTTCGGAAGGAGGGGCTCGACGACCAGGAAGGGATATACTAGGTTCATCCGGCCCTCACCCATCGGGCTCTTGATTCTAAGCGTTACGAGGAGGATCATCTCGCTTGGCGGAACAATCTGGCAAAATTGGGTGTACGTTTCCATCGAGCTCAAGGCAGGCCGCAGGTCGATGAGCTGCGACCACGCTTCACGGATATTCCCGAGTATTTTCAGGAAGATCCCTGCCAGGACGCTCCATTCCATGGCGCTCAACTCGCGCCGGACCGTCGGATCGATCTCTCCGACGCCCCCGAAGAGCCGGTCAAGCATGACTCGGCCTTCGACGGGATCGAGCTGGTAGATCGCCTTTCCCTTGAGCGGATCCATATCGCTGACGACGAAAATGTTCGGCGTCGGCAGAGGGCTCATGAACTCGTCAAAGGTCATCTGGTCCACGGACTCGAGCTCCGCGCGCCAATCCTGCCGCAGGGTCGCGGACAGGCTCGTCGTCATGAGGCTCGAAAATGATTTGTGGATATTGCAAACGGTCCAGATCTGTTCCATTGAAAATTTATCGGGTCTTCTGAAATCATAGAGCTTGACGCGATACTCTTTGTCGACCGATCCGGTGTGACCGAGGATTTCGCTTCCTCTCCGGAGGCTCGCCTCCGGTCCTTCGCCGCTCACGGCCGGGCCTCCGCCCGCGCGAGCTCCGTAACCCTGATGCCGAAGTTCTCGTCGATGATCACCACCTCGCCCCAGCCGATACGCTTGCCCGCGGCGCGGAGTTCGACCGGTTCGCCGGCCATCGAATCGAGCTCGATGATGACGCCTTCCCCGAGCGAGGCGAGATCCCTGATCGTCAGGTCTTTTTCCCCGAGGACGACCTGCACGCGTACCCTTACGTCATCCGCCGATTTAAGGTTCATTCGCCCACCTCCACGACCTTGAAAAAACTGCGGCCGAAGCGCCTCACGATACGCCCGGACGCGATGATCACTCCCCCGGCCTCGAGGCAGGCGGCGCCGTCATCGGCCGCCGCAAGTTCAAACCCGCCTTTCTCCGCGAGCCTCGAGACGTCGGCGGCGCAGAGCCTCGTCCGCGCGAGCACGACGTTCGTCGCCACTTCGACCTGGTCCGCGAAGGGCAGTTTTTCGATCCGTGATTTCAAATCGCCCATTCATGCCTCCTTCCTGAGGAAAATCTACATCCCGGCCGCCATGCGCGCTTCCACTATCTTGTATTTCACGGCCGGGAAAGTGATACGATTTTATCGCCGCGCGGCGAGACGGTATTCCCGCGGGCTGTTCCCCATGATCCGATGAAAATAGCGGTTGAAAAACGAGAGGTTGTTGTAGCCGACCGCGAAGGCGATTTCGACTATCGGCATCCCGCTGTCTTTCAAGAGGGAACAGGCGCGTTTGACGCGCTGCCGGTTGATGAATTCGAACAGGGGACATCCCGCGCGGGCCTTGAATCGCCTTGAGAATTCGCTCGTGTTAAGCGCGCACGCGGCCACCAGCTCCGCGAGGGAAAAGCGGTCCGCGTAGTTGGCTTCAATGCGGGCGATAACCTCGTCGATTGTCCAGGGGTCGTCCCGCGCGGCACCGCGCTCCGGGTTCCGCTCGCCGCGGAAACCACGGCGTCCGAAAAGACCCGCGCGGGTCGTGATCACCAACAATTCGACCAAGGCGAGGACAAGGAGGGCATCCGATCCGGGCAGCCTCCCCGCGGCATCGGAAGATCCCTCACGGACGAGGATCATGGCGAGCTCCTGCACTCGTACGGCTACCTCGGGATCGCAACGGACAAATCGGGGTTCGCGGGCGATTTCCCGCGCTTGAGCGAAAAGACCCGCGTCAAGGTCGAGCGTTTCGAGGGCGTCCAGCATATCCGACCGATAGGCGAACGCCAGGAGCGAGGTTCGGGATTCGGCGCGGAGGCGGCGGGCCTGGGCGGCAGTAACCGACGCGAGGCTCCCCTCTCGCACGGCACAGCGCAGGTCGGCAAGATCGGAGGTCAGCTGCCCCCGTTCGACCAAAATGAGAGCCCGGTCATCAACGCAGTTCAGGCATCCGATATCGGCGGGATCTACTTGGAGGAGGGTGAGAGAAATTCGGCGATCCAAAGATATTGGATATATTTTATGTTGCATTGAGCGACGTTTAATGGAAACCCGCAGCCACAAACAGACTATGCACTGAAGTACCGGCTGTCAACAACCGGGAGCCGGGTCCACGCTTTCCTTTGCGATGTCGCGCCGATGCCGCACTGGTGCCGCGCGGTGCCGCGCGGTGTCGCGCGGAAATAAAAAAACGGTTTACCGAATCCGGAATTTCCCGATATAATAGATAGCGGGAAAGAGGATTCCATGATCGATTTCGCTAGTTTTCAAAAGTATTCTTTATTCGGCGGTTTCAGTTACGACGACATCGAACGCATCCGCCCCCTCATCCGGATCGACGCCTACTCCGCCGGCGACTTCATCATCAGGGAAAACGAATCCAACGAGACCATCTACTTCCTTCTGGAAGGCGATGTCCGGATATCCCGGGATTCCGTGACGATCATCGACATGTCCGCGGGCGATTGTTTCGGTGAGATGGAGATATTGGACGTAATGCCCGCGGCGGCTTCCGTCCGCGCCCTGGATCCGGTAACCGTGGCGGCGATCGACAACCAGGCCCTCCACCGCATGTACGGCCTGGACCCAAGGTTATTCGCGCTGTTCATGATGAACCTGGCCCGCGACCTTTCCCGTCTCCTGCGCCGCATGGACGAGCGATTCTGCGAAAAGGTCAGGGTCGCCCGTTGCGGAGAGGATCTCCCGGCGGCCGTGTAAGGCCGACCCGGAGCCGAATTCGCCGCGGTCATCTCCGGCAATATCAACTTCAGCCTGTCGGAAGCAGCCGCACGCGGTCGTGATCGAAGTCGACGGAAACCGCGCCTCCTTCGGGGTAGACCCGTTTGGAGATCGGATCATCGATCTGCACGAGCACCTCCCCGTACTTGGTTTCGACATAGCACTCCATGCTGTGGCCCAAGTACACGTTCATGCGCACCCGGCCCTCCAGCACGCCTTCCCCGCTTTCCGCAAGCCTGAGCGATTCCGGACGAGCCATGAATACGGCGGAATTACCGATGCCGATGCCCGGCGCCGCGCGGGCCGCGCGTACGGATTTCCCTTCCAGCCGGCACTCCCAGTCGCCCGGACCGCCGCCGGTGACTTCGGCCGGGAAGAACGCGACCTTCCCGACGAAACCCGCCACGAAGGTAGAAACAGGATCTTCGTAAATTTCCGAGGGCGTTCCGATCTGCTTGATCTCCCCGTCCTTCATTACGATGACGCGGTCGGAGAGGCTCATGGCCTCCACCCGGTCGTGCGTGACGTAGACCGCGGTGATGCCCAGGCTTTTCTGGATGCGCCGTATCTCCACCCGCATCTGTTCGCGCAGGAGCGCGTCCAGGTTGGAAAGGGGCTCGTCCAGAAGGAGCACCGAGGGCTCCACGATGAGGCTGCGGGCCAAGGCGACGCGCTGCTGCTGGCCGCCGGACAGTTTCCCCGGCGCCCTATCCCCGTAATCCGCCAGGCCCACGAGCTTCAAGGTCTCCCCGACCTTCCTGACGATTTCCTCTTTCGGCAGTTTGCGCAGTTTCAAGCCGTAGGCGACGTTGTCCGCCACGCTCATGTGCGGAAAAAGGCCGTAGCTCTGGAAGACGGTGGCCGTATCCCTCTTGTTCGGCGGAAGCATGGTGACGTCTTCGCTCCCGATGAGGATGCGGCCAGCGCTGGGCAGCTCGAAGCCTGCGATCATGCGCAGGGTGGTCGTCTTCCCGCAACCCGAAGGTCCCAACAAGGTGACCAGTTCGCCCGCGGCGACCACGAAATCCGACTCATGGACGGCGACGGTATCGGCCCGTCCCTTGGTATTCCTGAACCGCTTGGTGACACCCGAAAGGGTGACCGAAACGCTGCTCTTTGTCATATCCGGCTCCTACATCGATACGGTCTTTTCGGTGAGCCCCTCGTCGCGGACCAATAGGCGCATAACGCCGAAAGCAACGAGGACTATGATGATCAAGGCGGTGGCGAGCACGCTCGCAAGCCCGAAACGAAGATTCTCGGAGAAGTTGTAGATCTGGACCGTAAGATGATACCAACGCGCGGAGATGAGGAAGATGATCGCGCTGACCGCCGTCATGGAACGCACGAAAGTGTACGACATCGTCGAAATGAACGCGGGCCGGAGGAGGGGCAACACGATGGTCCGGAACACGGTCGGAACGTCCGCGCCCAGATCCTGGGCCGCCTCCTCGATGGCGGGGTCTATCTGCCGCAGGGAAGCCGACCCGGTTTCCAGGCCGACGGGAAGCTCGCGGATCACGTAGGTTATCGCGATGATCGCGGCGGTCCCCACCAACAGGAACGGCGGCTTGTTGAACGCGAGCACGTAACTGATGCCCACCAGCGTGCCCGGAACGGCGAAAGGCGTCATCAGGAAGCCTTCCAGGAGACGCTTGGCCACGAACGATTTCCGGACGATGAGAAGGGCCGCCGCCATGGCCAGGAACCCGGCGATGGGGGCCGCGATGGCCGAAAGAATGACCGTGTCCCGGATGGCCTTGGCTCCGCGCGAAAGCGCTTCGCCTATATTCGCCAGGGTGAACGAATAGTCGATGCCCCAGTTCTTCACGAAGCACCCGGCCACGATGGTTCCGTACAGCGCGACGATGAACGCCAGGCAGAGACCCACGAACACGGTGAGCGCGATGCGGACGGGCGGCGAGGCGAGTTCGGTCAAACGGGTGGAGGGTTTGCCGGTCACCGTCACGAAACTCTTGCGGTTCACCCAGTACCGTTGCGCGAAAAAGGCCGTGAGCGACGGGAGCAGCAGGAGCAGGGACAAGGCCGCCCCGCCCCCCAGGTTATTGCGTCCGGTCACCTCTATGTACGAATCCACCGAAAGCACCCGGTACGAACCGGCCAGAAGGAGCGGATTGGCGAAGTCGGCCAGAGAATTGGTGAACACCAGGAGCCAGGCCGAAAGGACTCCGGGCATGGCGAGCGGAAGGGTGATGGTGAGGAAGGTCCAGGGCCGCGAAGCCCGGAGATCCAGCGCGGCGTCCTCCACCGTGGAATCGATGGATTTGAGAACGCTGGAAAGCGTCAGGAATGCGATGGGGAACATACCGATGGTCTGGACCAGCACCAGTCCGCCGATTCCGTATATGGAAAAATCATGCAGGTTCAATAGCCGCCTGGTGATGAGGCCGTTGTTGCCGAACAAAAGTATTATGGAAAGCGTAAGCGAAAAAGGCGGCGAAATGACGGGCATGGTCGCCAGCGTGGAAATGAATTTCTTGCCGCCCACCGAGGTCCGCTCGATCAGGAACGCGCAGGCGAAACCGATCAGGGTCGAAAAGGAGGCGGTCCAAATTCCGAGCCGGACGGAACCCCAAAGGGACACCAGGTAGCGCGACGAAAACGTCGTCTTCCAAGTTTCCAGGGAGAAGGCCCCGTCCTTCATGAACGTGAGCCGTACCGATTCGAAAAGCGGATACGCGACGAAAAGCAGGGCCAAGGCGAACAAAATAATCACGCCGTAACCGGTGACGGGATCGCGGGAAAGGACGGAAACGCCGTAGAGGACAGTGAAAATCGCCCAGGCGAGCAGGCATAAGGTTAATAGCAGGGTCTCGAAGCGGGCGGCTCCGATTCCGGGCGCCATCACCATGATGGCGCCCCGGACGTTGAAACCCGATTCGTCGGGAATGGGCGCGAAATACACGCCGACGGAGGTCGGTCCTTTTTCGTCCCCGAAATCGATCGCCGCGCCCCCGCTCACCATGTACGGCTCAAGGTAGTACGCGCTCTCGAGGCCGCGCGCGTACGCTTCCTCGGAAGAGTGCGCCTCCCAAAACGCGCGGACGGAATCTTCGGCAGCCGACAGATCCAGGACGGATCCATCGGCGCCGGCCAAGAAAAAAGCCGCGCGGGAACCCGGCAAGATGTCGGGCAGGGTCGCGAGCCAACCGTCGACCAGCGACAAGTCCTCTGGCGCGGCACGGGCGAACAGCGCGATTTCCTTGAACCGCGATTCATCGGAAATCTTCCGGAAGGAATCGCGCAAGGAATGCCAGATCCAGTAATCGAAAGCCGCGAAAACCAAGGCGGCGGCGATCAACTTGGTAGTCGTACGTTTCGTGAACATTCGCCCGTACCCCTGCTATTTGAACATTATTTGCGGGTGGATCCGATCTCGTCGGTCCAGCGCTTCAGAAGACGATCCTTGTTGACCTTATGCCCGTCCCAAGCCATATCCTGCGCGACCGTTTTTACGCTCGAAAGGGATAGGGCGTTCGGGTGCGTTTCTGCTCCCTTGGATACGAGCAGAAGGTACCAGCTGGCGAACAGTTTTTGCGCGTCCTTCGAGGACAGGACCCAATCGTACAGCTTCTTCGCGTTGACCGCGTCCTTGCCGCCCTTGATCATGGACATGGAAGCCAGCTCGTAGCCGGTTCCTTCCGACGGTGCCGTGATGACCACGTTGGCGCCTTCCGTTTTGAGCTTGACCTGGTCATGCGCGAAGCCGAGCGCGATGGGGATCTCGCCGATGGCGACGCTCTTTCCCGGCGCCGAACCGGACTTCGTGTACTGGTCGATATTCGCGTCCAGCTTCTTCATATATTCGAAGGTCTTGTTTTCATCTCCATTATTGATGTTCCGTATGGTGGTAATGACGTTGTACGCGGTGCCCGACGTATTCGGATTGGCCATGCGGATAAGGCCCTTGTATTCCGGCTTGAGCAGGTCGGCCCAGCTCTGCGGCGGCTTGATCCCGAGTTCCTTGGCGCGGTCCAGGTTGGTCACGAAGGTCAACGGCCCGACGTACAATCCTATCCAGTAATTCTGCGGGTCCTGGAATTCGACCGGGATGTTGGACGCGTAACGCGATTTGTACGGCACGGTAAGGCTTTTCGACTTGGCCGAAATATGGTCCAGCCCGACGCCGCCGACCCAGATCGACGCCTGGGGATTGGCGGCTTCCGCTTCCAGACGGGCTACCACTTCGCCTCCCGACAGACGGACGAAATTCACCGTGATGTTCGTTTCTTTCTGGAACAGCTCGAAAAGCGCCTTCGCGAGCGGCTCCTCCAGCGTCGTGTACGCGCTGACCGAATTCGCGGCCTGGGCGAAAACGAGGGCGCCGGACAAAACCATCGCGGCCGAAAGGGCGATAATCCGTTTGATCATAGTTCCTCCTTGTGGAACGCGAACGCATTCCCGTGGATGTCATCTTCAGGTCGAATTCCCGGGCGCGCAATGAGGCTATCCTGACATGATGTTGACTGATACGACCTTCGCGCCCGGACGCATTGACAAGCGGAGACGGCGTCATCTTAATTGCCGTATGGACTTCAACGGAACGGGCGAGCTCTGAAGGATGGCAACGAAAAAGTCCGGCCGTTTCTTTTACCGGCTGCTCGGGGCTTTTCTGGCGGTCGGGGTACTTCCCGTCGCCGTCGCGTCGATCTCCTTGAGCGTCGCTTCCAGGTCCGTGCTGGAGCGGAGCCTTATCGACCGCGCGCGCTCGTCGGCGGCCATCGCCGCCGGCGGCTTGGGCAGCCTGCTTGAGACCTACGCCGCCATCGCCGAGGAGCTGGCCGAAGATTCGGCCATAATCGAATACCTGGCGACTCCTGTCGCGGAGCGGAATCCAGGCCGCGTAGCGGACGCCAACCGGAGGCTGCACGCGCCCGCCAGGGTGGAACGCGTCGCGGTTTACCTCATACCCGAAAAAGGTTCCGCGCTCGGCACCGCGCCCTTGCCGACCGAGTACGCCAAACCCGCTTACCGCTCCTGGGGAGCGCTCGGCGCGTTCGCCCGTGAAGTGGTCAAAAGCAAGGAGTCGGAAAAAACGACCTCAGTGCTGATCTTCGGGCGGCCGCATTCGGAAAATACGAACCCCGCGATCTTCGCCGTCGGACGGGCGGTCCCCGCGACGCCGCGCCCGGAGGGTCCGGCCGGTTACGTCGTCATAGACATCCACCGGCTTATGCTGGAGGAATTGTTCTCGGGCGCCAAGGAAGCGTTCACCGGCTTCAATCTGTTGGACTCGAGCGGGTGCGTTCTATTCGATCTGAACGGATCGTACCGTGAAGGAAGTTTCGCGGACAACGGAGCCGCCGCGATGAGCGGCGAAACGACCGCTTTCATCGACAAGGACGCGAACCGGATCGTGACCGGAATCAGGACCGCGTTCGGAATCGATCTTGTCGCGTATCAATCCATGGCGCCGATAGCCGTCCAGTCGGCCGGCCTGAGATCCGTGTCGATTTTTGCGGGACTCTTCAGCGCGTTGGCCGCCGTCGCGCTCGCGCTGGTCTTCTCGCGGTCCATATCCGATCCGATCAATCAGCTTGTCAAAGTCATGGGCCGCGTGCAGGACGGAGAGCTTGACGCGCGTTTCATTCTGAGCCGGGACGACGATATCGGCTACCTCGTTTCCAGTTTCAATCGGATGGTTTCCCGGATCGAGCTCCTCGTCGCCGAAAGAGTCGAACAGCAAAGGCGGCTGCGGATATCCGAAGCGCAGGCGCTTCAGGCGCGCATCGATCCGCATTTCCTGTACAACACGCTCAATTCGATCAAATCCATCGCCCGACTGCGCGGCGTGGACGAGATCGCGACCATCTCCACGCGGCTCGGCCGTCTGCTGCGGGCCGGTTTCGCGCCCGAAGGCGAGTTCAGCACGCTGGAAGAAAGCATGGAGCTCGTCAGATGCTATCTGGAAATCGAAGAGATCAGATATCCGAATCGATTTACATTCAGCATCGATATCGAACCCGCGCTTCTGGGCGTCTCCCTGCCGCGCCTGGTTATCCAGCCGCTGGTGGAGAACGCCGTCGGCCACGGGCTTGAAAAAAAAGTCGGCGTCGGCTGCTTGTCGATCGCCGCCCGAAAATTCGGCGCGGATGTCGTGATAAGGGTAGAGGACGACGGAACGGGGATATCCGCTGAGCGGCTGAAACGCATCCGCGCGGCGCTGGAACTTGCCGACGGCGAATATCGGACCGAAACTCCTTCGATCGCCGAGGCGGGAGAAGATTCGACAGGCATAGCGCTTACGAACATCCATCGGAGGATACGCCTGTACTACGGTCCGCGGTACGGGCTGGAAATTGAGGGACGGGAAGGCGGCGGTACGCGCTCAATTCTGCGCATTCCGATCAAAGCCAAGGGCGAACGGCCATGTTGAAGGTGGTATTGATCGAGGACGAACCGAATTTCCTGGCTGAATTGGAACTCGCCGTTCCTTGGGAAAACTGGGGCTGCTTGATCGCGGGCAAGGCCGCCGACGGGGAAACGGGACTGGCCCTGGTGATCGGTACGAAGCCGGATATCGTCCTGACCGATATCCGCATGCCGGGAATCGACGGACTCGCCCTTATCGAACGGGCCCGCGGGACGCTCAAGGAAGAAGCTCCCGAGTTCGTGGTGATTTCCGGCTACGATAGTTTTGAATATGCCCGCGGGGCCTTGAGGCTCGGCGTGAAAAACTACCTGCTCAAACCGGTTGACGACGACGAGCTCGAGGCGACGATACTACGCATAAAAACCGAACTTTCCGGCAGAAAAGGGAGACGCCTCCTGGACGAAGCGCTGGACGAAGGAAGCCGAAGCACCCTGATGCTGTTCAAAGAGTACTCCCTTGAGGATAGGGAGGACCCGGCATCGCGCTATGTTTCGGGCGCCGTGACGTTCATAGGCGAATCATACCAGAGGAATTTATCGGTCGAGGAAGCCGCCGAAAAGCTGGGCATCTCCTCGGGTTATCTCTCGCGGATCTTCAAAAAAGAGACGGGATACACTTTCATCGATTATCTCATGTACTACCGGGTAAAAAGGGCGGCGGAACTCCTGCGTTCGAGCGATCTCAAAATTTACGAAGTCGCCGATATGGTGGGTTACGGGGACCAGCGCTACTTCAGCCAAGTTTTCAGGCGGAGCGTCGGGATGACTCCCCGGCAATTCAAGGACGGGAAGAGATGAGCGAAAGACGACGACTCCATTCCGCGAGGACCCGTTCTTTTTCTTTACCGGCGGATCGCCCTTCGTAATCGACCATCGGGATGGACGAAAGCGGGAGTATCCCGGCCGGGGAAACCAAGTCGGAACGAACGCCGCGCCGCATCCACTCTTCGGCGATCACGCCCTGCACGTCCCGGCCCAGAACGAAATCGACGAAAGCCTCCGCGGCCGCGCGGTTTTCCCCCGAAGAAACGATCGCGACTCCATCGGGGACTACGCTGGTGCCCTCCGCCGGGTAAACGATACCGAGATCAGCGCCGGAAGCCTTGAGCGAAAGCGCCGCGGATTCGAACGTGATGCCCGCGAACCATTCGCCGGCCGCGACGCCGCCGTGCACGCGCGCGGAATCGGCCGGAAGCGTTTCGACATCGAACGCGGCAAGCAGCGAATCGACGAACGCCCACGATTCCGTGGAACCGGGCAGACCGTCCGCAGTTCCGCTTGCCGGAACTGCGATGGCCCGCAGCATCGTCGCCAATGCCGTGTACGCCGAACCGGATCGGCGCGGATCGGCCATGGCGACGCGGCCGCGAAAAAAGGGCCGCGTTAAATCCCGCCAAGCCCGCGGAGCCTCGGATGGCGGCACCAGACGCGAGTTATAGATGATGACTGTCGTATTGAGCGAAAAACCGGTCCACCGCCCCTCGGCGTCCTTGTACTCGGCCGGGATGGCGCCGGATTCGTCGGATCGGTAGGAAGAAAACAAATCACTCAGGCTGTCCAGGGATTCCGGACCGCCGCCCCAAAACACGTCGGCCTCTCCCTTGTTTTCCGGAGCCGTGCCCCGCGCCGCGGACCGCGCCTCGTCCCGCACCTCGTCCCGCAATCGCGAAATCAACTCTCCCGTCTCCGCGGACACTACGACGGTCTCTATGCCGGTCCGCTGGCGGAATTCCTTCACGATTTCAGCAACCATAGCTGCAGGATGGGACGAGTACACGATCAATCGTCCGCGCTCCTTCGCCCCGCCCGATGAGGGGTTCCGGCCGGAACCGCAGGAGAACAAAACGCAACAGAGGAGCGCGAGGGAGAGCGAAAGCGAAGGCGCGAGGAAATCATTGTGCCGTGAGGCGGATCGTCTTGCGGCGAACATGGTTATCCTTTCCGAATACGAATATGACAAAAAGCGCCGACCGGTCGTAGCTGCTATTTCCAAATTATATTATTCCGTAGAGTGTCCAAATATACATCAAGACTTTCACGTACGGAATCAATGAGCAATCCCTTGAAAGGAAGGTCGTCATCATTCTGTTGCCATCTTTCTATAGCATCCAAGTACTGACTTCGGTGGCTGACTTTTATTATTGCAGGCGGATAACCGTAATGAATCAAAACAAGATTCATGATCAGACGAGCTGTCCTTCCGTTTCCGTCTATAAACGGATGTATGCTTACCAATCTCATATGAGCCTCAGCAGCGATTTCTATGGGGTGCATTTCTTTTTTTGAAAACAGCCAATTAAAATACTGATCCATCTCATCAACAATCTTGAGGGGATCACAGAACTTATGTATCGTTCCGTCTTTTAGCCGAAGATAAACTGGAACTTGTCTGAAGGCACCTGCATTCTCTGAATCAATACCCTTTAATATCAAATTGTGGATATTCAATATGTCGGTGCGCGTAAAATTTATAAGTTCTTTCTTTGACAGTCTTTCGATATAGTCGATCGCTTCTTTATGATTGACAATTTCCAAGTGCTCACGCGTAGATTTGCCGCCGACAGTTATGCCATCCAGCAAAACAATCCGGGTCTCTTGAAGCGTGTATGTGTTTCCTTCAATTGCTGTCGAGTTATACGTAAAATCAACATCGAACAGGCGTTTCAGGTTCTCAACCTGTTTTGCGGAAAGCGGGCGAAACAAGTCCAGTTCAGACTTTAGGCTATCCACTTCAACCAGTCTTGGCTGTAGGTCCATATGATAATTGTACACCTAAATGTATGTATAGCACAATATTGCATTCTGCCGTTCCGCGATGGCGGAATCAAGCTAACAAGGGTTGGAGGGCCAAGGAAGAAATGGAGGAGAAATTGAAAATCAGCGAAGCCGCCGCAAAAATTCGGGCTATCTCGGACGACCTTGCTCTGTTGCGATAATATAGTCGTCCTGAAACCCTCCGTACGCGACGCCTCTCCCAATTGGAAGGAGCTGCTGGGTATGAGATCAGCAAAGTAGTGGATCGGTCGTTCGAGTCTTTCGTCCATCCGGATGATCTGGAATTATGCAGGACGATTCTGAATCGAGCTGTGGCACAAAGAAGAAAAACATCCAAGTTCGAATACCGGGTGCAGCATAATAATGGCGAATGGCGACTGTCGCTGGCATGCATCGAACTTTTTGATGATCCATGATGCCGATGGCCGAATCGCTAATTTCCTGGGGATAGCCCGCGACATCAAGGAGCGCAAGCAGTGAGAGGCGGAGCTTCGTCGCCTGGGCCGAGCGGGACGACTATCAGGAGCAGCAAACCGGATGCGACCCAGGATTTTTCGACGGACCCGCGGACGGCACCCTGGCGCGACAGCGCCATTCGATGCGGACACCGCTCCGTCATTGGCCTGCCCCTCAAGGACAAAGGAGGCAAGGTCTTCGGCGACCTCACTATCTATTCGTCCGAGCCGGACGGCTGCACTTCGCAGGAGATACGGCTCCTCGATGAGCTGGCCGGCGATTTGGCTTTCGGCATCGGGACTCTCCGTGGCCGTGCCGAGCGCAAACGGTAGGACCAAAAGTAGCGCGCGCCGAACGAAAAACTCGAGGAGCGGGTAGGGACGAGGACGGCCGAACTGGAGAAAACCAACCGGGAGCTCGAAAAGTTGAACAGGCTTTTCGTGGGCAGGGAACTGCGCATGAAGGAGTTGAAGGAAAAGATATCAAGGCTGGAAGATCGAAAAAACCTGAATGAAGCGGCACCGTAAGGCAAGGGCCGCTTCTTTTCAGTTCTTAATTCAATACTCGTGTGATGATGTGATGGTCTGCATTCCGGGATGGAGGGATCCCGCGGATCACGAAGGAAGGCGCAGGCGCGGCTCCTTGCGAAGGTCCATGATGTGGATCCCGGTGATCGCCGTGATTCAGTATCCTTCGCCGCACAAGAGAAGAAACAAGACCTCATCACCCTCATTTTCGGGCAGACTCTGCTCGTGGCCTGTTACTTTCTGGCGGCGCGAGGAAGCCTCGGGGGCCGATTCCTCTTTTCCGGCGGCCTCGAATACTTCCTGCTCCATGCCGCACTTTCGCCGCGGTGCCAGGCTATTACGCTGTGCATCGCCGTCGGCTTGTTCCTCGGCCTCAACTGGCGGGAATCGATGCTGGCTCGACCCTTTTCGTGCTGGACTTCGACCTCGGCATCCTCGTTCCCGCAGTTCCCTTCACGGGCAACGTACTACTCGTGAAGGGAACCGCCGAAGGATTGGCCGTATCAGCCATGGGATTCAACATGCTTCGGGTCAGCGTCACCGAATCCCTGCCCATGATTCTCTGATTCATCGCGCTCGCGATCTCCCATGAGGACCAGGACGTCGGAGTGTTGGTACGAACGAATCGCGGTCCCTGCCGGCGAACCGCTATCGGATGAAGTGGACGCATCGGCAGGCGTGGTTGTCGAGGTAGGCGCTGCCGCGGTTAAAGAGCGTAGATCCGGCTTCTGAAGAAGCTGGAAGAGGTGGATCCCTTCCTGTGCCCGAAGTACGGAGGGAAAAAGTTCGTCAATGCGGTGATGCAGGTTTGTTGAGGAAGCCATCGTCAGTTTTGAAGCGGGATCCCAGTCGATTTTGGGAACCCCGTTCCAAACATCATTACGGGAAAAGGCTGAGGTCAGGCAATGTACAGACGGCGTCAGCCATCGCTTGGTATTTCGCAACCGTCGAAACATCGATTGTCGAGGCCAACGATAATGCCAACTCGTCAAGCTCGAGCTTGTCGGCTGTCATGTCCGGAACGGTGAACTTTGTAGTATCAAGACCAGTCGCCGGCAGATAATGCACCCAGTTGTTTGTAGTACCGTAATTGTCGTCGTCGAAATCCCAGGATATCAACTGGGTATCGGTTGATCCGTCAAATGCATTCGTTCCGGAATTTGCGGAATACCAATATTTTGGATACACATCGCTATCCGTATTCAATTCATCGAGTTGCGCATGAAGGATTTGGTTTGTCGTCACGAAGTCCGTCCCATAACCTTCCCCCTCTGCTTCAGGATCGACATTCTTATAATCGATATACTTGAATTTGCGGTCCTCGTAGTATTCGTCGGCAGTCTGTTCAGGATCAACATATCTCACGACGCAATCGCTTTCGTCTGCATAGCCAAGATTGCTCAAACCCACATACTGATCGAATCCTACTAAATAGGTCTTGCCGTTCGGACGTTTCTTGACTTCCACATAACCGTACATTGGATACGGCCCGCTGTCTGTTACCATATCCATGAACTGGGTGCCTTTGATGGTCCCATCAGGAGAATAGAGCGAGCTGATGCGCCCACTCTCTACGGTCAGATCGACCACGCCGTTCTCATCCACCTTGCGGAGAGTTATCACCTCTTTCATATTGACTGCGGATTTGTTCGAACCCGTGAGCACGATATAGACGAACATTTGGGTCAGGGGCATGAATGGCCCCATCTGTATCACGGGACCGGTCCAAAATATTTCAACCTCTCCCCTTACCTTCGATTCAACCCTGACCTTTCCTGCATCCAAATCCCCGCCTGGAGTGGACATGCTTCCCAATATGATCGTTTCCCCCGGCACCAAATCAGTCCTGGCCGCAAGTAAATCGATCAGGTCACGAAATGAAAAATTTTCCAGCGATTCAATCGCATGGTTCAACCCCAAATATTGTTGTCCAAGTACGACCGGATTTTGGCTCTCGATAGCAACCGTTTTCGCCGCAACGGACGCAGGATCAAGCTCAGCCTCGGTGACGAGCATGGTGCTCGGCAGGAGGGACTTCAGGGTGGGAATAGACAAAAGCATTTCAGCCGTTGTCAGGACCTCTTCTTCGCTCTCAGGCGGATCAGTCGAAAACAACGAACAAGCCATGGACAGCATAGCGATCGATGCGATGAAAAGCCCAATTGTCTTTCGTTTCATGCAGTAACTCCTTGGTCCAACGATTTCACGCTCTGCGCGATGTCATCTATACTAACAGACCAGTTAAAATCATACTGGAAACATTTGCCATCAGTTGTTAAAAATAACTACATATGTACTCTTTCTGCTCTGCGTCGCGCTTTTCGCCGCCGCGCTGTACGATTCATTCTTTCAATCTCGCAATAGCAGGGACGGATTGTGCTTCCCTCGCTGCTAAACGGCCGGGCTCCGGCGGGAATCGATGCAGGCTCGACCAACGCGGCTATATCACGGGCAACGTAAAGCTCGTGGAGGAAGCCGCCAAAGGGCTGGCCGTATCGGCGATGGGTTTCAAAATGTTTCGGGTCGGCGTCACAAAATCCATGCTCATAAACCGAACCTGGCTTGTGGTTCGGCCATATGATCTTCATACAAAATTCCGTGACCGCAATTCACCGATACAGGCGTGAACGGTACTACGCCCCATGCAGGTAAGCACGCCGATTCCTTCGGGAAGTTACGAATCCCGTTGATCTCTTCTTCGGTGGCTTCTTTATTTCCACCCCGCGCCGCCAAGCGAACTTGGGAAATCAGATCTACCACATCCTGTTTTCTTTCGGAAATATACTTACGCTCCGTATCCTATGGAAATCGATTCAGCGGCTCCCGCGTGATATTTCACAAGCGACCGCTTCCTTTTCCTGATGAGCGTGACCCTGTTCAGAATATCATTGTTGCGAAAGGAGTCCCCAGGCCGTTCACGACAAAAAAGGGGGCGCCCCGGAAGATCGTTCTTCCCGGGACGCCCTCCGCGACCGCTCCGCGATTACGGGACTTTATGCGGCTATGCGGGCCGCTTTCGCTTGATCCTTCTCTTTCTTGTACACGTTGTCGAAGAAATCCCTCGTTTCCTTGACGATGACGTTGCTGAGCAGCAGCAGCCCGATGAGGTTCGGGACGGCCATGAGGCCGTTCAGGGTATCGGCGAGATCCCATACGAAGGTGAGCTGGGCGACCGCACCCAGAGCGACGAAGAGCACCCAAAGCATCCGGTACGGGAGGAGGACCTTCGACCCCAGGATGTATTGAGCGCATTTCTCTCCGTAGTACGCCCACCCGAGTATGGTGGAGTACGCGAACAGGATGATGCCGATCGATACGACTATCCCGCCCCAGTTGCCCGGCAAGCCCTTGCTGAAGGCGGCCGTCGTCAACGCGGCTCCGGTGAGGCTGCTCGGATTCGCCTGCGTCCAGACGCCGGTGATGGCCAAAACGAGGCCGGTGATCGAGCAGACTACTATCGTATCAAGGAAGGTACCCGTCATGGAAACGAGCGCCTGGCGTACGGGGTGGTCCGTCCTCGCGGCGGCCGCTGCGATGGGCGCGCTGCCGAGGCCGGCCTCGTTGGAGAATACGCCGCGGGCGACGCCGAAACGTATCGCCTGGGAAACCATCGCGCCTGCGAATCCGCCCGCTATGGGCGCTTGTCCGGCGAAGGCCGCCTTCAAGATGAAGGCCATCGCCTCGGGCAGCAGGGCGATATTGGCTACGATGATGACCATTCCGCCGATTATGTAGAATACGGCCATGAAGGGGACCAGGATCGCCGTGACCCGGCCTATCGACTTGATTCCTCCGATTATGACCAAAGCCGTAAGCGCCGCGAGGGCGATGCCGGTCACCAGGGGCGGGACGTTGAAGGTCGTTTTGATGGCCGCCGCGACCGAGTTCGATTGGACCATGTTGCCGATTCCGAAGCCGGCCACCGCGCCGAATATCGCGAAGAGGATGCCCAGCCACTTCTTCTTCAGGCCGTGTTCAAGATAGTACATCGGACCGCCGGCCATTTCGCCGTTCTCGTCCGTGACCCTGTACTTGACCGCGAGGACCGCTTCCCCGAACTTGGTCGCCATGCCGACGAGGGCGGTGACCCACATCCAGAAAACGGCGCCCGGGCCGCCGAGCGTGACCGCGGTCGCGACGCCGGCGATATTTCCGGTGCCTATGGTCGCGGCCAGCGCCGTCATGAGCGCCTGGAAATGGCTTATGTCGCCTTTGGAGGTTTTATCCTGGTTCTTGCTGAACGCGAGCTTGAGTGCGTAGGGCAGGTACCTGAATGAGGCGAACCTGATGCGGATCGTCAGGTAGATGCCCGTACCGACCAGAAGGGTCAGCATCAAGGGTCCCCAAACGATCGAATTCAATTGTCCCATCACCTTTCCGATTATTTCCATTTGATTTCTTCTCCTTGGTCACACCGCTTCGGGAAGCGGCATATAGGGCAGGTTGTGGGCGTCGGCTACGGCTTTGTATACGACGTTTCCGTTCACGACGTTGACTCCGGAAGAAAGGCTCTTGTTCTCCATGACGGCCTTCCTCCAACCCTTTCCGGCGATCTCGCAGGCGTAGGGTATCGTCGCGTTCGTCAAGGCGAAGGTCGAAGTCCGGGCGACGGCGCCCGGCATGTTCGCGACCGAATAATGGATAACCCCGTGCTTCACGTAGACCGGGTCGCTGTGAGTCGTGACCCTGTCGATGGTTTCGATCGAACCGCCCTGATCGATGGCGACGTCCACGATGACCGAGCCCGGCCTCATGGCCTTGACCATCTGTTCGGTCACCAGCTTAGGAGCCTTGGCGCCCGGAATGAGCACCGCGCCGACGACCAAGTCCGCTTTGGAGACCTCGCGCGCGATATTGATCGGATTGGACATGATCGCCCTGACCCGTCCGCCGAATAGATCGTCAAGGTACCTGAGCCGATCGATGCTCTTTTCGAGTATCGTGACCTGGGCGCCCAGACCTATCGCCATCTTGGCCGCGTTCGTCCCCACTATGCCGCCGCCGACGATGGCGACCGTGCCCGGTTCGACTCCGGGGACTCCGCCCAGGAGCACGCCCGCCCCGCCGTGCGGTTTTTCAAGAAATTGGGCTCCGATCTGAACCGACATCCTTCCGGCTATTTCGCTCATCGGCGTGAGCAACGGGAGGGAGCCGTTGGGGAGCTGCACCGTCTCGTACGCGATCGAAACGACCCGCTTTCCGATCAAGGCCCTCGTCAACTCCTGGTCGGGAGCGAGGTGCAGATAGGTGTACAGGATCTGGCCTTCTTTGAAGAATTCGTACTCTTCCGCGAGAGGTTCCTTCACTTTGATGATCATGTCGGAAACGAAAAAAACCTCGGCCGCCGTATCGAGTATGATGGCCCCCGCGGCCGCGTAGTCCTGGTCGGACAGGCCGCTCCCCGTTCCGGCGCCTTTTTGGATATATACGGTATGTCCCGCCTCCGCGAGAATGGAGACGCCGGCGGGGGTGATCCCCACCCGGTTTTCATTGTTTTTAATTTCCTTGGGCACGCCGATGATCATCGTGTTTCCTCCTGAACGGATAAGTCTTGCCTTCAGGTATTGCAATTAGCGTGCCATGACTCAAAACTCGGACATGCCGAGCTAATTCTTTCTCCCGTAAGGAAAAGAAAAACCCGTTTTGAGGACGATGTAAACATGCGCCGTGGTATCCGGAAATGTTTCGTGCCGGCGTAAAGATTACTTTACGCAGATACCGAATTTTTTGGCTTTGTTGGCGATGGTGGTATGCGAGACTCCGAGCACCCGGGCGGCGGCCCGCAAGCTGCCGTGGTCCGTCAAGGCTGAACGAATCAACTCCCGTTCGACGCTATCGGCGGCGTACTTCAGGGCCGGTCTCGGGACCTCCGCGGGCGCGCTTCCGAAATCGCCGTCGAATACGATGTCGGAAGCGTCGATCCCGTCCTCCCGGGAAAGATGGAGAGCCCGGTTGACGACGTTCTCGAGCTCCCGGACGTTTCCCGGCCATCGATATCCGAGCAGGCGTTCGATCGCGGCTCGGGAGAGGAATTTCGCCGAGCCGGTCTTCGCCCGGTTTTTCGCCAGGCAGTTCTCGGCCAGGAGTGGGATGTCGTCGATCCGGCGGCGAAGCGGCGGCAAGCGGAGGGGAATGACGTTGAGCCGGTAGTAGAGGTCTTCCCGGAAACTTCCTTCCGCGACCATCGCTTCCACGTCCCGATTGGTCGCCGTGATGATGCGGGCGTCTATGCGAATTTCTTCGTTCGATCCGAGGGGCCTGATCCGTCCCTCCTGCAGGACCCGAAGGAGCTTCACCTGCAGATTCGGCGTCATTTCGGTGATCTCGTCCAAGAATAAGGTGCCGCCGTTCGCGAATTGGAACAGCCCGATCCGGCCGCCCTTCTTGCCTCCGCTGAACGCTCCGTCCCTGTATCCGAATAGTTCGCTCTCCAGCAAATTTTCCGGGAGCGCTCCGCAATTGAGCGGTACGAAAACCTTTCCCCGGCGATCGCTCGCCCGGTGGATCGCCGCCGCGAACAGCTCCTTTCCCGTACCGCTTTCACCCCGGAGCATGACTGTCGAATCGGTTCGCGCGACACGCCTGGCCAAGGTCAGGACTTCCCTCATCGCCGCGCTGTCTCCCACGATTTCATCGAAGGAATCGGAAGGATCACCGCTCGGGCTCACTGAATCCAAGATCGCGGACATTCGTTTTTTTCGCGGATCGAAGGATATTTCGTCGACGCATTCCACCGAGAGGATAAGCGGGACCGTTTTGATTTCAGCCAGGATCTTTCCCCAGGGAGCGGTCGGATTCTCGCAAATTTCCACAGTCATCATTCGGTTCATGAGTTGGAACGCTTCGACGTTGAGGCCGTATTTTAAGAATATCGCGGAAACGTCCTTTATGAGGCCTAGCCTGTCATCGTAACTAATTCGCAAGGTCACGTTTCCCAAGTTGACCTCCACTATTCAGGCTAGTTGTTCAATTATCCCCGACTGGATTATGAAAGACGTAGTATAACATGATACTGCTACGAATAGCGAAAATATTGACCAGTTTTACATACGGAGCCTTTTAAAAACCAAATGCTCCGCAGGCTTCGATCGGCTGGGACAAAAAATCTCCGGCGAAGCGGCCGGCCTGGACCCTCGGCAGGTTGACGGATAGACGGGAATGAGTTTATGTTTTGAAAACGTTACCAGATCCGTAAGATTATTCGGCAAGGAAGGAACGCATGAACGATACGACCAAGGAATCGCCCAAGACACCGTTGGCCCTGACGGCTGCGGATTATGTTACCGATTTCTGGAATGACTCGTGCTCGGTCGACGAGCTGAACTACGCGATCGCGAACGGCGGCGTCGGCGCGACGACGAACCCCAGCATCGTGCTCAATGTCCTAAAAAAAGAGCTTCCCGCATGGCGGCCCACGCTGCAGTCCTTGATCGACGGAAATCCGACGTGGAACGAGGAAAAGATAGCCTGGAAACTCATCGAGGAGATGGGTCTCAAAGGGGCCGGACTCCTGATGCCCATCTTCGAACGGGAGAAGGGCATGAAAGGCCGTATCTCAATGCAGACCAATCCCGCGAACTACCGCGACTCCGAAGCCCTGGTCGAACAGGCGATGCATTTCCACAGCCTCGCCCCGAACGTCCAGGTCAAGATTCCGGTGACCGCGGCGGGAATCGTCGCGTTCGAGGAAGCCACCTATCGCGGCGTTACGATCAATGCGACCGTCTGTTTTACCGTTCCCCAGGCCATCGCCGTTGCGGAAGCCGTGGAGCGCGGTCTCAAGCGACGGGCCGCCGAGGGCAAGGATTGCGATATTTTCCCGGCATGCACCATCATGGTCGGCCGGCTGGACGACTGGACCAAAGTGGTTGCGCAACGCGACGGCATCGCGCTGACGCCGGGCTACGCCGATTGGGCCGGAGTCGCCTCGATGAAGAAGGCCTACGGCATCTACAAGGAGCGCGGCTACAAGACGCGCCTGTTGGCCGCGGCCTACCGCAACCACCTGCACTGGTCGGAGTTCATCGGCGGCGACATCATCCTGACGATCCCCTACGAGTGGCAAGTCCTGTTCAACAATTCATCGGTAGAAGTCAAAGAACGCATGCATACCCCGGTCGATCCGAAGATCATCGCCGAACTGTACGCCCTGGTGCCGGATTTCCGCCGCGCCTATGACGAGGACGGGATGACCGTCAGCGAATTCGACACCTTCGGAGCGACGGCGAGGACGCTGCGCACGTTCTGCGATCACTACCACGAACTGCTGGGAATCGTTCGCGACGTCATGATCCCGAACCCCGACAAGAAAAAATAAACGACTGCCCTGAGACTTGGCGCAACCATTCCTCTTGACGTTCTGTCCGGCAATCGGTAAGTTAACACTGTTCACGTAAACGGTGTTAACTTACTGAGGAAATCTTGATGCGGAAGAACCTTCGCTCCGGTGATGTCCCAACTGCTGCCCCTACTGAAGTCCCTACGGCCGGGCGCATACTCGACGCGGCCTCCGCATTACTCGTCGCCGGCGGATACGAAGCGCTCTCGATGCGCAAGGTGGCGGCCGTCGTCGGTCTTTCCCAGGCGGCTATCTATCGACATTTTGACGACAAAGCCGCCTTGGTAGGAGCCATCGTCGAAAGGGGATATGGCCTTCTGCGCGCCGTCATCGAGAACCTCGACGACCCGGAAGCGAACCCGGTTGACCTGCTTGCCGCCGGCATACGGGGCTACGTGACCTTCGCGAACGAAAACTCGAGCCTCTTCAAGGCGGTCCTCTTCCAGGACATAGGCCCGAGCCAGGAACGGGTGAATGCCCTGACGCCCGGCGTGGCGCGGCAGCGGAAGACCTTCGAGCTTCTGGCCGGCCTGATAGCGAGGGGAATCGCCGAAGGGTTTTTCGCCGCCAGCGATCCCGAGATCACCGCCCAGGCGGTATGGGCCGCGATGTTCGGTCTGGCCGCGCGCACGGTTCTTGAACGAGGGGACGAAGCCGGCGCGGAACGGAGGCGCCTCGTCGTCGATCGGCAGATAGAAATAATCATCAACGGGTTGCGCGGATCAAGGGAGGATTCATGATCAGTGCCGAAAACCGGAATCTCGATGCGAGGCGGGCTTCGTCCCTCCGCGCCTCCAGGAAGCTCGCCGTATTCATTTTCATCGGCGGCTTCATCGCCTCACTCGGAGGCCTTATGCTCAGGGCGCCGGATTCATCAGGTTCCGCCATGGCGGGTACCGCCACGACAGGCACCGCCACGGCGGTTCCGCCGGCTTTCACCAGCCTTTTCGGACAGGAAGTCCGCCTCGACGGCGAAGGCCTGTACCGCCGGGACTCCGTTTCCTTCGCCGCGCAGGAGAGGGCCCAGGACCTCGTCACCCTCATTTTCGCCCTGCCCCTGATTGCGGCCGGATTCTTGTTCGCCAGGCGCGGCAGCTTCGGGGGACGCCTCCTTTTTTCCGGCGGCCTCGGCTACTTCCTGTACTGCTACGGGATGATGTCGATAGGAACGACCTACAACGAATTTTTCCTGCTCTACGTCGCGCTCTTCGCCGCCGCCCTGTACGGCTTCATTCTTTCGATCTACGCGATCGACGCCGACGGGCTGGCGCTTGCCTGCGGGGACCGCTACCCGCGGCGCTCGGCCATCTCGCTGTGCATCGCCGTCGGCTTGTTCCTCGGCCTGAACTGGCTGGGGCGGATCGTGCTTCCGTCTCTGCTCACCGGTCGCCCTCCGGCGGGAATCGATGGGGGCTCGACCCTCTTCGTGCAGGCCTTCGACCTCGGCATCCTCGTCCCCGCGGCCGCGCTTTCCGCTTTCTGGCTGTTCCGGCGCGACCGGCGCGGCTATATCGCGGGCAGCGTCCTGCTCGTAAAGGGGGCCGCCGAAGGGCTGGCCGTAGCGGCCATGGGTTTCAACATGCTCCGGGTCGGCGTCGCCGAATCCCTGCCCCTGATACTTTGCTTCCTCGCGCTCGCGATCTGTGCTCTCGTGATCGGAACGAAGGCGGTCCTCAGCGCGGGTTTCCGGACTACTCAACCCGGTTAATGAGCATGATGAAGATTCGAAGGAGGCGCTTCATTAAATTGCGAAAATTCCTGATGATTCCGGTCGCGGTCGCACTCGGTGCGGTATCGCTCTGCGCGACGGCTTGTAGCGGAATCGCGCTGGTCGACGGGAAAACGTACGCCGACAGTATTCCCGTCTCCCTGCCGCCCCTGGCGGGCCTGGCTGACGGCGACTACCGCGGATCCTACACGATAGCGGTCCCGGCGGGCAGCGTGGCCATGGCCCGGGAATTCAAGGTCGTCGTGACCCTGGACAGCGACACCGGAACGACGCGAATATCCGGAATAGTCGTCGAGACTCCCGAGGATTTCCCCGACGCTACGTTAATTCCAACCATGATCGCACGCGTGATCGATGCGCAAAGCCTGGAAGTGGACTCGGTTTCCGGAGCCACGTTTTCGTCGAAATCATTCCTGAAGGCGGTGGAATATGCGCTCGCGCCATGAAGCCGCACATCATGACGGAACGGCCTTTCCGATCGCGGGGTTGATCCTTATCGCATCCCTCATCGCGGGGACGCCTCTATCGGCCCAGGAGGATGC
>Ga0209727_1000887_pt1 | contig 28453 bp, 24 predicted proteins | sample RifGroC1_FD_183995 | JGI IMG/M metagenome (GOLD analysis project Ga0209727, IMG submission 183995) | Groundwater microbial communities from Rifle, Colorado, USA - Groundwater C1 (SPAdes) (version 2) | ecosystem: Environmental > Aquatic > Deep subsurface > Groundwater | place: Rifle, Colorado...
GTCATTTTGCCAAAAATTACAAATTTAACTTACTAAATATTAAATAATTAGAAAGTCATAATTAATGTAATTTGTGACAATCAAAAAGACTTATATTATAATATCATTTTTTAAAAAATAATAAATAAAAATTTGAAAAATTTATTGAATATTATAATTTTATAAATTTTGTATTAATTATCAAATTGGTTTAAGAAAAAACGTTTGGCAATATATTTTTATAAAAAAATTATAAAATGAATTCCTATCTCCTATCCAAAATTTCTGCGTTAATCCGTATAATTCTGTGGCTAATTAATTTCCCTCGACATACCATTAAGTTAAGTATTTTTTTTAAAAAATTTAATTTTTATGGTTATTGAATACCTTTAGTATTTAAAAAATTACCATAAATTTTGTCTGATTTTAAAATATGATTTGCAAGCCAGTCTTTTAAAAACATAATAACTTCTATGCTCATTATAGCATTTGTTGTTTCAAATTTTTTCTTTAACTCGAGGGCTTGGGCTGTGAGGTCTTTGTGTTCTTTGAGATGTTTTTGATAATCAGGATAATCGTATTTTTGCATGAGTTTTTCTTCTGCTGCAAAGTGTTCTACTGTATAATTAACAAGTTTTACAAAGACATCCATTAAAACATGCTTACCTTTACCTTCCATCATCGCCGAATGTAGTTGATTTACCATATCAACAAGTTTTTTATGTTGATTGTCAAATTCTTTTACACCAACGCTTAGAGTATCACTCCAGTTTATATATGCCATAAAACCTCCTTAATTCTTTTGATATTTTAAAAAAAATCAAATTTCTTGTCAAGAAATTTAATTCTTCTCCACCAAATACTTCCAATATCTTACTGGAATAAATTGCCTTTGAAGTTTTAAGTTTTTTCTTTCTTCTATTGCGATATTTTTAAAATAGGTCTTCCATAAATTTTGATAGAGTTCTTCGTCTTCATGATAATTTTTTTTAATGTCGTCATACGATTCTACACTTATTATTTTAACAGTTTTTGTATCGTAGAATGCCCCAACATTTCTTTTTACATCGTGTATTAACCATTCTTGTGAACTAAATCTTTTTTTACAGTGATTTGTAAGTAAAAAGACGATATTATTATCTGGTTCTATTTGTGCGTAATATAAATCATCTTTTAACTTCTGAAACCGTAAAATACCCAAGAATTTCTGCTTTTCTACCGCAACTCTTTTAACTATTTCTCTAATTGGTAAAATAATATCATTTGAATAATAATCATCAATGTTTTTTTCTAATTTTAAACAAAGTTTTACATAGAGATAGATTTTTTTTTCGATACTTTTATCACAAGATAAAAAACAATAATAGACATTTCGTAAAACCTTATAGTCAAATTTAGACAAAAGAGTTTTGATTACAGTTTCTGCTTTTTTAGAATCTGTTTTTATATTTATTTTTTGTGCGAATAAATCTATGGTATCAGAATCATCAGTTGAAATATCAGAAACTTCATCATTATTTTTAATAGTTTCATATAAAACAGTTAGAAAACCTTCAAAACTTCCATCATAAGTATAAACAGACATAAATATCCTAAATTAATACAAATATTCTCATTTTTAATATAAATTAGTTAAATTATTAGATATTAATATTTTTTTTAATTCTTTTTGCTAAGTAATAAATTAAATATTAAGTTAATATTATCTTTTTTTTCACAAAAATTGCTTTTTTTGTTTTATCTATTCTTATCTCAAATAAATTTTTGTAATTTGAAAACAATTTTGATAATTTTGAAAATCCATGTGTTCTTACATCAAAACCTGGATCTAATTTTTTTAAATTATTTGCTATTCTACTCAAATTTTTCCATTCAGATTCTTGCTCTATCATTTCATAAGCTTCAATTAATAAAGGCAAAGGGTCTAATTGTTTTTCTAAAGAATCATTTTTTTCTATCTTTGTTTCATTATTAATATCTTCTTTTATTTTCTCGTAATTTTTTTCAATATTTTCAACATATTTAAATTCGTTACAAGCATTTACTAATGATTGAGGAGTTTTTTTCTCACCAATGCCTATAACAATTTTTCCAGATTCTCGTAACCTAATAGCAAGTCTTGTATAATCACTATCACTAGAAACTAAAATAAATCCATCAACAAATCCAGAATACAAAATATCCATTGCATCAATAATCATAGCAGAGTCTGTTGAATTTTTACCAGATGTATTTCTAAACTGCTGAATTGGTTGAAGAGCATGAGATGGAAGGGCTTGTTTCCATGATGATAATTGAGTTGTTGTCCAATCTCCATATATTCGTTTTATTGTCAGCAAACCATATTTTATTGATTCTTTCATAATGAGTTCTATCTTATTTGCTGAAACATTTTCACTATCAATCAATATCGCTATTCTTTTTTCTTGAAATGACTTTATTATGTTTTTGTCATCCATAAAACCTCCTAATTGTTACAATTTCTTTTCTATACTATCAATCACTGTTTTTAGAGCCTTTATTCTTGCGTAATACTTTGAGTTTGACTCAACAATAGTCCATGGAGCATACGAGGTATTCGTCCTAAAAATCATTTCATCAATTGCATTTTGATAGATGTCCCATTTTTCTCTATTACGCCAATCTTCCTCTGTTATTTTCCACTGTTTGTAAGGAGTATTTTGCCTTTCGTTAAATCTTTTTAATTGTTCTTCTTTATCAATTTGTAACCAAAATTTAACTATTACAAAACCAGAGTTGTCTAAAATCGCTTCTGTGTCATTAATTTCTTTGTAAGATCTCTTCCAATCATTTTCCGAGCAAAATTTTTCTACCCTTTCCACCAAAACTCTTCCATACCAAGTTCTGTCAAAAATAGCAATATGCCCAGCCTTTGGTAGTTGTTGCCAAAATCTCCATAAATAATGATGTGCTTTTTCTATATCATTTGGAGCGGCTATTGGTATTACTTCATAGCCACGAGGGTCCATATTTTTAGTAATCCTTTTTATGTTACCACCCTTGCCAGCAGCATCGCACCCTTCGTACATAATTAATACAGGGATTCTTTTTTTATAAATTTTGTATTCCAATTCTCTTATTCTTTCTTTACATTTATCAAATTCTTCTTGGTACTCTTCTTTTGTTAGCATTTTTGAAAGGTCTATTTTACTAAGAATTGGCGTGTCAAATTTATCGAGTGTGATTATTTCTGTCGTAATTTTCTTATTTTTTACATCATTTATTTTTTGTTCAAGCATTTCTATGAAAATGTTAAAAACTTTAATTGTTGCAAACTTTTCGTCTGTTGACTCTATAATATTCCACTGACAGATTGAAGGGTTTGTTTTTTTAAGCATTTCTTCATAAGCAGTTAAATAATCGTCGTACTGCTCATTATGTTTCCAATCCTCTTTTGTCACCCTCCAAGAAGTTGCCTTGTTTTCATCGAGTTTTTTAAATCTCTTTTTTTGTTCTTTTTTATCTATATGAAGGAAGAATTTTATTATTAAATTGCCATCATCAATTAATTGTTTTTCAAAAATTTTAATCTCTTCGTAGGCTAATTGCCAATCTTTTTCTTTTATTTCATTGTCAACTCTTTCTTCGATGACCCTTCCATACCAACTTCTATCAAAAATTGACATTAATCCTTTGCTTGGTAGTTTATTCCAAAATCTCCACAAAAAAGGTCTGTAATATTCTTCTTCAGTTGGCTCTGTTTTTGTATAAACTTTAAAACCTCTTGGATCGAGTGAAAGGATTAAATTATTTATTAGTGTTCCTTTACCCGCAGCATCCCAGCCTTCAAAAACTATTATTAGTGGAATTTTTAGCTCCCTTGCATTTCTTTGTAATTCGCCAAGTTTTAATTCCAATTTTTCGATAATTTGTTTGTATTTGTTTTTGTCCATTTCTTTTGAAAGATCAATATTTTCTAACATAAAAAATCCTTTTTATTATGGAAACAATTTTTTCTACAACAAAAAGTATAGTTTAAAAAAAATATTTTGTCAAAAAAAATAAAAGAAAGTCCAATGATTAACTTATTTTTTTTGACAAATTAAAAGCTTTCATATATATTAAAAAATATAAATTAAACTACTAGGATTTAAAGTGATTAACATAAAAAAATTATCTTTTAATTATGGAAACTCTCAATTATTTAACAATTTGGATTTAAGTTTGGCTTCAAATAAAATTTATGGACTTTTGGGTAAGAATGGAGCAGGAAAAACGACTCTTTTAAAAATAATTGCTGGGTTACTTTCTACAAAAAATGGTGAGTGCATTGTTTTGGAAGAAGATGCAAAAAACAGAAATCCTTTAATTTTGCAAGAAATATATTTTATACCAGAAACTTTTTCTCTTCCTGACATGACAATCGAGCAGTACCAAGAATTATATTCACCTTTTTATAAAAGTTTTAATGCCAATTTGTTTAGTGTTAAATTAGAAGAATTTGAAATAAAAAAAGATTCTAACCTTCAAAAAATCTCTTTTGGACAAAAAAAGAAATTTTTACTTGCTTTTGGACTTTCTACAAGCTGCAAAATTTTTATCTTTGATGAGCCTACCAATGCTTTAGACATACCATCTCAACGGATTGTAAGAAAAAATATCAAAGAACTCAAACAATCAGAAAGAATAGTTATAATTTCTACACATTATGTTAAAGAAATGGAAGATATTTTTGATAATATTATAATCCTAGATAATGGAGAAATAATTCTTGAAAAAAATATAAATTCAATATTAGAAAAAATGTCATTTAAGACATTGCAGACTCTTGATAATATCCCAAATATTGTATATCAAGAAAAACTTTCTACTGCTTTTTCTGTTATTACTCAAGAAAAAAGTGAAGACAATAAAATAGATATAGAACTTTTGTTTAACGCAATACTAAATAATAAAAATATAGTTAAAATATTTTAATAAAAATTAAGCCACGACCTGTCAGGTTTTTGAAACATGACAGGTCTTTTTTTTCAGTGAGTTAAATTATTTTTTAGATTTGGGAATAAAATACCATAATATATTTAATAAATAAAAAAAAATTGACTTTCTGTAAAAAAAATACTATATTATAGTATATTTGGATGGAGAAAAAAATGACTTTAGAACAAGTTTTACAAAGTTTTATTGTTGAAACAAAAGAAAGATTTTTTGAAACAGAAAGATTATTAAATGAAAAATTTCAGGAAACTGATAAAATATTTCAAGAAACTGAAAGAGAGATTCTTGAAAATAGTAAACAAATTAAAGAATTAACTGCAAAATTTCAAGAAACTGATAGAAAATTTCAGGATACAGATAGGAAATTTCAAGAAACTGATAAACAAATTAAAAATCTAATGAAAAAATCAAGTGAGTTTGACTCTAATTGGGGTAAGCTAATTCAAGCATTGGTAGAACCAGCAGTTTTGGATTTGTTCAAACAGCGAGGTATTAATGTCTTAGGTACTACAAATGGTTATATTATTGAAAAAGATGGCAAAAAACTAATGGAAATAGATATTTTAATGAAAAATGGTGATTGTATCGTGTTAATTGAGGTTAAAACAACTTTAAGAATAGAAAATGTCGATGAACATATAGAAAAAAGATTAATGCGATTTAAAGAGTTTTTCCCAGAATACAAAGACAAGAAAATATATGGTGCTGTTGCATATCTAAAATGCTTTGAAGGTGCTGACAATTATGCAATAAAAAAAGGACTTTTTGCTCTCACTTTTTCAGGAAAACATCTTATTTGTATAAAAAACGACAAGGATTATAAACCTAAAGATTTTAGTAATATGTAAGTCTTTGTTATCCGTAGTTTTTATATCAAACATTCCATACTTTTACTTAAATGCTTTTAAAGGTTAATAACGCCAATCCAATATTGAATGCAGGGCGTTTTTTAGCCTTTTGATGGGAAACAAATTTTAAACTCCAAACCTTCGTTATTTAATATTTCGAGTTTACCTTCTAATTGACGAACTAAAATTTTAACAATTTTTAAGCCAAAGGAGTTAGTATTTTCAATATCAAAATATGTTGGTAATCCTTTGCCTGTGTCTTTAATGCTTAATAAATATTCTTTTTGGTCTTTTTTTAAGAAATTTATGGATATTTCTCCATCTTGGTCATCTCTAAACGCATATTTAAAAGAATTTGTAATTAATTCATTTATAATTAAACCACAATAAATACCAAAGGTTGAATCAAGAAAAATTCGTTCTACTTCTATATTTAATTTAATTTTTTTCATCTTATCTACATAATTTTCTGATAATTGATAAATAATATCATTTAGATAATCATAAAAGTCTATTTTGTAGAAATCCATTGATTTATATAATTTTTCGTGAACTGAAGCCATAATTTTAATTCTATTTTGTATTTTCTCAAAAATTTCATTACTTTCTTTAGTTCCTATTTCTTTTGCTTGTAATCTTAAAAGACTTAATAATACTTGAAAATCATTCTTTAATCTATGATGTGTTTCTTTTAAGAAAGTATCTTTTTTTTTTAAATCTGCAGTTATTTCTAGTTCTTTTTTCTTATATTCAGGAATTTCTTTTATCAATATAGCAATTTCATCTGATATTAATTTCTCAAAACAATATTCTTTTGTCCCAAAGCTAAATTTGTACTTTATTTTTCCGCTATTGCTTTCTATAATATCTTCTTCATAGAGTTTTTTTAAATTTTCTTTAGTTGACTCTACAATGAAATTATCAGTAAACAAAGAATAAATATCTTTTTCCAAAAAATTATCTTTTGAAATATCTAAGGCATTTACTGCATTTTTATTGATAAATTTTACAATAAAATTATCAGCATTATCAATTGCCTTAACAATTATTACCCCACATTCTATATTGGATAACAAATTTTTATATTTTGCTTCAGTATATTTTAATTTCGCTTCCAAATTTTTTATATGAGGAGGATTAAAAATTTTTAAATTATCATTTTCTTTGGCAATCCATATTTTATGATCATTAACTATATTTAATATTTTATCAAAAAAAATATTATTTGTAGAATACGAACAAATTGTAATCATCTTTCTATCTAAAGTAAAATTATCTATAAAATATTCATAAGCTAATGCATCCTCATAAAATTTATTATTTATAAAACCAGCATATCTTAACCCATCAAAATTGTTTTCTAAAGTATATTGATATTTTTGAAAAAATTTATCTACATAAATATCTTTCTCGAAAATACCATCTTTTAAAAACCATTCCGAGAAACTATAAAGATCAATTTGCTTTTTACTTATATAATAGCTATAATTTTCGATATTTTTATCAAACAATTCATTAATTTCATCTTTTTTTGTAAAATCTGGCATAATCCAGAGGCAGTATTCATTTTCCAAAAGACCATTCCTAAAATAAGATATTAACAAATCAAACAAATCTTCTTTTTTTTCTATAAAATGACATAAATGACTACCCCAAGTTAGATTATCTATACCAGTAATACCTATTTTCCTGTGTGTCTTTTCCATACAATACCTTTCATCAGTGAGAATAAATTACACTAAAATTTATAACTACTCTTAAAGGTTTCTTTTATTTCTTTAAATTTATTTTCTATTCTAATAAACACTTTAAAAATATTAGGGTCAAATATATTTCCACATTCAGAGTTCATTATTTCGTATATTTGGCTATCAGAAAATGGTTTTTCTCTATAAACCCTTTTAAAACTAATCGCATCATACACATCTGCAATAGCAACTATTCTTGCTGCAATAGGAATTTCTTCCCCTTTCAAACTAAAAGGATAACCTTTACCATTCCATCTTTCATGATGATAAAATGCAATATCTCTTCCCATAGATAGAAAATTTGCATTTCTATTTAGGTAACAGGTCTCTTTTAAAGCATCTCCACCTATTAAAGTATGATTTTTCATAATTTCAAACTCATCTTTTGTAAGTTTATCTGGTTTTAACAAAATACTATCTCCAATACCAACTTTACCTATATCATGTAATACACTCATATTATAAATGTTTTTTATAAACCCTTTATTAATAAGATACCCATATTTCTCTTCTTTTTCAAGCTCTTCCGATAATAATTTTGCGTATTCTCTGATTCTTTCAAGATGGTTACCAGTCTCTGGGTCTCGAGACTCTGCTAATTTTGCAAGTGAAAATATTGTAGCATCTTTAATATCATTTATTTCATTTGATTTTTCAGTTATTTTTATGTTTAAATTATTTACTTCTTCTTCTTTATTTTTTCTAAAGAATATATTTTCAATATGAACTCTTATTCTTAAAATTAATTCATCCTCATCAAACGGTTTTTTTAGATAATCTACCGCACCTTTTCTAAATGAGTCGAGTATTATTTCTATATCAGTTATCCCAGAAACCATAATTACACAAATATCTTTTAACTCCTCTTTATGTTTAATAAATTGTAAAAAATTTGTCCCTTTTATACCTGGTAATTCAATATCAAGGATAATCAAATCAGGTTTGGTTTGTAATATTTTTTTCATTGCCTCAGTTGAATCTTTTGCTATATCAACAGAATAATTATGTTTTCGTAAATATTTTCTATAAATAAGTAATTGAGTTGGGCTATCATCAACACATAAAATATTTGCTTTGCTATTTTCCAGAAAAATCTCCTCACAAATTGTTTGTTATAAAAATTTAAAATTGTAATATAGTTTGAATTAAGGTATTATACATTAGTTTTTAATAATCTCCAATAGAATTTTATCTAAGTTAAATTTTAAAATTAAAATAATCAGAAGAAAAATCTATTTAAGTTTAATTTATATAAATAATTATAAAAGATATAAAATATTTCTTTTTAAAAATAAAAAAAATAATTTCTTAAGTCAACATCTTGTTATTAAGAGTAAAAAAAGAATATATTTACCCAATGAGTATATCTTTAGGAAATTATATTTTTTTATTCATAAATTAAAATAATTTTTTTGACAAAAAAAATTATTTTTGTTATATTGTTTTTACTACTTTTGGAGTAGTATTACTAATAATAAGGTTTGACTATGAAACTTTCTACAAGATCAAGATACGGCGTAAGATTAATGTTTGAACTTGCTGTTAATTATAACAAAGGTGCTATGCAATTAAACGATATTTCAAGTAAAGAAGAAATTTCAGAAAAGTATTTGAGTCAAATTGTTATCCAACTTAGACTATCTGGACTTATAAATTCTATTAGAGGCTCGCAAGGAGGGTATCTTCTTGCAAAAAGACCAGAAGAAATAACAATTAAAGATATTGTTGAGAGTTTAGAAGGTGGACTTGATATAGTTGACTGTGTAGAAGATCAAACAACTTGTAAAAGGTCTACGATTTGTGTTACTCAAATGGTTTGGAAAAAATTATCTGCAACAATAAAAGAAACTTTAAACTCTATAAAACTTTCGGACCTCGTGGAATGGGATAAGTCAAGAAAACAAGAATTAACATATTTTATTTAAAACACATAAATTTATTTATCATTTCTAAAAATAAAAAAAAAATAAAAAAAAGGTTTACAAAAATATTAAACTTATTATATACTAATAATCATTAAAACTATTGATTTTTTTAAATTATGCGATATACTAATAGTATAACTTTTTTAATTTTAGTATTGATAAATTAATTTTTTTATATATCGTAGAGTTTTCTATGTATAATAATTTTATTTTTTAGGTAAAATATGAAACTTCAAAAATCTTTAAATTCTGGTTTTGTGGAATTAATATTTGGTCCTCGTTGGACTTATATTGCAGCTGTAAGAAATTTCTTACAAAAATTTCTTTTTGTTACACTTGAAGATGTTAAATCCGCTGATTTAATTTCTATGGCAGCCAGTGAATTGTTAGAAAACGCAATAAAATACGCTTCTGAAGAAGGTACTAAAATTTCTGTTAAACATTTTAAAGAAGATGACACTTTAGATTTAGCAGTAGAAAATTATTCTTTTTCTGACAACATCAAAATTTTAAAAGAAGAAATTGAGAAAGTCAATATTGGTTCTCCAGAAGAAATGTATTTATTTAAAATGCAAGAAGCAGCATTAAGAACAGATGGCGGAAGTCAACTTGGATTTGCAAGAATAAGATATGAAACATGTGCTAATATCAAACTCGATGCAACATCTGATTTGGTTAAAATAGTAGTCAGTTTTGATCTAACAAAGATTAGAGGAAGAAAATGACAACATTAGACATTAAGAATTTCATTACTGATAAAGTTAAAATAGAGTTTATTGAAGAAACTATTGAAAAAGTAAAGTTGGATTTTATTGGCGAGTTGGATTTTGAAAATCCTGAGTCTGTTGTTTTTCCTTTCTTTAATGAAATTCACAATAAAGTTATTTCTAATAAAGTTAAATGTGTCGAAGTTGATTTTACAAAATTAGAATTTTTAAATTCGAGTGGATTAAAAACATTAATAAAATGGATAAAAACAGATATTACTTTACCAGAAGATAACAGATACAAATTTAAAATAATTGCAACTTCAAAAATACATTGGCAAGAAAATGCCTTAAAAGTCCTTCCAATGCTTTCTCCTTTACTAATAGAAATAAAAATAATATAGTTGTTTCTTCCTATAATTTTTTTGTAAATTAAAAAATTTAAACTATATAAAATTATTAATAGAAAATTTTTGATTTTATCAAAAATTATGGTAGAATATTATATATACTAATAGAAAATTTTTTATAAATATAACGCAGATAGAATAATTTAAAAACCAATAAAATCAGCTTAATCTGCCCCAGTCTGTGTTAATGGCGTTATGAATTTGGAGAATTATATGAAGAGTATCTTAATAACTTTTATGTTGATATTGACAATATATGCTTTTTCTCAAGATAATACATCTGATAATAAATTTACCAAAAGAAAAAAATCTGCTATAATAGATATAGATTATGTTCCTCCGACAAAGAATTTAAAAAAGCCATCTGTTCTTTTTGATCTTGGTGGAAATATTTCTTTTAAATCAAGAATTTTATTAAAAAGTGATGGTACAAACACATATTTTAAGACAACTAGTTCAAGTATAGAAACTATTCCAATTGATAGATGGTTTGTAAATGTTAGTGGAGGCTTTTGGGGTAGAATTACATTCGCAGGAGAAAATTTTTTCCATTTTAATTTACTTTTACTCTTAAATTTAAAAAATGCCACTGTAATACCTCTTTTTAATGTATCAGAATTTTATTTAAGTTGTAAATATCCTCTTGGCAAGATAATAATAGGAAGAACTACTTACAATTTAAAAGCTTCAACTGTTTTTTCTGGTGCTTTAGATGGAATAGAGTTGAATGTTAATATTCCATTCCTAAATTTTAAGACTTTTGTTGGATATACAGGAGCTTTAGGTATTTTTAATCCTTATTTTAATCCTTATCAAGTTACAGAATACGAAAGGTCTTTTGTTAATCAAACAAATCTCGCTAACTCTTTATTAGTTTTACAATTTAATGGAGTACAAAGTCAAAGGATAGTTTTTGCAACAGATTTTGATATTTATCTTTTTGCACAACATTTTAATCCATATTTCTTAATGCAATATGATATTTCTGCAATTGCAGGAAACTCAGGGCATGCTATAAACACATTCCACCTCGGTGCAAATTTTGAAGGTAGAATTGTAGAAAACTTCTATTATAAAGTAAATCTTGCAGGACTTTTTGGTACTAATCAAAAGATTTCAACAAACCAAACCAAAGCAATCGTTGGATGTGCCTTAGAGACTCAACTTAGATATACAATAGTTTCAAGTTTTAATTCTACATTCTTACTAAATTATTCTTTAGGTACAGGGAACGATGACAATACAGACTTTTTTACAGATACTCATGGTTTTAGCAAAGAAAGTATCAATAAATTCTATTATTATGGGAAATTTGACGGAGGCTTTGTTTTAAATCCAGTTTTATCAAATTTACAAATCTTATCTTTTAAATACATAGGAACACCTAATTTTAAAAACCCCAATTTCAAATTTTCTTTTTACGCTGCTTTTTATCAAAGTTTTAAAATTTATCCAAATGGTACTATTAGCGATAAAGACGCAAATCTTAACAGTAGCATTGTTGGGTCAGAAATTGATGCAGGTATTTTATTTAATTTTGGAAGAAATGTCACTCTCGACTTTGATTACGGGATTTTCATCCCTGAAACCGCTTATTCTATAACCACTCCAAAAATGAGAATGGGTGCAAATTTGGGGATTAATTTTTAAAGTTATAATTGTATTGTAAAATTTTAGTTATTCAGGTAGCTTGGAGGCGTGGAAATAGGGAAAAAAGTTTAGCCAAACTTTTTTTCTTTTTTGAAAAATGCAAGGATTTTCATCGCTTTTTTTATAATAAGGAAGCGATACAGGTAATAGGTAATTAAAAAATCCTTGCATTTTTAAGCCTAATTTTTGATTATAACTTGTTATATGATAATAAGTTATGGGTTTATTCAGCAAGCCCTAATTAAATTGTCTAATAACCCGAATGTTGAATTAAAATTTTTAGAGATTTTAGCCACAAAATCACACGGAATTTCACAGAAATTTTATCGATTTGTTAAAAATCTTCTCCTAATTCACTGAAATTCTGTGGCTGAATGTTAAATTGAAATTCGGGTTAAATATATAAATTTAAGGATTAATTTTTTATCACTGATTGAGAATAATAATACATTATCCAATGTTGAAGTGCAACTTTTAGAAGCGTTTAAATTTCTCTTTATAGAGCTCTATTCTTTCTTGACTTTTTGTTAAATCATAGTATTTATCTTCTAAATTGAAAAAAACACAATCATTAGATAATTCTATAAAAAATAATATATGTGCCAATTTAAATTCTGATATATTTTTAGGTTCATCTATAAATTGATATAACAATTTAAAAAAATGTTCTTCATAAGTTGTAAATTTTTTATTTGAATATGAATAAATATTATTAGGTTCTATTATAAAATAGTAATTAATATCTTTTAATTTTCTACCCCATGCACTTAAAACATTTAATAACAACAGCCATGAAAAATAAATATTTGGATACATAACAATTATTGGAGGATACCTTTTTATTTTTTTATTATTATAATCTGTTAAAAATAATTTTCTATCAAAATCGAATGGTTTATTTATTAAAATTGATTTTATATAACTAGCAATTATTTTATGATGATCTATCAATTTATCAGAGTTTTTATTCGACATCTTATTTTGAATTGTTTGCCAGAGATTTTTATATGTTGAAAACACTCTGTTAAAATTATCAGGTGAAATTTTAAGATAATCATTAAAAATTGATTTAGAGAATGTTATTTGTAATTTGGAAAAAACTCTTTCTAATTGTGTTTTCCAACTAAAAGAATTTGGATCATTATCATTGCATGATATTTGTAAAGTCATTATCAATCATCTCTAATATAATATCAGTAGTATTTTTTAAATCAATATCTTTAGCATTTAAATCATTATTTCTTATTGACATAAAACTATCGATATTTTCAAACTCGTAAGCAGTTAATGGGCGTTTTAAATCAAAATTACCAAATTGATTAACATCAATATTTTTATTTTCCAAATTACACCTCATTTTTCATTATAATTTATTTTACCTTAATTGTGGTATTTTTAAAAGATAGAAAATACCTTTATTAAAAATAATATAACTTGAGTATAATGTCAAGAGTTTTTTTAGCCAATCAGAAATTTAAAAAAACTACGGCTCTATCTTTTCTACAAGGTTCAAATCGTCCTTTTTTAACACTAATATTTTTTTATCAACACTGTTTATAAAGATAGAATCTTCAAAAAATGTTATAAAGGTATTACTTTCAACTTTTTCGGCTGATTTATTAACTAACTCCATATTTAGATTGAATTTACCAAGATAATAGTCTGTTTCTGTTTGTTTTATAACAGCATAAATAAAATCTTCTTTTATTTCAACAAAACTTCGCCAAAAAATATCATCATTAGACCTTGATTTTATTTTTAAAGTTTCTCTATCCAATAAAACAAGATTATGTGCTGTTGTGTGCTGCCCTTGATGTGCAATTACTACAACCCCATCTTTTGCAACATCGTATTTATGACCACATATATTTGTTAATTCTGATTTTAACTCAATTTTTCTATTTTTTGGATTTATCAGGTACATTTCGTTATTATAATGCCCACCTTCCATATATTCCTTTATTTTTAGGTAGAATAACTTATTAGCAAAAATACTTTTATCAAGTTGAGAATCTTTTAATGTATTTTCCCTTTCATCAAGTTGTTTTTCTTTTTCTACTAATTTTTCTTCTTTTTTCTCAAGGTCTTTTTGTTGCTTTTCTAGATCGAGTTTTGCTTGGTCTGGTTTATCTTCGATTTTTTGTTTTATTTCATCTTGTCTAATATCTTTTTTATCGTCGGCAACTTCTTGTTTTTTATCCTGCAAAGTTTTTTCTTTTTCCGCAACTTTTTCTTCTTTGTCTTTTATCTCTTGTTTTTTATCTTCAAGTTTTTTTTCGTCCTGTTTTACCTTATCTTCTTCTGTTTGTAACTTTTCTTTGTCTTTTTGTAGTTGTTTTTCTTTATTATCGATTTCTTTTAATTTATTTGGGTCTTGGATATTTTCTTTTTCCTGTTTTAATTTTTCTTCTTTTTGAGCCAACTCATCTTTTCTTTCTTTAATAGAATCTTTTTTATCTTCAATTTTCTTTTCTTCTATTTTTACTTGATCTTTTTCTTTTTCAATCTGTTTTTTTTCTTTTTCAATTTCTATCGTTTTATTTTCAATTTCTTTTTCTTTTAGATCTACCATATCCTTTCGTTCTTTTATCCCCTTATCATCACGAGTCTTTAAATCTTCGATTACTTTTTTGTCAGTAAGCTCTGTTGTATCCAAAGAACTTAGGTTTCCTTTTTTTGCATCTTCTGTTAGTGGAATAAGTATTTTTGTTGCACCTGGCCATTCAAAATATTTTACAGATATACCAACATTTTCTTTTGTTATATGTTTTATAACTATTGGTTTGTATTTTTCAGTAAAATATTCCACATTACCTCGATATGTAGCATTGTAGAATGTCAAAAATGTTGCCAGAGTAAAACCATCTTTTCTTGTATAACCAAATTTTTTTTCTAAGTAAGCAGAAATGATTTCACGAACATTCCTAATATGATCAACTTTTGCATCTTTATCAATCGAAAAAATAGCAGCATTAAATTTAGTGTCATCACTTTGGTCTATTGCGTGTATAATAGAATACTTCATTAAATAATTAAATGGAATATCATTATCTTTAACCCCATTAGCAAGTTTAGTACCAATTAATCTAATATCAAAAACTGTTTCTATATAAGTATGTTTACCTGTATAATTTACAAATTGTATATCTGTTTTAACTGATTTTATTTCATTTTCATCAATTTGCAATCCTAAAAATAAAAATGAGAGTAAAAAAATTAAAATAACAAAAAGTATTTTTCTTTTCATAAACTTTTCTCCAATTTATAGGTTTAATATTAACCTTGAAATACAAAGCACAATTTTTTAAGATTAGTTGTATTATATCAAAAGTCTTTGTATTATTTCGGCTTAACTTCCGTAATTATATAATAATTATATACTATAAATTAATTAAATTGTAAGAATTTGCAAAGAAAAATTTAAAAAAAAATTAGTCATACATAAGAATTCTAAATGGTAAATAAATTTTATTAAAGAATAGTAATTTAAAAATTAAAATTTAGCACGAAGGTCACGAACAAACTGTTTAAATAGTCAAAACTTTACAAAAAATTTTTGGGTCTTTGTAAAAAAATCGAGTATTTACACAGTCTGAAAATACACTCCGTGTCCTTTGTGCCTCTTGTGCGAACAATTGCATTTTATAAATCAAATTACTGTTGTGGTTCTAAATCAAAAAGCCAAGTAGATAAATATCGTTCTCCAGTGTCTGGTAATAAAACTACGATTAATTTGCCAGCATTTTCTTCTCTTTTTGCAAGTTCTATACCAGTCCATAAAGCAGCTCCTGATGATATACCAATTAAAAGTCCTTCTTCTTTTGCTGCTCTTCTTGCAATATTACCAGCATCTTCATCTTTAACTTTTATTATTTCATCTATTGTTTTAGAGTTGTAAACATCTGGTATAAAACCAGCACCAATTCCTTGAATTTTATGAGGACCTGGTGTTCCTCCAGATAATACAGGGGATTTCTCTGGCTCTACTGCAACAGTATAGATTTTCTTTTTTGCTTTTATTGCTTCACTAACGCCAGTAACTGTACCACCAGTACCAACGCCACTAACGAATATATCAACTTTTCCATCAGTATCATTCCATATTTCTTCTGCTGTTGTTTTTCTATGAATCTCTGGGTTTGCAGGGTTAGCGAATTGCTGTGGCAACCAAGAATTTGGTATTTCTTTTGAAAGTTCTTCAGCTTTCGCAATAGCACCTTTCATACCCTTTGCACCTTCTGTTAAAACTAATTCAGCACCAAAAATTTTTAATAATTTTCTTCTTTCAATACTCATTGTCTCTGGCATAGTTAAAATTAACTTATAACCTTTTACTGCTGCGATATAAGCAAGTCCAATGCCAGTATTACCGCTTGTTGGTTCTATTATTACTGTGTCAGGTTTTAGAATACCTTTTTTTTCTGCATCTGTTATCATTGCATAAGCAATTCTATCTTTTACACTTGACAAAGGATTAAATGATTCTAATTTTACTACAACAGTTGCATTTAAGCCTTTTGTAATTTTGTTTAATCTCACAAGTGGTGTTTTACCAATTAATTCTGTGATGTCATTTGCAATTTTCATATAGTCCTCCTAAAATTACTACTAATATCATAGACATAGTAGTATATTAATATAAAAAAAATAAAAAGTCAATAGAAATTTATTTTTATTGAATATTTTTACAACACAAATCCAACTCCAAAGTTAAAAAACACACCTTTTAGGTCGATTTTCCATACTTTTGAAAAATTATCTTCTATAAAATATTTGTAGCCAGATTCAAAAAAAAGTTTCGTATGAATGTTTAGTATTCCAGCAAGCCTAATGTAGGGTCTTAGGCTTGCTGTGTCCAATTGGTAAATATTATCAGTGTCTGGTGAGAATAAAGCCCCAACCAAAAACCCAACTGCAAACTGGAATCTATCGATGTTAAAATTTCCTTCTGCTCCAATTTCAAATATAAAAGGTAGAAATAATTTGTTATTTCTATAAAAAAAATTAAAATCAACTTGGATTACTGGGTTAAAAAAAACGAGTCCTACTGGTATCAATGCTTTTATGTTAGCAAGTGGCAGAACAAAAGTATTTTGATTGGAGACCAAATTAATTAAAGAAAATCCACCTATGAGTAAAATTTCAAGGTTTATTTTTGATTGTTTTATAAAAATCGTATTTTCACTAAATTTATAATCAGAGTATAAAATATTTGCAAGGGATTTGTCCTGATATGACCTTATTATTTGTATCGCTGTCGAGTTTTTGATAGAACCCTCTGTCTCCATAGAAGTTAGAATATTCCCAGATTTTAGCCCACTTTGCAAACCTCTGTCTATCCATACAAACTTTTGGGTTGGTGTCGTAATTTTTATTTCTTCTTTTAGATAACTTAACTCCTCTATATAAGAAGAAATTTTTTTTGAAAGCCTGTTTAATCCAACAAACTTTGCATCATCTTCACTATATTTAGAAAGATAATCAATTTCAATTAAATTTTCATCAAGCACAATTTTTTTTGCAATATTAACAAAAATAACCTTAATATTAAGTTTTATCCTAAAATTTATAATGTCAGAGTCATAAAAATCTTTTTCTTTAATTAAAGCAAAATAACCAACCTCAAAAAAAATACAAGTATCATAATTTTTTATTTCATCTATTATAGTACTATAACCTTTTATTTTAAAATCAGTAGAATTGTCATTTTTTTTCCATAAATAGATTATACTCTTTATATTATCTGTACTTTGGTTTATATTTATATAATCTTTTTCAAAACCGCTTATTACAGCAAAATTAGATATTAAATTATCTTCTATCTCTTGGTAGAATGATTTATCAAGATTTTTAAAATTATTATACAGTCTACCTATCCCAATCGTTTTTTCTGTGGAATAAATTTTTCCCATTAAAAATACAAAGAATAAAATTAACATTTTTTTAACTATATTCATAGAAAAAATTCCTTATTGTATAGTTACTTAATTTGAAATTTTAGAGCTGTCAGGTTTCAAAAACCCGATAGGTCTTATCTTTTCTACAACTTCTTAAATCTGATTACTTTGAGCTTTTTAAAAGATTATTTCTCAAATCCAAGAATCTTTTTGCATTAAGTTTTACAGCATTAATAGGGTCGTTTTTAGAAATGGCTTCAACGGTTTCCCAAAGTGTAGAATTTTCTATTTGATAAACGGCTTTAAGTGCCCCTATTCTAATTAAATAATCTTCTGATCCTAAGAGTTCTTTAATAATTGGGTCAATTTTGTTATCTTTTGCACTTACAACATTTCTTGCAATAATGTCTTTACCACTTTTATCCGTACTTTGATAAATACCGATTAAATATGCAACGCAATAAACTGTTGGTTTTTTTGCCACAGCAGCACTTATTATACCGATGTGAGTATAATTATATTTTTTACCCTTCATAAAGTCTTTAATTCGTTCAATCCCTTTTTCGTCAAATAAAATTAGAGATGACAATGCCTCTTCTTGTACTTTTTTTGACGGGTCTTGTTTAAATTTGTAGAATAAGTTTGATATAGAGTCATAATCTTCGTTTAAAACAATTCCTTTGCAAGCATAATATCTAACAGATTCATTATTATGAAGTAACATTTTCTTTAGGGGAAGCAAAGCCTCTTTATTTTTAAAAGAACTAATAGCATAAGCTGCGTACTCTTGAATTTTAGGGTCTTCGTTTTTTAAGTTTTCACTAATTATATCTATAGAAGAAACATCACCTATTTTTAATAAACTAACCATTCCAAACATAACAAGATATTTATCACTTGTTTTATCAGTAATAATTTTTTTAAGATAAGGGACTGCTTCAAGCGACTTGTTTTCACCAAAAAATATTATTAATTTAGCCTTTATATCAGGTCCCAAAAATTTTTCTTCTATCTTATCAGCATCGTCAAGCCTTTGTAGAAGAAGTTGCCCAAGTTCGGGGACTTTCATCTTTCCTATCGCATCAGCTGTTATATTTTTAATTATATTATCGCTACTATCGAGTTTTGAAAGTAAAAAATTTCCTTCCTTAATACCACCTGTTTTTCCCAAAAAATTAAGTAGTGATGTTTCAAGTCTTCTATCAAGAAGATCAGAACTCGCGTCACTAAAAAGCCTATCAGAAACGAATTGAGGAAGATTTTTAGAGTTTGAAAAAAAATCTGTTAAAGCAATTTTTGTATCTAGAAGTAAAGCATCATTATATCTTTCAAACAATTTTTGGTAAATATACTCATTTGGGCTTTGACCAATATCTTTTAATAGATCAACAATTTCACTTTCAATACCATACTGCAAAGTATCATTAATCTTAGAACTGGCAGTATCTGTCGTGTTATCTGATGTATTATCAGCTGCACTAATTTTAAAAACAAATACAATTAAAACCAAACAAAAAAATATTTTTTTCATAAAATTTCCTAATTTTTTCTATATATTAAAATTTTAAGTTGTAGATACGCCAAAATATAATAGTTAGATTTAGAATATAGTAAAATCAACCAATTTATTGCAATAATTTTCTTATTTCCTCTTCTGATAGACCAGTATATCGAGTTATTGACTCAATAGAAAAATTATCTTCAATCATTTTTTTAGCAGTTTCAATCTTTCCTTCAATCTTTCCTTCAATCTTTCCCTCAATTTTCCCTTCGATTTTTCCTTCTAGTTTAACATCTTGTTTCAATCTTTCCATGGCTTGAGCAAACATAGTTTTTTCCTCCAATAAATTATTAATTTCATCGTTTATATCTTCTATGTCAGTTTGATTTTTATTAAAATACTTTGATGTTTCAAACATATTATTAATAAATAATCTAAATAATTTTATCAAATCGGGTCTTTCTTTTTCAATTAAAATTATTATATCCTTAATTCCGTTTATTATCTCATCAGGAGTAGAATTTTCTACATAAAACACTGCTGACATAAAATTATGTATCTTTAAAAGCGTTTCTTTACTAATTTCATTTTCTGCAAGCTTGTAATAACTAAAATTAGGTATGTATCTTTTTGGAATACTATCAATTATTATATCGTTAATATTTTCTTTTGCTGTCCATTTATCTTCGCCATTATACAATAAAATAGGAAAAACTGTTGGAAGTTTAACAAATTTGTCGTTTTGCGATAAAAAATCATAAAATTCTAAGATATATCGCAAAATTCGTAAAGACATAAACTTATCAACAGTTGATTGGAACTCAATCAATAGATAAATGTAAATCTCGTTACCTTTAAAATTAACTTTGTAAATAATATCTGATTCTTTTTCTTGAAATTTCTCGGTAACAAAAGACTTATCAAGCCTTTCGAGTGTCGAAAAATCCAAATCTTTAACAAAACCCTCATGTACGAAATATAAAAGGAGTTCTTCAACAACAAAGGGATTAGAAAATATTTTTTTGTATCTTTTATCGTTATCATTTGCCATAAATAAAATATATCAAAAAACTTGCTGAAAAGCAAGATTAAAAATTTGTCAAATTACAATGGGATTATAATTTTATATAAACAAAACAATTATTAGTTTCTTGTTGAATTTTTCTTAATTCTCAATTATAATTAGATTATATTTTTTTATCTGGAAGGTTTTTATGGGATTGATAAATAACAAGAGTAAGGTTTTTTTTGTGATTTTTATAATCGTAGTTTTTGGCGTTATTACAACTACGATTGTTGCGATGAATAATTTGTTACCGATTGGTAATAAAGTAAAATCTATTTATGCTTATGAGTTAGTGCCAGATAATTACAAAGGTTTTGCTTATGTAAAGAATTTTCAGAGTGTAAAATCAACGATTGAAGCGTCTATGTTTGCAAATAAATTCAAAGACAATTATATTTTGATGGACATGAAGCAAAAATATTATCAAAATATTGATTTGTTTTTTGTTAAGCTCAATTTCAATCTTATTGAGTTTGCAAGGCTAATTAACGATGATTTTTTGATTGGCAAACTTGACTCTAATTATTTTATAATTGCATCCATTAATTTTAGTAGCCAGATGATTTTTTCGATTGTTAATACTCTTCCTTCTCAAATAAAAGAATATTCTTATACAAATAGTAAATATTATTCTATCATAAAGAATAATAGAAATATTTATTATTCATTGATTAGCGATTATTTAGTAATTTCTGACAATGATTTTGTGATTAAAAAAATATTTGATGCACAAAACAAAAAAATAATCACTGATAATATTTCTGAAATGTGTCAAAATGAGGACATTTATATAAGAAATAGAATGAAAACAGATATTAACAAATATGGAATATTACCAGATATTTCAACTTTAGGTTTAAAAATAAATACAAAAAATAGTAATATCGAACTTGATTGTTTTCCTTTATCTAAAATTTCTACAAGTAGTATTACTTTTAGTAAGGATGATTTTGATGTTTTAAAACTTTTTCCACAAAACTTCCCGCTTGGATATTTGAATACTCTTTATGATGTAAAAAATACTTTTAATAATTTGATAAATAATTCTTCTTATGAGAATCAAGGAGGAGAACTTAGTGAAGCACAGGATAGTCTTGATGTTTTTGATAATTTTGCAAGTAAAGTTTTTATAGGCTTTAATACATTCGCAGTTGATAAAAAAACTGATAAGATTAGTCCAGAATTATGCTTTATTTTCACTTTAAACGCAGAATCAGACATTGAGATTCTCAAAAGTAAACTAAAAAATGTTGTTGGATTATTAGTTGGCGAAAAAGAATGGAATACAACTTCTAATCTTCCAAAAAATTATATTAGTCTTAAAGGTACTAATAGTGAATTTAATATAACTATTTATAATAATAAGTATGTTATTCTAAGTTGTGGCAATAGGTTTACAAATGATATTATTAGCCAGATAACTACCCCAAAACCATCGCTTTACGACAAGTTTTATGCTCAAACTAATGAGAGTGTAACTAATCTAACAAATTGTAGTTTTATCAATACTAAAAGTTTAATTGAGTCATTAGAACCATCTTTTGCAAAGTATATTTTTAGAAAAATAAATATCACACAGGATGAATATAATGATAGTTTTGGACAATTTATTTCTTATTTGAAAGATAAAAAATCAATTTCTGTAAAACTCTACTATGACAATAAAAAAAATATCTACTATGGTAAAACAGATTCTGTGGAATGAACTTGTTTATTTTTTAAAAAAGATTAACCGTTTATACCAACTATTAACTGGTTTTAGTGATAACTAAGATTAGTTAAAGTTGGTATAAAAGTGGTTAGAATCATAATTAACTTCAACTTGTAAACACTGCCACAAGACAAAGTATTACATCATTCTTAATTTTAAAGATGAAAAATACCATAACTAAATCAAATATATATTCATTTTTAAACAATTTAAAATCATTCTAAAGGAGCTATTACCATTTGATAGCCATCGATTATATTTTTTATTGTTTTTTCTTTATATAAAGCAGTATATGCATCGTTAAATTTATCAACTGTTTTTTTATCAACAAATTGTTTAGAAAAACCAACGTAATATTTAATTTTTTTGTAACTATAAACATATTTAACATTCTTTATGTTTAATTTTTTTAACAACGCATATCCAACGTCTATATTTGAAAAAACAGCATTAATTCTATTATAGCTTAATTTTCTAAATCCACTCTCATCATCAACAGTTTGGTCTATTTTCATATCTTTTATTTTTTCTTTAATTTCTTCTAATGTTGTAGCAGTATTAGAAGGTCCATAAACTCCAACTGTCATTTCTTTAAAATCAACAATATCTTTAAATTCTTTTTTATTGTCGGTTGTTACAAAAAATCCATATTCTGTAATTATTATCGGATGAGAAAAATAAAAGGTTTCTTCTCTTTCTTTATTCTTTCCAATTAAAAATAAAGCATGAGCTTTACCATCTTTTACCTCTTGCTGGGCTCTTGTCCATGGGAGAAGGTTAAAGGTTGGTTTAATAGTGCCTGTTTTTTCACAAACAGCTGTAATTACATCAACACCAGGTCCTGAGACTACACCATCTATATTATAACTAAATGGAGCAAATTCTTGTGTGTTGAAAACTAATTCCAGAGAATTTAATCCTATAAAATTAAAAACAAAAATAATAACCCAAAAAAATAGTTTAATATTCATATAACATCCTTTCTCTTCTATTATATTATATGTTAAAATATTTATTTTGAGTCAAATTTTACAAATTCTTTAATAACTTCTAAAAATATATTTTTGGGGAAACCATAAGTAAATAAAAAACTTCTCTATTCTAATAAATTTCTTCTATCAATGTGTAAATTTGCATGAATAAGTCCATAGTTTTTGTTGCTTGTTCTATGGCAATAAAAGAGCCGATATATCCAGGAATTTTAATTTTGTCAAGGTTGGTGATAGTCATATTTTTGGGGTTGTTTACATCAATGGTGTTTTTTAAAAAATCACAAACTACATTTAGACACTCATAAAATTCAAAAATTAATTTTGTTGTTTCATCATTTAAGTCTGTAACGATATTAATTAATGATGCTTTAAATGCAGAATCGGTTGCGAGCCTTCTTAAAGTCATTGATACTTTTTTGCCAACATCTTTTTCTGGATCAAATTTAGCATCAAATTCTTTAATTCTATCTAATGAATTAGTTAATGTATAATAAGCAACTGATAAATTTGATTTTTGAACATCTTTTTTAAAAATTCCGTCAATTAAACATTTATTTATTATTACTTCTATCTTAGGTTTATATAAACTTTTAATAAATTCAAATAAAAAATTAATTGTATAAGAATGTTTTACTTTAATCGTAGAAAATTTTTCTATTTTATTTTTTAGTTCAATTGTAAAAAAATTTAGGCTATTATAATCATAAGTAGTAAATAAGTCATTTACAAGTTTTTCGAGATTTGAAAGCCTAATTTTTCCATAATAATTTTCCCACATAACATTAACTAAAGTTTTTTTATATTCCTTATATATATCAATAAAATCTATTTTACTCTTTATCATTTTTGGTTTGTAAAGAAGTTGATGTTTAAAATAAGCAATAATCTCTGTAAAAGGTATATTTTCTTTTAATATTTGAATATTTTCAAGTGTTTTCTTTAATTCTGACAAATCATCTTCGGTAAATTTTAATTGGTGTTGAGGATTTTTTTGTTGATTTTTTGGTACAGCAGGAAAATTATTAGAATAGTCAACCATATCATAAACAAAAGATATTTCATCAAAAATAAAATTTATTGAATATAATATTCTATAAAATCTTTCTATTATTTCTTGAGCATTTTTAAATTCACAACAATTTGTTGAAGATAGTGGTTCATTTACATCAAATACAAAAAAAAGTTTTAGTAGTGAATCATATTCAAATCTCATTAATTTTAAAAATAATTCAAATTTGTTAAATTGAGATAATAATTTGTCAAAATATATAGCATCTAATTGTAAAAGAAATTTTTTTTGTCTTTTATCTTTTTCTTTTGTGAATATAGATTTATCCATATATTCTATTTTTATTTCAAGAGTTTCTGGGCTTAAGTCAGCAAGTATTTCTTTTGTTTTTTCTGACATGTTTCTTTCAATAATTACACTTAAAAATTCATAATAATAAAGAGGATCATCAAAAAATGTTTGTAGAATTGGCTTAATTTCATTTATTGATTTGATAAAAACGATTAGTTCTTTGATAAAATTATGTGTCAATTTTTCTTTTTCAAAATCAACTATGTTATTATACTTTAAATTTATATTTCTTTTTAAATTTTTTAACTCATTGTTTAATATTATTTCTTCTTTTGGCATTCCAGAAAAAATAGAAGAAATAAAAATTATAATCTTTGAAAAAAAGCTAGTTTTATTATAAATTGAAGCTAAATAAGATTGTTGATTTTGACGCTCTTGATTTCTTTCCTGATCAATTGTATTTTGACTCTGTGGTTTTTCATTACCATCAGATGAACTTGAAATTTTAGTAAATTTATCAAGTAAAGAAACCCTTTCTTCATCAGAAATTTCTTTTACTATTTTATTGAATCTTTTATCATTATCCATTTTAAATTCTCTCAGAAATATTATATACTTAAAATGTTTTATTTTCACTAAAAAAATAAAAATTATCACATTTTTTATTAATTATACTCGGTTTATTTATGATAATTCTAAAGAAAGTTTTGAAAATCCAATTTTTTTGAAACAATCGAAAACATTTCAAATAACAAATTTCTGCGAAAACAAAGGGTAGATACCTTGAGAAATTACTCAGTTTTAATTTTTCTTTTTTATAAAAACCGAGTAATAACTAAGGTATGTCACAAATTATCTAAAAAGTGTTATAGCTATAATCTCAAACTAATCGGTGATGTTTAAATTTTTTTATTCCTTTAGAGTAATCATCTACTATTTGTCCATCGCCTTCAACAAGGTATTTATAAATAATTAACCCATCAAGCCCAACAGGTCCTCTTGAGTGGATTTTACCAGTGCTAATACCAACTTCAGCACCAAAACCATAACGATAGCCATCTGAAAATCTTGTTGAACAATTAACCAGAACAGATGCACTATCAACCAAAGCTTGAAATTTAGCAGCATTTTCTTTATTTTTTGTTACAATAGAGTCTGTGTGACCAGAACCATATTTATTTATGTGATCAATAGCCTCATAAACATCATTTACAACTTTAATCGAAAGAATATAGTCAAGATACTCTGTTTTCCAGTCTTCTTCAGTAGCGTCTTCTATATCAGGTAAAATTTCTTTAGTTTGTTTATCACCTTTTAATTTAGTATTTTTTTTATCCATTTCTTTTTTTAGAACAGGTAAGAATATTTTTGCAATATCTTTGTGAACTAACAAAGTTTCTAAGGCATTGCAAACTGCAACATATTGAGTTTTTGAGTCAACAGTAAGTTTCACTGCTAAATCTACATCTGTATTGCTATCAACAAAAAGATGACAAATTCCATCTGCATGTCCTAATACTGGTATTGCCGAATTTTTTTGAATGTACTGAACAAATTCGTTTGAACCTCTTGGGATAATCAAATTTATATATTTACTGTATTGTAAAATTTTAGCAACATCTTCTCTTGTTTCGATTAAGTAAATCGTGTTATTAAAATCAGAACTAACTTCTAAGATTGAGTCCACAATTATTTGAGTTAGAATCTTATTTGTATTTAATGCCTCTCTTCCACCCTTTAATATTGCACAATTACCAGATTTTAGACATAAAGTTGCAATTTGGATTAAAGCATCTGGTCTTGACTCAAAAATAACACCAATTACTCCAATTGGTACAGTAATTTTTGTAAGAATAAGATTATCATCTAATAAAGTTTTTGCTAAAACAGTATTTATAGGGTCGGGTAATTTGATTAAACTATTGATTCCATCTATAACAGTATTTAATTTATCAGTATCAAGTTTTAATCTCTTTAGTAAAGGAGAAGCTAAGTTTTCCTTTTCTGCAATCATTAAGTCAAGGTTATTTGCTTCAAAAATATCAGTTGATTTTCTTTGCAAATTATTTGCTATCCTTAATAAAGCAGAATTTCTTAAATCTGTCGAAGTATTTGCAAGAATAGTACTTGCTTTTTTCATCATGCTAAGAATGTTTTCTAACTGTTCCATAGTTTAATCCTTAATATTTAATAATTATTAACAGATTGTATCGAATTTATCAATCCATGTAATCATTTTTGATCTATTTTATAGCAAATAATAGAAAAAAAATCAATTAAAGCTTAATTAAAAATGTAATTTATAACTTAGGTGTTTCAAAATCGATGAAAGAATTTCATCTACTATTCAATTTTTATAAAATTGGTGTTAATTATAACTATCGTGGATAAAAAAATAAGTTTTTGGTCTGTCCCAAAGGGACTGAGCAGGGACAGACCAATTATTTGTGTCCACCATTTTTTCTGAAAAAATATCAACATTTCTCCCAAAACTTGTAACAAATCTTCAAAAAAAATTCATTTAATTATATAAAGACTAATTAATAAAGGAAATTTTTATGAGACAACCAAGAAAATTAAAACCAGGTGCTATATACCACGTTACAGCAACGATTAACAAATTTGACAATATCTTTGATGAGCATGATATTAAAGATATGTTTTTACAAGTAATAAACGAGGCTAACATTAAGTATAAATTTGAATTAACTAACTTTTGTATAGTTAGAAATCATATCGAATTTATCCTAAAACCACTAAAAGAAAGCTTATCTAAGATAATGCAGTGGATACTGAGCGTTTTTGCGATGCGTTACAACCATAAACATCACATAAATGGGCATGTTTGGTATGATAGATTTAAGAGTCGAATCATAGAAACAGTCGAAGAAATTGAAACATCTTTTAAATCAATATCACAAAAACCAATTGAAGAAAAACTTGCAAAAAAGGCTTCTGAATATGAATATTGTGGAATATCCTTAATAATTAAAGGAATATTTGATTTAATCAAAAAACCACCACAAAATTTGTTGGAATTGGCGTTTAATTATTAGTTGTTTAGTAAATTAAAATTATATTTCTACCATATTCATAATTTTTATTTCATTTCTTGAGATAAATATTTTGTATGAAAATTAGTATTTTAATTTGATTTTATCTTATTGTTAATAAATTGAATTGTATTTTTAATTAACTTATACTATAAATAATTCAAAAATCAAAAATATTACAAAAATAATTTTAAGTCTGTCCCTCAGGGACAGACTTAAAAAGATATATCATATTTAAATAAATAAAATACAACTAAATATTTATTAAATATAATCAAAAAGAGAATTAATATCTTAAAATTAGTATTTTAATTTTATTTTATATTATTATTAATAAATTTAATAATATTTTTAATTAATTTATATTATTAATATCATAAACATTCAAAATATTACAAAAATATATTTTTGCTATGTCCCAAAGGGACAGAGTAAAAAAAACATAACTTTACTTTTTACACTTTAGTTATTAAAAAATTTATCTACAATTAATAAAAATAAAAAACCTAGTAATAACTGAGGATAAATATTCATTATTATAAAAAATGTAATTTTTATAATATTTGTTATTTTTTTGTTGAAAAATACTAAAAATAAAATATAATTTAAATGAAAATATGTATAATATGTGTTAATATTATGAAATTTCTGTTAATTCGTATTATAGGAGCATTAGGAGTATTCTAAATGTTTAATCTTGAGAAATA
>Ga0209727_1000899_pt1 | contig 28091 bp, 32 predicted proteins | sample RifGroC1_FD_183995 | JGI IMG/M metagenome (GOLD analysis project Ga0209727, IMG submission 183995) | Groundwater microbial communities from Rifle, Colorado, USA - Groundwater C1 (SPAdes) (version 2) | ecosystem: Environmental > Aquatic > Deep subsurface > Groundwater | place: Rifle, Colorado...
CCGCCATTAAAAACTTTTTAAGGGGCTTCAGTTTCCTGAATTTTTTGAAAAATTTAGGCTTTAGTCTAGCCATGAGTGTATGATAACATGGTGTAAGAGAACTTAAAGAGAACCCGTATGGATCCAAACACTCCTCTACCCAATATGCCGCCGGTTGAGATTTACTCTCAAACCCCGGGCGTGGTTACCCAGCCTCCGCCTCCGCCGACGCTTCCCCCGCCTCCCCCCAAAAAGGGGATTCCCAAGATAGTCTTCATCATACCAGCTATTTTGGCTCTTCTGACTATCCTTTTCTTTGTGGGGAAGAGTCTTCTTTCAAGAGTTGGGGGCGGGGAGGCAACCATTACCTGGTGGGGACTTTGGGAGGAAGAGGCCGTGGTTGCCCCGCTTATTGCCGAATACCAAGCCGCTCATCCCAAAGTCAAAATTACTTATCAAAAGCAGTCTCCTCAGGATTATCGGGAAAGATTAACAAATGCTTTGGCCAAAGGCACGGGTCCTGATATTTTCCGTTTCCATAATACATGGCTGCCGATGTTTAGGGATGAGCTTGATTCCGTTCCGGCATCGGTCATGAGTGCGGGAGAATTTGCCCAGGCTTTCTACCCGGTGGCAACCTCAGACTTAACCAGCGGCAGCGGTCTTGCCGGAATTCCTCTGATGTATGACGGCCTGACCCTCTACATCAATGAGGAAATTTTCGAGAAAGCCGGCAAGACCCCTCCGGCAACCTGGGACGATTTAAGACAACTGGCAATTGGGCTGACAACCAAAGACGAACAGGGAACGATCACCCAAGCCGGGGTTGCCCTGGGAAGAACAGAAAATGTCGACCATTGGCAGGAAATCTTGGGCTTGATGATGCTCCAAAATGGCGTTTCGATGGGAAACCCGACCGGAAAGCTGGCCGAGGATGCTTTGAATTTCTTTACCATTTTTTCGTCCGTCGACGGCGTCTGGGACGCTACCCTTCCTCCTTCAACCATCGCCTTTGCCTCGGGGAAGCTCGCCATGTATTTTGGGCCCAGCTGGCGCGCCTTTGAAATTAGACAGCAAAATCCGAATTTAAGATTTAAGACGGTTGCCCTGCCTCAACTACCCAAAGGTAGCCCCAGCGAGCCGGATGTCGCCTATGCAACCTATTGGGCTGAAGGAGTCTGGGCCAGGTCCAAGTCCCGCGAAGCCGCCTGGGAATTTTTAAAGTTTCTCTCATCGAAAGAATCACTCGAAAAGATGTATCAAAATGCCGCCCAATCAAGGCTCTTCGGCGAGCCTTACCCAAGGAGCGATATGGCGTCGCTTTTGTCTTCCGACCGACTCTTGGGGGCGCTTCTTGTCCAGGCCCCGAATGCCGAAAGTTGGTACCTGGCCAGCCGGACGTTTGATGGTCCGACCGGCATCAACTCCCAAATAGCGAAGTATTTTGAAGACGCGGTCAATGCCGTCAATGCCGGCACGGCAGCCAGTAAAGCGCTGATTACGACCGCCGAGGGAGTCAAGCAGGTTTTATCCCAATATGGACTTAGTCGAGAATAGATACGACATTGGCATAAAAGACGAAGGACAGTTCACTCTTGGCCCAGGTGAAGTAGCTTCTTTGGTTTATCACGACATTTTTGATTACCCCTTGAGGCTGGGAGAGCTTGTAAAATGGCGGGCTGGAAAGAAGTTAACAATTAATAATGAGGAATTATCAACCCCGATTGAATCGGGGTCAATTAAGAGTCGGAATGCTTTTTATTTTTTTAAAGGACGAGACGGGATAATACTCAAAAGGCTATTGAGGGAAAGAATATCGGCGAAAAAGTTCGAAATTGCCCGAAAGGCTGGGCAAATCTTGCGGTTAATACCGACAATAAAAATGGTGGCAGTGACAGGCGCTTTGGCCATGGGTAATGCCGAGGGTGAGTCCGATATCGACTTGATGGTTGTTAGCAAAAGTGGAACTTTATGGACGACCCGCCTCATCACTTTACTTTTTTTGGATTTACTGGGCATTCCAAGAAGAAAATATGGCGACAATAACCAAAAAGACAAACTTTGTCTTAACATCTGGCTTGACGAAGGTTCTCTAATTTGGCCCAAAAAGAGCAGGAATTCATATACGGCTCACGAGATTTGTCAAATTAGGCCACTAGTTAATAAAGATAAAACTTACGACAGATTTATTTACGAAAATCTTTGGGTAAGAGAATTCTGGCCCAACGCGATTAGGAATAAAAATGTTTTTGCCAAGACCCGCCCCAAGCACTCATTTTTAGGTATTTTTGAGCCTTTGGCCAGGAGTCTTCAGTTTTGGCACATGAGAGGAAAAATCACCAGAGAGGTCGTGACAAAATCTCGGGCCCTATTTCACCCCCACGATTGGGGAAAAGTGGTTCTCTCGCGCCTTGCCTCTTGACAGTTTAATGCTTCTTAATTAAAATAGCACTCGCTGTTAGATATTGCTAATATGAAACCTAATCTTAAACCAACCGCGGGCTACCTTCTTATTGAACCGGTTGAAAAGGAAACAAAGACCGCCTCAGGCATTTATTTGCCGGATTCCGCCGAAGAAAAGCCCCAAAAAGGTAAAGTTTTGGCGGTCGGTGCTGACGAAATTACAGATTCGGGAGCAAAGAAAACTTCACCCGCAAAAGTTGGCGATATTGTCATTTATAAGAAATGGGGCGGAAATGAAGTTAAAGTGGGGGGTCGCGAATATCTTTTTGCAAAGTTTGAAGATATTTTGGCGATTGAGGGGTAATTATGGCCAAGCAACTTAAATTCTCAGATGACGCCAGGGTCGCCCTTTTAAAGGGGATTGATACCGTGGCCAGAGCGGTTGTTACCACCCTTGGGCCTAAAGGAAGAAATATCGCCATTGATAAAAAATGGGGAGCTCCCAACATTGTTCACGACGGCGTTTCCGTTGCCAAAGAGATCGACCTTCCCGACCCTTTTGAGAATATGGGAGCCCAGCTTGTCAAAGAGGCGGCCAACAAAACCAACGATGACTCAGGTGACGGAACAACCACGGCCACGCTTCTGGCCCAGGTCATGAGCGCCGCAGGAATGAAAAACATTACCGCCGGGGCCAACCCAATGATCGTTAAAAAGGGAATAGAAAATGCAGTTTCGGCCGTCATTGAGGAATTAAAGAAAATTTCAAAGCCCATCAAAAACAGGGAAGAGATTACCCAAGTGGCCACGGTTTCAGCTGGAGACGCCGAAATTGGCGCCAAAATTGCAGAAGCCCTAGATAAAGTAGGAAGAGACGGTGTGGTTACAGTTGAAGAGGGCAAGGGTTTGACAATAGACATTGAATACAAAGAAGGAATGGAGTTTGATAAAGGTTATGCTTCCGCCTACTTTGTGACTAACCCCGAAGGGATGGAGGCCGAGATTGAGGACGCTCATATTCTTATAACCGACAAGAAAGTCTCGGCCATTGCCGACCTTCTTCCTTTTTTGGAAAAATTCGTCAAGGTTTCCAAAAATTTAGTCATTGTTGCCGACGAGATTGAGGGTGAGGCTTTGGCCACCCTCGTTGTCAATAAGCTTCGGGGAACATTTAATGTTCTGGCAATTAAGGCTCCGGGATTTGGGGACAGGCGAAAAGAGATGCTTGAGGACATCGCCGTCTTAACGGGAGGAACCGTGATAAGCGAAGATACGGGCAAGACCTTTGAAGGTATTGAAGTAGAAGACCTTGGCCAGGCCGAAAAAGTCTGGGCAGACAAGGATAACGCAAGAATAATTGGCGGGAAAGGTCAAAAAAGCGATATAAACGCAAGAATTGCCCTTCTTAAAAAACAGCTTGCAACAAGTGATAGCGATTTTGATAAAGAAAAATTTGAGGAAAGATTGGCCAAGCTTTCCGGGGGAGTCGCCCAAATCAATGTTGGAGCGGCCACGGAAATTGAACTTAACGAGAAGAAAGAAAGAGTCAAAGACGCGGTTGGTGCCACCAAAGCAGCGGTTGAGGAGGGGATTGTTCCGGGCGGAGGAGTGGCGCTTCTTAGGGCCAGAAAAGCTCTTTTAAAGCTTACGGCCGATTCCGAAGACGAGAAAGTTGGAATCGAGATAGTTAAAGAAGCACTGGAGCAGCCAATTCGCTGGTTAGCCAGAAACGCAGGAGAGGACGATGGTTATGTGTTACGAAAAATCGAGGAAGCAGTCGATACAGATTACGGATTTAATGCCCTAACCGGAGAATTCGGGTCAATGACCAAATTTGGAATATTGGACCCCTTGAAAGTAACCCGAACCGCTCTTCAAAATGCGGCTTCGGTGGCCATGATGGTTTTAACGACAGAAGGATTAATTACAGATATTTTAGAAGACAAGAAAGAAACCCCAGCTCCCGGCGGGGGAATGGAATATTAACTCTCTGATATAATTTCTCCATGTGGGGAGCGGCAGAAAAAATTCTTCTTAGAGATAGATATCTAGGCCTTCTTATCAAAAGGTACGGACCCTGCAAAATAAAACCCAGCAAGAGGACCGACTACTTCTTGGATTTGGTGGATGCGATTGTTTCTCAGCAACTTTCCGGAAAAGCCGCCGCAACCATTTTTGGTCGCGTTAAAGAAGGATTGGGAAAAGTCGTTCCCGCAAAAATCCTTTCAACCCCGGATGCCAAATTTAGAGGTTGGGGACTCTCCAGACAAAAAACGAGTTACTTAAAGGACCTCGCCCAAAAAGTCAAAGAGGGAGACCTAAAAATAGAAAAACTGGATAAACTACCCGACGAGGAAGTGATGGAGGAACTGATTGCCGTCAAAGGAATCGGCCGGTGGACGGCCGAGATGTTTCTGATGTTTTCTCTTGCCAGGCCCGACACCTTTCCCATCGATGATTTGGGAATTCAAAAAGGGATAGCTAAATTACTCAAAAAGGAGATTTCTTCCCAAAAGATGGTCAATTTTGCAGAGAGATGGAAACCCTACCGCACCGCTGCTTCCTGGTACGTCTGGAAAATTGTTGATAATAAATAGTTCTATAGTAAACTTACCCAAATGTTACAGCCGGAAAGAGGCGAAATAAAAAGGTCGGGAGAAACAGAAGGGGTAATTTTTCTTCTTTATAAAAACGGCAAGTTTTTGGTTGAAGAAGTAACAAGGGTTGAATCGGGATTTTATGGACACGTAAGAATTCCCGGCGGAAAAATTGAGCCAGGAGAAACTCCCGAAGAGGCGGTGAAAAGAGAGGTTAAAGAAGAACTAGGTGTTTCCCCCAAATCTTTTATCCACTTCGATACATTTGAAGATGTAACCTTAAGTGGCAATTATTACGTTTTCCACGCCTTTTTGGTTCTTGATTATGATGGTGAAGTCAAAAATCAAGAGCCGGGGAAAAGCAATATTTATTGGCTTCCAATACCAGAAGCTTGGGACAGTTTAAAATTAGCCTCTAGTCGATATGTTCTTTGTCTTTCCGAGAAAACTCTTACCTAGGGAGAATTGTGTAGGGGTTTACAGTCCTTCCGTTTTGGTAGACTTCCAAGTGAAGATGGTCTCCAAAAGCACGTCCGGTTGCACCCATCTCACCGATAACGGTGTTGGTGGTGACTTCCTGACCTTCGGAAACATCGATTTTTGAGAGGTGGGCATATAAAGAAGAGAGACCGTCTCCGTGTTTGACGATAATGGCGTTTCCGTAAGCGTATTTAGAGAGTGAAGTCGCTTCAACACGACCATCTTTGATGGGGTAAATTTCATCACCCGTAATTCCGTCTAGGTCAAGACCAGGGTGGAAAAGCCTGTATCCCTGGGTGACTTTTACTTCGTCGGTGGGATATCTGACAATCCTTTTCGTGGTTAGAGGAGTATTGGTTTCTTCAATAACCATATCTTCCGTTCCCACATTAGCAAGTGAACTATTCGGCAAAAGCGTACTGGCAATAAACATGATGGCCAGGTTCCCACCCAAGATTTTTCTAATGCTTTTGTGGCCAAAAATGTGCCTAAAGAACCTTGAAAATTTGTGGCCCTTAAATAAAGAACCCCGCCTGTTAGCCAAGCTGATGTAAAGGCGGTATTTGGGCAGATTTAAAGTTAGTTTTGTCATATTGGGCAGATATAAAAACCCAGAGCAGTATGCTCTGGGGCAACAAAAAATCCCGATTGAATCGGGATATGTCGCAAGTATAGCTTGTGAAAGTCAAAAAAGCAAATTTAGTGAGGCCGGAGCGGGAATTGCACCCGCGCATAATCGTTTTGCAGACGATCGTGTTACTGCTTCACCATCCGGCCGTGATAGAGCCAATTTTATCTCATTAAGCTTCACAATACAAAATTTTTTTGATACACTTCATCCACGCATGAGGAAACTCAGAATAATTTTGCTTGTCGTTTTGGGAATTGGATTTATTATCGGTTTGGCCCTTTTTTTTATCGGCTATTTTAAACCCAAAGAAGCCAGTCTTAACATTGAGACCACGCCGGCTTCCCTGGTTTATGTCAACGGCCGGCAGGTCGGTAGAACCCCCTATCGTTCAAATATTGTTCCCGGAGAGGTGGTTGTCAAACTTGTCCCCGAAGCTACGGATGCCGCCCTGACCCCTTTTGAAACAAAGGTCAATCTTGTTTCCGGAATAGAAACAGTCATCAGGCGTGAATTCGGGAGCACTGAAGACTTATCTAGCGGTGAAATAATTTCTTTCGAGAAGGTAGGCGGCAAAGAAGCCAGCCTGGCGGTCGTTTCGGTTCCGGATAGCGCCCAAGTTAAAATCGACGGGGCGATTCGGGGGTTTGCTCCGGTCAAGCCGCCGATTACTCCTGGGGAGCATCAAATCATCGTTTCCGCACCCAGCCATAGCGAGAGGGTCATTTCCATCAGGACTCTGGTGGGTTATAAACTGACCGTTGTCGTTAAGCTGGCTTTAAGCGCCGAAGTCAAAGAAGAAAAGCCCAAGGAGGAACAACCACAAACTCTGGTCGAAATTTTACCGACCGACACGGGCTTTTTAAGGGTGAGAGAGAAACCGGGTCCGGCGGGAGCCGAAGTTGCCCAGGTCAAACCGGGGCAAAGATTTCTTTTTTTGGAAGAAGACGAGAGTACCGGTTGGTACAAAATTGAATACGAAAAAGGAAAAGAAGGTTGGGTATCAAATACCTATTCAAAGAAGGTCGAAGGGGTTCTTCCTCCACCCTAAACGTAGCTGGCGATTCCGCCATAGAGAATCCAGACAACCAGTCCCAGCCAGAGAACGACCGAGGAAATGAGAGCCACGTCGGTCAAGAGTAGTTTTTCGGGAGCCTCGCTCCTGCCTTCGAAAATTAGGCTTTCGTATCTCATTATTCCGAAAATCGCCACCGGGATGGTCACCATCAAAAGTTTATTGACGGTGGTTGCCCGGGAGAGCTCCGCCAAAAAAAGCCAGACGGGTAAGGAGGCTCGGGGAGATTCAAAGAAGGTAAAAAGAGCCCAGCTCATCCAGGCAGCATTGCCGAACATGGTGACATATGAATTTAAAAGCTCGCGCTTATAATTGGTCAGGCTTTTGCGGGTAATACCGGAGGGTAGGAGGTTAAGCTCGGCCCGTCTTTTGCCGGCGGCCAGAAACAACGCCACCGAAATGACGCAGAGTAGGAACCAAACCGAGAGGTGGGCGTCGATCACAAAAGCGCCGGCATAAACCCGGATAATGAATCCGGCGGCAATAATCAGAATGTCGATGATGGCCAGATTTTTAAGGCCCAGGCTATAAAGGGCCTGGAGAGCAAGATACGCCGCCACGGCAAAGAAGAATAAAGGATTTAGACTTTTGGCCAGGGAAAGGGCAAAGACGGCCAGACTCAAGGCAACAATAAGAGCGAAAGAAGGGGAGAGCCTTCCCGAAGCGATTGGCCGATCTTTTTTTATCGGATGTAAGCTATCGCGCTTGGCATCCAAGACATCGTTAAAAAGGTATGTGGCGGAAGTGGCCAGGTTAAAGGTGACGATGGCCCAAATGACTTTAAGGAAAAGTGGCTCATTATAAAGGTTGCCGGTGAAGATCAGGGCGGCAAAAAGGGCCAGGTTTTTGATCCAGTGGACGGGGCGGGCGGCCTGGGTAATAGACGAGAGTGTTATGATGATTTTGGTCGGTAGGTTAGCCACAAAATTGCCCCTCCAAGGAGAATCGCTATCCCGACCATTGTATATAACTTGGATGAAGTATTCAAATTAAGGGCCAGGATACCCAAAAAAGCCGAAATTACCCAATAAAAGACGGCGACCCTTCTTTTCCCCCAGCCTGCGTCAAGGAGCCGATGGTGAAAGTGACCCCTGTCTCCCCAAACCGGAGATTTTCTGGCCAATATCCGTCGCACAATTGTATAGCCCGTATCAATGAGCGGGATGCCCAAGACGACAATCAGCGTGCCCACTTTTGTCGTCGAAAGGATGGCAAGAACAGCCAGAAGATATCCCGCCAGGGTTGAACCCCCGTAACCAGGCATAATTTTTTGCGGGTAGAAATTCCAGGGCAAAAATCCTAAATAGGCTCCCGCCGTGATTGCGGCCAGAATGATGACCGGCCATTGGGCAATATCGGCCGAGAACTTTAAAGAAAGCATGGCAATGGTGGTGGCGGCCACAACCACAACCCCGGGCAGCTGTCCGTCGACGCCTTTGGCCCCCATATTAAGCATGTTCATGACAAAGACAATCCAAACCAAAGCAAAAGCATCGGAGAGAACCCAGATGCTTCTTGGCTCCCCCAGAAAGTAGAAGTTTATCTGGGGTTGGGATAAATCAATGATGCCTCCTTGCGGATTAGACAAAAAGGCGATGCCAATTCCGGCCGCAATGGGGATTGCCGCCGCCAGAAATCCTCCGGCCAGCCTGAGATAGGGGTTTAAATTGTATTTGTCATCGAGTATTCCCATTAAGGTGAGGACGGCGGCCCCACCCAGAATTCCTTTGAGGTGCTTATCAATAGGCAGAAAGATTAATGAGGCCACTAAAACAGCAACAAAGAGGGCCAGGCCTCCGCCCCTAGGGACAGGATAGGTATGGATGACCTTAATCTGTTTATTTTTGGCGGGGTCGTCGATTATTCCCAGTTTCCAGGCGAGTTTTATGACCAGGGGTGTGGCCAAAAAAGAGACAATCAGGGCCACCAGACCCGGCAGGATTGCCAGATTGAAAATCGACATGGGTTTTATACTAAAAACTGCCTACCAAAAACATAATTTTAAGGGTGGTGATGGCGGCAAAAAAGGTTGTCCCGATGGCGGCAATGACTAGCGCCTTTTTAATGAGGGCGTCTTCGACACGAGACGAGACGAGACTATTTAAAGTCAAAACGACGAGGGAGGTCAAAGAAGGAATCAGCAAAAAAAGTCTTGGGGCCAGTTGCTCCCCGCCTTCGGCCAGGCCGTAGAAGAGGGGCACCTCGGGCGGGAGGAATCTCTGGGCCAAGATGACCGAGAAGATAATCAAAATATTGACGAGAAAGGAGGCGACGGCATAATTTTTGAAAGGAAGAGTACCCATTACTTGAAAGAGCCCGACAACCTCCAAATTTCAGCCCCGTCGATCTCGGAAATGAGTAGATAAGATTTTCTTAAGATGGGGGTGAGTTCGGTAAAGCCCTTGGCGTCGGGAAGAATGATTATAAATTTGGGAGGATTCTGAGTTAGTTTGGCAACCTCCGCCTTTTTGGTGGAAAACTCGTTGATATGGTAGTCGGCAACATATTTAGTCGGGGGAAGACGCCGGGAGAGAGCGTAGACGGCCGAGGAATCGGGCCCCCAGACAAAAATCTTCTCGTTGGGACGGGAAGAAGAAGTGACAAAATCGGCAAGTTTATAGTGGGTGGGCACTCTTTGTCCGAAAGAAGCCAGATAGCCTTCTTTCGAAACTTGCCCCACCGCGAAGCGTAAAAACCTCAAGTAGTAGGCGCTGGTTGAGCTAACCCAGAATTTATAGTAAACGGGTACCAGTATGGCCAAAAAAAGGGGAATGATGGTTAGGGATTGCTCGACCGTTTTTTCGGTGACGAGGATGGCCAAGAGGAAAGAAACGGATGGAGCTACCTGGATGAGATAGTGAGGATAAGGTCTTTCGGAAAGAGCGACCGCAAAAAGGCCAAAAAGAAGCCAGAGAGTGAAAAAGATAAACTTAGGGGTGAGCACTTTTCTTTTGAGAAATAAAATTACCGCCCCCACCGCAACAACCAAAGCCCTGATAAGAAGGGGGAGGTTTCTTTCGATGAAGGGTTTGGCGACATCTCCCGGCCTCCAGCTTGATAAGTAGCCGATGTTTTGCAAGAAAGCGGCTCTGACGTAATCACCCAGCGCCCCGGCCAAGAAAAACCAGACTAGGGTGAGGCCAATTGGGGCCAAAAAGCCGAGGGAGAGATAAAGGCTTCTTCGTAAAGTTATTTTTAAGTCGTCTTTCTTGAGCCCGGCCGTAATTAGCCAGTAAACAACAATGACCGGCAGATCAAAAGCAGCCGGAACCTTAAAAAGGGTGGCTAGGCCAAAAAGAGTTCCCGAAAGAAAAATGTTTTTGAAGTCGAGCTTCTTGGTAAAAAGAATCACGAAGGCGGCAATGATCGGCCCAATCATCAAAATTTCGGCATTGACAATATTTCCCTCAAGCAGGGGCAGGGTCGTTAGAAGCGCGAAAATAACGGTTGAGGCTTTTTGGAATCTTTCTTTATTGGGAAAAAGGGCTGAGGCTAATTTCCAGAAAAGAATAATGGTGGCGACGTTCCAGAAGGCAAGAGCCGCCTTAAACCAGAAAACGTTTCCGGCTACGGCCGCCAAGAGGTAAAGAAGGGGTGGTTTATTATCATAGACCTTTTGATAAAGGGTTGCCCCCTGACGGATTCCCTCCCCAAGGGTGAGGTAGATCGTCTCGTCTCCGTATGCGAAGGGCTCAAAAAAAGAGGGGATTCTTAACAAGAGGACGATGCCTAATAAAACGGTCAGCCAGACGGGCGTGTGGGTTATTGTTTTCATCTTGATCTGACTAGCCAGACGACTTTGAGGGTACCAAAAACCTTTTCCTCTTTTTTAGTATAACCGGGGATGACTATCTCCTCAATGGGTCCGCTGGTGATGGTGCCCACCCGATTAACTTTTTTGGGCAGGGAACTGACGATATCACCTTCGGTCATCAGCGCCGTCCCCACATAAAAAGGAAGTTTGGTCCCTTCGGGAATAAATAAAGGAGCGGGGATGCCGTAATATTTAGCTTCCCAAAGGTGGTGGGCGGCGGAATTCCAGTTGATAAGGTAGTCGTCTCCCTTTTTGACTTCCTTGACATAGGTAGCCAGTTCCCTAAACGGTCTTTTAATCGGGTGGGTGAAGTAATAGAGGTCGGCCGAGAAAAAGACAACCAGGGCGATAAAAATAGCCACGGGAGAGATTTTTCTTCTTTCGGAAGCCGCCAGAATCATGGCGGGAGGTATTGTATAGAGAAGATATCGATCGAAAAAAATTGACTGGAATTTTTGAGAGATCCCCCAGGTGAGCAGTATCGGTCCCAAAAACCAGGCCACCAGGAAGAGGGACTTACCAAGATTTTTCTCCCACCGCCTAAGAATAAGGGCAAAAAGACCAACATTAAGATAAATAAGAAGAAGCCTCCCTAAATCTTTTAGGGTTGGGGTTCCCAGCCAGAAACCTCCCCCGACCATGCGGGTTTGGCTATAAAGCGGTATTAGCCAGGGAGAATATAATATCCCGACTAAGGCAAAAGATTTAAAGATTTGAATTGCCGTTTTTCTCTTTCCCCAGAAGTACTCTTTGACAAACCACAAAAATTGAATAAAGACGGCAAAAAGAGCGAAGTGGTGAGAGTAAAGGGCGACGGCGGTAGCCAGGACGTAGCCGACCCATTTTTTTCTGATAAAAAAGTACATGGAGGCGGTTACGCCGGCCGCCAAAAGAGAATACATCCTTCCCTCGAAGGCATAGACAAAAAAGAAGGGATTAAGAAACGTCAGGGCGGCCGAAAGAGCCGCGGTTTTTTTGTCCCAAAAGTATTTTCCTATTTTGTAAACAAAAAAGACGGCAATAAGGTAATAGAGAAAAGAAAGCGCTCTTACGGCAACTTCCCCAGTTCCAAAAAGGCCAAACCAAAGGTGTTCGCTGATGTTATAAAGAGGCGGGGAAGTATCGCGGGCAATAATGGAGATAATTTCGGGGATGGACTTCATTGAAAGAACGGCGGAAAAAGCCTCGTCTCCCCATAAACTGGCAGTAAACTGGTTCACAATTTCAGTTTAGCACAAGAATCACTTACCAAATAAGGAGAGAAGATAGCGAAGGAAAACCTGAAGTGCCCCGCCCGTAAACGTTGATCCCTGAACCGTTGGCAGAGGTGTGGGTTCACATTGGCAGGTTGAGCCAGTCCAGGAGCAACCTGATTGTTTAGCACACTCAGTTGCCGGGTCAGCTTGGTATGTCTCTGTCGGGTATGGAGTATAAGTGCCCCCTGTTCCCGACCCCGAACATTGACAGACATTATTTGTCCAGGAACAGCCTGTTTGCCTGGCGCATTCTGTCGCTGGATCGTAGGTACCTGGGTAAGGCGAATAGGTACCCTCGCCCGAGCACTGGCAGGTGGTACCTGTCCAAGAACAACCGGGAGTTTTATAACAAGCTGAAGCCGGGTCGTATCCACCCGTACCACCGGGTGCATCGCCAGAGCTATAGTGTCCACACTCGTCCGGATGTTGTTCACAATAGGTTCGGCACGAGGCTTCGCTATTGCATCCGCCTGGACCGGAGAAATCCCTACCGCCGGGAGAGGAGTAGCCCGAGCATATCTGGTAGTTATTTGGATCCGAACAGAAAGCACGGCATGTCTCCTCAGAAGTACAGCCCCCGGGCCCCTTTACCTCGTGACCGCCGCGAAGTCCAACTTGCCTGGCAAAATCAGAACACTTTTGACGGTTGGCTTCTTGTTCACAAAAAGACTTGCAAGACTCGTAGGAATCGCAACCCAGAACTTCTCTTGCTTTTGTCAGTATTTCACCTTCAGCCGGGTCTTCTAGGTGTCCTCCAGTCAGCCCCTGTCGCCCCGCAAAGCGACTACACTTTTCAAAATTGGCGGGCTGTTCACAAAATGCCTGACAAGATTGCATTGAATCACAACCAAATTCTGCCTTTGTTCTTCGCCAGAGTTCGGCGTTGTCTGGACGGATTGGTTCCTCTTTGTAAAATCCTTTACTCTTGGCAAAATTGATACAGGAATTGTGGTTTACGGGGTCTTCGCAATAGTTTCTGCACTCAGAATAGCTAGCGCAGTTTCCCAGTTCGGGAATCGGGAATGTGATGTCGTAGTAATCGGCTATTCCTTCTGGATCATCGATATTCTCTGGGTGGGAGGGAGAAAGAAGTGTTGGAACCGTCAAAAAAAGCGCCGCCAAGAGAAAAAGAGTCGGCAAAATAAATGTCAAAAGTCGCGTTATTCTCATTTAAGAAAATCAAATGGGTTTTTATACTGGGAAAAAGGATTGACATACTGGGTATCTGCCTCGAAAGGATTTGCATATTGGCTTTTTAGTTCTACGTCTGGTTTTTGGAATAGACGGAGCTGTTCGGGGATAGGGTTTTGGATGACGCCCTTACTGACAAGAATAAATATCGCCAAAGCAACCAACCCCAAGATTGCTAGGAGGGGGAGAAGGTGTACAACCCCTTTTTCGGACATTAACTCATTTTGGGATTAAAAATAGGGATTTGTCAAGTTTAAGCTTTAATTAAACTTTCCCCTAACATATAATATGCTTGCTGATGGCAAAAATTGTGGTTGTTACCGGGGGAGCCGGATTCATTGGTTCCCATCTCTGCGACCTTTTAATTGGAAAAGGCTTTAAAGTTGTTTGCATTGATAATCTCATCACCGGCAGTAAAAAGAATATTTCTCACCTTCAGAAAAATGAGAATTTTGAATTTTTACAAAAAGATGTAGTCAAAGATTCTCTGGGTATAAAAAAAGCTGACTACATTTTTCATTTGGCTTCCCCCGCCTCCCCCATTGACTACCAAATGTATTCGGAAGAAACAGCCTTGACAAATTCCTTGGGCACCATAAAAATGCTTGAGCTTGCCAAAAAAACCTCGGCAAAATTCCTTTTGGCGTCAACTTCGGAGGTCTACGGCGACCCAAAAGAACATCCGCAAAAAGAAACATACTGGGGGAACGTCAATTCCTTTGGCCCCCGGTCTTGTTACGATGAGGCCAAACGCTTCGCCGAAACGATGACTTATCTTTACATCCACAAATACGGAGTGGACGGAAGGGTGATAAGAATTTTTAATACTTACGGTCCAAAAATGAGAAAAGATGATGGGAGAGCTGTTTCCAACTTCATCAACCAGGCCATTTCGGGAAAACCGCTAACGGTTAATGGAGACGGAAACCAGACCCGCTCTTTTTGTTATGTTTCCGATATGGTCGCGGGGATTGAGAAAGCCTTGATGACTAAAGGTACAAAGGGAGAAATTTTTAATCTCGGCAATCCCGAGGAATATAAGATAATCGATCTGGCCGAAAAGATTGGGAAAATGGCTGGTTTAAAATCAAAAATAGTTTTTGGGCCTTATCCTCAGGATGACCCCAGGCAAAGAAAGCCGGATATTACAAAAGCCAAAAAACTTTTGGATTGGGAACCGAAAATTTCTGTGGACGAGGGGTTAAGGGAAACAATAAAATATTATAAAAACTTAAAAGAATGACGTGGTTTATTCTGGCACTTGGTGCGGCACTCTTTTGGGGAGTCAGTCAGGTCTTTGTTAAAAGGGGTTTTCACGATATCTCGCCGCTTTGGACTAATATTTTCTCTGGTGCCGTTGCTTTAGTGGTTTGGGTCCCGACAGTTTTATTTCTTCTTGGGTTCAAGTTGACAATACCCTCTTTGCCTGTTTTATTGCCCATCTTGTTAGTTGTCGCCTTTAATATGTTTTATTATTACGCAATCTCGAGGGGGAAGTTAGCTCTAACAGGTACGGTCGTGGCCGCTTATCCGCTCGCGACAATATTTTGGTCAGCCATATTTTTGGCAGAGAGGTTGGAGATATTGCAGTGGTTTGGAGTTGCTCTAATGATATCGGGTGGAGTTGTAGTTTCTTTTCCAGAGAAGCAAGCAGACAGAAAGAATAACTTCTCCTGGTTATGGTGGGGATTAGCTGGGGCTGTGTTTCTTGGTACTGGGGACTTTCTCTCCAAGGTTGTCGTTAATCGGATAGGAGCTTATTCATACATTTTTTTCAATACCATCCTTTTTAATCTTCTCTTGTTAGCCAATTATTTAGTTGACAAGAAGGGGAGGGCCCTTCCAAAATTTTCCTGGAAAAAGTTTTTGCCATCAATTATTGGAGTCACCTTACTTTCTACGGGTACACTTCTCTTTTATCTGGCCTTTGATTATGGAAAAGTATCCTTAATTACCCCGATATCCTCCATTTACCCGGCAATAACTGTATTTCTTGCTATCATTTTTTTAAAAGAGAGAATCTCTCGAAGGCAAAGTTTAGGAATAGTAGGAATCATCCTAGGGTTAATTCTTGTTGGTTTGAAACTGGGGTAGTTAGACTTTCCCCGTCACTTTATACTCTAGGTATTTTCCGAGCATTAAGAAGAAAAATTTGTCTTCAGGGCGTCAGACGCCCTTCAAATTAGCTTCTAAAAAGTTATAATTAAATCGGGAGTATGGCTTGGAATATCTATTTTTTTCAAACAGCGCGAGGAGAAAAAGTAGTAAAAGAATTTATAAAAAATCTTGAGGGAAAAACTATTGGAAAAATATCGCACAACCTAGATTTATTGAAAATTCACGGCCCGTTTTTGGGCATGCCGTATTCCAAAAAATTAACAAAAGAAATAAGTGAGCTTAGAATTAGAGGTAGAGAAGAAATCAGAATTTTGTATACCTTTTCAAAGAACAGCATTTATTTACTCCATGCTTTCAAAAAGAAAACGCAGAAGACTCCAAAAAAGGAAATAAAAATAGCTGAAGAGAGAAAGAATATACTTGACACCATATAACATATATGTTATGCTCGGTATATGGAAGAATGGAACGAAGTTAAAAAAGAGCTTCTTAAAAATAGGGAGGCTTATAAAGAATATAAAAGACTTGAGCCAAAATACAGACTTATCTCTCAACTCATTGGCGCCAGGATTAAAAAGGGGCTAACGCAAAAACAACTAGCTGAGAGAATCGGCACGAAACAGTCTGCTATTGCCAGAATCGAGTCGGGAAATGCAAATCCTTCATTTGATTTTCTTGAAAAGATAACCTCGGCTTTGGGCTCAGAGCTAATAGTCCAAATTAAATAATTTGTCTTCAAATTGGCTTTGGGAAAAAACACCCTCGAACCCATTTCCTGCGCGGGGGCCAATAACTTTTACACCTTTTCCGTCACTTTATACTCCAGGTATTTCCCAAGCATTAAGCGGGTGTGGGAGTCAAGTCCGGGAAGCGCCGAAAAGAAGAAACCCGCAATTGGCATAAGCAAAAACTCAAATGGTGTCAATATTGCCCTCCACAAAGGGTAGCCCACGGGTCTTTTCGGTTTATACAAATTATCTATAAAGATTATTACCAAAAGAAAAAGAAGAGCCATGGTTAGTACGTAAGAAGAAAGTCTGGGTACGGTATACCCCAGTACGGTTCGGCCAAAGGCCGGGTTTAGAAGTACCGGGAGCGTCAGTCCGATTGTGATAATAAACCAATTAACCGGCCACATAAAGTGTGACCAGAGGACAAATATTAGTCTCATTGTTTTATCCCAAAAAGGAACACCCGGGGTAAGAAGGTAATTTTTAATTATCCACGGATCATCCGAAACTCCCCAAGACCAACGTTTGTATTGCTCGTATTGGTTTTTAAGAGTTTTCCATAAAGAGGTTGATTGTGGGGCGTCTGCATGAAGAGGCAAATAAATCGGCTCAACCTCAATTTCGCCTCGTTTCTGATAATATGCTTTGAAAAATATTCCCCAATCTTCTGGAATTTTATCCGGGTCCCAATAGCCGACCTCGTCAAGAAGTTTAAACGATAGAGAATAGTTTTGAGCATTAATTAGCCGATCTTTTCTTGAAAGCATGGCCAAATTCCAGATGGTCGAGAAAGTGTTGGGAACCCGGGTAATGGCTGGCAGCTCCCAAATATTGTTGTAGAACATGACCGCCGGTTGCCAGAAATATCGGTATCGGTTGGGGTTATCCAGGAATTTGAAGGTTAAGTAAGAGAAGTGTTTGGGGTGGTACTTATGATCCGCATCGCAGCTTGTTACCGTTAAATAATTAATATCCATGCCAATCTCATCGACCAGTTTCTTTTTGGTCCAAACGGCCGCATAGCGTTCATTCGAGGCTTTGCCAACGACCTCACCCGGAGCCAGCCGGTGGACAGTAATGAATAAATTACCGAAAATTCCTGCAAATTGTTTATTTAAGGCCTGCACTTTGGAAATTCTCTCCTCTTCCAATTCTTTTTCTTCCATGGCCAGAACCACGGTTATTTGCTTTTTTGGTAAATCCTGATTTGCCAGAGAGGAGAGCGTTCTTTCCAGAATGTGAAGGGGTTCTTTATAAGTAGGAACGATGACAACGTGGTGGACCTTTTGCCAGTCGGGAAAACTTTTTAGGTCAGAGAGCCAATCATAGTTTATCGAGGCCTGGATTTTAAGATGGGAAACGATAGCGCTAATCGCTATCTGGAAAGATTGGTAGAACCAGTAGAGGTTAAAGATGAGGATAAAATAGGCAACAGCATTGGGAATGACAAAAATTCCCCAGTAAGGAAAAAGAATCAGATTCCAAGAAAAAAACCCCGGCAAAATCTCGAGCAGTCGATGGATGGTTCTGTCGTTTCTAATAAAAAATTCGCGCATTTTATTTTATGCGGGGGAAAAGCGGTGCCTCACTTTTTATTTTAGAGGCGGAAAATTGTTTTTCAATTTTTTTGGCCGTTTCTGGGAGGAAGGGCCTTAACAAGTGGGAGATATTTAATATTTCATAGGAATACTCGTAAAGTTTCTCTTTCAACTGTTTTTTATCTTTGATTTTCCACGGCCCTTCGTTGTTAATTCTTCTATCAAGAAATTTAATTTGTTGCCATATTTTGTCTAAAGCGGAATCAAAGCGAAAAGAAGCGAGATCTGCATTTATAAGGTCGAAATTTTCATCGAACTTACCGATACCTTTCGCTTCAGCTTCTTCACAAAGTTTTGCCACCCTTGCTACTAAATTTCCCAGCCCATTGGCGAGGTCTGAGTTGTGGGCGTCCTCGAATTTTTCTATTGTAAAATCACTGTCTTCAAATGGATGAATCTTAGATAAAAGAAAATATCTTACAGGGTCGGTTCCGTATTTTCTTACAAGTTCAATAGGATTAACAACATTCCCTAAACTTTTGCTTATCTTCTGGCCGTCAACAGTAATGAACCCATGAATAAATATTTGCTTTGAATTGGGCAGCCCCGCAGACATAAGCATTGCCTGCCATATGGCCGATTGTTGTCTTAGGTTGTCTTTACCCGCAAACTGGATAACGGGCCACCATTTTTTGAATTTCTCTGAATCGTCTGGCCAACCTACCGCTGAAACATAATTCACTAAAGCGTCGAACCAGACGAACATTACGTGTTTGGGGTCATCCGGTACCTCTATACCCCACGGCATCTTGCTTTTAAGTCTGGAGACACTAAAATCTTGCAAACCTTCTTCTACAAAACTATTTATTTCGTTTAGCCTAAAAGAAGGCACAACAAAATCCGGATTTTGCTCATAGAATTTAAGGAGAGAGTCCTTATATTTAGAGAACCTGAAAAAGTAGTTTTCTTCATTAATTACCTCGAGCTCTAAATTCGGATGAATTGGACAACGATCATTCTCTAATTCGGATTCGGTTTTTTCCAGCTCACACCCGACGCAATATTTAACAGCATATTTATCTTTATAAATGTTTCCATTTTCTAAGCACTTTTCCCAAAACTCCTGCGCGGCTTTAATGTGGTGCTTATCGGTAGTTCTTATGAAATTGTTGTAGGTTAAATTCAGAGCCTTTTTGAGGCTGTCAAATTTAGCCGCATATTCATTTACATATTCTTGAGGGTCTTTCCCTTGCTCAAGTGCCTTGCGATAGATTTTAAGTCCATGTTCATCGGTACCGAAATTGAAAAACACGTCGTGTCCCTGCAATCTTTTAAATCTTGCAATTGTATCGGCTTGCACAATCTCTAAAGCGAATCCAATGTGCGGATCTGAATTTACGTAGGGCAAGGTAGTAGTCAGATATATATTTTTCTTGTCCATGGTTTTAGTATATCCTTTCAGAAACTAAAAAACCTCCTTGCGGAGGCTGGAAAAGCCTAAAGCCAAAAATTATCTAGGTAGTGGTGGGATCGTCTTCATTACCACCGCTTTTTGGTCCTGGATGGACGATGCGAATATTGGCGATAAGGTCGCGATTCACCTCACCGTAAACCGTAGTCTTTTTCATTCGGGAGCGTCTAATCGCCATATCTCTCACTTCTTCAATAGTAGAGAATTCAAACGATTGTGGCTCGTTGCCAGTCGAAATAATTTTTGCTCGTCCGTTTTCTATAACTAGTTCTACTTTTTCTATACTCATTGACGCAATTTTAACACATAAAGGATTTATCGGTTTATTTTTTCACAAATTTTTTTATTTTTTCGGCCCAAACACTTGCCCATTCTTCGGCCTCGAGTTTTTTCAAGGCAAGGCCAATCCCGGTTTTATGCATTTGGCTCTGGACGGAGGCGATGGTTGCGCTTGAGACCTTGAGATTTTGCTTGATGTTTGAATAACTTCTTCCTTTTTTGAGCCAGTAGGCGATTGAGAGTCTTTTGGCGAAGGTTTCCAATTCGCTTTCGTTAAAAAAATCCTGAAGGAAAGTGTGGGCTTCATCAACATCTTTTAAGTCCACGATGGTTTGGGCCAAGGTTTTAATTATTTGATTTTTTAAAGAGGGGTGGAGTTTGTCTTGGGATATTCTCATCTGATTTAACTGAATAAACTAGCCGAAGTATAACAGTAAGCCATCCTACGTCAAGACTATTTTTTTATGAAGTAAAGTTCGACCGTGATGGCGATACCCAGAATCAGCAAGAAATTTAAAATGTTTCCTATTCCCAAGTAGCGAAGTATCAAAAATAGCGTCAGTCCAACGGCAATAAGAGCCCCGCGACGGGTGTTGGCAAAAAGAAGAGAGAGGGTAAAAAGTAGAGCTAGAAATACCAAAAAGAAAAAAACAGGAAGAACCCCGAAAGTATCGGGTTCCACAAAATAGATTATTGAAATTACGCCAAGCCAGAGAAGAATTACTACCAACAAAGTCGGAAGGAAGTTTTTCCTTAACTTGACCTCTTTTAGTCTGGCTTTCCTTCGCATGCTTTCATGATACAATGTTTTGCTATGGATCCGGCAATTTTCCTGGTTATTGTTGTAGGCGCCCTGGTTATTATCGCCATTTTTATTAACCGAAAACTTTCTGATTTGGCAGAAAAACAAAAACCTCCAGAAGAGCTTATGGAGATAATAAAAATGCTCCAGACTGGCTCGAAAGAAGATAGGAAAGTTCTTTTAGACTCTTTGCAGAAAAATACGCAATCCCTAAACGAAAGGTTGGACAATGCGGCCAAGGTAATTTCCCAAGTGCAAAGGAATTTGGGGGAAATGAGTGAGGTGGGAAAAGGGATAAGAACTCTGCAGGAATTTTTGCAGTCCCCAAAACTAAGGGGTGGCTTGGGAGAAGAGGTCTTAAAGGAGATGATCGGTCAAACTTTTCCCAAAAATGCTTTCCATCTTCAATACCCTTTTAAGTCCGGATTTAAAGTTGACGCGGTTCTTAAGACAGAGGCCGGGCTTTTATGTATCGACTCGAAGTTTCCAATGGAGAATTTTAACCTGATGCTTAAAGGAGAAACCGAAGCGGAAAGAAATGTTGGCAAAAAACAATTTGCAGCCGACGTCAAAAAGCACATCGAGGATATCTCCAGAAAATATATCTTGCCCGAGGAGGGGACGATGGACTTTGCCTTAATGTATATTCCTTCCGAGGCGGTTTACTATGAAGTTGTCAATATTCAAGAGCTAAGTAATTTTGCCAGAAGGTTGAGGGTTTATCCTGTGTCTCCAAATACTTTGTACGCGCACCTTCAGGTGCTACTTTTATCGTTTGAAGGAAAAGATTTGGAAGCAAAATCACGAGAAGTATTCAGAGTTCTTCGTGCCATCCAAAAAGACTACTCAAAAGTCGACGAAAATTTGGGGGTTTTACAAAAGCATTTAAATAACGCCTACAACATGATGAGCTCGGTCATTACTTCCTTCACCCAATTGGGACAAAAAATAACTTCAACCCAAACCCTTGGTTCTGGAGTTAGGAAAGAATCAAAAGAACTTGAATCTTAAAATGCAAAAAGGTTTTACTTTGATTGAACTTTTAATAACTTTAGCGGTTTTGGCAGTTATTGCCGTTGTTCTAATCACGGCGATAAACCCCATTGAGCAGTTGAGGCGCGCAAAGGATGCTTCAAATAAACAAAATGTGGAGAACTTTCTCTCTGCGATTACCCGTTACCAAGCCACCAAGGAGAAAAATCCGCAAATAGACTATTCTACCGGCTCGACTAGTTGTCAGGATATAGTTCAGGCGGGCCCAGTTTATGATTTTACTTCTTTGAATGATGAAATTTCGGAGTGGTTTTCCCAACTCATTACGAAACCCGGCTCCGAACTTTACGTCGGCATCAATGAGGATGGAGTAAAGGTCTGTTATAAGATTTCTGCTTTTGTAAATGTTGCAAAAGTGTCCCAGAAAGGGTGTAGCGTTTCATCGGCCACCTATCTTTGTCTTCCAGAATAAAGCTCTTTCGTCCTTTTGGACTCGTCAGTAAGGGCACACACCCCTAAAGAACGTGTGGAATGCATTTCATCTTGTCGGCAAGAAGATGAAAGAGGCCGGCTCCACACGGGCCGTTGGGTCAGGATACCGTAAGGAGGTAGCCTTCTCTCTCGAGAAGTTTCCGGTCCTGGATGTTGGCGAAGTCGAAAGCCAGGTCCCGGATGGAGACGAGTCCTACAACCTTTGATATCTCGGGAGTCGCGAAGGTCACCCTCTCGGCAGGAATCATGATCTCGGTGATGGGCGTTGTCTTGGCGAGTTTTTCTGCCAGGATAAAGTAAGCGAAATCCTGCTCGCTTACGATCCCCGGAAAAACCTCTCCGTCGCCATCCATCACAAGTACCGTTCCCACCATTTTCCACTTGAGGATGAAATCCGATTCCCAGACCGTTGCTTTTGGCGGAACAAAAACCACACCCCTTACAACAAGAAGCGACATCATATCCCTTACGGTCATGGTTGCCTCCTCCTTTTTTAAGTTACTTATGCCGACAAGGTGCGATGCTTCCGCGTGCAATTTTGCGGGCATCACCGTGCGAGTATTATACATCATTGCCATTTCTTTCTGATACAATTGCCTCGTGGCCAGAAGAACATCCGACCTAAAACTCAATAAAGAACAACTAGAAGCAATTAAATACGGCAAGGGTCCACTTCTCATCATTGCCGGGGCGGGGACCGGCAAAACCACGGTTGTTACGGAAAGAATTAAATATTTGATTCTTTCCCAAAAAACAAAACCGAATGAAGTTCTAGCCCTGACGTTCACCGAAAAAGCGGCTCGGGAGATGGAAGAAAGAGTGGACGTGGCCATGCCCTATGGTTATACCCAGATGTGGATATCAACCTTCCACTCTTTTTGCGACAGAATTTTAAGAACCGAAGCACTCCACATCGGTCTTGACCCTCGTTACAAATTGATGACAGAGGCGGAAACAATCCAATTTGTAAGGAACAACCTTTTTAAATTTGAGCTGGATTATTTTAGACCTCTGGGAAATCCGACAAAGTTTATCGGTGGAATGCTTCAGCATTTTTCCCGCCTTCAAGATGAAGATATTAATCCCAGTCAGTATTTGGCTTACGCGAAGAAATTAAAGGGCGTTGAGAAAGAAGAAAAAAAGAAAACTCTGGAGCTGGCTAAAGCCTTTAGAACCTATGATGAGCTGAAAGTCAAGGAAGGGCTGATGGATTTTGGAGATTTGATTGTTAGAACACTCCAACTTTTTAGACAAAGACCAAACGTTTTGCGGCAGTATCAGGACCAGTTCAAATATATTTTGGTTGACGAGTTTCAGGATACCAACTATGCCCAAAACGAACTGGCCATACTTCTTTCCCAGAAAACCAAAAACATAACGGTTTGCGGGGACGACGACCAATCCATTTATCGCTTCCGAGGCGCTGCGGTTTCAAACATTATTCAGTTTAGAAAAAATTTTCCGAGAGCAAAGGCCGTGGTTTTGACGAGAAACTACCGCTCCACCCAGGAAATTTTGGACAGGGCCTATGAACTTATCCAACACAATAACCCGGATAGACTTGAGGCGGTTGAAAAAATCGACAAGAAGCTTTCCTCGCAAAGGGGACTAAGAGGAGAGGAAATCGGTTTTATTCACACAGACAGGGTCGAGAACGAGGCGGACGCGGCTGCCAGAAAAATTGAAGAAATAAAGAAGGAAACAAAATATGAATGGAAGGATTTTGCCATACTGGTTCGGGCCAATAATCACTCCGAGCCATTCGCCAGAGCCCTTTCCCGAAGGGGAATTCCATATCAATTTTTGGGGCCGGGAAGGCTATTTAAACAGCCCGAGGTAATCGATTTAATCTCCTATCTTAAGGTAATTTACAACTTTGACGATTCGGTGGCACTTTACCGGCTTTTCTCCATCGAATATTTGGATATTGCCGCCAGAGATTTGGTGGCCATAGGCAATTACGCCAGGCGTTTTAACTTGACGCTTTTTGAGGCTTGCGAAAAAATCGACGACATATTTGTTGCCTCCGAGACAAAAGAAGAAGTCAAAAAGATTTTGGAAATAATAGGAAGACACCTAAAACTTGTCAGGCGCGAAACTGCAGGGCAGCTTCTCTATTATTTCTTGCAAGACACTGGGCTTTTGCAAAAACTTCTTTCTCCCGATTCTCCCGAGGCCGAGAAAAAAGCGACAAACATCTCCAAATTTTTCGATAAACTGAAAACTTACGAGGTCGACCATCAAGATGCAACCGTTCCCGCGGTCGTTGATTGGTTGGAGCTTTCAAGTGAGCTGGGGGAATCGCCGCGGGCAGCCGATACCGATTGGACCGAGATTGACGCAGTAAATATATTAACGGCCCACTCATCCAAAGGTCTTGAGTTTCCCGTTATATTTTTGGTCAATCTTGTGGCACAGCGGTTTCCAACGACCGAAAGAAGGGAGCAAATCCCAATTGCCGACGCCCTCATCAAAGAAGTTTTGCCGATTGGGGATTACCACTTAGAAGAAGAAAGAAGACTTTTTTACGTGGGCATGACCCGGGCGATGGATCTACTCTACTTGACTGCGGCTGATTATTACGGAGAAGGGAAAAGGGAGAAAAGGCTTTCCCCCTTTATTTTTGAGGCCCTTGGGGATAACGCCGTAGCCAGTGAGTTAGCGGAGGTCGCCCATAAACAGTTGACGTTTTTGGATTATGTCGCGCCCAAAATTTCAGAGACTAAAGACCAGATACCCAAACTTCATATCGACTATCTTTCCTTTTCCCAAATTGAAACATTTAAAATTTGCCCCCTCCATTACAAACTCAAATACATTTTTAAACTTCCGACCCCTCCCTCTGCCGCGCAAAGCTTTGGCAGTTCACTGCACGCAACCATACGCGATTTTTACCTTGCGGTAATGGCAGGGGAAAAACCCACAGAGAAATTAATTTACGGGGCCTTAGAGAAAAACTGGGTCAAGGAGGGCTTTACAGGTCGCGCCCACGAAAAAAAGTTTTTTGAAAAAGGGAAATTATATCTAAGCGGATTTCTGAAACAAGCACTTAACCATAAGAGCCTGCCGGTGGTAATGGAAGAACCCTTCACCATTCCCTTAATTGATAAAGGCGACAGGGAGTTAAGAATCGGAGGAAAAATAGACAGAGTCGATGTCTTTGGGGATAGAACCATCGAGATTATTGATTACAAAACCGGAGCGACAATTCCTTCACAAGCCGAAGTCGATAATAATTTGCAGCTTTCATTCTATGCTTTGGCGGCGACCAATATTCCCAACAAACCCTTCGGCAAAAAGCCGGAGCAAGTAAAGCTTTCTTTATACTTTTTGGACCAACAAGAAAAGATATCAACGGTTCGAAGTGCCGAAGAATTAAAAAAGGCGACCGAGGAAATTTTTGCCGTTAGGGAGAAAATTGAGAAATCGGACTTCAAATGCTCGGGCCACATCTTTTGCCAGAATAACTGTGAATACTCACTTCTTTGCCGGGTAGCAAGTTAGGGCTATAAACAGGTCTTGATAAAAGACCTAAATATAGTATCATTTAAATATGACAAGCGTATCGATCTCTGAACTTAAGAAAAATCCCGCAAGTATTTTTGCGGATGCCGAAGATTATCCAATTGCCGTTTTGAAGAGGAATAAAACAACTGGTTATGTTGTTAGTAAAGCGATGTTTGAGAAAATGATTGAGTTTGTCGAGGATGCTCTCGATAGAGAGGTAATTGCAAAAACAAATTTCAGTAAAGGGACCAACTTAGATGAAGTACTCGAAGAACTTGGATTATGAACGTTGTTGTTTCTCCGCACGCTAAGAAACAGCTCAAGAAGCTTCCGAAGATTATCCAACTAACCATTGTAAAAAGACTCAAAGCATTGAGAAATCCCAGCAGTGTCGAAGCGAAAAAACTTCAAGGATACAAAGATATTTTCAGAACAAGGGTCGGAAGTTGCAGGATCATCTATCGAAAGAAGCCCGACGTGGTGTATGTGATTCTTATCGCCCAAAGGAAAGAAGCATATCTCTTGACAAGAAAGATTTTGGGGTAGACATCTTAAAGTTTTAAGTCGAATATCCCCAATTGTCCTTTGACCGGAATAATCGGACTTATCGGTCGGATGTTTTTCAAAAACCAACTGTAAGCTCCGGGGTAAACCTTTATGCAAGCGTGTCTCTCGTGGTTCTTTTTCATCGGTTCAATATGATAAAGTTCGGCAATGCAAAGAGCATATCCGGCAGGATGGATGTCTGGTTTTTTAGAAGAACAGATAACTAAATCGCCTCGGTAATTTGTTTTCCATTTTCTTGTTTCGATAGTTTTCTTGCCGGAAGCAACCAAATTGGCCCAGGGTTGTTTAAGGGAAATTGCTTTGTAAATCATGGGAACCATTTTACGAAAGTTCCTGGATAGGCAACTTCGTACCCTCCAAAAGATTTTTTGAAATGGGTAAAACCCTGCCAGCTTTTATTGGGAAATCTTTCATCATATATCCCCTCAAAATCAAAAATTCTTGCGCCTGTTTTCTTTGCCCACAAAATTCCCTCCCAGACAATTTTAGACTGCGCCAAAGATCTTCTTCCATCCCGACCGGTAAATGCTTGCCAATAGTAAGTAATATTGTCACCCGATAAAAATATGGCTCCGGCGGATTCGTCTCTGGTCATTAAAAAAAGTGAGTCATTCTTAAATGATTTCTTTAATGAAGCCAAATGTTCCAAAGGAGGGACATATCTTTTGAATCCAACCGATTTTTTCCAGGCATTCCGGAATTTGTCCAGATTGTCTTTGAAATCTTTTATTTCCATATTCTTTCCTTTTTTAATTGCCGATTTTGCGTCTTTCTCAAAACCATTAAGGATTTTTTCTTTTGTCTTGGTTAAGTCGATTTGCAGCGTTTTTGTTGGAAGATAGGGCGATTTACTTAATTTAAAATCAAGAGATAAAATAAATTTTGCATCAAAATCTGTTTTTGGCTCGACAATAATTTGAAAGGCACGATATTTTTTTGATAGTTCCCTAATTTTATTGATGTGGATTTCCTCGGGCCTCTGGATTTTCATCATCGATCCCACGATTGGCAGTTTCTTTATGAAGTAATTAATTTCCTTTTCCCTTTCGACTCGCCAGCCGATTTTTGATAAGTAGTTGGCGTATTGGACAGTTTGGCGGATATCAACCATCAAAAGGTGGGTTTAACTATTTTGCTTTTAGCGCGAAGTATAGCCCAGCGTAACAATTCCATAAATCTGTATAGATAATAGAGAGGGCTTGTTATTAAATCCCAAGTCCCCAAAAATTCCACCACCTTGGGATTATAACCTTCCTTAAAACGGGTGAATCCTTTTCCTTCTTCGCGTCCCCAAAGGTCAAAAGTTGAAAGACCTAGTTTTTTACCGAAGCGTATCGCCTCCCACATCATGAGGTTATTCGACATCACATTTTTATATTTGTCGGTTGAAGCCCCATAAGGGTAGTAAAGAAAATCGCGCCAAACAAATAAAATCCAGGCCGTTATTATTTCTCCTTTGTATTTTGCAACCAAGAGGTGGGCAATGCCGGCGGGTTTAAGTTGTTCCCACATCAGCCGGTGGTATTTTTTGCTGTGGGCGTAGAAGCCTTGTCTTTTTGCTGTCTCTTCGGTGAGGGATAGGTATTTTTCAAAGGCGCTATCGGAATTATCTTCGGTAACGCTAACCCCCTGTTTTTGGGCAAGCCGTATGTTGTAGCGGGTCTTTGAGTGAAAACTGGCAAGAAGCTCGTCTTCAGATTTTGTCAAGTCTATTAAGAAGGTTGTTGGTGTAAAAAGTCTTCTTCCGGGAACTGCGCCACTGTCCTTTAACAGTTTTATCGCCTTTCCGTTTTTTAAAACATTGGGTTCAAGTTTGACAAAAATTACTTTTTCCTTCTTGGCCAACTTCTTAAGCTCGCCAATCATAGTCTTTGTCGGAGCCGGCCCTTTGATCAATGCTCCTGCCTTAAAAGGAGTAAAGGGAATTTGATGAAGCGTCACCTGACCGAAAGAAAATCTGACTAGTTGGTTTCCCCAAGATTTCCTGAACTCTCCCCACTCCCAGGATTGGAGCGGGTGAGAAGCTGTTTTGTTAAAAGTTTCCTTTGTCATTTCAGGTATTTTTCGATAATAGTTTCTAGGAGATTTTCGGGTATGTCCATTATGAATCTGCTCGGCGGGTTTGAAATCTTCTCGCCGAAATAAAGCCGGCGAGAGGCGTAACTTAAAT
>Ga0209727_1000902_pt1 | contig 27955 bp, 25 predicted proteins | sample RifGroC1_FD_183995 | JGI IMG/M metagenome (GOLD analysis project Ga0209727, IMG submission 183995) | Groundwater microbial communities from Rifle, Colorado, USA - Groundwater C1 (SPAdes) (version 2) | ecosystem: Environmental > Aquatic > Deep subsurface > Groundwater | place: Rifle, Colorado...
AAATGATGTAAAATATATAAGTTCATTCATGAACAATTTATGGTGGGTGTAGCTTAGCTGGCTAAAGCGCCTCCCTGTGGAGGAGGAGATCGCGGGTTCGAATCCCGTCATCCACCCAATTCGGTACTGTTAGACAGTAGAAACTTAAATTTGTCTGAATTATCCGCATTTTCTAGCGGTTCAAACCTATCAGCAATCAGGTTTACCTCAGCAGAAATTTCAGAGACTTTTTCTAATGGTTTACGCAGTACCATATCAAGTTTGTGGTTGGTGATGGTGAGGTTCGAGCCAAGTCGAGAAAAAATCTCCTTGCGCTTCTCTTCATCACCATTCTCAAACTCAAAGCGCGCTTTTTCAGCAAAAGCCATATCTTCATCAAGTTTATTGATTCGTTCCTCAATACCTTGATCAACACCGTTCAGAATACTTTGAGACAGGTTTTTTCTCTCCTCAAATTCAGAAAGTTTTCTTTTATATGCCTCTTCAGAAATTTTGCCATCAATATATTTATCTAAAAGACTATCAATCTTCGTAACCCAATCATCGTAAGTCTTGCGAGATTTCTCGACAGTTAAATCACGATCAATGACGTATTTCTGCTGATCTTGCTTAATTTGCTCGATAGCCCACTCATGAAATGCCATCGGGATACGAATCGAATCAAGAAGTGTTTTTATTTGGGGTTCAAGGATATCTATATTTGTACATGGTTGAGAACAAGCCCCTCTCTTTTTGGTACAACGATAATAAATATAGCGGTGAACATTGCCATTCTTCTGTATCTTTCTTTTATTTTCGGCCGTTATAGCACAGCCACATTCTCCACACTGCATCATTCCAGTATATGAAAAGAAGTGTTTTACAAATCTAGGACGACACTTTTTACCTAAAATCGACTGAATTGAATCAAATTCAACTTCAGAAATGGCTGGAATGTGTTTACCTTGAAAGAAATTACCGGAACCAATAGGAAACTCATATGTTCCACAATAAAAAGGTTGAGAAAGCATTTTGTACCACGTACTTTTGGCAATTTCCTCACCTCTACGTCCACGCAAACCCATTGTTTTGACTTGTTCGTAAGCCTCAACCGGTGAGCAATCGCCAGAGGCGACCAATCTTAATCCTTGTTGAATTGTATAAAAGCGATCATTGTCAATTATTATTTCCTCGGCACCCAGCTCTTTGTACGGGGTATGCTGATATCCTAAAGGTAAAATGGCTAAAGGTAACCAGCCTCTCTCTGCTTTTTTTGTTAAACCACGTCGAGTATCAAGACTCAAGTCTTTACTAAATTGATTATTTAGTCCAAATTCTACGTACATCATCATAACGTTATCTTCTGGGAACCAATTTCTGTCTACCGTTCTAATATGCTGGATATCAGCTCTTTGGATCATTCCCATGATCTTTCCTGCATCATCTGGATTGCGCGACAAGCGAGAAAGTTTCCAGACAATAATTCCATCCGCTTCACGTTTTTCGAGTTTCTCAATCATCCTATTAAAGACTGGACGACCTACTTTATATCCAGAACCTGACTCACTCAGAACCTCTACAATATTTAGATTGTTGTCATGAGCTATCTCTGTCATCACCTGAATCTGTGAGTCAATTGACGCCACCTGACGGTCTTCTGATGTAGTCGATTTACGAGCATAAAGTATATACCTCTTTGTATCCTTCTTAGATTGATTTTTGCTTGATGTATACATACTTATACTAGGCTTATTTTACCAATAATTGTTCTAACATTCAAGGCTTATCGTCTTCATTTACGATAGTGGTCTTTACGTAAATTGTGAAATATAACCCCAACAAGTTAGACGCCATTTCATAAGCCTCATCATCACTCAAGACCTCACCATAAACTTCCTTATAGATCTGTTTGAAAGATGATACTTGGGCTTGCGAAACGGTCATGGCTAGAATGAATTTGCTATTCTTGTCGCCTCAGATGCTTCCATTGCTTCCATACCTACATCCGTTTGTAAAACGCTTTTGGTGAGTATTATCCTATTTGCCCTTGTTTCCCTTATTCGCTCAACTTGTATCCCAGCTGACAACAGATCTATCTTGACCTCATATATTTTTCTCCATACCCAGTTGGGTTCTTTAGGGAACTTTACTTTTAACCCGTCTGCAACAATGCTTAGTTCGCTGTGGAGTTCAGAGCTTGAACCACTCCACCCTTCTCTGTTCTCCATGAATGCAATCACCACCTGAGCAACAGGAGATGCATCAATCGCTTCAATATGCTGATTTTGAGCATTCAAGCTATGAGCGGAAACAAGATCCTGTTCTGTATATCCAAGAAACTTAGCTGAAGCAAGTTCATAGCGAAACGAATCAGCAAGTCGTGGTTTAGAACTTATTGTTAGCGATGGGGCAATGCGAATGACATAAACCAAACAATCAAAAATAGCTCCTAAAACTTTTGATTTTTCCTCATTAAACGCTTTCCACAGTTCAGATTCTTCGAGTCTTTCGGTATCGCTTATCAAATCTAATGTAACGATTACACACCGATCCAAGAGATCGGGCTTGTTGGCAACTTGATTGATTCCGCAAATTCCAATTGAACGTTTATGAAAATATAATATGTCGTCATCATCTGTATATAGTTCACGTTTTGAATATCCGTCACCCGTGACTAGACGACATAGGCTATCTGAAAACCAAACTGGCATGCTAGATAGGTTATCAAAATAGACTGCGTAGTTATGGCTAGCCAATTGTACTAATTCCGCAATACTATTGGGTGGAGTAACCAGGGGGACGCTGCTTGGATCAATAAATTCTCTAAAAACTTTTAGTAGTGTTGATTTTGAACTTCCAGGTGCTCCGTTTAAAGCAAGGATTGGTCGGGGAGTTTCCGGAAAAAAACTGACTACCAATAGAACAAGTAACAGTAACTGACTTTCTTTCTTATCAACATTAACGAACTTTAAAATATTCTTTAGATCACCACCGCGCTCAGGTATTACCTGGGCTTTTTGATGGTTAAATCTCTGAAAGAGAACAGGAGAGGTTGTTTCAACAGTCCATTCATAAGATGTTATATGAATAACATGCTCGTCGTCACCAACATCATAGTAAATGTCACCATTGTGATCTGCGATTCGATTATTAAGTGATCTAGGTAAGACTTTTTCAAATAGCGCCATACCTTCAAGGACACTTTTAGCATCTTTTACCGCTTTTGCTCCTGGAGCCTTATGGTATTTGTCCCAGTACATTTTGGAGAGTATTTGATCATTTCTTTTTGATTTAAGTGGATAGGCAACAAATCCACACCCAGGTGATGTAATACATGGCTCGTTAAATTGATTTGGAAATAACTCTAAATCGCTTTGTTGTACCAATGTAACAATTTTTTCAGCCACACTGCCCTTATCAATAGTTGAATCCATATCATTCAGGGCAATTTGTTTAATTGAATTAAATGTCGACAGTAGTTCTATTTCACTTAGCGGTGGGTCATTAGTAAGATTCCACGCCCTAACAAGTGGCAACACTTCTGAGTCCCAATCTTTTTGATCAAACTGATGTAATAATTTTCCAATCACTCTTGAAGCAGAATCATTTCTTTTTGACTCCTTAACTCCTTGAAAAATACATTCTGAGGAAACGGTCGTATTATTGTTGACAACTGAATGATGACTTTTCAGTTTTTCAATCAACGAGGTAGGTATCAACGCAAGAGGAGTTTGAAATGGACTGGAAACCCACTCGTACGTATTTCCAGTTGGATGGATGGAAGGAGGGAGAATCGCATAACCACCTTCACCACGAGTGTCGGTATGTTCTTGGAAACCTCCTTTGTTACGAAGTACTTCGTCTTGAGGAAAGACAAAAAAATAATGATGACCGCCGGAACCCGTTCTGGAATGTACGGTTTTGGGCAAAGATTCAATGTCAAAGTTAGAGCCGCCATCAATGTCTAGCACATATACCCCAGATAATTTACCGGTTACTACAGCAAATCCTTTTAGAGACGGATTACTGCACCATTGTTGGAGTTCTTCCGGTATGACTCTATGTTCTTGGAATGGCGTCCAAGGAAAAAGCGGCTTTTTCTTTGCGCCGATAGGAATAATCGACCAACCCAATCCCAAATATTGTTTACCAATCTCAAACCATTGCTCTGAACTATTCTGTTTTTCCATATTGAATATTTTGATTTTTATATTGATACATTCGTGATTTCAGAGCTTTCATCGCTTCAGCAAACGTCAACGCATCCACCAACGCTTTACGAGACCAAAAAGAATCCGAGTGCGACGCGAGGTCTTTCTCGGATATATCAAAAACAAATAAGTATTTCGGATCAGATGGATCTTGTTTAATGCTTACACATTCAAATCCTTGGTGAATGAGATAGGTGGAAAAAATGAGAGAATCGGTTTGATATTTATCAGTCATGCCACAATCATGGCATTAGCTAATTTAAAATCTGTGAGTTTTAGTTTTAAGCTAAACTAGCTATAAATTCACGAAGAATGGGAAACTTTTTATACAATGACTTAACCTCTTGTCTGTAGGTATAAGAAAAAAACTCCTTATTATCTAACCCACTTGATATTGCATCTGCGGCTCTTTCGGATGTTACTCTAACTTGATTTGAAAAATTATGATCATCATCGTACCCCGGAAACTTCTTTTTATATCGCTTCATTTGTTGGATGACTCTTAAAGTCAATTTCATGTCAGTTAAAGACCTTGTGTGCCTTTTAAGCTTGTCGCACCATATGTCGATCTCTTTGGCTTCCTGGTCAGTAATACTCCTCCCTAATGACTTTCCAAGATCTACTTGCAACATCGATTTGATTTCTTTAAGCTCGACTCGGGTAAAGCCCTCAATATAAAATTCATTTAGTGAGTTAAAAATTAGATTGTGTATAGCTTCATGATCCATCGCTTCCCATTTCCACTTGATATCTAGGGGAAAGTCATAAAATATACGATCAAACAAAAACCAAAAAGCTGAGCGGTGTAGCCGTAATTGATAAACCAGAGCTTTGAGTTCTTTGGTAAACTCTTCTTTTCTTTCCCATTCATCATAAAAAGTGTGGGTTTCGATTGACACTGTGTCAATATCGTTCACAGGAACCTCACCACACTGATAATCCTTATTACCATCCAAAACAGCAATGTCATATTTTTTCCGAAGCTTAAGACATACATAATCTAATAATCCGGATTTTATCCAGATATACCAAAAATCGTTATGAATTTTAGTTGTCCTCTTAAAATATGAAAAGAAATGTTTATTCAGGTAATCGTTGATGAAATCATCAGTAATAGCCCACGAATATGACTGCTCACCCATTAATATTGATTTTGATTTTCTAATCACCCTATTATAGCCAAGGAAGAAAAATAGTAGGGGAGTAGATCCCCCAAATTGGCTTTAACGCGATGGCATATAATAAAATTATGAAGACAAAGGTACTTATAGTTTTATTGGGAGTGGGTATAGCCAGCATTTTTCTTTTAAAGGTGAAAACCCATAATCCAATCGTTAAGCCAATAAACACGACCCAAAATGTACCTGCTGACGAAACATCAATTGTCCGGCGCGTAATGGATAAACAAAATCTGGAATTAGCCTATGTTACCTCTGAGTTACCTACACAGTATTTCCGTGTTGGCAAAATAACCAAAGTTGGTAATGGAGAGAATATGGAAAGTGTTGAGAATTGGTCGAGGAAAGTCGACGTCTACGATCAGAAGGAATTAATTGGAGGAACTTGTTCTGTTTATGAATACAACTTTGATACCAGGAATCAAAAGCTAACAGCTATTATCATTAAGGGGCTAAAGCCGAACGAGGTTGAGACATATAAGAACAAAGGCATAACCTGTTCATCAGATACTGGTAAAACTAAGAAACTTTCAAAGATTGATGCTGAATCTATAGCCATGGGATATTTAAGTAGAGCTATACCAAATTTTGATCAAATCAAGAACCAATTAGAATATTCCACGCAAAATAATGGTGAGTCTCACGAATGGTTGTGGAGCGATAAAACTTATAAATTGCCGGATGGCATAAGTAGTAGACCATATACATATCCAACAATTAGGATATCAGTTTATGAAAATGGTGAAATACAATTTTGGAACACAGTACCTCTATTCGAGAATTAGATATAAATCGTCTGACTAATTTCAAAATGGTAGTAATTCCCCAGCTTTAATTTTAAGGGCTTTTGCGATCTTCTCTAGGTTAACAAGTGACGGATTCCTTAAACCTCTCTCTATTTGCCCAATATATGTAAAATGCATTCCTGCACGATCAGCTAGTTCTTCTTGTGTTAGTTTGCGCTCTACCCGGAGATTTCTTAGGTGACTCCCAAACCGTTTTTTAATGTTTGTCATTACAAGTATGATTCCTTTGTAATGACTATCTATCCAGAGACGATAAGTCTCATTTAATGCTAAAATGAGATCAAAACAAGGATATGACAAAGAAAGAAATGATGTTATACATTTTGGGTGGTATTTTGATCTGTTATGCACTCGGCTATGCTTTAGGCGCCACCAAGGTCATATTGTTTCAAAGTACAGGTGATGGTCATAATGCCATGGTAAACATATGTGATGTGAATGGTGAGTATGTAGACGAAAATGGAGGCTGTCATAACTACGAAAAAGTCAAAATAAACCTAAAGAAAGCTACAGATATAGTAGGAAGTCGGTGGGCAAATATTGGAGCTGCTTTGGGTTTCCTTGTTGGTTTCGGTGTTGCCAGTTCAGTAGAGCACAAAAGACTAAGTAGTAATAAAAGATAAATGTAATTATGAAAAAGACATGTCCTTATTGTGGTGAAGAAATTCTAATAAGTGCAAGGAAATGTCGATTCTGTAACGAATGGCTTTTGGATGATAACCATGCTAGAAAAACAATGTCAAAAATAAGTGTAAAAGGCAAAGTTTTTATGGTAATAACCATTTTCTTGTTATTAGCTATTTTCTGGAATATAGGCAGAAATTTATCGGGATTAAAAAATTACTCTTTCAACCAAAATGGGCTAGAAATGGCGCTTGAAAGACAAAATAAACTAAATAACATAGGAGATGAAGCTTCCGGGCGAGAATTATATAGAAATTTTTTGTTACCAAAAGATAGGACAATGACGGAAGATGAGTACGTTAATGGATTTCTAAAATACAGCAAAAACCATCCTTATTCTAAATCAATTCGTCATGGCATAAAAATAATTCACTCTATTGCGTATGTCGACAGAACCCTTCTTACTTGTAATGATAAGGACTGTACTTCTATTTCTGGACAATCGAGAAGTTACAGAAAATACTTTTATGAAAATGGTAATTGGTATTTTCAAAGAGATGATGTCTTGTGTCCAAGAGACAGCGGGTATGACATGGAGCCGGAATTTTCAAGAGCCTTGAGTTTAATAACGCAACGACTTTTTGCAAATAAACTAGAAGAGGCTAATCTATATCAGGAAATCACTCGTTGTGTCGATATTAGATATGCCAGTACGAATGAAGAGGTAAACGGAGCCGAGGGAATGTTCAAATTCATTCCAAACCAAAGTACGGAAAGGCTTTCTATTCTTGTTTCACCACGTTACCAAGTTAAAGATGATTTGATTACTGCGACGCTATTGACTCACGAAGTAACTCATGCGGTGCAATATATAAACAGTCTGTACATCGGAACACCTACAAATTGCTATGGAGATGAAGCTGAGGCATTTGCTGAACAAAATCGCTTTCTAATTTCTCTTAATGTTGAAGAAAAACAATCTATTCTTGGCAGAATGGCTCTTGGTGGTTCTTCAGAACTATTGGGGATATCTGATGCGTTGACTAGAATTCCAAAGATGAGGGGTTCAACATACAAAGAAAAGTCGTTGAACTATGTGAAATCAAATCCGTTTTATCAAGAACAGTGCAAGGGTAGATAAAAATATTATTCCTGTCCGTCCTGGCTGTGCATTAGTCTTAAGGCATCTGCAAGTAGATCCGGACTAATTCCCATATAGTTATTTTGAGTAGCTTCCACTAACTGTTCTTTCTCCGCCATACCATGATTAGCCTTAAGTAAGAACATAGCGAATCTAGAGTTGTAGCCACCGGTTAATCCATTGGTTATTAATAGTTGTTTTTGTGTATCACGTAGTGTGTCTATCGTCTGCAGAAATTCACTGTGTACCTTCTCCCAATCGTAAATAGTCCTTGCACTAATACCGAGATACTGAGCTAAACCCTCAATCGTAGGGAAGGTTCCGTTTTTAAGACAATTTTTTGTGTATTCCGTTACACTGGCAGGTATTTTAATTGTGTAACGTGTTGGTCGACCCCTCCGTAATTCATCGTTCATAATACTATTATATTTAGCTTCGAATTCGTTTGTGTCGTGCTCAAAAACAAAGCTTGTTTAATGATTACACAGTCTAAATATATAGATTGCTGACAAGGCATATTGATCGCACAAGAATATTTCTTGATTAAATCGCTAGATTTATCCCCGACGGATAACTAATTAAGTGTTTAAAATCAGTATATTTTTAATGGAAACAGTTAAAATCCAATTGCCCCACAGTTCATGTATCCATTATTAGTCAAAAGATGCGAAAATAGACCTATGTCAGAAGATCAAAAACGAATTCTTGAAAAACAGTTGTGGGCAGTAGCTAATGTGTTGAGAGGAAAGATGAACGCAGATGAATACAAGAACTACATCCTTGGTTTTATCTTTTATAAGTACCTTTCTGAGAAACTAGAGCTGTATATCAATGAAAAGCTACTTTCACAAGAGAACTTCAAATTCACAGAGATAAAGGAGAACACTAAAGAGGGACAATCTATACTTGGTGAAATCAAATCTGCTTGTGTTGGTCACCTAGGGTTCTTTCTCAAGCCAAGTGATTTATTTTCCTATATAGTCAAAAAAGGTAAGGGTGAAATAAAAGATCAACCAACATTTATCCTTGAAGACCTTAAGGGTGTTCTTAATACTATTGAATCTACTTCAATGGGAACTTCTAGCGAAGACGACTTTAAAGGGCTCTTCGATGATGTTGATTTAACCTCCTCAAAACTTGGGTCAAGTGAAAACAAAAAGAATGAAGTCATCGTCGAGGTACTTACTAAACTTGCCGGTATCGACTTTAAACTCGAAGATACCAAGAGTGATTTACTTGGAGACGCTTATGAATATTTAATCGGAGAATTTGCTGCTGGTGCTGGAAAAAAGGGTGGAGAGTTCTACACTCCGGCTCAAGTATCTCGACTGCTAGCTCAAATAGTAACCGAGGGAAAGCAAAGAGTCCGATCAGTTTACGACCCCACTTGTGGATCAGGATCTCTATTACTTCGTGTCAAAGACTATACAGATGTTGCTAATTATTATGGACAGGAGCTAAACCCCACAACTTATAACTTAGCTCGCATGAATATGATTCTTCACGATGTCCACTTCGATAGATTCGCCATTAGGCAAGGAGATACTCTTACTGACGATATGCACGAAGGACTACAGGCAGAAGTAATAGTTGCCAACCCACCATTCTCTGCCGACTGGAAAGGCGAGAATGACCCCGCCCTTGCTCATGATGAACGTTTTTCACAATATGGCAGACTTGCTCCCAAGGGTGCTGCTGATTACGCCTTCGTAACTCATATGCTTTACCACCTATCAGACAATGGAACTATGGCGATTGTATTACCTCACGGAGCATTATTCCGATCTGGTGCAGAAGGTCAAATACGGAAATATATAATTGAGAAACAAAACTTTCTCGATGCGGTTATTGGATTACCCGCAAACCTATTTTACGGAACTACCATCCCTGCAACGGTTTTAGTATTTAAGAAATGCCGAAAAGATGATGAAGACATCCTTTTTATTGATGCCTCCAAAGACTTTGAGAAGGGAAAAAATCAAAACTATTTATCTGATGAAAGCATCGACAAAATCTTTAGAACCTACAAGAATCGCAGTGAAGTATCAGGGTACTCCCATAAGACCTCGCTAAATGAGATTAAGGAAAATGAATACAACCTCAACATTCCTCGTTATGTTGATACCTTCAAAGAAGAGGAGATAATAGATATCAACATAGTTGCCAAAAAACTAAAACAACTTCAGTTAGATGAAAGGGAACTTCAAAGTCAACTCACAAAATTCTGCGATGAATTAAGTATCATCAAACCCCTCTAGCTTATGGATGGTCGAAAATTGATTCCTCATCTACGTTTTCCAAAATACAAAAATCATTGGGTGGAAACCAAGCTGAGTGATTTGCTGTTTGAATCAAAGGCAACAAATAAAGATCAGAAATATAGTAAAGAAGACGTCTTGTCCGTTTCGGGTCAGGATGGTATTGTCAATCAAATCAAGCATTTAGGACGTTCATATGCTGGCGTGTCGGTAAGGAATTACCATGTTGTAGATAAAGGCGATATTGTATATACAAAAAGTCCACTAAAAGCTAATCCATACGGAATAATTAAGATTAACAAAGGAAATCCGGGAATCGTATCAACTTTGTATGCCGTTTACAAAACAAAAATAAATATTTCAGGTTCGTTTCTCGATCATTATTTCAAATTAGATGCTAATGTGAATCGATATTTACGACCATTAGTAAAAAAGGGCGCAAAAAACGATATGAAGATTAACAACTACTACGTACTTCATGACAAAATAGCTGTGCCTGAGCTTTCTGAACAAATCGAAATAGCTAGATTCCTAGATCTTGTTGATATGTGGTTGTCAAATATCAGGTCTCAAAAACAAGAACTAGAAAACTATAAAAAGGGGTTGATTCAAAAAATATTCTCCCAGAAAATCAGATTCAAAGACACAAAAGACAAAGATTATCCTGAATGGGAACAAACATCACTGGGAGAAAACGCTTCCTTTTTAAAAGGTGCAGGAATAGCAAAAGATGATATCCAATCCGAGGGGAAAAATGAATGTATTAGATATGGAGAACTGTACACTGAATATAAAGAGACAATTAATATTGTCAAGTCAAGGACGAATATCCCCACAAATAAGTCCACCTTAAGTAAATCTGGCGATATTCTTATACCCTCATCAGGGGAGACTGCAATCGATATTTCTACGGCAAGTTGCATTCTTAAAGACGATGTTCTTTTGGGTGGAGATCTTAACATAATCAGACTTAACAAAAACAATAATGGAGTTTTTTACGCATATTATCTAAAAAATTATGCTAATAGAGCTATCGCTAAAATTGCACAAGGTAATTCCGTGGTACACCTATATTCATCTGGTTTAAAAAAAATTAAGATTTATAGGCCATCAGTTCTGGAACAACAAAAAATTGCCAACTTTCTCACTTCCCTAGATAAATTAATAGAATCAAAGCAAAATCAGATCAACGAGGCTGAAAACTGGAAAAAGGGTTTATTGCAACAAGTGTTTATTTAAAATGTTTATTAAAAAACTCTTAGTAAAAAACTTCCGGTTATTTGCTTCAGACGATGAATTTGTCATTGACGATATAAATGTCCCGGACTCAAAAAGTGAGGGGACAGGATTAACTATCTTTGTGGGTGAAAACGGATGTGGTAAAACCTCAATTTTGGATGCATTGACAATACCCCTACTTGAATACAAAAAAGATGGATTCTCAATAGATGATTTAAATAATCCCATGGAGGCAACTCGCATTGACGTTCTTTCGAGTGAGGATTTTGATGTGTCAGGAACGATGCCTAAGGGATCATTCAAGTCTAAGGGTTTTCGTTTCCTTGCAAACATAAGGTCAAGAGAGAATGGATCCTTCTTATCATCAATGGTAGTTAGTGACCAGCAATTTATCAGAGCAGATGGCAATCTTAAGCCACTTGATGGAAGTCCAGATTTGAGAATAGGTGTAAATAATCCATTTAAGGGTAGGAGGTTTGACGAAAACAATATTGTTGTTCTAGACAATAATAGAACAAATCAAACCCACACTGGAACATATAACCAAACAAAGTTTGATAAATTGATGGAGGATTTCAACTTCCAGTATGTCAAGTCTTTGAAATCTACCCCCGATCTAACTGTTGACCTTGATAAGGTTAAGACTGCTGTTAAAAATGACTTTCTAGCAAACGCCATTAAAAAATTTGTTGAGATAAGTGGAACAAAGATCACTCTCAATTTAATAAATAACTGGAAGCCATTTGATAAATCATTCTTTGCTGAAAAAAAAGATAATAGTCAGCAGATCCCTATAGATATGCTCGGGTCCGGGTATGAAATGATCTTTTCTTTACTGTATTCCTTTTATCTATCTCAGCAAAGTGATAAACAACTGATAGTGTTTGTTGATGAACCGGAGCTCCACCTGCATCCATCATTACAAGAAGCCTTTGTAAAAGTTTTGTTAAATTTTTCAAAGACAGCTCAAATAATACTCACCTCACATTCGCCGTTGTTTCTTAAGCAGCTTTTGTACAACGAGAATGTTAATGTTAAGATCTTATCCAAACAAAATAACAAAGTGACCTTAATTGATATTGAAGAACAAATTCTCCCTTTTATCTCTGCAAATGAGATAAACTATTTAGCCTTCGGACTTCCGACAGAGGAACATCACAATGAGCTTTATGAAGAAATCAAGTACTTAAAAGGTGAAGAAGATAAATATAAGGTCTTTGATCAAAAATACTTTATTACCGAGAAGAAAGAAAAAAAAGATAGTCCTTGGTTAGGACATCCAAATGAAGTAAGTATCCACACTTTTATACGTAATCAAATTCATCATCAAAGATCAAATGGTAAGCCAGACCAAAAACAATTACTAGAGTCGATTGTAAAATTAAGAGGTTTTCTAAAAGAAATTAATCAACAAAATGCCACATCAATCTGAACAACAATTAGAAAATACTTTAATAGCTCAGCTTCAGGGGCTAGGGTTTTCAAAGGTAGTTTTGCAAGATACCGAGGCGCTAGTGGTCAATCTAAAGTCGCAACTAGAGAAATTTAACGATACTGTTTTTTCAGCTTCAGAGTTTGCCAGAATACTTAATCATCTAAATAAAGGGGATAGATTTCAGAAAGCAAAAGCACTTAGAGATAGATACGCACTCACTAGGGACGATGAAAGCAAAATCTGGATACGCTTTTTTAATATGGATAGTTGGTGCCAGAATGAGTATCAAATTGCCCAACAAATTACTCAGGTAGGTAGACACGAGAACCGTTATGATGTCACCCTTCTTATCAATGGTCTTCCACTGGTTCAGATTGAATTGAAACGTAGAGGAATGGAAATGAAAGAGGCATTTAATCAGATCCAAAGATATCACCGACACTCTTTCACTGGAACTCTTTTTGAATATATTCAAATATTTATCATCTCAAATGGTGTAAACACGAAATATTTTTCTAACAACCCAGTTCAATCTTTCGAACAAACCTTTCATTGGACAGATGAACAAAATGTCAAAATTACCCAACTAGATTCGTTTGCAAGTGTTTTCTTGGAAAAATGTGCAATTTCCAAAATGATTGCTGAGTATATCGTTCTTGCTGAATCACTTAAAATCCCCATGGTCCTCAGACCATATCAATACTATGCGGTTAAGGCAATTGAAAAAAGAGTTCTTGAATCAGAGAAAAATGGGTATATTTGGCACACCACTGGTTCGGGAAAGACACTCACTTCGTTCAAAGCCAGTCAAACTCTTACAAGGATTCCATGGGTGACTAAGATACTCTTTGTAGTCGATCGCAAGGATCTTGATATACAGACTACCAAAGAATTCAATTCCTTCTCTGACGGCTCTGTAGACGGCACAAACAATACTAAGAATTTAGTTGATCAGCTTAAAGATAAAAACAGAAAGCTAATCGTTACAACAATTCAAAAGTTAGATATAGCTATTGGGCGAGAAGGCTATTTCAGACAATTTGAGTATCTGGCAAATGAAAAGGTTGTGATTATTTTTGACGAGTGCCACAGAAGTCAGTTCGGTCAGACACACGCCAGAATCAAAGCTTTTTTCAAAAAGTCTCAGCTCTTTGGATTTACCGGCACTCCAATATTTGCAGATAATAATGTTGGTGGAGTGACAACTGCAGACGTCTTTGGTTCACCGCCTCTACATAAATACATCATTACTAATGCCATTTCAGATAACAATGTGCTTGGGTTCGCAGTGGAATATGTAGGTAAATACACTCAGAAGTCACCAGACACATTAAACGCTGATATTTTTGCCGAAACCTTGGTCGAGGGAATAGACACTAAAGAAGTTTTGGAAAGTGAAGATAGATTAAATAAGATTGCTGATTATGTTTTGGCAGACTGGAAGAGAAAAACTAAATCAGGAAAGTTTAATGCTTTGTTTGCTGTCTCCAACATTGAAGTGCTCAAGAAATACTACACTTTATTGAAAAGTAAGAAACCAGAGAACTTTACTATCGCAACAATCTTTACTTATCAAGCCAATGAAGACGAAAGCGGTGACATGCTTGATGTCGATGTATTTGCCGGAGAGGGAACCGTGGGTAATACTCTTTCCAGAGATTTCCTTGATAATTGTATAAAAGACTATAACAGCACGTATTCAACCAATTTCTCCACAGATCGTTTTTATGATTACTATCGCGATCTCCAACAAAGAATCAAGAACAAGCAGGTTGATTTAGTCCTTGTGGTAAACATGTTCCTAACTGGATTTGATAGTCCTCGGCTCAATACATTATATGTTGATAAAAATCTACGTTATCACGGTTTGATACAGGCATATTCCAGAACCAATCGGTTACTAAACTCCGACAAACCACATGGCAACATAATTTCTTTCCGAAACTTGAAAAAAGCCACAGATACGGCGTTAGCATTATTTGGAGACGAAAATGCTAAAGAGATTGTATTCAAGAAGCCCTACGATCAACAGAAAATTGAGTTTGAGGCAAAGCTGACCCAACTGCGAGAACAGACACCTACAATCGCTTCCGTAGACACTCTACAAGGTGAAGAAGAGCGTGCAACCTTCGTTAAGAATTTCCGAGACCTGTTACGTATCAAATCATCTCTAGAAACCTTTGCTGACTTTTCCTTCAGCGATGTTGGCATATCAGAACAAGAATTCTACGATTACCAAAGTAAATATTTGGATATCTACGAAGATCGCAAAAAGGACGAAACTGGTATTGAATCGATACTAGACCAAATTGACTTTGAACTTGAATTAACGGTAAGAGACATCATCAACTTCGACTACATTATTCTTCTAATCGCTGGACTAAAAAATATTAGTTCAGACTCATTAAGACACAAAAAGGCGGAAGAGATTCTTCATATATTTGATAGAGATGTCCAGCTTCGAAAGAAGAAAGACCTAATCAAGAAATTCATTGAAGAGAACTTACCGAAGATTGACAAGGCAGACAATGTTGAAAAAGCATTTAGTGAGTTCTGGGAGAGTGAACGTTCATCAGTTCTTAAAAAGCTAGCAGAGACCGAGAACATTCCAACGGAAAAAATTGAACATCTCATAGGAGAATATCTGTATTCCCAAAAGATGCCTCGTTCTCAGGATATTGCCGACATGCTTCCTGTCCAACCAAGAATCCTGGAGCGTAAAGGAATCATTGATCGTATTAAAAACGCCATAGAAAACATTGTAGACATGTTTGAGTGGTAAAGGTAATACTGGAAAAACTTGTATACATGCTATAGCATCTACGCTCTCTAGCATGAACAAAAATGAACAAAATATTCACATTTACTGATCCAAGACAAGAAAAAACACATAAGAGACTTCTTGAGATTGGAGCCGGTCCCGCTGCTTTTTTTAAAGACGCCTGCCAAATACTTGAGGGTGATCCACCGCTTGAATCAAGCTCTCATCTCGTTGCGCATTGTCTGAGAGAGATTGAAAGTTCTATCAGAGACGTGATGCTTCCATTAGATTACAAACCCACGAAGGGTTCTGGTCAAAACCAAAAAGATGAGATATTGACTATCCTAGCTTCTTATGGAATCGACTCTGAAAATCAAATATCTAAGCTTTGGCTAAGAATGGCGGACAAACAAGAAGAAATAGCTCTTCATCATCTGGCTCACAGAAATTCACTAGATAGACCACGCCAAAGGGGGGGCTCGTTTGAGGAATTATGGTTAGGGATGCAAGACTTGCTAGATGTACTTCTCAACAAAATGGAAATAAATTACGTGGGATATATCAGTATTCTCGACACACTTTTGGCAAAGACAACTATTGAGGAAAAGGATTTAGAAATATTAAAAAGTAAAATTCCCAATAGTCCTGTAACCTACAACCACTTTTTTGGAAAACTTGATAAACCAACTTGGCTAACACCACTAAAAGATCACGGTTTCTTTGACTCTCCTCCACTAACACTTGAACATCCAGAGGGGGGAATTAGTTATCCATTCTGGTCTCAAGGAGAATATCTCAAGAAGATGGCTATTATTCCGGAGACTCAACAAGAGGTGTTGGATATATGTTTAGGTATTGAATCAAAGAATGTTCGTGTTAAAAATAACCTATTAGAGATTGCACTGTTACTTCCAGTTGATATGTCCGTGCAGATTGTTGCAAAAGTTGATGAGATTGATAATTTTATTAGTCCAGAAAATTATGGAAAACTAATTGCATATCTCTCTTCAAATGGAAAGTCGGGTGACGCGATTACTTTAGCAAGGAAGGTATTGGCGTTTGTCCCCGATTCTAGAACACCTCCAGAAATAGAAGGAGAAATTTGGCATTACGACCCTGTAGCCATTATCCGTGATTATGATTATGAAGAAATAATTAAAAAAAGCTTCCCCGAGTTAGTTGATACGTCGAGCATTGAAGCCTTGAAAATTCTTTTTGACCAGTTAGAAAGCTTCCATTCATTAAAATACGCCGATAAGAAGACGGCAACTGAGGATGACTACTCAGAAATATGGCGTCCGGCGATCGAAGACCACCCACAAAATCATAAAGATGGTGTTCGAGATAGTTTAATAACAGGAGCGAGGGATATGTGTGAACGACTTATTACAAACCACCCTGAGAAAATGTCCGAATTAATTTCTGAACTTGAGTCAAGAGATCTTCCTATCTTCAGAAGAATAAAACTTCACTTGTTGCGCAAATTCCCTACTGGTTTTGAAAAGAAAATTGTTTTAGAACTACTAAACAAGAGGGAGTTTACGAACACAAGTTTCATTACACATGAGTATTTACTTTTAGCCCAAGAACAAGCGTCTATATTATCACTGGACGAACAACTAAATTTGATAAAAATAATCGAAAAGGGTGGTGAATATGACAAGGAAACCTTTGAAGCCATGTGTAAGCAAAGACAAATTGAACCAACAGAAGAAGTTGCAAGAAAACACAAAATGGTTTGGCAAACATGCCATCTGCTTCCTTTCAAAGATATAACCCCTGAAATAAAAAGGACATACGAAGATTTGGTAGCAATTGTAGGTGAGCCCGAGCACCCTGATTTTAGGATTTGGTCAGATGGTGGTTCTAGTTGGGGATATGGAAGCAGTATCTCTGATGATGAGTTTAAGTCCAAAAAACCAGAAGAAATAATTGAGTTATTAAAGAACTTCGAACCTGACAATGGGGAAGAACACCCACTAAACAAAACAAGAGAGGGGACAAGTAGATCACTAGTTGCACAAATTACAGAAGACCCTTCGAAGTGGTCTGCGACCATTCCTTCATTCAGCAAACTAGACCCAACTTTTAATCGATCAGTCTTCTCAGCCCACCGAGAGGCGTTGAAACAAAATAAAGTTTTTGATTGGAAGCCAATATTAGATTTGGCTTCGAAAATTCTAAAAATACCTACAGAAATTAAAGACAGAAAACCATCTGGCTTATATGGTGATGATCCAGACTGGAATTGGTGCAGGCATACTCTAGTGGAATTGATTGATGACGGTATGCACTCATCAAATACCATACCAATTGGTTTAAGAAAAGAAGTTTGGTCAATAATTGAACCTCTTACTCGTGATTCTAACCCTTCACCTGATGAGGCATCAAAATTACTAGAAAACAATCAAGATCCGTTAAACGCTGCAATTAATACTACCAGGGGTGATGCTGTTGATGCAGCCATCCAATACGGTATTTGGTTAAAGTCATCTCTCTCAGCTGAGCAACAGAATTCATGGACTTTAGAGAAAGACGCACCGGAACTTAAATCAACTTTGGAGGAAAAGCTGAATATTTCAAAGGAACCGTTTTCGGGGATTAGAGCAATTATTGGGCAAAGACTTGGGAATATAGCATGGTTAGATAGAAAATGGCTTGAAACAACAATACCCGCACTGTTTCCTGACGACCCAGAGCAACAAACGTATTTTAATGCCACATGGGAGTCCTTTTTGTCTTTTAATCCACCTTATGATGATTTGCTCCCCATACTTACAAATCAATACAAAAGAGCTATAAAAGAAATTGGTCAACATTCTGATAGTAAGCATCATCTGGAAAATCCAGATGAAATGCTTGCCCAGAATCTACTCCAATTTTATTTTAGAGGAAAAATTCCATTGGATTCCGGCCTATTAAATGATTTTTATAACAATGCACCAACTGAATTAAAAGGAACAATTATTAGCTTTGTTGGGAGAAACTTCAAAAACGATAAGATCACTAAGAAAATCATAAGTCGTGTGGTGACTCTTGCAGATAATAGACTTGAAAAAATTAAAAAATCAACCAAACCGTATGAAGAAATCCAAGAATTTGAAGAGTTTAGCTGGTGGGTATCGTCAGAATGTTTTGATACTAAATGGGCGCTGGATGTTTTGATTGACGCATTACAACTCGGTTGTGATTTAGAGGGAGACCATCTTGTTTTTGACAGATTTATTTCCGTCGGATCAACTTTCCCATTAGAAGTAATCACCAGCCTTGATCTCATGGTAGAAAATGATAAAAAGGGTTGGGGAGTACCTACTTGGGGAGAAGAACTTAGAAAAGTAATCGAGTTAGTTCTGAATAGCGGCAATCAAAATGCAATAACCAAAGCTAAGGAGTTTATTCAGAAACTTGTCGCAAGGGGACATATCCAATATAAAGATCTGCTCTTGTAAACAATATCCGTTGTCTCAATGTATCTTGAAACAAAATAGCCTATTCCCTAATCCTGACATATCTTATCTGCTGTTCATAAACAGGAACGAATTTTTTACCATCATAAATAAATCTTGTTCTCATATACCCGTCAAGCATTTTGTAGTTATCGTTCCATTCCAAGAAAAAACCATTTCCATCCTTTGCAGGGACGATCCTCGTGTAGTCAATCCCTGAAGCATCAAATATGACCTTATTATCTTTAACTATTTCTTCCCAACTCTCTCCAACGTTTGCCCCCATCAAGCTAAAGCCCAACAGTCTTTCTTCTTTACCATCTTTGTCTACATCAAATTTCCTTTCACCATAAGGCACAATACGATCCGATGGTGCCTCTGGTTGAGATCCTAGGGGTTTGTAGGTTGTAGGTGTAGTTGAGTATGATCTAGGGTCTAACGATATCGTCGCAGTTGGATATGACTGATACGCCATTGAGTCATCCCAAATAACATTATACCCAGACCCGGCACCCATAGAAATGTTTTTATCGTCTGTAATCAAATATTTCTTAGGAACATCTAGTATTGGAAATTGTTTTTCATCATTATAAAAATAGGGAGAATTTTTCTGTGGGATTGCCTGGGTTGGCTGAGGTGTATTTTCTCTATTATTTCTAATAGTTAGCATTACATTCCTATTTATTCCCACCTTATACCCACAAAGTCCTGCAGCTAAAGTACAAACAACTATTGCAAATAATACCTTTATATTTATCTTCATTTTGAGTATATTATTCCACATATCCTATCTAAAAGAAGACTATGTGTCTCGTTGTCTACTATACTATGTCTTTACTCGCGCCCTGTTCCATCAGGGGAGGTAAGGGGTTTTCAAATGCCACCACCCGGGGGGCAGGGGGCAACACAAGAAACATGTAATGATTACACAACCAAAATATTGAAGCAATGGAGGTAATGGAAGTAACCAATGGCAATCTAGCTAAACAATTTAAGCAACTATATAGGAATCAAAACAGGTTCTAACAGCGTCTCGTATTCTACCCATAAATGGGCATCGGGTTTAGATATTGCCTGAATGTCCCTATATATCGGACTAATATCTGAGTTCAACAATCTAGTGCTATCAAAAGTGAATCCGGAGGGGAATATTGAACTAATTAATACTTGCTTTTGACCATAGTCTGAAACCTCGTAGGCTCTCGCTAAATCTTTCAATAGTGCTCTAATAAATATAATTGTTGATTCGATGTCGTATTTTTCAAGTGTAGAGTCATTAGCAACTATTTCAGTAGAAAGAATCTTGTCTTCAAACAATGTCTTTTGACTCTCGTAAATATCGTCAGAATACGTTCCCCTCAGGTGACCATGAACCAATTTGTTCATCATTTCTTTCAACTCGAATAGTTCTTTGCCTGCTGCATTTTTCCTCTCATGTAATGTCTTAATACGTTTATCGTAAGTAGTTCTGAGTATTAAAGTAAACAAATCAATAGCTTCTTGCGATGGCTGAATTTCTTTGAGTCGATCAAGGAGAATTTCCTCAAGTTTATTTGATGAGATAGTTTTCAGGCAATTACTTCTACACCAATAATAGGGGTATGTCTTTGTATTTCCTTTGCATATACCGGCAGTAAGGGGTGAACCGCAATAGTGACACTTAACAAGCTTTCTTAAGGGGAAGTTTGGATTATCAACCTTTCTTTTTGACCCCATTGGAGTAGTTCTTCTACCGTCTAAAATATCTTGGACACGGTAAAACAGTTCCTTATTTATCATCGGCAAATATCTACCTTGTTTTTCTTCGTTTGGATATTTTTTGTATTTCAAAACTCCAGTATAGAAAATGTTCCTAAATATTGAGCACACCGTTTGGCTTCTTAACTTAAATCTCTTTTTACCCCAATTAATCCTTAAACCCCATGAGTTCATAATGTCAGCCATTTCTCTTGTTGATTTTGTTCCAGTAGCCATCAAATTCCACCCCCTTTTAACTAATTCAAATTCATTCTCATTAGGTGTTACCACTTGCTTTTCATCTACAGTAGCGTTCTGGTAGCCTAGAGGGGCTTTACCTATCGGTAAACCGTCTCTGAACCTCTGATAGAGCCCTTGCTTGCTCCTAGCACCCCTTACATCGTTATCTAGCTGTGCAGACGCAGCAAGTAACGTTTCGACAAATTTTTCCGTTGGAGAGTCTCCTGTGGGCTCAGTTGCCGATATTAAAGTAATACCTAGTTCAAACAATTTTCTCCTTATAGCTAAGTAATCGGAAGTCTGCCTAGCTAAACGGTCAATTCTGTAAACCATAACTGAACTGACATTGTTTTTATTCGTTCTGCAATACTCCAACAGATTTATAAGCGCAGGTCTATTTGCTGTTTTGGCACTAGCACCTTCCTCACGGAATGTTTCAATTATGCTTAAACCACGGCTTTCAGCCACTTTTGTGCAGGTATATTCTTGATTGGAAAGCGAGTAATTGTCAACCTGTTCCTCACTTGAAACCCTTAAATAAAGAACGCAGTTCATATTTATATTCATAAGTATATCTTTATTCATTGTGTAATAGTTGTTCCAGCGTTTTACCTTGATAAATCTTTCTTTCATAAATATCAAGAAATCCTTCCGCTAAATATTCAAACTTGGTTATAAGATCTTGAATCTCTCTATCTGACATGAGAGTTGCACACTTTCCTAGAATATCTTTAGCCTTTTCAATATTCATTTAGGTTGCTTTCGCCACTTACGGTGCTTAATTCTGTAGGTGAAGTATGAAGGGGGTGTTTTCCTTATCACGCCTCGAAGGCATTGCTTGATAGTGTCAGCCATTTGCCAATTAATACTTCGAGCTGTGTATCTCTGAGCAACCCACAGCCAATGACCTTCTTTACTTGGCAACTTTAGAAATATTTCTTTAAGCAAGGCTTCCAATTCAATAGGGGGTGTATCACTACTTGATTGTTTTAATGACAAAAGAGCTTTTGAGTTACTACAATTTAAAGCCCAATCAACGAAGGATTTACAGCTACCATTAGCATTCCCATTTAAAACATTAGCACTGTCAGTTAAATGGTTGGGTATGTGTTCTGTTTTAAGAAACGATGCATCTACTTGCCTCAAATATGCGAGATCTTCTAGGGGAGGTAAACATGATAAGTCATGCCGATCTGGCTGCATTATTTCAACATCCGAAAATCTATTAAGGCTCATTCTTCCCCTCCAATCTCTCAGTCTCAAGATCTACCTGATCATGAACCAAAATGTAACCCTTACTATTACAGGCATGACACACCAAAGAACCATATTTAAGAGTTCCAAAGCCATTACAAACGGGACATTTTTGAGCATAGACTGTTACCCTATTGAAAATGGGGCTATCTTGTTTATTTGTTTCTTGCATAATTGACCAATAAAAAAACACCGACTAATTCTTTTAGAATCTCTGTGCGGTGCCTTGGTCAAATGCTCAATATGGAGCTTGGAAGTGGGCTAATGCTTGTGTGATTAGTATAAACTGATGTTAATTGGAGACAGTTAGGAGTCTTTCTTTCTGTGCTTCAATCTATCTCTCTCACGATTCTTACACCATTTTGTTTTCATGTCAACGGGACGGTTTTCCAAATCATAGAGGAGGGGGTAGGTGTGGTTCAAATCACTTATCGCTAAGTAATGTATATATTCAATACACTTGCACAGGAGTAGCCTTGGACTTGTATAGGCTATAGCCTTAGATGGTTGCATTGGGCTTTATCAAGTAATATTTACATTTTAGGCATAACACATGACAACGCTTGGGTATGATTCGCTATAGTCCTCACACACATATTTTTGGAGAACTAAATTTATATAGCAAGGTTCGGGTCAGAAAAGTAGGGCTCTGTGCTTTTTAGCATCTCTCTCAGTTTTTCGGGGTCAATTTCATTTTTAGAGTTAAAACCCAATAAACATGTTTCTCCTTGAGGATTGTTACCGATCCATGCGTAAAATATTCTATCCGGACGATCCTTGAATATTATTTGTATGTCTTTACTACCTTCAATTTCCTTATTATCTCCAAAAGTGGCTACAACAAACTTACTTTTGTAATAACCTTTATCAAAAGACTCTAATCCGGAGATGATTCCCTCGACCCCATATTCTTTCTCGTCGGTTTTTGTTACAGCAACCTGTAAAATGCACGCTTTTGACGAATCATTCTCCAAATATGCATCAAGTGCTTTTCTTAAAAAAATCACATCAGATTCTTGATATACGGTCTTATAACTTTCAAGCTCTTGATTAAATGATTTATCAGAAGGCTTCCGAAACAAAACTACAGAAGCCGTTACCACGAGGAGAATAACAAATATTAATGCCTTCAATTTAACTTTCATACCTTTTTGCTTTCCTTCTTTATTATGCTCCATCCGGCAAAAATTATAAGAGGAATAAAATGCCAGATACTGAGAATATATCTCCAGTCATTCCATCTATATGACACATTTGAAGTCTCTAGAATGGGCAAAGTTAGAAATATAAAGAAAGTAGTCAAGCCAAGTGTATAGACCGCTAAAATTTTATAAATTATATTCAATATTTTTCACCCCCTTTTTTTGTCGAAAGATCCTTAATATTTTTAGGAAAAAGATATTTATATAAACAGAATATTATTAAATCAATGACCACAATAGAAACTGCAACTTTTGGTGACCCGTATTGGATATCAAGCCAAAAATGATATATTTTTCTCTCTGGGTTGTAACAATCACTTATTACATACACATATTCACCTTTAAGTTTATCGTCGCAATACTTAACTTTCTCTTCGTAAATTTTATATACACCTGAGTAATACTGGGAAAAAAATGCCACAAAAATTGAGATAGCAGTAATGTATATAACTAAGTTTTTGAATCTGTTTGAGCTAAAGTGTCTAGTCATTTATGTCTCCTAAGTAATCCTATCTCCCAGTCGGATTATATGCAAGCAAGCATTGTGCGTGTATACCGACAAATAGTCGGAGCACAACATAAAGTAATTGTAAATAATCGACCCAATGGGTGGAAAATTGAAAACACTGGGTCAAAGAATAAAGAAAATACGAAAGAATATGGGATTTTTACAGGTTGATTTGGCTGTAAGGGCTGGAATAAGCACGGGTTATATTGGATCAATAGAACAAGGTTTAAGATATCCCTCCTTGAAAGTATTACAGAAAATTGCAAGGATTCTCAAAACACCTCTCTCAAAATTCCTCGAGTAATAAATTTGATAGTTATATTAAAATCCAAACTTATCGTTTGAAAAAATTGAGGAAATGACACGAAGCTGGACACTGAGATAATATATCTAAGATTATTTTTGGGTGTAAACTTCAGTAAGATACGATCAAATGGACAAGACAGGCAAAATTATTAGGTTTAGGAATAACGGAACTAAGTATATTACTGAGTATCTTGGTGATAACTTTGTTTCCGATAAGTCTCCAAATGGGCTAATTAAAGGTGTGGCAATGTTTCGGGTATGGAATGAGCGAGATGGTAACAGTTTGGGTTGCGTATCATTCACGATCTCGTTACTTGTGGGACTAACAAGAACAGGTTTTCCATCAAAACATAAAGAGGATGTATTGGTAAATCTACTAAATTATTTGCCATTCAATCTTGAAAAATGTATAGAAATTTATCCTAATTGCTACGAATATCGTTTCGATAGTGGCTTAGATGAAGATGTTGAAGAAACTTCGTTATATCGAATTAAAGCAGAAGGAACGTTTGAATCAATTTTTCAAAGATTGATATTCGGGGAAACAGTTACAAATAAAAAAATTCAAGAAGCTATTAAAGAAATACTTTTTAATAATTGGGAACTTGGAACAAATTCAAACGTTTTATTTGAAACAATATTAGAAGTCTTGCCTATACCTAAAGAGAATCTACTAAAAAATATTCGTCTTCTAATAGACGATGACGAAATACGAGCTTTACTATCGCCAGCAGACAACGAAACTATCATTAGTATGGGATTAAAACCTAAATCAATACATCTTCTTGAGGGGGATAAAAAACAAGAGATAGAATATAAATCAATGAATAAATATATTTACGGCACCAATATCGAAGCGACCACTCATGGAGCAAACAGTCCAGTCACTATCAGGGTCGATGAAATTGAAACAGTATTTAAGAATATACAAAATGAGATTAAAGAAAATTCGAGTTTAAGTGATGATGAAAAAAGAAACACATCTCTGGTTGTTGAAAATCTTCAAACTGAAATCACAGAAGCAAAGGATCCAAAAAAAGTAGCTGAGCTGGTAAAGAAACTTAAAAATACCGCAGGTTGGGTGTGGCAAAAAATCCTCGTAAATCCTTATGTTTCAGGTGTCATAATTGAACTGCTCTCAAAAGCTACGCTTAGTTAGTCTGCAATAATCTAAATATCTGATGGGAAAAGTAGAAATAATTCTTAAAAGTTCTCTTCTCACAAAATTTCCGAGAAATAATAGAAAACCGACTGTATATAAAAGGTCTATTAAAAAACTGTCAGAAAATAAAAAGCATCCAGGGAAGATATTACGAGTTTATGCTCATATTAATCAAGATTATAAAACTTTCGGCGTGTTCACAATAAATACCGGCGGGTCAATTTCGTTTTTTCCTGATTTTTATAAATTTAATATTTTTGATCATCTCACACTATGTAAAAATTTTATTGAAGACAAGGGTCATTTGACTAAAATTGAACCTACTGGGGAACACAAAAAGACACTATTCTTTGAAGCAAACATGTTACCCACAAATGATTACCATCTAATTACATTTATGATGAAGGATGGTGACATGCTTATGGATTCTCTACCAGAGGTTCGTTATCCAGACATTGAGTTTGAAAAAGAATCAGAAGAAGATTTTTTGAAACTACTCAAAGACGCAGTTCACACCGATGCTTACATGCTTGATTTTCCGGAAGAAGAAGGTTTTTATTGCATCCAAATTCAAATTGTTCCCAAAGGAAAAGACATTGATGGGGTAAGTATTTGGACAAGCATAATCGAAGATTTCATATCTCATCCCGAACCGTTGGAAAAAATCATTTATGCGAAGAAACTAATAGTTGAAACCCCCTCAAGTTTTGACTTTTCATTATGTTTGATAGCGTTCAAGGTCAATCAAGAGTTAAAGGCTCCTTTTGCTTTTGCTATGGCGCAAGACCCTAAACATAAATATCAGATGAGACATTTGAAATATGTGGAATAGGACAAGACAAATAATTCTGAGCGACGCTGAAAAAGATATTTCCAAAATAAACTTTCAGAAAGAGAGGATATTGAATGCTTTTAAAAAGGGATATAAACGCCAATGGATTTTACACCACGATGCAGATTTTTATTTTATTTTAATTAGGAGACTCTATAGGCAAATAGAAACCGAAAGTGTAACTATCTCTAAAGTAGCCAACCTAAAAGGTAAATATAAAGATTTATTCAAAAAGATAAAAATTAGAGACTCTTATGAGCACAATGAAGATTTAAACTTGCCGTCTTCGAATCTAAAAATAGTCAACTCCGTAATGGTAAACCTAACAAGTGGAAAAATTACCATGAAGGTGTTGTCGGGTATCTATGTGTGGGATTTAGCAGCAGACCATGAACAGTTTCTGAAAGCATTTAGTGAGTATATTCAGCTCAAGTTGGATGAAATTGATGTCCAATATACATGATGGACTAATAAATCAATTATTAAACACCTCAACTATTTCGAGAATTGTATTTGGTATGCAGGGTATGACTGTCGTAACCTGTCTATTGTGTTAAAAAATAGTTCAAGATAAGTGGGGTTATCCACCCAATAATTTGATATAGATTAATACATCTGTATATGTATCTATAAATTCAAAAGTGTTCCTTGGTATAAAATTGAAGATGATGTCCATGGAAAATCCACGAAGATATGGTAATGAACCCTATTCAACAGTTCTAGTTCACGGTGGACCAGGTGCTCCTGGAGAGATGAAACCGGTGGCTCTAGAGTTATCAAAGTCAGTAGGTATTATCGAACCACTCCAAACAGCAAACTCTGTTCAAGGTCAAATTGAAGAACTAATACTGGCTATCGAGAAAGGTGCAAGCACTCCGGTGGTCTTAATTGGCTGGTCGTGGGGAGCCTGGTTAGCGTATTTAGTGGCAGCTCAAAAACCAGAACTTGTAAAGAAATTAATCATTGTCAGCAGTGGTCCATTTGAAGAAAAATATACGGAAGGAATGATGAAAACACGACTAAGCCGACTTTCTGAACAAGAAAAGCTGAAAGCCAAAGAAATTCTATTATTACTCCAAGAGGGGAAAGCTAGTGACAAAGATTTTAACGAATTTGGCGGTTTAATGGATAAGGCGGACTCATTTAGTCCAAATCCACACAAAGATGGTACTGACCTTGATATGTCAAAATTTGGAGCAGATATATACGAACGAGTATGGCCGGAAGCTGACAAAATGAGAAAAAGTGGGCAATTATTAGAAGAAGGAAAAAAGATTGTATGTCCGGTTGTGGCCATACAAGGCGACTACGATCCACATCCTGCTATCGGAGTTAAAGAACCATTAGAAAAAGTGTTAAAAGATTTTCATTTTATCTTGCTGAAAAATTGCGGACACCACCCTTGGTACGAAAAAGAGGCCAAAGACAATTTTTACCAGATTCTTCTACGCGAAATCCAACAGGCAATCTGATAGTTAGGTACAAACAAATCTCTTAATTTTGTAATTTGCGCACAAACCGATCCTTACCCAAGCCACGGAAAAAGTTGTCAAAACAATGACGCAATAAATAATCTTAAAAACCTCTCGATAAGTAAGAAGGTGCATCTCTGTTGGGGGTGCATTTTATTATTCTG
>Ga0209727_1000905_pt1 | contig 27905 bp, 19 predicted proteins | sample RifGroC1_FD_183995 | JGI IMG/M metagenome (GOLD analysis project Ga0209727, IMG submission 183995) | Groundwater microbial communities from Rifle, Colorado, USA - Groundwater C1 (SPAdes) (version 2) | ecosystem: Environmental > Aquatic > Deep subsurface > Groundwater | place: Rifle, Colorado...
GGGATGGTCAAAAAGTTAGTTAAATAAAAGTGGAGAGCCGGGAAGTAGTCATCATTGGTGGAGGGCCCAGTGGCTTTACAGCTGCGTTGTATTTAGCCAGAGCTACTCTGAAACCACTAGTACTTGCCGGAGAAAAGAAGGGTGGTCAACTAATGTTCACCACAGAAGTAGAAAATTATCCCGGATTCCCGGAAGGAGTGATGGGGCCAGATTTGATGGTCAGGATGGAGGAGCAGGCCAAGAAGTTTGGGGCTGAGATAAGACAAGTAAATGCAACTAAGGTTGAGTTTATTAATGGAGTCAAAAAGATTTGGGTGGGAGATGAGCTAATCGAAACAAAAGCAGTGGTGATTTCAACAGGAGCCAGTTCGAGAATGTTGGGTCTGGGGGAGGAGAAGCTCCTTGGTAGAGGGGTAAGTACCTGTGCTGTTTGTGATGCGGCTTTTTTCAAGGATAAAAAGACCGTAGTACTTGGTGGAGGTGACGCGGCAATGGAGGACGCATTGGCTCTTTCTAAATTTGCTTCCGAGGTGACGATGATCCATAGGAGAGATGAATTCAGAGCCAGCAAGATTATGCAGGATAAAGTGTTGTCCAATCCAAAAATTAAAGTGATTTGGAACACCGAAATTGTTGAAGTGAAGGGTGAGGGGGTTTTGGAAGGGATCAAAATTAAGAGCACAAAGTCCGGCGAAGAAATTGATATGCAAATTGAGGGCTTATTCCTGGCTATCGGTCACTTACCCGAGACAAGTCTTTTTAAAGATCAGGTGGAATTGGATGAGAAAGGTTATCTGACTACAACAATGACGGCGATGATGCAGAGTAATAAATGGAGAGTAAGTGATAAGGATATCTGGCGTGACGGCTATCCGACAATGACAAGCAGAGCCGGAGTATTTGGTTGCGGGGATGTGGTGGATTATAGATATAAACAAGCGGTGACGGCTGCAGGAATGGGTTGTCAGGCGGCGCTGGATGTCGAAAAATACTTAACCGGGAACGTGAGCAGCTGGTAAGATAGCATATATCAAGCTGCACCAGAATTCATGAAAGCCCGACAAATAATAAAGGATAGTATCAATAATCTATTTAATGCGGCGGAGTTCACATTGGAGCATCCAATGGACGAGAAGATGGGAGACTATGCGAGCAATGTGGCAATGATTTTATCTAAGAAGGAACAGAAATCTCCGAGAGAATTAGCCGAGGAAATTGCAGAAAAACTAAGAGGCCAGGGAGAACTGAAAGGGATAGTGGAAAAAATTGAGGTAGCGGGTCCCGGATTTGTTAATTTTTTTCTGTCCAATAAATACCTGACAGATGAAGTAAGTGAAGTGTTGAGTGAAAAAGAAGCTTACGGAAGAGGTGTTCGCTGGGAGGAAAAAAAAGTCATGGTTGAATACACCGATCCGAATCCCTTTAAACAATTTCACATCGGTCATTTAATGAGTAACACCATTGGTGAGTCTCTATCCAGATTGATCGAGTTTTCAGGAGCAGAGGTCAAGAGGGCATGTTATCAGGGTGATGTTGGCATGCATGTGGCAAAGTCTATTTGGGGAATCAGAGAACTGCTCAAAGAAAAAAAATTGTCTATAGAAGAAATTGGAGAGATGGAATTGGACGAGAAGGCTGCTTTTCTCGGAAAAGGCTACGCGATGGGAGCGGCAGGATTTGAGGAGAATGAGGAATCAAAGAAGGCAATAAACGATTTAAATAAGGTAATTTACGAAAGAAGTGACGAGGGAGTAAATAAGATTTATGATTTAGGCCGCAGATGGAGTTTGGACTATTTTGAAACAATTTACGAAAGATTGGGGACTAAATTCGATTATTACTTCTTTGAAAGTGAAGCTGGTCCTTTGGGTTTGGATCTGGTTAAGTCACATCTAACGGATGGAATATTTGAGGAAAGTGAGGGGGCGGTAGTGTTTAAGGGAGAAAAATATGGTTTGCACACAAGAGTGTTTATTAATAGTTTGGGACTGCCAACTTATGAGGCTAAAGAGTTAGGTTTGGCTAAAACAAAAGCAGATAAGTTTGTATACGACAAGTCAATAATAGTGACGGGGAATGAAATTAATGCTTATTTTAAGGTACTGCTTAAGGCAATGAGTCTAATTTATCCAGATTTGGCCGAGAAACACATTCATATCGGGCATGGAATGTTAAATCTGAAATATGGAAAGATGAGTTCCAGAACGGGAAACGTGGTGACCGGCGAGGGTTTGATGTCGGACGTGGGTGAGGAAATCCGAAAGAAGATGGAGGAGACGGGAAAGATCAAGGAGATAGAAAATGTCGACAAAGTGGTGAACGCCGTATTAGTTGGGGCAATTAAATATTCGATGTTGAAACAATCTCCAGGAAAAGACATAGTTTTTGATTTTGAGACATCGTTATCTTTTGAAGGCGACAGCGGACCTTATTTGCAATATGCTTTTGCGCGGGCAATGAGTGTGTTGCTAAAAAGTGACAAAGAAATCCCAAGTAGTATGACAACAGAGGGCTTGGTGGAAGAAGAGTTGGAGGTGTTGAGGTGGGTTTATAGATTTGAAGAAGTAGTTGATCTGGCCACTAAAGAAATGTCTCCTAATTTTGTGTGTAGTTACCTAATCGAGCTTGCCAGCAGATTCAATCATTTCTATACCGAGTGCAAGATTGTGGGAAATGAGAGAGAAGGTGATAGATTGATGATTACAGCAGCCGTGACCGGAATTCTCAAGAATGGTTTGAGACTTTTGGGTATTGAGACTGTGGAAAAGATGTAGATTGTGAAACTGTGGGAAACGACTTTTATAAAAGAGATGCCTTCAGACAAATTGTGGAGGTTTATGGTTATTAAGGTAAAATAGACGCATGGCAGGCAGACTTGAAGAAATACTTAAAGATCGAGAAAAAAAGACAGAACAGCTCAAGCAGCTGGGAATTGAGTTATATCCGGCAAAGTCCAAAAAGGATTTTCCAAATAGAGAGGTGGCAGATAACTTTGATAAATACGAAGGACAGAAGATAACTTTAGCCGGAAGAATAATGGCTTTAAGAGATATAGGTAAGTTGGCGTTCGCTCAAATCCAGGATCAAAGCGGGAGAATCCAACTATTTTTCAGAGCAGATATAGTAAAACCTCTTGACAAAGAAGAGCAATGGCTTGGATTTGAGGAGTTGCGTCTTTTGGATATGGGAGACTTTGTGCAAGCAAGTGGCACCGTAGTTAAAACCAAAACAGGGGAAGTGTCTTTAATGGTGGAAGAACTAAAGTTGCTAACAAAATCACGAAGACCGTTACCAGACCAATGGGCAGGGATTACCGATAATGACGAGCGGTATCGAAGGAGATATCTTGACCTGTTGATGAGTGAGGGAAAAATGGAGAGATTCCAAAGGAAGGCAAAATTTTGGAAGGCAAGCAGAGATTTTTTAAACAATAAAGGATTTATCGAGGTGGAGACGCCGGTATTGGAATCTGTCACAGGAGGAGCAGATGCCCGGCCATTTGTCACTCACATGAATGCTATCGATCAAGATTATTATTTGAGAATTTCGACAGAGCTATTCCAAAAAAGGCTGATGGGGGCAGGTTTTGAGAAAGTATATACAGTGGGACCGAACTTTAGAAATGAGGGAATGGATGAGGAGCATTTACCCGAGTATTACCAGGTTGAGTGGTATTGGGCGTACGCGGATTACAAGGACAACATGGAGCTAGTCAAAGAAATGTATCGATATATTGCCAAGGAGGTTTATGGAAAGACCACTTTTACTACTCACGAGATGACTTATGATCTGGCGAATGAGTGGGAAGAATTGGATTACTCCTCGATAATAAAAGATAGGTTGGGGATAGATATCTTTGTCAGTAGTGATGATGAAATGGCAGAGGTAATTAAAAATAACGGAGTCAGACTTGGCGGTGAGATCAACAGACAGAGACTGATTGATAACTGCTGGAAGATCGTCAGAAAAGGAATTTCCGGACCGGCGTACTTAGTGAATGTGCCCAAATTTATGTCTCCTTTGGCCAAGGATAGAGCCGATATGCCTGGAATTACCGAGAGATTTCAGCCGATTATTGCAGGATCAGAATTGGGTAACGGCTATTCAGAGTTAAATGATCCAGTTGACCAAAAAGAAAGATTCGAAGAACAACAGAGAGCACGTGAGGCGGGGGATGAAGAAGCTCAGATGATGGATATGGACTACGTTGAAATGCTTGAATATGGCATGCCTCCTACTTCAGGCTATGGATTCTCCGAAAGACTATTTTGGTTTATGGAAGATGTTTCCGGTAGAGAGGCCACACTTTTTCCACCGATGAGAGTAAAGAAAGAAGCATAAAAAAACCTCCGGATGAACCGGAGGTTGGTAACAATAAGCTATTTTAAGGTGATGGTGATGGGATCACCCTTGCTGTCACTAAATTTGATTTGGGATTTGAAAGGGGGTTTCTTGTCCCAGTGGGAGCGTGGTTCCGGTTTGACGACAATGCTGATCTTTGTTCCAACTTCGAGAATGTAGCGGATGCCACCTTCGAAGGTGAAAACAAGCCCGTCGTCATTGACGGTGATACCCTTCAGTTTCAGGGTGCGAGCTTCGACCTTCTTGTCCCCGATACCCGGGTAGGTCGAAATGGAGACTGTTACTTCTGGGTTGCGAGGAAGAGCCTTGCGCACCTTTTCAGCCATGTCATGGCCATAGAAAATAAGGTTTGCCATTTGGTCTCCTTTGGGGATAAATAGCCTCTAATTTGAGTGTACATGGGGGATTATACACCCTATAACATGATTATTCAAGTCTGGTGTATAATGAACCAACAAGTTAATTGTCCTTGTGATCGGGCCACCAACCCAGGAAGGACAGGCACTCTCGGCCAATCGGAGTTAATCAAGTGGAGCAATACTCAAGCAGGATGGAACCACCCGAAAGGGTTCCTGCAGATAAGGGCTCTTTTTTGTTATTTAATTAAATATATGGAAAACAAACTATACGCTCTCCGTCACAGTGCGGAGCACATACTAACCCAGGCAATGGAGAACCTTTGGCCAGGGAAAATCGTTAAGGCAATGGGACCGGCTATTGAAACCGGATTCTATTTTGATTTTGAGGCTCTCGACGATCTTAAGATAACTGAAGCAGACTTCTCAAAAATTGAGAAAGAGATGGCACGGATAGTGAATCAAAATCTTCCAATAACCAAAGAGATAGTAAATGAGGAGGAGGCGAGGAGACTTTTTGAAGGTAATCCTTACAAGATGGAGTGGATCGAAAAGGCCATCGCAGAGAATGAAGAAATCAGCGTTTATTGGACTGGAGAACCGAGGAAAGAAGGGTCTTTCGTAGATTTATGTGCTGGACCTCACATTAGTAGTACAGGGGAGGTTAAAGTGTTCAAACTTTTGTCTATTGCTGGGGCGTACTGGCATGGAGACGAAAACTTAAAGATGTTGACTCGTGTTTACGGAGCAGCATTTGAGAGTAAAGAAGAACTGGATAAATATATATGGCAAATCGAGGAGGCCAAAAAACGAGATCACAGGAAGCTGGGTAGAGAGCTGGATCTTTTTACTTTTTCCGAACTAGTTGGTAGCGGGTTCCCTCTTTATACTCCAAGAGGTACTTTGGTCAGACGATTGCTGAACGAATATGTGGAGCAAATGCAAACAGCCGAGGGTTACCAGCAAGTATGGACTCCTCAGGTGGGTAAGGCTGATCTGTTCAAGACTTCCGGCCACTACGATAAATACAAAGGTGACATGTTCAGGGTAACGTCAAACTATTCTGACGAGGAGTTCTACCTGAAGCCAATGAACTGTCCACAGCACACTCAGATCTACGCTAGTTCAATGAGAAGTTATAGAGACTTACCTGTTAGGATGACGGATTTCGCCATGCTTTACCGGGATGAAAAACCGGGAGAGTTGAGTGGACTTGCGCGTACGAGATCTTTCTCTCAGGATGATTGTCATATTTTTTGCAGAGAAGATCAGGTGGATAAAGAAATCGATACAGCGCTTCAGATGACTAAAAAAATCATGGAGACATTTGGTCTTAAATACAGATATAGACTATCAACTCGCGACTTGGCTCATCCTGAAAAATATTTAGGAGATCCTGAGACATGGGATAGAGTAGAAAAGTGGGCGGTCGAGATAATGGAGAGAAACAACATTCCTTATTACGATGGCCCGGGAGAGGCAGCATTTTATGCTCCAAAGATGGACTTGATGGCGACTGATGCTCTGGGTCGTGAATGGCAACTGTCGACAGTGCAGATAGATTATGTTCAACCAGCACGTTTTGGTTTAACTTATGTCGATCAAGACGGAACTGAGAAGACTCCAGTGATGATTCACAGAGCGATACTGGGTTCGGCCGAGAGATTCATGATGGTGATTTTGGAACACTTTGCCGGAGCTCTACCTCTTTGGCTGTCTCCTGTCCAGGTAAAGGTATTGCCTATTTCGGATAAAACAATGGATTATTCGAAAAAGATCACCGATGAGTTGAAGAAAGCAGGGATCAGAGTTGAACTGAACGGAGATGCAGATTCACTGGGGAAGAAGATAAGAAACGCCGAAGCAGAAAAAGTTCCCTATATGTTGATCGTGGGAGAAAAAGAGGCTGAGGCAGGTTCGGTGTCGGTTCGTCAAAGAGGTCAGAAAGATCTGGGAATAATGGATCTTCCCGGTTTTATTAATAAAGTTGTTGGAGAAGATAGGGAGAAGATGATTTAAGATACAGATATGGATGACAATAAAGCAAAATTGATTAAGGATTTCTTTGCACGGGGAGTGGCGGATGTAATTCCCAGCAAGGGAGACCTAAAAAAGGTTTTAGAGTCAGATAAGAAGCTGAAAATTTATATTGGTGCCGACCCAACGGCTCCAAAGCTGCATCTGGGGCACTCAACTAATATTTTACTGCTTAGAATTTTGCAGAAGTTAGGACATAAAATCATTATTTTGATTGGTGACTTTACCGGGATGATAGGAGATCCAACAGATAAATCGGCGATCAGAGTTCCTTTGACAAGTGAGCAAGTTCAGGAAAACGCTCGAACTTATCAAGACCAGTTATCGAAAATAATTGATTTTGGTGGTGATAACCCAGCGGAAATCAAATTCAATAGTGAGTGGCTTTCTAATTTGAGTTCGGTGGAGATTATTAAACTAATGGCGAATGTCACTGTCCAGCAAATGATTGAGCGTGATATGTTCCAGAAGAGGCTGGCGGAGAACAAACCTATCGGCCTGCATGAATTTATTTATCCACTGCTTCAAGGTTACGACTCCGTGGTAATGGATGTTGATGCGGAGATGGGTGGAACGGACCAAACCTTTAATATGATGATGGGTAGGCATCTAATGAAGACGAAGTCTGGAAAAGAGAAGTTTGTGATTACTACAGAATTATTGGTTAACCCAAAAACCGGAGTGAAGTTAATGAGTAAGAGTGAAGGAGGATATATTGGGCTTAATGACGAGCCTGAAGATATGTACGGCAAGGTAATGGCACTGTCTGACGAGGTTATTGAACCTTGTTATCGAATGTGTACGGCACTGGACTTGGGAGGAATAGATTTTGGTAGTCATCCAATGGAGCTAAAAAAGAATCTGGCTTGGGAAATCGTCAGAATATATCATTCTGAGGAAGAAGCCAATCAAGCTCGGGATCACTTCCAGCGAACTGTCGTAGAGAAAACTGCCTCTGAGGTAGCTCCAATGGTTGTCGTTGAGGGTGGAGTTTTAGGAACGATTCAAGACTTAAACGGAAAGCCCGGTTTGGCTAACATTTTGGTTGAAAACGGCTTGGTCGGAAGTAGATCGGAGTTTAAAAGGTTGGTGGAAGAGGGAGGTCTCTATTTGGATAATGTCAGAATCAGCAAGGACCAGGAAAAACTTGATTTACACGATGGTCAAAATTTAATCAGGGTAGGTAAGTGGAAACAATTGGTCCTGGTTCGACAGTAGTCATTGGTGTGATATGATTCAAGCATGACAGCAATGTCCTTTAGTCACCATTTTCATCTTTCCTTTTAAACGGGAGGTGATTTTATGTGCCCAAACCTCCCTAGGGGAGGTTTTTTTATACCAATTAGCTTTACAATAAAAATATGAAACAAATAGAAAATAAAGTGACCCCAAGGATCCTTTCCGGATTCATGGAGTTGTTACCTGCAGATCAAATAAGCTTTAATAAATATCTTTCGATAATCCGAGATACTTATGAAGAGTTTGGGTTCATTCCCCAGGAAACACCACTTATAGAAGCGGCAGAGATTTTGATGTCAAAAAGTGGAGGTGACACTGAAAAACAAATTTATGAGTTTATGAAAGGTGACGAAAGATTGGCACTAAGGTTTGATTTGACAGTGCCACTTGCCCGATATGTGGCTCAATATTATCCCCAACTAGTGTTTCCTTACAGAAGATACCAGATAGGGAAAGTGTATCGCGGTGAGAGGGCACAAAAGGGGCGCTTTAGAGAATTCTATCAATGCGATATCGATATCATCGGAGACGGAGAATTGTCTTTAGTAAATGATGCCGAAATTCCAAGTGTGATATACCGATTATTCAGAAAACTGGATATTGGAGATTTTGTTATCAAAATTAATAACAGGAAGATTTTGAGTGGATTCATTGAAGCAATGGGGTTAGAGAAGGAAGATGAAGCATTAAGAATAATTGATAAGCTGGAAAAGATTGGAAATGAAGAAGTCATAAGGGAGTTAGTCAATCTGGGGCTTAAGGAAGAGGATGCCGCCAAGTTGATCGAATTGATTTCAATTTCCGGGTCGAATGAAGAAATTTTAATCAAACTTCAGGAGATAGATATAAATGTAGAGAAGTTTGGAGAAGGGGTAAGAGAGCTGATTGAGGTGGTAAAAATGGCATATAAATTTGGAGTTCCAGAAGAGTCACTACAAATTGACTTATCTATTGCCCGAGGACTTGGATATTACACAGGGACAGTTTACGAAACGAAGATGAAAAATGAGGAGATTTCCGGAAGTGTTTGCTCTGGTGGAAGATATGACAACCTGGCAGAAAATTTTACCGACAGAAAACTTCCCGGTGTTGGGATCTCAATTGGGCTAACTCGTCTGTTTAGTCAGTTGAAGTCTGCAGGGTTGATAAAAGAGGAATCAGTTTCGGTGTCGAGAGTAGCTGTAGTCCCGATGGAGGGAGCAAGGATGGATTTTTCTCTGAATGCTGCAAGGTTGTTGAGAGAAGCGGGGATCAAAACCGAAATTTATACAGAGGACACAAAGTTAAAGAAAAAACTTAGTTATGTAAACAAATTGGGAATCCCTTATTTAGTATTAGTCGGTGAAGATGAAGAGCGACAAGGTAAGGTTTCTTTAAAGAAAATGCAGACTGGAGAGCAGTGGCTGATGACGGTGGAGGAGGTTATTTCAATGATAATAAACAAATGACAAAAAAAGATTTAATTGAACAGTTAGACAAATTAGTTGGATTTAAGACTCTTCCGGGGGAACTCGAGGAAAATTCTAAAGCCTTAGATTATGTTGAGAGCCTGATTGTGGACGGAATAGTTGTTGATCGGATAAAAAATGGTAAAGCGGAGATACTTAGGGCTCAAGTTTTTGCGGGGCTATCTCCCCAGTACTGCTACATGGTGCATATGGATGTGGTTGCGGGTACTGAAGATCAATTCAAGATGAAAGTTGAAGGCGATAAAGTATGGGGGAGGGGAACCTGTGATATGAAGTTTTCAATCCCCGTAGGAATTGCTCTTTTAAATGAAGCTGTAAAAAATGATATTGATTTTTGTTTGATGATAACTACAGATGAGGAGGTAGGTGGATTTGAGGGCGCCAAGTATGCAGTAGACCAAGGGTTCTCACCGAGGGTGCTGATAGTACCTGATGGAGGTGAAAATCTTAATTTTGTCGATAAAGCTAAGGGTGTGTGTCAAGTGAGGCTTGCCGCAACAGGAATTCCTGCTCACTCTTCCCGACCATGGCTTGGAAAAAATGCTCTAGATTCTTTGGTGCTGCTTGCAGAAAAATTGTTAAAGATATACGGGAAGAATAATAGAATTGAAAGCTGGGAGACTACTATGAACATTGGGACAATAAACGGTGGAACATCAACTAACCAAGTTTGTCCAGAAGCAGAGATGAAGATCGACTTCAGATATCCTGAGACCGATTCTATTGAAAATATTCTTGGAGTAATAAGAGAAAGTGTTGAAAAATTACAGTTGGATATTGATATATCGACATTGTCGACAGGGTTACCCACGTTTACAGATGTTAGTGACCCTGAAGTGAAGAAGTTTATTGATCATACTGAAAAAGCATTTGGAGAAAAAATTATTATTAAGCAAACGTATGGAGCATCAGACGCAAGGCATTTTGCTCATTTAAAGTGCCCCGTGATGATGCAAAAACCCATGGGCGGAGAGATTCACTCTAGTGATGAGTGGATGGATTTAACTTCAACAATGCAGTTTTATCAAGGGATGAGGGGTTATTTGGGATTGAAGGACTAGGTGGCGTGCTGTATACTAGAGGATAGTATGAAACTAGTTATTAAGCGCGCCAAGCCGAAACCTTTCCTTCCAATATGGGGAGGTTTTTAATGTAGTTTTCGCTCGAAACACACGGTTAAAACCTCCCGATTAGGGAGTTTTTTGTTTTTAAAACCTATGTTTAACCAAATAAAAGATACATTTATTGATTTAGTTAAAATTGATAGCCCAACAGGATTTGAGCTGAATATGGCTAAGTTCGTGATGGGAAAATTAGCTATCTTAGGTATTAACAGTGAAATGGATGTGATCGGTAATGTAATTGCTCATGTAAGCGGAGACATGAGAAAGGAAGTTTTGTTTCTTAACGCCCATTTGGATACTGTGGAGCCAGGGAATGGAATTGAGCCTGTTGTCGAGCCCGATGGGAGGATCCATTCCAAAGGTAATACTATTTTGGGGGCGGATAATAAGGGGGCGATTGCAGCGATATTGGAGGTTTTGAGAATATTCTTTAAGGATGGATTTAAAAAAAATCATCCGATCGATCTGGTGTTCACTGTGGGGGAAGAAGCCGGAAGCAGAGGGGCTTTGGGTTTAGAATATGAAAAACTGAGGGCGAAGAAGGGGTATGTGTTTGATGCCTCAGACGGTGATATAGGAGACATTGAAATCTCCGCTCCCTACTATAACAAACTTGAAATTTGGTTAACAGGCAGATCTTCTCATGCCATGGATCCTGAGTTGGGAACAAATGTTTTACCAGTTCTAGCAGCCGCAATGACTAAGACCAATCTGGGAAGAGTGAATGGAAGAACTTTGGTCAATCTGGGTTTGGTGACTGCTGGTACCGGAATTAATGTAATTCCAGGAGACGTGGAAGTCGTTGGAGAAGTGAGAAGCCACGATGAAAGTGAGCTTGAAAGGGTGACCAAGGAGATCTTTGACACTTTTGAAAGTGAGGCGAAGGATAAAGATATTGAAGTGGAAACAGCAGTCACCAGAGAAAACTATGGATATGAATTTTCGGTAAAAGATAAGTTTTTACTTGAGACAATGGGGAAGTTATCCAAAATCAACCTTGAACCAGGCCTGTTAAAGGTCTGGGGTTGCAGTGATGCAAATATTTTTAATCGCATGGGGCTCAAAGTCTTGAATATTGTCGATGGTGGGAGAGATTCACATTCGGTTGACGAGGAAATAACTGTTGACGAGCTTAAAAGCTTGGCAAAAGTGGTTAAAAGACTGGTTGAATAGGCTCAGGTGTAGAATATGGTATGTTTTGGGCAGAAATTCGTCCAGGCGTTGATTTTGTAAAAGAATCGGAAGCTTTTTTAGGTAAGAGCGATAGGGTGATGATGGCATTGGCGATGGCGGCAGAGGTCCATAAGGAAGATAGGAGGAAGACAACAGGAGAGCCATATCTTAATCACTGTGTGGCAGTAGCAAGTATTTTGGAGGCCTGGGGTGCAGATGAAGATGAGATCGTTGCCGGTTTATTGCACGATACGGTAGAGGATCATGCCGATGACTTGAATTTGGACACGATCACATTATATTTTGGGGAGAGAGTGGCCCATTTGGTGAGTGGAGTGACGAAATTTGGATCAGACTTTGAAACTCTAAAGAAAGTTACCAGTGAAAGTTTAATTGAACCGGGAGTGGCACTGATCAAGCTGGCCGATAGGCTGCATAACATGTTGACTATGGAGAAAATGCCTCCTTCAAGTCAGAGAAAGAATGCCAAAGAGACTCTTGATGTTTATGCACCTTTAGCCGAATCGTTCGGAATGTGGCAGGTAAAAAACTATCTTGCGGACATAGCATTCTCCTATACAGATCCTCGAAGATTTTCTGAAGTTAAGGAACTAATTGATAATGATCCGCGATTGAAGGCGGATTTTATGGAAAGGGAAACACTTGAGTTAGAGCAGGTTTTGAAAGGAGCGGGATTGAATGTGGTAGTTGAGCACCAAGTTGGTGGTTATTATGAATTGGCAGAAAAACAAAGAATGACAGTTCTCAGAGAAGATGGGCGTCCAAGAAGCTTTGAGGAAATAACCGATGTTGTCAGTTTTAGAGTGCTGGTCGATAAAGAAGAAGATCTGGCAGACTGCTATTTGGCGATGGGGTTGTTAAGGCTGTATTACGGAGAAGCTTTGGAGAAAAATCGGCATGATGACTATCTGGCGGAACCGGCGATGAACGGTTACAGCGCAATCCATGATACGTATAAGTTTACCGAAGGATGTATAGAAATAGCCTTTACTACCAAAGAAAGAGAGAATTTCAATAATTGGGGAGTCCTTCGTTTGTCAAGACAAACACATTCTGAAGATCCAGAAAAATTTAGCAGAAAGGTGGTCTTTACTCCAAAACGGGAATTGGTTTTCTTGGAGCCTACCGCCAGAGGAATTGATCTGGCATACAAAATAAATCCATTGTTAGGATTGAAGGCTGTGGCGCTTCGAGTAGATGGTGAGATCAAAGACCTATCTGATGTTGTAGGGAACGCTAGTTTGGTTGAAGTAATCACAGACATACATCAAACAAGCCCCAGAACAGAGTGGCTAAGTTACTGCAATGTTGAGACAAGAAGAATGATTGAGTTGCAGAAGACTAAGAGCGAGAGGGATGGGGTAGTTGAGAGGGGGAAGGAGATGTTGGCCGAGATGGTGCTGAAAGAGCGCGGGGTGTTGGAGCTGGAAGACCTTCCAGAAGGGGTGTTGAATAAACTATTAATAGATCTAGGATGCTGGAACGGAATTGAAAGCCTTTACTATAAAATGGCCTTTGGCTTGGACGTTGAGATCGTCAAGAAAAAATTAACGGATTTGGGGGTAGTAATGGGTTTGTATTCAACTGTTAGAGTGAAGGGTGAAAATGAAATTGGTGTTTCCGAAAATTTGGCGAGAATAATCGCCAGGAATGGAGGCGATGTTAGAAGAAGGGTGGAGACTGTTGACGAACAAGAGCGTTATGAAATGAGGGTACTGATGATCGTGGGTTACGAAGGTAAAAAAAAGATCGAACAAGAAGTCGGTGAGAGCTTTATTGAGTGGGAGATAGCTTGAACTTGACAGACTGGTAAAATATATATGGTTGAGTAATTTGAACACATTAATCAAAGCACTTGGAGAAGACAGGATCAAAAGGGATGAGAGTTTGTCGCATCACACCACTTTAGGTGTAGGGGGAAAGGCAGAATTATTTTTCAAAGCAGAAAGCACAGGAGAGTTGATCGGAGCTGTTCGTCTGGCGAGGAACTTGGGAATTCAGGTCACAGTGATTGGAGGAGGTAGTAATATTTTGGTGGGAGACAGGGGAGTTAAAGGTTTGGTGGTAAAGAACTTCAGTAATAGGATATCCGTGGGCAAGAAAAGAAAAAGGGCTGAGGCGTATCCTGAAAAAGTCGTTGAGACCAGATGGCAAAGCGATCTGGAGAAAGGAACATTCAAATACGAATTTGCAGATCTGAATTATGATGAGTGGGATGAGGAGAGAATTGAGGTAGTGATGGATAGCGGGGTCAGTTTGCAGGGAAGTATGGCCAGGCTGATTGATCAGGGGATCACTGGATTGCAGTGGTTTGCACGAATCCCTGGGACAATCGGTGGAGCGATCTATAACAACATTCATGGAGGAACCCATACGATCGGTGAGGTATTAGAGCGCGTTTCGATCTTGAACAAAGATGGGGAAATTAAAACTCTGTCTGCAAGTGAATTGGCAATGGGATATGACACTTCGAGATTCCACAAAACAGGTGAAATAATCACGGAAGTTGTGCTTGATCTGTTTTTGGGGGATAAGAGTCGAGCAGGAGCGGTGGCGCGTGAATGGGCAAGGAGGAAAGCCATCCAGCCTTCCCGGTCGGCAGGATGTGTGTTCAAAAATATTTCTGATATTGATCAGGAAAACCTTGGATATCCAACCTCATCGGCGGGATATCTGATCGAGCATGTGTTGAAAATGTCCGGATTCAGAGTAGGAGGGGCGATGATATCCGAATCGCATCATAATTTTATTATTAATACGGGGGAAGCTAGTGCTAAAGACTACCTGGCGGTAAAAGATGAAATTGTCAGGCGAGCTAAAGAGGAGTTAGGTATAGATCTAGAATCAGAAATTGTATTATTGGGAGAGTTTTAAATTATGAATACACAAACATGTTAAGAGGCATTTTAGTACAATCAGACGAATGAGTGGAACTATTAAGGTTACGGGTGGTAATAAGCTGAGAGGTGAAATATCACCAATTCCGAATAAGAATTCAATCGTGGCGGCGTTGCCTGCCGCAATGTTGTCAGACAAAGAGGTAGTATTCAAAAATGTCCCGGCAACTTCCGACGTGGAGAAGATCCTGGAGTTGATGAAACAGTTAGGGGCAGAGGTAAAGGAGTCTGGATTGGGCAACGTAACCATAAATTGTAGAGGGCTGCATTCATATACTGTCGATGAAAAAATAGGAGGGCAGTTCAGGGGGTCACTGATGTTTGTTGGGCCTTTACTTGCTCGTTTTGGGAAGGCAATAGTGCCCCTTCCAGGAGGTTGTGAGTTGGGGATGCGATCAATAGAGGCTCACACAGATGTGTTAAGCAAGGTAGGAGTAAAAATTTCCTGTCAGGGAGCTTTGGTGCATTTTGAAGCGCCGAAGAAATTGAAAGAAAAGTACCGTGTATGGCAGACCGAAGCCTCTGTGACTGCAACCGAAAATCTGGCGATGTATGCGGCAGGAATAAGGGCTGAGGTTGAGATTATCGATGCTGCCTGTGAACCTCATGTGGTAGACGTCTTGAGGCTTTTAACAGACATGGGAGCGAAAGTTGAGGGAGCAGGTTCTAACAGAGTAACAATAAAAGGAACGACTGTTCACAAAAAAGCCGATTTCTTACCACGTCCTGATTTTATTGACATTGCCGGGATGATCGTGGCTGTGGCGGTAACAGACGGACACGTTCGAATCAGAGGGGCAAATATTCCCGATATTGTAGACGGGATGATCAACTGGTATGAAATGTTCAATATTAAGATCGACAGAGAGGGAGATGACTTGTTGGTGAGTGTGGGTAAGGGTGGATTAGAAGTAGATGTAAGGAAACAGGGGTTCCCTATGGGTGCTCCCAATCTACCAAAACTATACCCAAGGCCATGGCCAGGTTTCCCGGTGGATGCAATTCCTCCGATTGCCGTGCTAGCGAGTAAGTCCAGAGGGCGGCTACTATTGATGAATTGGATGTATGAGAGTGGTCTGGATTATGTTAGAGAATTGAACTCAATGGGGGCGGATATTCTGATGATGGATCCCCAGAGAATAATTGTTAATGGGCCGGTCAAATTTAAGGGTGGGTCAGTGACAACTCCATCCGTAATACAGGCTTGCAAAGCAATTTTTCTGGCAGCCCTCGCGGACAAAGTGACAACCACTATCTACGGGGTCGACATTTTAAGACGCCGATATCCGAATATTTTTGAGGTCTATCGTTCCTTGGGGGCAGAAATTGAAGTCGTACCGGAGGTTTTGTCGGTGGGAAAGTAGATAGTCAATGAGAAAAATATTAATTAGAATATTTTTGTGAAAAAAAACATAATGGTGCTTTATGGTGGAGTTAGTCCGGAGCATGAGGTGGCAATCATCTCCGCCGTTCAGGCAATGAATGCCCTCAAGGGAGAGGGTTTTGAAGTAATCCCGGTGTATATAAGTAAAGAGGGTGAGTGGTTCATGGGTGGGGAAAATTACCTTAAACCAGATTTTTATAAAGATTTAGAAAAAGTAAAATCTTCCGGAAAGCAGGTGATTCTGTCGGCAAACAGAGGCTGGGGATTAATGCAAAAAGGCCTGTTGGGTTTTGCACCGGTCGGAGTACAGATAGATGTGGTCTTTCCGGTATTCCATGGAAGTAATGGTGAGGATGGAACTATCCAAGGATTGTTGGAGTTGGCCAACCTGCCCTACGTTTTTTCGGGAGTCCTCGGCGGATCTGCCGGTATGGATAAGTATGTGACCAAGAGAGTGGCCGAGGGGTTGGGAATGAACGTCGCCCCTGACAAGTTAGTAGTAAGAGAGGGGTGGAATGAAAGTAAATTGAAAACTGTTTTGAAAGAGGTGAAGTTCCCAGTATTCGTTAAGCCGGCTACGTTGGGATCAACCATCGGCATCACCAGAGTGGAAAAGCCTTCGGAGTTGGGGGATGCTATTGAAGTGGGTTTTCATTATGATGACAGGGTGCTGGTCGAGGATGGAATTGATTTGGAGAAGGAAGTTAATATTTCGGTATTGGGTAACGGCCCTTATGAGGTGAGTGTCACCGAACAACCGGTAACCAAGGATAAATTATTATCTTTTAAAGACAAATACATCGCCAGTTCCAGTAGTAAGACTCAGGGAATGGCTAGTGCAAAAAGGATGATCCCTGCTCCAATTACTAAAGAACAACAGGCAACGATCGAGAAATGGTCGAGAAACATATTCAGGGCAATAAACGGGAAAGGATTGGCCAGGGTGGACTTTATTATCGACGAGAAGGGAAAGGTCTATTTTAACGAGATCAATACTATTCCCGGATCTCTATCTTTTTATCTTTGGGAAAGAAGTGGATATCCTTTTGGGAAACTGGTGACTAAGTTAATTCAACTGGCCGAAGAATCCTGGGAGGAAAAACAGAAAAAAGTGACCGTATTTGAAAGCAATATATTGGCTGGTTTGGGGAGGTTGGGAGTCAAAGGCAAGGCTTAGAAAGTATCGGGGAGGTCGTTCTCGATCAAGATCCAGTCATACGTTTTTGACAGGTCTTCAACCAGTGGCCAAAGGTTGGTGGAGTTTTCGATATAGGAGAGGTTGTGTTTTAATTTTCCGGTAATTCCCCTTTCCAGATTGTTCGTTCGTTCCGACCGGCCAACAAGGATAACTTTGTCAAAAACACCCGAGCAGAGAGCGCCAATTTTTTGGTGAACAGGAGCAGTTTGTTTTCCCAGTTCAACAATCCCCGGAGTGATCAGAACCTTTTTACCTTTGATCTTTGACAGATCGTTGATCAGGGAAGTAAAACCTTCTTCATTGCTGCTGTAAGCATTATCTATCAGGATAGCTTTACCGAACCTTTTTAATTCAAGGCGGTGAGGAGAGGATTTTATTTTAGCGACCTGATCCTTGATGATCCGGTAAGGAACTTTCAGAATGATGGCCATGGAGATGGCGGATGTGAGGTTGTATAGATTGCTGGTGCCAAAGAGTGATGAGTTGAAACTGAGAGATTTCCCTTGGTGGGTAATGCTGAAAGAAAAACCTGAGGGAGTTAGTTTGTGAGAATGGGTATAGAAGGTGGCTTGGGGATCAGTAAGTGAGTAGGTAAGAGTTCCTTTATGTTTAGACAGTGACAGGTGTTCCTTGATATAAGGATTGTCCCAATTAACTAGCGCATGGGAGGGTTTAACGGCCTCAATTAGTTCGAATTTGGCGAGGGTGGTGTTGGTAAGATACTTGAACCTCTCTAAGTGTTGACTGCCAATGGCGGTAAGAATAGCGTATTGTGGAGGAACCATCCGAGTAAGTTCACGGATTTCTCCACGGATATATGCCCCCATTTCGCAAATAAAATAACGAGTTTTGCTGAGAAGCTCCAGGTCCACCACTTTGGCAATGCCAAAAACGGTGTTGTAGCTTTCCGGAGTTTTTACAGTTGGTGCATATGGTTGGAGGATGGTGCAAAGGAAGTCTTTGACCGAGGTCTTACCATATGATCCGGTGATACCAATCACGTCAAGTTTCGAGTGAGAGGTGATTGCTGATCGGACCCTCTCGACCGTGAGATAGCGATTAATTTTCTCGTAGGGGATAAGAGACAAGATCGATAAGAATAGTAGGGGAAAGGGCGCCAATAGGAGAACCATGTCAAGAATCAGGAGAAGTAATAATTGTCCAGAATAGAAGAGGGAGAAATTGATGAGAGCCAGATAAAGAAGGCTGAGTTTTGTTATCAGTCCTGTCTTGGAAGTTTTCACCAGACCTTTTTTTGATGAGAGGGAATAAGTGAGGGGATGGGAGAGCCACCAGCTCAGAAACCTGGAGATAGAGTAGCCTTCCTGTTGGAGGACGGTGAGATGGGTCCGAAAAGGCTTAAGCATTTTTTCTGATGATACTTATTAGGGCGTCGGATAGTTTTTGAGGAGAGCTAAGATGCGGGGTATGGTTTGAGCCGTAGAGGACATAGAGGTCACAAACGGGAATGTTTTCTGCCAGGAATTTACCCTTATTGGGAATTTCTGTATCGCCACTTCCCCAAACAACCGAAGTGGGAATGGAGATGTTCTTCAATTTATCGGAGTAGTCCTGATAAATAATCTTATTGAGGACCTTTTTCTGAATTTCATTTGAGCTGTAATAGTTGGGAGAGGCAGTTTTCTTGAGAAGATAATTTTTTACGGATTTTGGGAAAACGTAGATGATCGGTTTGAAGGTTGAGACAAATTGTGACTTTAATGTTGGTCTGGTGGCTCTGATGTTGGCAGGGGAAACCAAAATGAGATGCTTGACCAATTTGGGATAACGAAGGGAGATGTCAGTGGCGACCTGTCCACCGAACGAATGTCCCAAAAGAAAGATATTTTTCAATTTTAATTTCTCAATGAAAGATCGGATAAAGTCAGAGTACTCAACAACACCAGGGCTGCCAGGCAAGGGTTGGGTCTGGCCGAAAGCCGGAAGGTCGAGGGCGATCGTAGTGAAATCTCCAGGAAGGAGTTGAATCAGATCTTCCCAGTGTGCAGCCGAGTGTCCCCAACCATGAAGTATCAGAAGAGTTTTTCCACCGGTGCCGGTTTTTTCATAATGAGTGAGAAGGCCGTTGAGAGAAATGTTCATAGTTTATTCTAGACGAGACTGAGGATCTGCCGGTCTAGGCTGAGGTTTATTACCCAACATATGTTAGGTATATATTATATAGATGAGGTAAAATTGAGGCTATGGCAGCCTATGATTTTAAAGAAATAGAAGCAAAATGGAATTCCCGATACGAGGAATTTGAGGGATACGAGGGTGTGGATTTCAAAGAGGGCAAGGAGAAGTTTTTCATGCTGACCGAGTTTCCATATCCGAGTGGGTCAGGATTGCATGTGGGTCACGCCTTTTCGATGACGGGGGCGGACGTATATGCGCGTTTCATGAGGATGAAAGGAAAGAATGTGATGTTCCCCATGGGTTGGGATGCTTTTGGACTGCCGACAGAAAACTATGCGATCAAGACTGGAATAAAACCGCAAGAGGCAACGAAAGAAAACACCGAAATGTACAAACGTCAGATGAAGCAGATGGGTTTTTCCTTTGACTGGAAGAGGGAGATAAATACTACCTTACCCGATTACTACAAATGGACACAGTGGATATTCGTAAAACTGTTTGAAAAAGGTTTGGCCGAAAAACAGGAGATCGCTATTAACTGGTGTCCAAAAGACAAGATTGGTCTGGCCAACGAAGAGGTGATCAACGGTAAATGCGAGAGGTGTGGAACTCAGGTCGAGAGAAGAACCCAGTCACAGTGGGTGGTAAAGATCACCGCATATGCAGATCGGTTGATCGAGGGTCTGAAAAATACAGAGTTTATTGAAAAGGTAAAAGCAGCACAAATAAATTGGATAGACAGAAAAGAAGGAGCGAAGATAATATTTAAATTGGCCGACGGTAGTGATGAACTGGAAGTTTTTACCACCAGACCAGATACGCTGGAGGGAGCAACTTTTATGGTGGTTTCCCCGGAGCATAAGATCGTAGAAAGGGTGATGGATGACCAGTTGGTAGCAGGTTACGTCGAGGAGGCTAAAAAGAAGAGTGACATGGAGAGGGCAGAGCTTAATAAGGAGAAGACGGGAGTTTTCTCGGGACTTTATGCCATTAATCCATTGACCCAAAAAGAGATACCTGTTTGGATAGCAGATTATGTACTTTCCTCATACGGAACAGGAGCGATCATGAGTGTTCCAAGTCATGATGAGAGGGATGGTGAATTCGCAAAAAAATATAATTTGGAGATAAATTGGACGTATCAGCCCGACATGGGAATGATAGACAGAATTGAGAATGAGGGTTGGGGGAAAAAGGCAGTTAATTATCATCTGAGGGATTGGATCTTTTCCAGACAACATTATTGGGGTGAACCAATTCCGATGGTATATTGCGAGAAGGATGGTTGGGTCAGCGTCCCCGAGGATCAATTGCCGGTAATCTTACCTGAGATAGAAAAATATCAACCAACCGATAATGGAGAGTCACCTTTGGCGAATATACCCGAGTGGGTAAAGACGGTTTGCCCAAGGTGTGGTAGTTACGCAACTCGTGAAACCGACACAATGCCAAATTGGGCAGGGAGTGATTGGTACTTCCTGAGATTTTGTGATCCGAAGAATGAAAATGTGTTGGCTGACATGGAGAAGATGAAATACTGGCTACCGGTCGATATATATGTAGGTGGGGACGAGCACAATACCTTGCATCTTTTGTATTCGAGATTTATCTATCAATTTTTGTGGGATCTGGGAGTGGTACCAAATGAATATCCGGAGCCATATAAGAAGCGTTTATCTCACGGGATTATCCTAGGTCCTGACGGGAATAAGATGAGCAAAAGTAAAGAGAACGTGATTTTGCCCGATGTGGTGGCCAACGCACACGGAGCAGACACTCTAAGGGCTTACATGATGTTCATGGGACCGTTTGATGCGACCATGACTTGGAATGAAAGTTCTCTGTTGGGAGTAAAAAGATTTTTAGACCGATTTTATAAATACGTAGGTGAAAAGATTAAGGAGGGTCAGGGAGGTGTTGAGAGTGATAGGGAGATAAAGGTGGTGATCAACCGATTGGTAAGTGAGGTAGGAGCCGATCTGGAAAGCTTCAAGTTCAATACGACGATCGCAAAAATAATGACCGCTTTGAATAGACTTGAGGAAGGGGGAAACATATCCAATGATGATCTTAAGAAGCTGGTGCAAGTACTGTCTCCAATTGCTCCTTTCGTGGCCGAAGATCTATGGGAAAATTTGGGAGGAGAGTTCAGTATCCATGGATCAGTGTGGCCAAGTCACGACAAGCAGTACTTGGTTGATGAAACTGTTACAGTTTCTGTACAAGTAAACGGAAAACTCAGAGGGACGATAGTTGTCAGTCCCGATGCTGAGGAGCCTGTGGTGAGAGAGCTGGCGGAGAAGCAAGAAAGAATATCCGGATATCTGACTAAGGGTGAGGTAAAGAAGGTTATTTACATCCAAGGGAAAACAATAAACTTCGTAGTGGGATAAGAATTATTGTCCTGTGGTAATATAGCTTTATGCCAAAAATTCAACAACAGTTACAAACCAATACAACACCCCTTTTGGTGTTGTTACTAGTCGGGGCAGCTTTCTTCATCGGAAGACTGTCAGCTCAAGTAGAAACCCTAAAAAACGGGAACACTACAGCGGCACAACCGCAAGCACAAGTCGCAGGCCAGCAACAGCCGCAGACACCTACCGTTAGTATCGATCAGATAAAAGATCTTTTCAAGAAAAATTTAGTTACATTTGGAGATGCGAAAAGGAAGATATTATTTGTTGAAGTATCTGATCCCAGTTGTCCATATTGCCATGCAGCAGCAGGTCTAAATACGGATTTTTATAACAGCTCACCTCAGTTTAAGCCGGTCTCAGCAGGTGGAACTTATAAACCTCCAGTACAAGAAATTAAGAAATTGGTTGATGAAGGTAAGGCATCGTTTGTTTGGATATATCAAAATGGACACGGAAACGGTGAAGTGGCCAGCAGAGCTTTGTATTGTGCCAACGACAAAGGTAAATTCTGGGAAGCTCACGACTTGCTATTTACCGGTGAAGGGTACAAGCTGATCAACGAGGTCGTGAAAAACGACATGGGTAAATCAGCAGAGATGGCGGCTTTCCTAAAATCAGCCGTGGACGAGAAATTCATAAAAGATTGTTTGGATAGTGGTAAATATAATTCCAGGCTAGGTGAGGATGCCAGTTTGGCAGCTTCATTGGGAGTATCGGGAACACCTGGTTTCTTTGTGAACGAAACCAACTACCCAGGTGCTGTTAGTTTCTCAGACATGGAGACAGTGGTAAATGCGGCTTTGTAAACAGAAGATTAGTAGAACTCTTTTAAAAAGTCTCCCACGAGGGAGACTTTTTTTGATCTTCTTATTCTATTGTGAGGACGCCTTTTATTTCCGGGTGGATAGAACAGTGGAAAGGATAGCTTCCGGGTTCAGAAGGACCTTCCATGTCGATTGGCTGGCCAGCTTCAATGAGACCCGAGTCAAAGGTGCCGGTATCTGACGTAACCGAGTGAGGGATAGAACCGTTGTTAATTATGTTAATAAGCGAGTTGGGTTTAGCTCTGACTTCGGTGGGGACAAAACCACTGTCGAGCATCCTGATCTCACCAGTATTTCTTTCAATTCCAGGGGGAGGGGGGGTGACTCGTCGGAATTGTTCGGGGATGAGCTTGTTACAGCCGGAAACCAATACTCCGAAGATAAATATAAGTAGTAAGAAAGGAGTTCTTTTGAATCTCATATCTTTTTAGGTCACTGAATCCCCAGCTTTTCTTCTATCCTTTTGATTCTATCTTTAAGCTCTTGGTTCTCTTTTTCGAGCTTGTCGATCCGTGAGGAAGTTTGATTTATGTCTGGATCAAACCAAGACACATTAACAAAAGTCATGATTTTTCCTACTAATGTGCCGTCGGGAAGAGTAAAACAAGGCTTATTCGGATTGGTTCCACCATCTGCAGGCCAGGTAATGTCAGCAATTGAACTGACATTTGGACAGTTGGCACTGTTCCAATTTTCGGTAGATTCTAAGGCCTTACCAACAATGGTTCCGGCTTTGACAGATTTCATACCTGTCCCTTGAATTGATGAGGATGAAATCGGATCTCCCTTATATATAGTGCCTCCTTTAGAAGTGACTACGACCGGAACACGACCGGAAAGGGCAATTGCTGGTTCGTATGGGTCAATCTGAGGAGTACCTCCCGGGTTGATCGAAACCTGGCTACCAAAAATAGTAATTGCAGGATTAGTTGAAACAACACCAATCACTGTCGGGTCGTTTGGATGCGAGGCTGCACGTACGGTTCCTACTTGATTGGCTGCGGGAGAGTTATCTACACTCATGATGAAGCCGGGTTTGGCGGGGAGGAGACTATAATGTCGTTCGGCCAAGTCAACAGCACAATCTGCGCCTGCGGAAGCACATGTGCCATTCAAAACGCCGTTGCCGCTTTCATCAACAGTAAAAACGTTTGTGTTAGATCCATTCCTAACAATAAAAAAAGAAGCATTAGCACTTGTGGCTTGATTATCGTCCAGTTCTGCTATTACATTATTATTACCATTGAGCCACAGATCATTAACTGACTGTAATGTTAAATCAAGATTTGCACCAACAAGTTTAATCCAATTTGAGGAGTTGCCGATGTTAACTTGTCCGGTGAATAAGTTGACACCCGTACCTGATTGGGTGTATGCACCATTAGTCGTAATTCCTGATATGCCGGTCATGACACCAGTAGTAGATATATCCCAATCTGAGGAGCTGACAGCAATTGTATCAAGGCCATTACCCAGTGTTAATATACCGGCCAGAGTAACGGCATTTAAAGTGTTGCCTATAGTGACTGTTCCAGTTGAAGTTCCGGTGTTGATATTAGTGGCGAAATTAGAGGATGCGTTGAGACTGACAATACCTCCGGTGCTGGTGATGGCAGCATTATTCGTAATTCCTGATATGCCTGTCATGACACCAGTAGTAGATATATCCCAGTCTGAGGAGTTGACATAAATTGTTCCCGACCCTCCGCCTAGGTTCATCGTTCCAGTTCCATTGGTGAAAATAGATAAAGCTTCGTCCGTGTCGTAGGAACTTATCGAGGCGGTCCCGTTATATCCCAGCATAAGGGCGGGAATATAAGTTTGGGTTTCGTATACAAGGAGATCCCAATCTCCACTGTTTAATGCATCGATTCCTCCACCGGAAGTGTTCACATGGGCGAATGCGGTAGTAACGCTAGCGGTATTAGGAAGCAATTGTGACCCGTCAGCGCTAATAATCAATTGGCCATCTACACTGAAACCGTCAGTAGCACCAACGCTTCCTACAACATCCAGTTTGCTGGCTGGGGTGATGGTGCCGATACCGATATTACCATTGGTAAGATCCATGGTCATGTTGTAGTCATATCCGTTTACGGCTCTAGCAGCATCGTATCCAAAGAAACCAAAGTCATCTCCAAGACCACCCAAATTTACAACGTGACCAGATGAAGTAGTCTGACGGATAAAGGGACTATATGAAGCGGCTGGCTGTCCAGAGCCATTGAGCCCGTAGGTGCCGGTTTTTCCTGATAACCAACTTCCTCCTGGAGTATAAAGGTTAAGACTTAGGGCATATGCTGAACCATTTACGGCAAGATTATAGGTTGGATCGGCGGTGCCTATGCCGACGTAACCGGCGCTGTCTAAATATAAGGTGTTGGTGGGAGTATCTGGCTCAACTTTAAATGGATATGTAAGGGTACCGGTGCTATCGGCTAGTACGAAGTTTGTATCTGCGCCATATTGTCCGAGTCTCCAGTCCTGAGCTGAAGTTTGAGAGATATACGCTGAGTAATAATTTGAAGCTCCGTTTGTTATTATATACGCTCCTCCACTAGTGACTGAGGTAGATGTAATTATGTTATCTCCGCCTGTGGTGGATACTTGTAGTTTAGAGGCGGGATTGGTGGTGCCGATGCCGACGTTACCACCATTTTCTCCAATAATTAAATTGTTGTTATCAGTTTGCAGGTGCAGGGTTTTTCCTGCACTTGCAACGTAGTCATAGACTGTTATTTTACTTGTGTTTGATCCACCGGGATCTGATTGCATCACTATAGAACCGTTGGATGAAGTATCGGTCAACCTAAATTGTGGCGCCACCGCGGCGACCACTAAGTTTGCGCCGGGGTTGGTGGTACCGATGCCGAGTTTTCCAGGGCTGTTGATTATCAAGTTTTTGTTGTTACCTACAATAATATCTCCCGCAAGTGCCAGAACATCGGTGACACCATCGATCTCGAATCCCAGTCTAAGAAGTTCGGGGTCGGTAGAGAAAAGACTAAGAGTATCAGTCGCGGAGGTGTCGTTTAAGTCGGCATAAGCTATGGATGATAGGGTTTCTCTGAGAACGTAACTCTGCGGGCAGGTACCATCAGGATTGGCCACGATCATGTCTAGTTGAGTGAGCGACGTAGGAGGAGGGGTAGGTGAGATGACTGCGCCTGTAGTGGGATTGATCGTTAATGCTTTAATTGCCGGAAGTCCATCAAGATCCTCATCTTTAAGACATAATTTATTTTGAATGATTTGGGCATTGGAGTTGACGTAAATGGTGGCGCCATTGGTGATCCTGATCTCATAGCCCGGGTACCAGACCATAGTGCGATAGAGGGTGAGATTGATACCATCGAGGATGATGTTCCCGTTGGATGTACCATTAACATCTTCATAGATGACACAATTATTAGCCAGGGTAACATCTCCGACCACTTGGGGGTCGGTTCCAGGTGTGAAGTTGCAGATATTTTGTTCCGGAGGTACGAAATCCTGTGCTTTAGCCAAGTTGATCCTTTGAAGTGGAAGATAGAAGGAGAGGGAGAGTGATAACAGGAAAAGGAGAGTGTTTTTAATCATATTTTTTATCTCAACAGAAATGGTTTGATAGTTTTCTTGTTGGTTTGGGTAGTCATTTCAAAGGTAAAAGAATAGCTGGTAAGGGCAGTGTCGGGGAAGCTATAAGTAGCCGACCAGACTCCTAGTGTGGAGTTGCCGGACTTAACAGTGGGGGTGTAAGTATTGGTGGCATTGTCGGTTTTAAGGGTGATTTTGAAGTCGGTTATAGGCTCTGAACTATTAACCGATATATCAATGGTTTGCTGAGTGCCCTTGGTGGCATCAAGCGGGTCGACGACGACTTGGGTCAACTTGGAAAAATCCTGATCTCCACCTCTGACAAAAAAGGTCTGTTTACCTGAGGGGAGGATGAGAGTGGGAGTGGGAGCGGCGATGGTGCCCGGATGAGCTTTGGAATCAGTGCCCGTTTTCTGCCCTTCAAGGTTCGGTCGGGGAACTTTCAGTCCAAAGGGATTGGCTAAAATCAGGAAAAATCCAACCAAACCAAGAACAACACCCAAAATGACAAAATAGACGGGTTTCACCTTAGATTCATATTAGGCAGGAAAAAAGTAAAAGTCAACTGGTTTTAATGACTTTGGGTTGAATTTGAGGGGGGTGTAGACTAAAATACATCGATATGCAAAAAGTGGCGATGCTTTCCACTTTATTCCTTTTCCTTACCTTTGCTCAGATGGGACTTTCCGTAAGCAAAGAGACTGTAATAAATGAGGTGGCCGCGACCGAGAGCGCACAGGCCAGTATTTCTGCGCAACCTGAAGAGGAAAACACCGTTGATTTAACTGTGCCTAGCGCCGAAAAAGGGAGGCTGGAGAAGCTATTGGAAACAGAAAAGGTTGAAGGCTGGTGGGGGTTGAACATCTTGAAAATTGCAGTCAGGAATGCGGTGGATCAGGGTGTGTCCCCTAATACTATAGTAGTATTGTTCCTTTTCCCATTGGTGGCTGCGCTAGTAGCTTTTTCTAGACAGGTATTAGGCATCAGTGGATTTGGAATAATTACTCCGGCCATGTTGTCGGTGGCATTTCTTTCAACCGGAGGTCTGGCCGGTTTAGTGCTTTTGGCCTTTATTCTCTGTGCAGCTACGTTTGCGAGAATGGTGGTAAAGAAAATCAGAATTCCTTACCTGCCAAAATTGTCCATGAGTTTGTGGATCGTTTCGATGATGGTAATGATCTTTTTGATGGGATCCCCAAGTTTGGGTCTTAATAGGTTAATCGGTGTGGGAATCTTCCCGATCTTGTTGTTCGTACTGTTAGCCGAAACATTTATCGAGGCTCAAATAACCAGATCCCTGAAGATCTCATTTTTTATGACTGCAGAGACGGTAGTACTGGCATTGATCGCTTACAGAATAATGAGTGCTCCATGGGTTCAGGAACAGGTTTTGCTTCACCCAGAAACTTCCGTGATGTTAATACTCTTTGTTGATTACATCATTGGAAAATACAAGGGCTTGAGATTGATGGAGTTGTGGCGTTTTAGAAAAATGATTCACAGATGAGCATAGTACGCCGAGGAGACCTTTTAGGACTTAATGCCAGATCGGCAGAGTACTTGCGCCTTAATAGGAAGCTGGCAAGAGACCGAGCGGATAATAAGCTACTGACAAAAAGAGTTCTGAAGAAAAGAGGTATTCCGCATCCCAAACTATTGGGCATTCTGGGAAACCATAGAAAAGTA
>Ga0209727_1000909_pt1 | contig 27860 bp, 35 predicted proteins | sample RifGroC1_FD_183995 | JGI IMG/M metagenome (GOLD analysis project Ga0209727, IMG submission 183995) | Groundwater microbial communities from Rifle, Colorado, USA - Groundwater C1 (SPAdes) (version 2) | ecosystem: Environmental > Aquatic > Deep subsurface > Groundwater | place: Rifle, Colorado...
AAATGCCAGTGTAGTAAATGGGAATGGGAAGAAAGGAGCGGTTGATATCGGTAAAAAAGTTACGGTCCGTGTCGACGGACAAAAAACAATTTTTGAGATGGTTGGGGAATGGGAAGCAGATCCGAAGAATAAAAAAATATCTCCCGAGAGTCCCCTTGGGGCGGCTTTAATCGGCAAAAAAGTCGGAGAAAAAATTGAAGTTGAAGCCCCGGCGGGCAAGATTGTGTACGAAATTCTTGCGATAGAATAAGCTTCTCGCGTATACTAAGGCGATGACAACGTCCTTTGAAGTGATTCAAAAAGATCGTAAGGAAAAATTAGAAGAACTAAAAAAACTTGGAATTACTCCGTATCCCCCAAAAATTAAGCTTTCTGGTGAGCTTATCAAGATTTCCCAAGCAAGAAAGGCGTTGGGAAAGAAGGTTCTTGTGGCAGGTCGGATTTGGTCATTAAGAAAGCATGGCGGAGTAGTTTTTGTTGACCTTAAAGACGGTTCAGGGAAAATCCAACTTCTTTTACAGAAGAAAAAACTAGGAAAAGCTTTTGACCAATTTTCTTTGATTGATGTAGCAGACTTTTTTGCGGCAAAAGGGAAAGTTATTAAGACTCCGGCAGGCGAAACGACGGTTGATGTAGAAGAATATCAACTTTTATCTAAAGCTATAAGAGTTTTGCCTTCAAAGTGGTACGGCTTAAAAGATGTTGAAGAAAGATACAGGCAGCGCTATGTCGATTTGCTTCTAAATGAGGATGTTTTAAAAGTTTTTATTACCAGAACGGAAGTTATTAAATATTTAAGAAAATATCTTGATGATTATGGATTTTTGGAAGTGGAAACTCCGATACTCCAATCAATTTATGGGGGGGCATTGGCCAAACCGTTTATAACTCATCATAACGCTCTAGATTGCGATTTTTATTTAAGAATTTCTGATGAACTTTATCTTAAAAGATTAATTGTAGGCGGGATAGAAAAAGTTTATGAGATTGGTAAAGATTTTAGGAATGAAGGAATGGACAGGGCCCACAATCCTGAATTTACCATGCTCGAATTTTACTGGGCCTATGTTGATTATGAATATTTAATGAAATTCACCGAAAGCATGCTTGCAAATTTGGTTAAGCAGCTTTTTGGGACGACCAAGGTTTCATATCAAGGAAAAAATTTGGATTTTGCACCACCCTGGCCAAGAATTACTTATCGAGAGGCTATTTTAAAAGAAACCGGAATAGATATTGACGAAGCAGACACAGAAGAAAAAATCTTTTCGGAAATAAAAAAGAAAAAAATTGAGATTGAAAAAAGAGGGATTGTCGGCTATGGCGCGACCTTGGATGCTTTATACAAAAAGACCACCCGGCCGAAGTTGGTGGGGCCGCTTTTTCTGACAGAAAGACCCACGGAATTTGTTACCCTGGCAAAAAGGACACCCAATGACCCCAGAAAAACGGCCTCATTCCAGCTTTTAGTTGCAGGAGAAGAGGTAATCAATGCCTATAACGAACTTAACGACCCGCAAGACCAGGCAGAACGTTGGCGCGAGTCCGAAAAACTTGGTAAAAAAGGGAAAGAGGAGCATGAGGCCTTTGATGAAGATTATATAAGGGCTTTGGAATATGGTATGCCGCCGACAGCGGGTTGGGGAATGGGAATTGACCGTTTAACTGCAATTCTTACCAACCAACCAACCCTCAAAGATACAATTATTTTTCCTACCCTTAGACCTGAAAAATGATTAAAGGATATGGAATTGCACATACAACCTTAACTGTTTCTGATATTCAAAGAACCAAGAAGTTTTATGAAAGGTTATTTCAGGTAAAATTACCAATGGATAATAAATTTTCTTTGAGCCTTTTGAAAGTTGGAATTCCCTGCTGGTTTGTCCAGTGGGAAAAGCAGTATCCGAAAGATAGATTTGATGAAAGAAGAATTGGCCTTGACCATATCGCTTTTGAATTAAAAACCTTGGGTGAACTTAAAAAGATAATTGCGAGATTGGACGAAATGAGAATTAAAAATGCTGGACTTGAACGATTTGCAGATAAGTACCCCTATGTTGCTTTTAGAGATCCTGATAATATTCAAACAGAATTTTTTATTCCGGAAGAAATGTAATTTGTATCAATGATTTGAATCATTAAAGCGAAAATATGATAACAAGGGAGCAAGCGATAAAACTTTTACACGCCAAGATGCAGTCGCAGAATTTGAGACGGCATTGCTATTCGGTGGAGGCGGTTATGCGGGCTTTGGCAAAATATTTCAAAGAAGACGAAGAAAAATGGAGACTCGTTGGACTTTTGCATGATGGGGATTATGAACTTACAAAAGAAAAGCCTGAACAACACGCAAAACTGATGGCTCAATGGGTCCGTGAACTTGGGGAAACCGATGATGAGTTGCTGACCGGGATTGAGTCGCACGGCTGGTTTCACGAAGGCAAGCTTCCGAAAACAAAAATGCAGTGGGCCTTATATTGTTGCGACGAACTAACAGGTTTAATTGTTGCAGTTGCTTTAGTTAAACCCGACAAAAAACTGGCTTCCGTGACTGTCGAGTCTGTTAAAAAGAAATGGCCGGAAAAATCCTTTGCAGCCGGAGTCAAAAGAGAACAAATTGCGGAGTGTGAATCAAGACTCAATATTCCGCTTGATGAATTTATCCAAATTGCACTAACTGCGATGCAATCAATTGCCCCGGACTTAGGATTATGAAAAGCATTGTGATTTGCGGCAGCGGCCGATTCAAAAAAGAAGCCAGAGAATTTGCAAGTAAGCTTAAGAAGTTGGGTGTTATAGTTTATGAACCATACTTCCATGGCCGCGATGAAGAATGGGATAAACTTTCGGATTACCGCAAAAAATTTGTAGCTTTAGGTCTCACCCACGATCATTTCTACAAAATCAGAATGGCGGACGTCGTTTTTCTTTACAATAAAGGTGGTTATTGTGGTAACAGCTCTACTTTGGAGTTAGGTTATGCCGTTGCTCTTGGAAAACCAATATATGTTTTATCTGATAAAGATGAGGAGCTTTGTAGAAAAGTATTGTTTAGAGAAGCTGTCAAAACTCCAAGAGAGTTGGTCAGGAAACTCAAATAAATATGAAAATCGCAATTTGCGGCTCAATTAAGTTTTATGATGAAATGTTAAAAGCTAAAAAACAGCTTGAAAAACTGGGGCATAAAGTTCTTATGCCAGTTAAAGCCCAAGGAGTTGATTATTGGGAAAAAGATAATACAAAAAGAGTTGAAGCTAAGAAAAAGTTTGAATTTATAAATGAACACTTGGATAAAATTGAAAATTCTGATGCAATCTTAGTTGTAAATGTAACCAAAAAAGAGATTGGAAATTATATTGGAGCAAATACCTTCCTTGAAATGGGATTTGCATACTATAGAAAAAAGAAAATTTATGCCCTGAATCCGCTTCCAAACCAACCCTATATTATTGATGAACTTTTAACAATAGAACCAATTGTTTTAAACGGAGACTATTCAAAAATCTTATAAATCTAATGGCAAAAACTTGCGATAACAAAAGTGTCGGGATGCTCATCTGGAAAGACGGAAAACTTCTCTTAATAGAAAGGAAATTATTCCCGTTTGGTTTTGCTCCCCCTGCTGGACATATTGATGATAAAGGAAGTTTTGAAAATGCTGCAAAAGAGGAAGTCCAAGAGGAAGTTGGACTTAATCTAATTAAATTGAAGTTACTGACCGAAGGTAAAAAAAATAATAAATGTCGCAGAGAAGGGGGAAGTTGGCATTATTGGAAAATCTATGAAGTAAAAGCTAATGGAGAACTAAAACCGAGTCATGATGAAACCAAACAAGCTGGGTGGTACGACAAAGATGATATCAAAAAACTTGCTAATAAGACTAGATTATATTTGGAAGGGAGAATTTTGGAAGATAAATGGCAGGAATCTCCGGGTCTAGAGTCAGTTTGGTATGAATGGTTCAAGGAATTGGGTATAATTTAGACATGTTAGATATTCAATACATTCGGGAAAATAAAGATAGAGTTAAAAAAGCCACAAAAGATAAAGGTTTTGATGGCGGGATTGTTGATAAACTTTTGAAGGCAGATGCCGAGAGAAGAAAACTTATTCAAGAGGTTGAGGAGTTTCGTGCAAGACGCAACAAGCTCACTAAGGATGATATTGCCGAGGGTAAGAAATTAAAGATAGAACTCAAGGGGAAAGAGGAAAAACTGCGAAAAATTGAGAAAGAATTTGATGAATTAGCTCTAAAGATTCCGAATCCATCAGCCGATGATGTAAAAGTCGGCAGCGCAGAAGACAATGAAGTAATTAAAAAAGTTGGCGAGCCAAAAAAGTTTGACTTCAAAGTCCGTGACCATGTAGAGATTGGTCAGTTAACCGATACCATCGACTTGGAAAGAGGGGCCAAGGTCGCCCAATCCGGATTTTATTACATCAAAAACGATGGAGTGCTTCTTGAAATGGCACTTGCAAACTACGCCTTCAACAAACTAATTGAAAAAGGTTTTGTTCCGGTTATTACCCCGAATGTTGCAAAGGAAAGAAATTTAGTCGGCTGTGGTTTTCAAGCAAGGAGCGAAAAAGAAAGACAAGTCTATAACATTGAAGGGGAGGATTTGGATTTAATCGCGACAGCGGAAATCACCCTTGTTGGATTGCACACCGACGAAGTATTGGATGAAAAAGTTTTACCCCTTAAATATGCCGGATACTCGTATTGTTATCGGACAGAGGCGGGAAGTTATGGAAAGGATGTTCGTGGAATTTTGAGGGTTCATGAATTCAGGAAAATTGAGATGGTGATTTTCTGTTTGCCCAAAGAGTCCGATTCTTGGCACGAAAAACTTTTGGAAGTTGAAGAAGAAATTTGGCAAGAACTTAAAATTCCATATCAAGTTGTAAAAATGGCCAGTGGTGATTTGGGTAGCGCCGCATCTCGCAAGTATGACATTGAAGCTTGGATGCCTTCGCAGGATAAATACCGTGAGGTAACTTCCACCAGTAACACTACTGATTTTCAGGCAAGAAGGTTAAATATAAAAGTCAGGCGAGGCGGTAATAATGAATATCTACACACCCTAAATGGGACAGCCATAGCTTTGGGACGCGCCATGATTGCAATTTTGGAAAACTATCAGCAAGAGGACGGCTCGGCAATTGTCCCTGAAGTTTTGAGAAAATGGATGGGGAAAGAGAAAATAGTAGTGAGTAGTGAGAAGTGAGAAACTTATGGTTGAAAATATTTTAGGAAGATTTAGAATAACCTTGCCAATGGCCTTAAGTGAAGATGAAGTGAAATTAGAGAATGCTCATGAGCTGGTGACTAGACAGATTAGAAGACTTCTATATGAAGTTGCAAAAGGAAAGATTAAAAAAATTGAAAAATTTCCAGAAGTTGAAATTACAGTTGGTGGAAAAACGTATATTGTCACTGACTGTGGAGCTGCCCGTGAAGTAATGTCCCTTGAGAAAGTAACCCCACCAATTCCTTAAGAAGAATTTTTATCGTCTGATTTTTCTTCGGCTAATGCTGTGAATGTAAACAACATTTCAAGTACTACCTCCTCGCTTACTCCAAACTTTTGAGCCATTTCGGGAGCTAGCTTAATACCCCCCAAGATTAATTTCGATAAAACATCGGTCCTCCCACTTTCTTTCATTGTCGAAATTAAACTATCTGAAACTTCTGATAAGGATGGTCTTTGATTTTCCACAATACCGTATAATAGCACAACGGATTTTATGTTGGGAACAAAAAAGTTTTAATAGTATTTTTTACCCTTTAATTTATCAGGCAGTAAATCTTCTTTTGTGTATTTCTCATATCCCTCACCGTAGCCAATATCCTTCATAAGTTTTGTGACTGGATTACGGATTTGAAGGGGGATAGGAAGATTCCCAAACTTTTTAACATCCTCTAAGGCTCTCATGTAGGCTTCGTAGGCTCTTCTATCTTTCTTGGAAGTAGCAAGGTATACAGTTCCCGCAGCAAGGTTTTCCTGACACTCTGGATAGCCAATCTGCTGACAGGCTTGGAAAACTGCGTTTGCTACTACTAATGCAGTAGGGGAGGCTACATCCTCTGAAGCAAACACCACCATTCTGCGTGCAATATAGAGTGGGTCTTGACCGGCAACAACCATTCTAGCCAGATAATAGAGGGCTGCATCGACATTACTAGCCCTCATAGCCTTAATATATGAGCTAATTGTGTTATAAAAATCCTCACCGTTTTTATCAAAAGTATATTGTCTTCTTTGTAGTGCTGTCTCAACATCACTTATAGTTAATTCACCTACTAGGTGGAGGGCAGATGCAATTTCCAAAACATTTAGCATCACACGAGCATCGCCATTACTCGCTTCCAACAAAAACTTTTCAGCATCCTTAGTTAATTTTTTCTTTAGATGTTTTAATGCACGCCCCAAAATCTTAAGTAAATCTTTTTCAGAAAGCTGATTTAGTGTAAGTACCCGGGAGCGTGATAAAAGAGGTCCGATTATTTCAAAAGAAGGATTTTCAGTTGTCGCGCCAATCAAAACGATACTGCCCCGCTCTACATACGGAAGGAATTTTGCCTGCTGGGATTTATTGAACCTATGGATTTCATCAATTATTATAAGCGGTGAAAGAAGCCCTCCGCTTTTTAACACTCCCTCAATTTTTTTGATTGAAGTGTCCACCGCCGAAAACTCATAAAGTTCTTTCTTAAGCTGCCCCGCTATTATTCTTGCTAAGGTTGTTTTTCCGCTTCCCGGAGGTCCCCAAAAAATTAAAGATGGAAAAAATCCTGCCTCGCCGGCAGGCAGGCCGGTTTCTTTGGCGGCTTTTAAGAGTTTCCTTACAACGCCGTCCCTTCCTACGAGATGTTTTTGTCCGACAAATTGAGATAATTTTTTAGGCCTTAAAACCTCTGGTAACGGAGTAGAAACCATGCTAGCCATTTTAATCCGAAAAATGACCGAAGTAAATAGTTCGGATGTATAATTGGATTTGTGGATTTTTCACTGGGAACAAAAGTTTTGGAGGAAGTTAAGTCCCCTATAAACGGTAAGATTAAAGTTGTAAAGAATTTGGCGTTTGGAACACATATTCAGGTGGAAAATCTCACGCAATCGGGGGGTTTGGTCGAGGACATCTGGAAACAGACACTCCGCCAGATACCAAATACCAAATACGAGATACGAAATTGTCTGATTTTAGGTCTGGGGGGAGGAAGTGCGGCGAAGTTGGTAAGGAAATTTTGGCCCGAAGCAAAAATCACCGGAGTCGATATCGACCCCGTTATGGTTAAGATGGGAAGGAAATATATGGGACTGGATAAAGCCGAGGTAGATATTCAAATCCAAGACGCTTTGCGTTTCTGTGAACTATGCACCATGAACTATGAACTAATCATTGTTGACCTTTATAAGGGCCATGAAGTTCCTGAAAAGTTCCAAAGCGAAAACTATATACAGCTTGTAAGGACTGTCCTTGCAAGTGGCGGTGTTGCAGTTTTTAATCGACTTTATTATGGGAAAAAAAGACCGGAGGCTATGAAATTCGGCAAGAAATTGGAAAAAGTTTTTTCTAAAGTTGAATATTTCTATCCGGAGGCCAACGTAATGTTTATTTGTTACAATAAAGACTGATGTTAAATATTTTTTCCAAACTTTTGGACTTAAATCAAAGAGAAATTGATAGACTTCAGAAAATAGTAGACGAAATAAACGTGTTCGAGAAAAAACTCAAAACTGAAAAAACTCCAAAACTCAAAGAAAAAACAGAGGAATTTAAAGAAAGGCTCAAGAAGGGCGAAACATTGGAAGATATTTTGCCCGAGGCTTATGCGGTAGTTCGGGAGGCCTCCGAGCGCGCAATTGGTTTGAGGCCTTTTGACGTTCAGCTGATGGCGGCCGTTGCCCTTTTTGAAGGCAAGGTTGCCGAGCAAAAAACCGGTGAAGGTAAAACCCTTTCGGCCGTTCCGGCACTTTACCTTCGTGCCCTCACCGGCAAGGGCGTACACCTTGTGACGGTTAATGACTATTTGGCCCGGCGTGACGCCGGTTGGAACGGACCTATATTTAATCTTCTCGGGCTTTCTGTGGGTTCGATAATTCAGGAAGGAAAATCATTTGTTTTTGACCCGAAATTTAGCGACACAAGCCATGGAGATGAAAGACTCTCTCATCTTAAGGGCGCTGAAAGAAAACTTGCCTATCAAAGCGATATTCTCTATGGGACAAACAACGAATTTGGTTTTGATTATTTGAGAGACAACATGGTTTCGGCACTTCCCGAGATGGTCCAGCGAGGCCATTATTTTGCGATTGTCGATGAGGTCGATTCCGTTTTAATTGATGAAGCCAGAACCCCGCTTATCATTTCCATGCCCGACACGGAGCCAACGGATAAATATTACAAATTTGCCCAGTTGGTTGATAAATTAAATTCAGATACCGACTATTCTGTTGATGAAAAAGCCAAAAGCGCGACCCTTACCGAGAGAGGAATAGAGCGGGTTGAAAAAATCCTGGGAGTCGACAATCTGTATGAAAAAGACTTTGAAGCGATTCATCATATTGAAAATGCACTTCGGGCAAGAACTCTATATTTACAAGATAGGGATTATGTGGTTAAAGAAAATCAGGTCATTATCGTTGATGAATTTACCGGGCGTTTGATGGTGGGCAGGCGCTGGAGCGACGGACTCCATCAGGCAGTTGAGGCCAAGGAAGGAGTGGTCATTCAGCAGGAGAGTAAAACTCTGGCGACAATTTCTTTTCAGAATTACTTCAGAATGTACGAGCATCTTTCGGGAATGACTGGAACTGCTGCAACCGAATCCGAGGAGTTTAAGAAAATTTATACATTGGATGTCGTCGTAATTCCAACCCATAAGGATATGATTCGAAAAGATAAGTCGGACATGATTTATAAAACCCTGCGGGGTAAATACGGGGCGATAGTTGCCGAAATTGAAGAGTTGCATAAAAAAGGCCAGCCGGTTTTGGTCGGTACGACATCGATTGAAAAAAATGAAATAATTTCCGAGTATTTAAAACGCAAGAAAATTCCCCACAATGTTCTTAATGCCAAAAACCACGAGAAGGAGGCATCGATTATTGCAGATGCAGGGAAAGTCGGGGGTGTGACAGTTGCAACAAATATGGCAGGGCGCGGAGTTGATATTGTTTTGGGTGGAGGGAAGCCGGACCCCGCAACATCTGCGCTTCGCGGGGCAAGCAAAAAATGGGAAGAAGAACACGACAAGGTTGTAAAAGCCGGAGGACTTTGTGTAATTGGAACCGAAAGACACGAGGCCCGTCGCGTTGACAATCAGCTTAGGGGTCGTTCAGGCCGTCAGGGAGACCCCGGCGCTTCCCGTTTTTATCTTTCTTTAGAGGATGATTTGATGCGAATTTTCGGCGGGGAGCAAATTAGTTCGTTGATGGATAAGCTTTCTTTGCCGGAAGAGACGCCTATTGAAAATTCTTTGGTTTCCCGGGCAATTGAACAAGCCCAGATTAAAGTCGAGGGCTTCCACTTTGACATCAGAAAACGGTTAGTTGAGTTTGATGACGTTGCCAATCAGCAAAGAGACATTATTTATAAATTAAGGCGAAGAATTTTGGAGTCGAAGGATATAAAAAATGAAGTTTTGGAAAAAATTGAACAACTAATAGACAAAATTCTTGAAGGCGAGCTTAGTTACGAAAGAATTCTGGTTTTGTTTATGGAAATTGTGCCATTTGACGATGCTTCGATTAAGAAATTTAAAAGTGAGCTTGAAAAGATAGAGGGAAAAGAGAATATTAAAGAATTTTTGTTAAAAGTTGTTGACACTGTTCATAAAACCCGTGAGTCCCAAGTTGGAGAATCGGTAATGAGGGAAATTGAGAAATATGCCTATTTGGGGGCAATTGACCACCTTTGGATTGACCACATTGACCACATTGATGATTTGAGAGAGGGAGTAACTTTGAGAGCCTACGGCCAAAGAGATCCCTTAATTGAATTTAAAAACGAAGCCTACACGCTTTTTGAGAATTTGATGGATAAAATTAACGAAGAACTTGCCCATAGACTATTTAGAATCGGGGTTGCTCCCCAAAGCGAAATTCCGCTTGCCCAAGCCCGCGAGAATATCGATACATCGGATACAACCGGCCTTGCGGGAGGTGCGGAACAAGCCTCGCAGGTAGGCGAACCAGCGTTTAGTTCTAATCCCACTACACAGAACTCACAACCTAATCCCAAAAAAATCGGCCGTAACGACCCGTGTTGGTGTGGAAAAGTGGATGCAAATGGAAAACCGGTTAAATGGAAGAGATGTCATTATCCCCAGTTGCCCCCCGCTTGACAACGTACATTTTAAATGTACAATAGAATTTGACATGAATGTTGTAAGTTCCACAACGTTAAGAAATAATCTCGCCGATACTCTTGAGGAAGTAAAAAAAAGAGATTATCTTCTCGTTGCCAAAAAAGGCAAAATCACTTCTGCGATTGTCGATATCGATCTTTTTGAAGACCTTTTGGCGCTTTCAAACAAAAAATATTTAGCAAGTATCAAAAAGGCGCGTGAAGAATATAAAAAGGGTCAGATTTTCACTCACGAACAAATCTTCGGTGAAATATAATGAACTACAAGGTAGTTTATACAAAAAGCGCCTTCAAAGACATAAAAAAACTTGACCGGGTTGCAAAAAGAAAAATTAAAAACAAAATTGAAGCTTATCTTCAAAATCCGACATCAAATGCCAAAAGGCTAACAAACCCAAAAATTGGAACTTACAGATGGCGAGCCGGAAATTATAGAATAGTTTTTGATATTAAAAATAAAACTGTTGTGATTTTGAGAATGGGACATAGAAGGGAAATCTATCGACATTAAATTGAAATTATTTTACTTATATCCTATAATTTATTGAACATGAGAAATGGAATTCGAAAGGAATCAGAATCGCAAACCTACCTCTGCAATCCTGTTCAGAAGGGTGTTTCAAGTTTGGAAGGGGATGGTAAAAGTCAATTCAAATTGGCCGATATTTTGGACCAGCTTGATGATGCTGATCCGAAATTGATTGGTAGAATTTTAGGCAGAATGGAATGTACGCCCCTAGATGAAAATTTCCATCCACGCAGTGGGCGAAGAAAAATTCTTGGGGTTGATGGTAAATTGTGTGAGAATTGTCACTACGATTGTTCCGGAACTAGCGGTTGCGCGAGAAGGGGTTGACCCCGAGATAATCAGGGTTGACAAAGTCTGATACATATGGTTATACTCGCGGCACATGAACGAAAACACGCCGGTTTCAACAAATCCTACTCCTTCGGTCGGTTTCCCGGTTTCTCAACCACAAAAACCGGCAGGAAAAATGAATAAATGGGTAATTATATTTATAGGACTTTTACTATTGGGGGCAGGCGGAGTTTTCTTCTTTGCTACAAGGTCGGCTAATGAGCCGGCAACGACAGCCACTCCCGAATCAGGCGATACATCAATCATTCCCACTCCGGAACCCACTGAATCACCAAAGCCAATCGACAGAAGCAAGGTCAAGATAGAAATACAGAACGGTACAGGTATAACGGGCGAGGGGGCTTATCTCCAAGGTGTTCTTGCAAATTTGGGATACAAAAATATAAAGACGGCAAATGCCTCAAACCAAGATAGCACAACGACCGTTGTAACTTTCGCAAAAACTCTTGATGCGGGAGCAATTGATGAAATTGCGTCAAAACTTGAGGAGGTTTATAAAGCTGTTGATACTAAAACATCATCAACAATAACCACAGACGTTTTGATTGTTACGGGTCTAAGAAAAGGAGCAACTGCTAAGCCGTCTGCCTCTCCGACACCGAAACCAACAACAACGGCTTCTCCGTCAGCTTCTCCAACAGCTACTGCTACTCCGACAGCAATCCCATAATGGGGTATAATAATTAGTGATGGATCTTGCCCAAATCTTTTCCAATTTTTCTCCGAAATTTAATTTAAATCTTGGTAATCTTTCTTTTTCTCCGTCCTATTTGCAAGCAGGAATTGTGCTGGTTTTGATTTTTCTTCTAGTTTTAACAATGGCTCAAGTCAGAAGGCATTTTATCGAATGGTCGTTTAAGGGGGCGCTTTTTGGAATTTTTTTCGGTTTTTTGCTGGCGCTAATTTTAGAGGGTTTTTTGATAGTCGGGGGCAAAACCGCAATCACCGAAATTGTCGGTTGGAAGAATGCACCGCAGCCGATTTTATCATTCCTTGATGCCAGCCGGTCACAGCTTGTAAGTGTTTTAGGAGTTTCAACGGAGATTCCGTCTTCAAATGCCAAAATTAAGACGGCTCCGGAAGAAGTTTTGAGAAGTTTTCAAGCCCTTTCCCCCAGCGATTTGGCCAAAGTAAAGAAACTTATCTGTGCTCCCTAGGCTTCTGCTATACTTTGAGTCACATGCAGGATATTAAAGAGAAAATCCGCGATTTGGCCAAAAAATTTGCAGTTTATTTTGCCAATTTTAAGCTGGAAGAAAAAGAGGTTAAGCTTCGTGAGCTTGAGGCAAAAACCTCGGACCCTTCCTTGTGGAATGACCAAAATAATGCCAAAAAGCTGCTTCAGGAGTTTTCGGATCTAAAAAGTGAAATTGAGGAGGTCAAGAAACTCAAAGAAGAGATAGAGACCTTAAGGGAACTAAGTGGCCAAGAAGACCTTTCCCAGGAGCTTGCCAAAGAGGTGGCAAAGACCCAAAAAGCATTTGAGAAACTAAATTTAAAATCGTTCCTTTCGGGCAAGTATGACGATAAAACCGCTATAGTCTCCATCCATGCCGGACAAGGAGGGACTGAAGCTATGGATTGGGCCAACATGCTGCTTCGGATGTATAGCCGGTTTTGTGAAAGACGCGGCTGGACACTTTCTATTTTGGATTCGACGGCCGGCGAGGAAGCGGGTATTAAAAGTGTTACCTGTAAGGTAGATGGCAAATACGCCTACGGCTACTTAAAAGGAGAAGCGGGAACCCACAGGCTGGTCAGACAATCTCCGTTTAATGCGGACAAGCTTCGTCAAACTTCTTTTGCTTTGGTTGAGGTTTTGCCGGAATTTGAAGATGTGGATTTGCCGGATATTAAAATAGAAGAAGAGGATTTGGATTGGCAGTTTTTCAGAAGTTCTTCTCAAGGCGGGCAAAACGTTCAAAAAGTTTCAACAGCCGTTCGTTTAATTCATAAACCAACCGGAATTACCGTTACCGCCCAGTCCGAAAGATTCCAAGAACAGAATAGAAAAAATGCCTTGAATTTATTAAGGTCCAAGCTTTGGCTGGCATCGCAGGAAAAAGCCAAAGAAACTAAAAGGGAGATTAAAGGAGAATATAGGCCCGCTTCCTGGGGAACCCAAATCAGAAGCTATGTTCTGCATCCCTATAAAATGGTTAAAGATTTAAGAACGGAGGTTGAAACTGCAAATACCGAAGCGGTTTTAGACGGCGAAATTGATGATTTTATTGAAGCGGAATTGAAAAATATTTAGCAGGGTGTTATATTGAAATTCATAGTATAACTATAATTTGATTATGGAACCACAAAAACAAGCACCGAATACTCCCAACTTGGGTCAAATCCCTAATCACCCTCTTGTCAAGAAATTTCAGGAATTTAGTGTTAAGAATTTTGCCATCTCGGGGATTGGAGTTGTCGTGGTTATTCTTTTGGGACTGGGGACCGGCTGGGTTCTATCGGGAAGAGGCGGGAGTGGAGGTGCAAGTACTCTCCCCGGGGTAAAAACCGGCGCCAGTGAAGCCGGAATGGCTGATGAAAAGAACTTTAAGGATTCGGCGGAAGGCACTTTAGTTGAAGGCGGAATTAGCGGTGAAGGTACGCACCATCTTGAGCGTTCGGGAGGTGTTTCGCAAAATGTTTATTTAACCTCAACGGTTATCAATCTTCAGGATTTTGTCGGCAAAAAAGTTCAGGTTTGGGGAGAGACGACTTCAGGCAGAAAAGCCGGCTGGTTAATGGACGTCGGTAAGGTCAAAGTTATTGAGTAAATCTTCTTCATCTGGTACCCTTTAATCTATGGGGATTGTCAGCTTCAAGCAAGTTTCAAAAAGTTTTGGCGATATAATCGCTCTCGATAATGTTACTTTTGATATAGAAAAGGGCGAATTTGTCTTCATAATGGGGCCCTCGGGAGCCGGCAAAACCACACTTCTTAAACTTATTTTAAGGGAACTTTCGCCCGATTCCGGCGAAATAATTTTTGACGGTGAAAATGTGGGAGCACTTGCCGAAAAGGATATCCCTTTTTTAAGGCAAAAAATAGGCGTTGTTTTTCAGGATTTTAAAGTTTTGCCGGAGCGAACCCTAAGAGAAAACGTCGAGGTTGCTTTGGCGGTAATAGAAGTTGATGAAAGCGAGTGGCAGGGGCGGGTTGATCAAATTTTAAAGCTTGTGGGTCTGTTTGACCGGTCGGAACTTTTTCCGGCCCAACTTTCCGGAGGAGAACTTCAAAGAGTATCCTTGGCCAGAGCGTTGGTGGTTAATCCCAAACTGATTTTGGCTGACGAGCCGACTGGAAATTTAGATTGGGAAACGGCGGAGGGTGTGATGGACCTTTTTGAAAAGATTAATAAGGAGGGAAAAACAATAATTATGGCCACGCATAACAAAATGATTGTTGAAAAATTGAATAAGCGGGTTATTGAGATAAAGAATGGTAAAATGGTTTCTAAAGAGTCCAAAGAAAAGGTTCATACGAAAATGAAAGTTAAGGTGGAGGAGACATGAAAAACATTTATTTCAAAGTAGCCCTGGACTATATAAAGCGCTCACCCTTTCAAGCAATTTCCGCTATAGTTGTACTTGGTCTGACTTTTTTTGTGGCGACGATGCTTTCTGTTTTGGTCTATTCTTCGGGAAATTTATTGAAGTACTTTGAAACTCGTCCGCAAATTATTGCCTTTTTGAAAAGTGAGGCAACTCCCGAAGCAATTTCTGCTTTTCAGAATAAGTTAACCGGTGATTCACGAGTTAAAGACGTAAAGTATGTTTCCAAAGAAGAAGCACTAGAGATTTACAAAGAGGCAACCGTCGATAATCCCCTTCTGGCCCAGCTGGTTTCACCCTCGATTTTCCCGGCTTCTTTGGAGTTTTCGGTTTCGGATTTATCCTTTGCCGAAAAAGTTATAGAAGAGACCAAAGAGGAGGGAATTGTCGATTCGGTTGGCTTTACTGCCTCTCTCGGCGGCGAAAAAACGTTGGGAAGCGTTGTTTCGCGGTTAAGAACAATCATTTGGTACATCCGAATTGGCGGCGGAGTTTTTGTGGGTATTCTTTCGGCTACTTCATTTTTGGTTCTGCTGGTGATTATCGGGATGAGAATGACAACCAAACGGGAAGAAGTCGGAATACTTGATTTAATCGGGGCCACACCGGGCTTTATTAGAAGCCCCATAGTTTTGGAGGCTTTAATTTATGCAACGGCCGGAGTTTTGATAGGTTGGCTTAGCTCATTTATCATTTGGCTTTACTTATCTCCCAATATTGTGCGCTATTTTGGGGACATTCAGGTTCTTCCCAAGGGAACCTTAAACTTTTTAGGGTTTTTCGCAATTGTCTTGGTTGTTGAACTTATGGTGGGAGCTTTCTTGGCAACTAGCGGGAGTATGCTGGCAATTTCTCGGGCCAAGAAATCTCGATGAAATTTGTAAAAATAGGTTTCTTAGTTTCTCTTCTTTTGATTTTAGGTTTCGGACTGACAAGAATTTCCAAAGCCGAAGTTTGTGATGATAAACCAAATCTTTCAGAAAAGATTGCCTGCCTTGATGCGCTTCTCCAAAAAACCGGCGAGCAAAAAAAGACTTTATCTAATCAAATTGCCCAATATGACGCCCAGATTAAACTAACCTCTCTTAAAATCTCCCAAACTGAAGAAAAAATTGTCCTTTTGGGAGGCAGGATTGACCAACTTGAAGGTTCTTTGACGACCCTTACCGGGGCTTTTTCGTCACGCGCAGTTGAGACATACAAAATGCAAAGACTCGGCGACCCTTTCTTCCTTCTGGTTTCGGCGCCTGACTTGGGGGAGGCGGTTTCCCGGTTTCATTACCTGCAGCGTATTCAGGAGGCAGACCGCGATTTGCTTACCCGCCTTCAGACAGCCCAGACAACCTATGTTGGCCAAAAAACCGACCAAGAGGAGCTTCAGGCCGAGCTTGAGAAACAAAAAGCAAATCTGGATGTACAAAAGAAGGCCAAAAATGCTCTTCTGACTCAGACAAAAAGCGATGAGAAAACCTACCAAAATCTTTTGAGTCAGGCACTTGCCGAAAAAGCCGCGATTGAGAGGGCCTTGGTTTCAGGAGTAAAGGTTGGACCTGTAAAAAGGGGGGATCCGATTGGACTGGTCGGAAATTCCGGGTATCCGGGTTGTTCTACCGGAAAACATTTACACCTTGAGATACGAAAAAATAATACATGGACCGATCCGACTCCATATCTTCAGAATAAGAGCGTTAAGGACGAACAGAATGGAGGAAATATGGTGGCAATAGGTTCTGGAGGTTGGCCGTGGCCGATTGAAGACACTATTCGTTTGACACAGTTTTATGGTCACACTCCTTATTCATGGCGGTACACCTATTCAGGCGGAATTCACACGGGTTTTGATATGGTGTCCACTTCAAGTGACGTAATTAGGGCACCGGCTGACGGGGACCTTTTTAAGGCCGCAGAGTCATGCGGCTCCAGCATCATCAATATTATTTATATTGAGCATGGGGATAACCTAATTAGCCTTTATCTTCATGTTCAGTAAGTTTCAGGGAAGTATTTGCACATGACGCCTCAATAATGCTTCAATAGAAACATAGATTAGATAAATACTTCAATGATTTAATTCATTGAATCAAATGTCACAAGTATCAAAATATCCAGTAAGGAAAGATGTTTATGAGGAAATTTTTGACACCTTTCTTGAAACAATTGCGAGCTTAACTACAAAGAAAGACGTATCGATTTTCTTTAGTGAATTTCTAACTCCAACCGAAAGAATTATGTTTGCGAAAAGACTGGCAATTGGTCTTTTGATTGCGAAGGATTATGACTATAGAGAAATTTCAGAACTTATTAGGGTAAGTACTGCTACAATTGCCGGTTATTCTTTATTCTATAAGTACGGAATAGGATACAGAAAAGTTATAAATAATATTCTTCAGAACGAAAAGATAGAAAAATTCTTGCTGGGTTTGGCGGAAAAAATAGCATCAGTAGGAGCTATGGGAGGTTCAAAATCCGGAGGCTGGGTTTATTTAAGAAATCAAATTAAGAAAAAAAAGGTTAGGAAGGTTCTTTAGAAATACTTCAATGAATCAATTCATTAAAGTAATTATTTTGATTCAGGTGGTGGTTATATTCCTGTTCTTTTTAGCAGCAGATGTCTCCGCGCAGGTGGTGATAAATGAGTTCAGCTCCGATACTTCGAACGATGATTGGATTGAGATTTATAATATATCTTCAAGTGAGGTTAATTTGTTAGGTTGGGCGATAAAGGACACTGCTTCGTCTTCAATTCGTGAGTTTTCAGGAGAGAGAATTCCATCTGGAACTTCCTGTATCCAACCAGCATCTAATCGACTAAATAATGACGGTGATAGGATTCAATTATTTAATGGTTCGAGTCAAATAGATTGTGTTGCATACGGAGATGGGAACGGGAGTTTTTGTGGAAGCGCTGCGGATATAACTGTTCCTGCCTCTGGACAGACAGCTTCTAGAGTTCCAGATGGAACCGGTGGTTGGGTTTTAGGTTCTTCGACTAAATCAACAATTTTGTGTGAGTCATTGATCCCTGCTCCTACTGCAACACCTACCAACTCGCCGACTGCAAGTCCGACTGCGAGCGTGAGTCCTGCGCCTACCCCCACAAAAACCCCCACCCCAAAACCTACCACTAAAACTACGCCAATAGCTTTATCGGATGATTCGCCGCCTCCGGCAAATTCTGAAGTTTTGGGATTAAGAGGCGGATTGGCGACCTTAAGTCCGGAATCTCAAGTTGGGGGAAGTACAACCCAAAATAGTTCACCATTTCTTCCTTGGTTTTTTATCATTCCCGGAGTCGGTTTGATTTTGTATACTTCCTTTAGGTTATTTAAAAATATTAAAGGAGGAGAAAATGAAACAGTTATCTAAATTTTTAATTTTATGGCTCCCGCCAACTTTGTGGGCATCAGTCATTTTTATTTTTTCTTCTTTTTCGTCAATTGCAACTTCAGAAATTTTTTGGCAGGATTTTATACTTAAAAAAACAGCTCATATTATTGAATACGCCATTTTTGCGACTTTACTTTTTAGAAGTTTAAAAGAAAGCGGAGCCGACAGGAAAAAGGCGGGTTTTTTGGCGCTATTAATCGCATTTTTGTACGCGATAACCGATGAAATTCATCAGTCTTTTACGCCCGGGCGGGAACCTCGCTTCCGGGACATTATTTTTGATACAATTGGAGCAACTTTCGCAGTTTATTCTATATGGAATTTATTACCAAAAGCGCCTCCGAAACTAAAAGCTTGGGCGAAAAAATTGCAGTTGATTTAGCCATTAGCCATCAGCCATTAGTCATTGCCCTAACGGGCAACTTAGGTAGCGGAAAAACCACCTTTGTTCAGGGATTTGCAAAAGGCCTGGGAATTAAGCAAAGAATTATTTCTCCGACATTTATTTTAATGCGCAAATACGGTGAAAATTTCTATCACGTCGACTTATACAGACTGGAAGGGAATATCGAAAGTGAAGTGAGAAATTTAGGGATAGAAGATATTTGGAAAGACCCCAAAAATATTGTGGTAATTGAATGGGCTGAAAAAATAAAAAAAATGATTCCGAAATCGGCCCAATGGATAAAGTTTGAAAATTTAGGAAAAGACGAAAGAAAAATTACTATTAACCATTAGCCATTAATCATTAACCATGAAATTATTTATTGACACTAGCGATAGAGAAAAAGTGGTGGTGGGAATTGATAAGAAAAAATTTGAAACAAAGGCAAAAGACGGTGCCTCTCAAAGGCTTCTCCCGTTCATCGACGAAGTTTTAGCTTCGCAAGGAGTCACCTTGCGGAATATAACCGAGATAGAGGTCAACACCGGACCCGGCTCCTTTACCGGATTAAGAGTTGGAGTTTCAGTAGCAAACACTCTGGGTTGGGTTTTGAGAATTCCCGTAAATGGTAAAGATATTTCCAAAAAAGGATCTGTTGATATTAATTATTGACATGGTGTTTTATTAAGTAGTATAAAGACATAAGTAATGAGAAAAATTTTCACTCTTCTTTTGATTGCTTCTCTCTTTGTCTTTTTTGCCGGGGGATCTGTTGCAAAAGCCAGTGAGACAACTCGTGCTTACTTTAAGATTAAAACCCCTTCAGCTTTGACTCAAATTCGCCCCTACATGCGTCATGATTTTGGAGAAGGAGTTTTCTCTATAGAAGCACCGAGATATGTAATCCAAGCTCTTGCTAAAAATAAATTTCTTGAATTTCGTGGAGAGGCAAGTCTCTGGCAAATAACCGAGTTGCCCGATTTAGAGAGCGTTCTTGCTATCAGAAGAACTTCAGCTGTTTGTTCGCCTGCCGCCGCTATTCCTTGGGGAGTTACAAAAGTTAATGGAGGTACGGGAGGCGCGGGAGTTAAGGTGGCGGTTATTGATACGGGAGTTTATACGAGCCACCCTGACCTAAAGGAAAATATAATTGGCTGTGTAGATGCTCAAACTCCTTCCTTAAGGAAAAGATGCTCCGATGGAAACGGGCACGGAACACACGTTGCGGGAACAATCGCTGCTAACGGGAAAATCAAAGGAGTAGCCCCCGATGTCAAAATTATTGCAATTAAAGTCTGTTCCAACGGCGGTTATTGTTGGAGTGACGATGTGGCAAGGGGAGTAAGATACGCAGCTGATAATGGAGCAAATATTGTAAATCTCTCTCTTGGTGGTTCCTCTTTGGCGGTGGATGAAAAGAATGCGCTAGATTATGCAGCGGATAAAGGGGTCCTAATTGTAGCTGCCGCAGGGAACTCCGGGCCTTCGGACAATTCAATTAATTACCCCGGTGCTTATTATAAAGTGGTCGCAGTTGGGGCAACTGATACTTCTGATGGGATTGCAAGTTGGTCATCTCGAGGAAATAACTATTTAACTACCCCCTATTTGGTCGAGGAAAGAGACATTGAGTTTGCCGCACCCGGAGTTTCCGTTGAATCAACCGCAAAAAATGGTTGTTACGCTACTTATTCAGGAACTTCAATGGCAACGCCGCACGTTGCCGGTCTTTCCGCCAAAGTTTGGCAGGGGTCGGCCGGTGTAACAAGAACTTATCTTCAGGATAGGGCAAGATATAACTACCTAGATATAGGGAGGTTAGGAGACGACCCCGACGCCGGTTTTGGCCTGCCAACGGCTCCGTAATTTTTACTAACCGCAAACGGAAGTGAAATGAAAACCTTTTTAAATTTACCCACCCATTTCTGCCCCATATTAGAGGGTGGTTTTTTTGTGTGAAAGGAGGTGAAAAATATGAATAAACTTTCGGTGTTTTTGGGAACGGTAGTTTTTCTTGTTTCAATGTTTGTTATGGTAGGAAGCGTTTCAGCAGATGCAACAGCTACCTGTACTGTTAGTGGGGATGGAAGTTGTGTTGCAAGCGCGACAGATAACGATACAAGAAGAGTAAGGGTTCGAAACAGGACTAGAGTAAGAAGTAGAACTACTGCTGTTGTTGTAAATGGTGGTAACAGCCAGCACCACAACGACGACGATAACATTCTAGAGACTGGTAATGCAACTGCAACTGCAACGAGTACGAATAATGTAAACGCAAACGTTACGGTTACACCATAAAGTTAATCAAGTGTTTGTAGCACCCCGCACGTTTTTGTGCGGGGTGTTTTTGTTAAAACCCTTGACAAGGTGCAAGTTAGCGATTAGTATACTTTCACGCTTATGAAAACTGTCCAACCGGACAGTTTTATTTTTTTATAAAAATGCTGACAACTTTAAAAGAAAAACTTCAATCAATTAAAGAACAATTAACAAATGGTTCTTTTAAAAAAAGAATAATTTTTTGGTTAGGGTTGGGAGTTATTTTGCTTATTTTAACATTTGTATTACTAGGGGGAAGTAAAAACACAAGTTCGACTTCATCTGTTTCTTCGGATAAATCAGTAAAAGCAAAAGCAACAGTTAGTGTTGGTAAGTCCTTTGAATTTCGTGCTGTCAATGCCAAAAAAGAATTAGTGCCGGTAAGTTTTACTATAACTTCAATGGAAAGAAAAGACGAAATAAGGGTTAAGGATAAACCCAGGAAATTAACCGGAAATAAAGATTACTTGTTAATAAGAATCGAAATTCAGAATGACACAACAGATAGGGTGGCAATTGCAACGACTGATCATATAAGACTCGTTGAAGAAAACGGTAAGCTTTTTGCTCCAGACTATCACAATGGAAATGTTGTAATTGACCCTCTTTCGGTCAGGCGCGACATAGTCTCCTTTGTAGTCGATGAAGGGGTCAAAAAATTCACTTTCCAAGTGGGAGAACTAACAGGTGATAAACAAAAAATAGAAGTTGCTTTTTAAGATGGCAAATAACATTCAAACAGATTTTTCAACCAAACAACCAAGCGATACTTTAATGATAGAGATCCTTGAGGCTCTGAAGAATATAAAAGGATGGGGCTCGGTTGAAATTTATGTTCAAGACCATAAAGTTACCCAAATTACTGAAAGGAAAATAAAAAAGACCCAACTTTCTTTGAAAACCAAGAATGGGTCTTGACAAGGGTGCCTGATTTGAATATAAAGTTGATGTAGAACGCTGAGTGCACACACAGGCGATCTTCTCGTCAGAGAGATCGCCTTTTTTGTTGCATGAATAATTTAGAAAACAATCAACCCTTTTCATTGAAACCAGCAAATACCTTAAGGTTTAAGCTGGTTTTTTGATTTAAAAGAAAGGAGGTGAAAAATATGAACGATAAATTAAAGAAACTTTTAGTAACAGGGGCAGCCTTGGGTGCATTATTACTCAATACCACGGCTGTTTTAGCTGATGCTGAAGCTGATGCCACTGTCGGAGACGACGGTACGGCAACTTCGGTTTCAGAAGATAATGATGACTTCAGTGTTGATAATGACAACTCTGGAGGTATAGCTAATTTGGATGCCGGAGTAGGAGTTTCCGGTCTTAATTCTCAATCTGGAAACGACGATGACAATGATTTGTCTACAGGCGATGCAGAAGGAGAAGGTCAAAGCGACAATTTCGCAAATTCAAACGTCACTCTTATAGAGGACGATGAAAGCGAAGGTTCTGCAGAAGCAGGAGCAGACGTCGGAGAAGACGGTGATGCTGACGCAAGTGCATACGATAATGACGTAGTCAGTGTCGTAAACCTTAACCTAGCGGGAGCCGAAAACATGACTCTAGGAATTGCCGTTTCTGGTCTTAATTCCCAATCAGGGAATGATGATGGAAATGATATGGATACAGGTGATTCCGACGCTTTAGCTGAAGCTGCAAACACCCTTAACTCCAACTGGACGACAATTGGTGGGAGCAACAGTGCTCATGCCAATGCCGAAGTTGGTGATGATGGGACTGCAACGGCGCTAGCTGAGGACAATGACGATATCAGTGTCTCAAATGACAATGATGCAAGTCTTGCCAATCTTAGCTTGGCTGCTGCTATTTCCGGAGGTAACACTCAATCCGGAAACGACGATGATAATAGTCTGGATACAGGTAGCTCAACTGCCGACTCCAGTGCTAATAATTTCGTCAATAGCAACGTAACAGTAGTTGGTGGAGGCGGCGGCGGAAGCGCTGACGCAACCGCAGATGTCGGTGAAGACGGAGTTGCTGATGCAACATCCTATGACAACGACGTAGTTGAAGTCGATAATACCAATAGTGCTGAAGTTGAAAACTTAAGCGCAGGTGTTGCTGTATCTGGTGGAAACACCCAGTCAGACAATGATGACGGGAATAGTTTGGCCACTGGAAGCTCTTCTGGAAGTTCTTGCTCAAGCAATACAGTTAATTCTAACTGGACTGCAATTGGAGGAAGTCTTCCTGAAGGAGGCGAAGGTGGTTGTGAGTAAACCATCGTTAGTCTTTTGTTAGTTTTTAGTCCCGCTCTTTTTAAAAGGGCGGGACAATAAGGCTAATGAAATTTAAAAAGGCTTTATCAATATTTATCTCGTTTGCCCTTATAATTCAAAGTACGTTGCCCGGTTTTGGATATATTTTGGTGGCCAAAGCTCAAGAGGGTACTCAAGAAGAAATTGTTGAGTCAAGTCCAGAACCGACCCCAGAACCCTCGGTTGAGCCACTTCCCTCTTCCGAACTGTCAACTGAATCTCTTCCGGAGATATCACCAACTCCCATTCCTTCCCCAACTCCACCGCCTTATTGGTCGCCCGAATATGATGAGTGGAAAGCACAACAAGATTTAATAGATCAGGAAGAAGAACGAGCTGACGATTTAATGGAACAAAGAGAGGATGAGTGGGAGGCAAACGAGGAGAGTCAGACTTGGATTGATGCGCACGGAGGAAGTGAAGAATATTATGCATCTGGTCAATGGGAGGTTGATCAGGCAGCTTTAGCGCTAGCTGTAGCAAGTTCTGGAGATTCTCACCCCCAATCTTGTGGTGAAGAAGAACTACAACCCGGACCTGATACAGCTTTGATTTCAGACACTGAGACGGTCGATGGATCTGCAGCCTCCTCCGAAAGCACAGACTTATCAGTTTCTAACGACAACTGCGCATCTATTGAAAACGATTCTTATGCCGGTGGAATATCCGGAGACAATACCCAGACAGGAAACGACGGACCGGTTGATATGGCAACTGGCGATGCCGACGCCCAAGCCAGGCTAGTTAGTCAGGGAAATTCAAATACAACTTCAAACGATGATGGATTTTCTCAAGGCTCGGCAGAGGCTGGAAATTCTTTCGCAGAAGGCTCCGAGGCCGAGAATTTGGGAACAGGGGAAGACAGTGAAAATTTAGCACAGGCTTCTGAACAGAATTCACTAACTGTCGATAATTCAAACACGGCTTTTGTTGATAATGAAATGACTGTTGAGGGGGTAAGCGGTAGCAATATCGTAACCGACAATGACGGAAATGCAACTTTGACAACCGGAGATATCGAGCTTATTGCTAATATGCTTAATATTTTAAACCTGAATATTACGGGAGAGGATTTTTTGCATCTTATTGTTAATATTTTTGGACAGCTTAATGGAACTATCGATTTAGATGACATTGCAGCCTACCTTGGTCTTGCCGACGATGATGATTTGGAAATTATCGCCAGAAACGAAAATACCGGCGAGGACAGCGAAAACACGGTTGAGACAACGGTGTTAGAGACAACAAATGTTAATAATGTAAATAATGCCGAAGTGAATAATGAAATGAATGTTTCCGGCGTTTCTGGAGCCAATGACGTCTTAAATAACGACGGAGGCGCAGATGTAGTAACCGGCAGAATTAGAATATTGGCAAATTTGATGAATTTTATTAATGCCAACTTTTCAGGTGAGCGCTGGAGCTTTATTATGGTTAATATTTTCGGAGGTTTGGTTGGGGATATAATTTTACCTGATACGCAAAGATATCTAGATGGGGCCGAAGATGGTGGTGCTTTAGCCGAAAATGTAAACGTAGGCGAGGACTCTATAAACGATTCACAGGCGCAATCTGCAGAAACTACTTCCGTGACCAATACAAATGGAGTTGAACTTACAAATTCTGTAAATGCCAACGGTATCAGTGGGAATAATGACCAGTCAGGCAATGATGACGGCGATGGAGCACATAATATGTTAACCGGAGTGGTCGATGTGGCGGTTTCACTCATGAATTTTCTCAACTTTAATATAACAGGAAATAACTGGGTATTTTTAGTTGTTAATGTTTTCGGTAATTGGATGGGTAGGATTGTGGGCTTTGCTGACATAGGTACAATTGATGCACCGGTTGACGGCTCATTTGCCGCACTTTCGGTTGGCGGAGGCGGAGGTACGGCAGTTACGGCATCCAACACAAATACCGGGGAAGGATCAGAAAATAGCGCTTACGCCTCATACACTTCAGACACAACAATAAATAATCAAAATACTGCAAAAGTGACAAATACTATGAATATTGAAGGAATCAGCGGTGAAAATGCTGTAAATAATAACGATGCGGGTACTTCCCTGACAACCGGTTGGGTTGAGATTGATGCCAATCTTTTAAATATCATAAATATGAATGTGGCGGGCAGGAATTGGATGATAGTATTTTTGAATGTTTTCGGAGATTTTGTCGGAGATTTATTTTTTGGACCACCACCCCCTGCGCCACCGGTTGTAGAAATTTTAACTCAAACGCAAAATGCAGTGAATCAAAGTGCTTCCGGAGAATATGTGCAGCCAGCCACGGGAGGATCACAAATCCAAGATTTGTCTGAATCTGATCCGAGTGAAGACCAAGACTCTATAGCTTTATTATCGACGGAAGTTATGTCAGAGTCTAACTCACAAGAAGTTTTGTCATTTAACGCAATTCAAAATTCAGACGAGGAAGGATTCCAGATCCAAGAGAGGGAACTTACATTCCCACAGAATTTGTTGGTTAAACTTTTGGGTTTGAAAGAAAAAATAGAAAATTTTTTGGTTATGTTAAGAGACTTATTATTGGTAAGACTTGCCCATCTGAATTTTCTTGCCCTTGCTGCCTCAGATTAATAAATTTGAAAGGGGGTGAAATAAACTAAATTACAAATATGACAAAAGTTATTAAAAGATTAATAATTGGTTCGACGATTCTATTTTCGGTTCTTTTCTTTGCAGGAGCAGTTTATGCTCTTCCTGACATACCGTCACTTCCGTCAGAAGGTTCAGGACCTGATCTGCCTCCCGATCCGGGTGGGCCTAGTTTGCCGCCGTTTCCGGAACTTCCTCCATGTCCTGAGTGTGACGAGTTTGATGGGGAGCCAACCCCGACACCAATCCCGTCCGAGGAGCCTACACCAGAAGTTGGTTCACAGGATGGTGATATTTGTGCAAACATAGATGGGATTCAAACAAGCGTACCGGGTGACTTGCACTTGGACGCGTCGGGCAAGAACTGTGTAGCTTGGGGCCAAAGTGGACCTCCAGTAAGAAACGATGAGGGCACTGGCACAGGCGGACAGGTTTTGGGAGCATCGACATTGGGAGCTACCGGAGTGGCTGAAGAGAATATATTCTACGCCCTCTTCGCACTCGGCTCTATCCTAGCTGGAGTCGGAGCGAGAAAATTTACCTTTTCTAAGGTAAGATAAGTACTAGTGACACAGAAAAAACAAGGTTTAGTACTTCTTATTTTTGGTCTTTTTCTAATCGCATTATTTAGCGGTTGGAGGTTTTATAACGCCAGAATACTTTCATTTGAAGGGCAAGTTCCGGAAATTGCTGCTAAGGAAGGATATCGGCCCGTCTCTATTAAAATTCTGTCGGTGCGCCTTTCTCTGGACATTTCTGAAGGGGCGATTGTGGACGGTGTTTGGCAAATTTCAAAAGTCGGTGCAAGTCATTTAAATGTATCTGCCAACCCCGGCGAAGGCGGAAACATTGTTATTTACGGCCATAATAAAAATTCTTTGTTTGGTCCTATCAGATGGATTGAAAAAGGAGCAGAGATTGAAATTAACGACGAGAATGGAAATAAATATAGCTACGTAGTTTCTGAAACTCTTGAAGTTTCTCCGGATAAAATTGAGTATGTATTGCCAAAAAATGAGGAGATTCTGACTCTTTATACCTGCAGCGGTTTTTTAGATTCCAAGCGTTATATTGTAATAGCCAGGCCGAAAAGCTAAGATGAATTGAAATGAGAATTGCCCAGACTCTTGCCCACCTCTTTATCCCTCGTGAGAGTAACAATCAAAAGGCTAAACTTCTTCATCCTTCAAGTTTAACTTTACTGACCCTTTGTCTTATCATTTTCCAGGCGGTTTTGACTTTTTCCGGCAAGGTAGGCCCGCAGGTTTTGGGCTATGCGGCAAACATTCCCCCTGCAGAGGTCATACGGCTGACAAATGAAAAAAGAATTATGGCGGGGGTTGCTGTTCTTAAGGAAAATGCAACCTTGTCCCAAGCTGCGCAGGCTAAGGGGGCTGATATGTTGAATAAAGGCTATTGGGCTCACGTTAGTCCGAATGGGACCCAGCCTTGGCAGTTTTTTTCTAATTTCGGCTATAAATATCGCTATGCAGGCGAGAATTTGGCCCGCGATTTTTCCGACCCGGCTTCGGCGGTTGAAGCCTGGATGGCCTCGCCTTCGCACAAGGAAAACCTGCTTTCCAGCCGATATAAAGAAATCGGCGTTGCGGTTGTTGAAGGAAATTTAAACGGGGTTGATACAACCATTATTGTCCAATTTTTCGGGACTAAATACAGTGAGTCCAATACCGTGGTTACAACTCCCGTGAGTGGTTTATCGAAAATAATAAAATCTACTCCTACTCCGATACCTTCCTATTTAACACTTGGCGAGCTAAATGTAATTAAAACTCCAATTGTTTCACCCTTTAATGCCACAAGATATGTTTCTTTGGCTTTGATTAGCCTTATACTAATAGTATTGGCAGTTGATGGCGCCGTAATCTTTTTGAAGAAAGTTCCCAGAATAAGCGGAAGAACTATTGCACACCTTTCCTTTTTGGGCATGATATTGGCAGTTGTGCTTATACTTAAAGCAGGAGAAATCATTTGATGAAAAATTTTAGTAAGGATTTAGCCCACTACATACCGCTTTTTGGCTTACTGGCTGCAGGTTT
>Ga0209727_1000912_pt1 | contig 27825 bp, 18 predicted proteins | sample RifGroC1_FD_183995 | JGI IMG/M metagenome (GOLD analysis project Ga0209727, IMG submission 183995) | Groundwater microbial communities from Rifle, Colorado, USA - Groundwater C1 (SPAdes) (version 2) | ecosystem: Environmental > Aquatic > Deep subsurface > Groundwater | place: Rifle, Colorado...
CCAGGTTTCGAATGGGAAGATGGGGAAGGGGATGGGATTTGATGGGTCTGGCAACTACCCTACCACGGAGAAAGTAATTCGCACAGACTCCAATGTTGTTACTGGCAGTAATTTTTCTATATCCTCTTGGGTGTATGTTAAAAATAATCAAATATACAATTCATTAGGTATTTCTGCAACATTAACTTTGGGTGCTGTTTCGGGCTTTTCTTTAACTTATCGAGACTTTGGAGACACTGACCGTTTCTATTTTGAATTGGGTGGGGTAAATAATTATGCGTCTGTTTCAGATAATGGTTGTTATCTGTCATGGTGCAACTATGTTTTGACTTATGCGTCGAATATCACAAACGGTACAGCTTCCCTTTATATAAATGGCAATTTAAATAATGTTACGATAACTCCTCCGAATATCTATATTGATAATAGAATCAGCATAGGTAAGACGGTGATGACAAATGATGAGAATTGGAACGGCTCCATCGACGAAGTAATGATTTTCAATCGTTCGTTATCTTCGGAGGAAATAAAAGCATTGTACAACGCGACTAGAATGCAGTTCAATTCTAATTTGTCTGAGGGGGCGCACAGTTACAGGGCTTACACGTCTGACGTCGCGGGGAATGTTGTTTCGTCGTCGAGTGCGTTTGCCGTCGATAGTGTTTCGCCGACTGTGGCGTTGAACGCGCCTGTCAATGAATCCAATTACAATTCTAGTTCTGTCGTCGTGAATGTTACCGGCACAGATAGTTCTACGAATGTATCGACGTTCGTTGACTGGGATGGTTCTCTGGTTTCTTGGTGGAGAATGGATGACGTTAATTCTTCGGGGGATGTTGTGGATTATCTGGGGAGGAATAATGGAACGAGGATTAATGCAATCTCTACGACAGCAGGGAAATTTGGGAAAGGATTTAGTTTTGATGGGGATGGGGATTATGTTAAGATTGGTGCTTTTAACGCATCTGATAATGCTTCGTCAATTACAATGGTTGTTTGGGTAAAAACAAAAAAAGCAGACCAAGTTTCATTTGTTGTTCGTAAGTTACTTGGAGATAATGATGGGGCATTTAGTTTAGGATTTAATAGTGGTAATAGAACACAAGTGGGTATTGTTACAAATATTGCATCATATAATAATCAATATGTAAATTATAGTGATGGTGGATGGCATTTTTTTGCAGGCACCTATAATGGCAGCACTATTGGTTCATACTGGGATGGCGTTTTGCTTGGAACATATGGCCCTAAAACCGGATTAATTAATCCTAGTACACGCGACCTTATTATTGGAAGCAGAGATGGGGGGGAGGATTATTATTTCAACGGCTCCATCGACGACGTAATGATATTCAATCGCTCGTTATCTGCGGAGGAGATTGCCGCGCTTTATGCTAATTCGTCTGCAAAATATTTAGTTACGAACATGACTTCTTTGTCTGACGGGAAGCACACTGTGAAGGCGTACGCGCAGGACATGGGAGGGAATGTTGTTTCTTCTGCCAAGAATAATTTATTTGTCGATACAATTATTCCGAATATTTCATTTGTCGGGGAGACGCCTAATTCTGGATTTAACCAGACAGCGACTTCTGTCGTAGTTAATGTTTCTTCTGCCGACGAGAAAGGGGAGCATTTTGTTGTTACGAATTTTGATAACTCTTTGGTGGGGTGGTGGAGAATGGATGATTTGAATTCGAGTGGGGATGTGGTGGATTATATGGGAGTGAATAATGGAACGAAGATGGGCGGGGCTGTCCAGACGGGGGCGGGGAGATTTGGGAGAGGATTTGAGTTTGATGGGGTGGATGACAGAATTATTACCCAAGATATTAATGAGATTGATGTAGCTACAGAATTAAGCGGATGTGCTTGGGTATATTCTACTTCAATAACTAATGATGATTATATTGCATCTAAATATAGCTCTAGCCCGAGTAATGGATTTTTATTTGTTAGGGATGATTTTGGTAGCGGTACCGGACGAACAGATATGTATAAACTTTTTTTTGATGGAGTTAATGCTAGCACGTATATCGAAAGCGCAACTGGTTCATCCGTAAAGGATAAATGGATCCATGTTTGTTTTACATATGCTAATAATAGCATTAACGGTTTGCATTTATATATTAATGGCTTAGAAGATGCAAATAGCCCAGCAAATACTTCGGGCATTCAAACTATTGATTCTGGAGCAACCCTTCTAACTATTGGGACACATTCTGATGAATCTACAGGTCCTTTCAATGGTTCAATAGACGAAGTAATGATTTTCAACAGGTCGTTAAGTGCTGGGGAAATATCTGCGTTGTATAATGCAACTGCAACTAAATATTACAATAATTTCACTTCTTTAGCTGAAGGGGAACACACGTTCAAGTCGTATGCTGTTGATTTGGGCGGGAATGTCAATGCAACTGAATTGAGAACTGTGACGATTGATTACACTGCTCCGAATATTACAGCTATAACTCCTGCGAATGAGACATTTACTTCTAATGCGAGTGTTAACTTTAGTGCTGGATTAACTGATATTGGTTCGGGATTATCGAATGCGACTTTGTATATTTACAATGCGAGTGGATTATATAATTCTACTTTCGTAAATGTAATTGGAGCTCCATTAGCAACGACTGTTTCGGTTGTTGTTTATATGATTGAAGGAGTTTATACTTGGTTCTGGGAAGTGTTTGATGTTGTCGCTAATACAATTACTTCTCAGAATGAGACGACGGGGGCGGGGGGGAATTATACTGTTACTGTTGACGTGACTTTGCCTGTTGTGAATATTACTTATCCTCTGAATACGACTTACACTGCTAATGTTACTGAATTGAATTATACTATTGCTGATACTTATGTGCAAAGATGTTGGTGGTCGAATGATAGCGGGGCGTGGAATTCTACTACTCAGAGTGCGGGAGTTAATTGGAGTGGGTTGAATGCTACGGAGGGTTCGAATACTTGGAAAGTTTATTGCAATGATTCTGCTAATAATGCTAATTCGAGTTCTGTTACATTTAGTTTGAGTACTGCCGGAGCTGTTAATGGGAGTAATTCCTGCGGGACTCTTGGCGAAGCGAATACGACTTACACTTTAATTCAGGATGTTAATTCTTCGGGGACGTGCTTCATAATTTCTGCTAATAATGTTACTCTGGATTGCAATGGATATAATATTAATTATTCACAGGGTGGGTTGGATTCAGAGTATGGAGTTTATGCAACAAAGGGATATTCAACTGTCAAGAATTGCGTTATTACCGACGGAAATGAAACTGCGGCAATTTCTCCAAATCAAGGTAGACATGGAATTTTCTTTAATGGATCAAGTTCTTCGAACGGAACTTTATTAAATAATAATGTAAGTGTTTATGGGAATGCAAGTAGTGGAATTTATCTTACTTCTTCTTTGAACAATATTTTAACAAATAACACAGCAACAAGCAATTCAAGTCAGGGAATTTCTCTTGATGAATCTTCAAGCAACAATACTTTAACATCAAACACAGGAACAAGCACTTCATATCACGGAATTTTTATTTATTCGTCTTCAAACAACAATTTAACTTCAAACACAGGAACAAGCACTTCAAATGTTGGAATTTTTATTTATTCGGCTTCAAACAATAATATTTTAACAAACAACACAGGAACAAGCACTTCAGGTCAGGGAATTTATCTTTCTGCATCTTCGAACAATAATTTAACTTCAAACACGGGAACAAGCACTTCAAGTTACGGAATTTATCTTAGGGCATCTTCGAACAATAATTTAACTTCAAACACAGGAACAAGCAACTCAGGTTACGGAATTTATCTTTATTTATCTCAGGGTAATGTACTAAACAAGCAGACAGCAATAGGAACTTCAACTAACAGCCGAGGAATTGCATTTAGAGACGCAAATCATACGATAATTCAAGATTGCGTTAATATAACTGGAATTAGCGGAGATGTTTTGTATACGACTACTAACAGTACAAATAACACATTTATTAATTGTTCATATAGAACAGCGGGGACAAATGAAACTGTTCTTGCTGGTTCTGAGTTAATAAGGAAATGGTATTACAGAGCTTTCGTTAATGACACTGTTGGGAATAATATTTCTTGGGCAAATATAACTGCTTACAACGTTAGTGGCGGAATTGAATTTGAGAATTTGACGACGAATTCAACTGGATGGACGAATATGACGACGATAACTGAGTATGTTAATAATGGGTCGAGGATGTATCGTGTGCCTTACTCTGTTAATGTTTCTGCGTTTGGTTACAGGAACGGGAATAAGAGCGAGAATATTTCGTTGTTAATGAATCAGTATAAGGATGTGTTTATGCTGACTGAGTCGAGTGCTCCGAATATTACTTCTATTACGCCGGCTAACGCAACATTTAGTGCTAATCAATCTGTTAACTTTACTGCTGGATTGACTGATGTGGGAAGTGGGTTATCAAATGCTACTTTGTACATTTACAATGCTAGTGGGCTTTACAATAGTACTTTTGTTTCAATTGTTGGAGCGCCACTCGCTACAACTGTCTCGGTTGTTGTTTCGATGGTTGAAGGAGTTTATACTTGGTTCTGGGAAGTGTTCGATATTGCTAATAACTTTATTACTTCACAGAATGAAACTACAGGCGCGGGGGAGAATTATACTGTTACTGTCGATATTACTTTGCCTGTTGTGAATATTACTTATCCTTTGAATACGACTTATAGTGCTAATGTGACGGAGTTGAATTATACTTTGACGGAGACGAATATACAGAGATGCTGGTGGTCGAATGATAGCGGAGTTTGGAATTCTACTACTCAGAGTGCGGGAGTTAATTGGAGTGGGTTGAATTCAACTGAGGGTTCGAATACTTGGAAAGTTTATTGTAATGATAGTGCTAATAATGTTAATTCGAGTTCTGTTACATTTAGTTTGAGTACAACAACTGTCGGCACGTCGATAAGTTCGTGCGGGGAGTTGAACGAGTCGAATACGACTTATGTTTTGACTGCGGACGTGAATACGACGGGGACGTGTTTTAATGTAGTTGCGGAGAATGTTACATTGGACTGCGCGGGAAAGACGATTAACTATTCAAGCAACGGCACATTAGGATATGGTGTTTATTCGAATCAAAACTTTACGATAGTAAAGAACTGCGTGATTAAAGAAGGGACAGCTACTACCTCTAATAAATATGCTATTTATTATTCAGGCGCGCAAAATGGGCGGGTTCAAAATAATACTATAATCACAATTGGTTTAACTGGTACTGGTGTTTACTTATATACGAGAGCTAACAATAATCTTGTTCAAAATAATACTATCAATGCAACTACGGGGAATTGTGTATATATACATGACTCGCATAATAACCAAGTAGAGTATAATACTCTAAATCCTTTGGGTGGTTTTTTTGCAGGAGTATATTTGTCTGGTGTTAGTTTAACTTCACAAAATAGTTCTGTAATTGGCAATATTATTACAAATAATCAGGGAAGCGGTTATGGTATTCGGATGTACTATGCTGCTAATTCTAATTTTTCTTCCAATCAGATAAATACTTCAAAATATCAATCGATAGTGGTTTCTGGAAGTGCATCATGGGGAGGATTTAATTCTTATAACAATACTATTACTGCCGACAACCTTGCTGAGGGAAAGCCGATAAATTATACTTACAATTGTAATGACTTGATTTTTGACGGCATTGACTTTACACAATATGGACAGGTTATTTTTGGCAACTGTAATAACATAACCATAAGGAATTCTAATTTCTCGTATGACGGGTTGAATTTATTTGGGACTAGCAATTCTGTTATTGACAACAATTTCTTCAATGGCACGACAGGGATTGCTCTATACTTTTTTGGTGGTGCGAATAATAATACAGTTAGTAATAATTTGATTGCATCAACAAATGAAGCAGGGGCTTTTCAGATATCAAACCCTAATGTTGCTGAAAATAATAACAGGATTATTAATAATTCTATAACATCAGTCGGAGGGAGAGGATTATACATACAATTAAGCAAAGGCAACTTTTTGGATGGAAACGACATAACCACGACGGGTTCGAGCGTGGAGGCTATCGGGATAGACCAGACTTCTGACAACACCTACATAACAAACACGATTTTTAATTCTACTTCATATTATGCGATGTATGTAAGAAGAAGTCTTGATAACTTAACAATAATTAATTCAACTTTGATTTCAAATAATTCATACGGCATTTATATTTATCAGGGTGGAACTAACATGACTGTTGCAGATTCTGTCATCAATGCACCGAATTATGAAATTTACGTCACGGCATCATCAAATTCTGGAACGTGGAATCTGACTAATGTTACCCGCACCGACGGGACTTCGATAAATACAACTTGGATTACTGGGGGGGTGGGGACTTTGAACATGCACTGGTATTTGGATGTGAATGTTACTGATTTGTATTCGCATGCTCCAATCGAGAACGCGAATGTTAGTTTGTGGAATTCGAGCGGGGCTTGGAAGTTTAATGAATTGACTGGTGCTGGCGGGTTGATTTCCCGGCAGACTTTACTTGAATATACTCGAAATGCTTCGACGACGATTTATTACTCGCCTTATATTGTGAATGTTTCTGCTGAAGGGTATGCGAATTATACAAATGATTCATTGAATATGTCTGGGAATGTTTGGTGGGATGTTGGACTATCTGATATTACTGCTCCGAATATTACTTCTATTTCTCCTGCTAACGCTACGTTTAGTGCTAACGCTACTGTTAACTTTACTGCTAACTTAACTGACGTTGGGAGCGGATTGAGTAACGCAACACTTTACATTTACAACGCTAGCGGGCTTTACAATAGTACTTTCGTTTCTATAGTTGGAGCGCCTTTGGCTACAACTGTTTCTGTTGTTGTTTCGATGGTTGAAGGAGTTTATACTTGGTTCTGGGAAGTGTTTGATGTTGTTGCTAATACGATTACTTCGCAGAATGAGACGACTGGCGTTGGTAGTAATTATACTTTGACTGTTGACTTGAGTTATCCCCTAATTTCATTTGTTGGAGATACTCCTGCATCGGGTTCGAATCAGTTTGCTACTTCAATTGTAGTTAATGTTTCTTCTTCTGATGAAAACGAAGAACATTATGTTGCTACGAATTTTGATAATTCTCTTGTTAGTTGGTATAGACTTGACAATAATGGGCCTGGAGAAAATTCAACAAAAGTTTATGACTGGTCTGGAAACAACAATAATGGAACAATTGCCAGTACAAATGAATATTTAACAACAGCAGGCAAATTCGGCGGTGGAATTTATCTTAATGGAGTTGATGATAATGTTAATGGAGTCGATATAACTGATAGTGGCTCTTTGAATATATCTGGAAATTTGACTGTTGCGGCTTGGGTAAAAACAGTTGATGTGTGCGCAATCCAAGGTATTTTTGCGAGGTCAAGAGTTAATGGTAACGCTGCTGGTACAGACTATAACTTGATAGCTGGTGAATATTGTGGTTTTGGTTTTGTTATTAGTAACAAGAGCAAATTCTTAAGACCATTTACTAATGTAGTTTTAAATAATACTTGGTATCACGTGGTTGGAACTTGGAATGGCACTGCCGCTAAAATATATCTAAACGGCGTCTTAAATAAGACAGAGACAGATACTTTGTTTGGTAAAATTAGCACAGATTCTGGTTCAGACTTTCCGAAATATAACTCAATTGGAGGAGATACTTATTTGAATAGATATTATTTCAACGGCACAATCGACGAAGTAATGATTTTCAACAGAAGCTTGTCGGCTTCTGAAATATCTGCATTATACAATGCATCTGCTTCGAAATATTACAATAACTTTACTTCTTTAACTGAAGGAGAACACACATTCAAATCTTATGCTGTTGACTTGGCTGGGAATGTTAATTCGACGGAGGAGAGAATAGTTAATATATCTACAGCTGTGGCTGATACGACTGCGCCGAACTTGAGCTACGGAGTGGGGACAGAGAATGATTATGAAGTTGTAAATAATGCGAGCGGACTTTATGTTAATGTTTCTGCCTCTGATGCGAATTTCCAGAGTGTTGTGTTTAATTTATATAATAACTCGAATGGGCTGGTTAATTCAACTATGTTTACCGACGGGACGCGGGCTGTTAATTGGACTGGCTTGCCTGCAGGAGATTACAAATACAATGCGACTGCTAATGATAGTTCTGGAAATAAGAATTATACAACTACTTTGAATGTTAAGATAGTTGGTTCTTGTTTGGGGGCTGGTTGTGTTGAGAATGGGGCTTGTTCGATAACTTCCAACTGCACACTTTATAGTTCTCTTTGCAGCAACTCGCTGTGCCAGTTTAGAAATATGACTATCTCGTCGAGGATTTATACTTTAGGAAATAATTTGGCTTTGAATATTACTACTAACGCGACTCGTTCGGATTTGACTTTCTTGACTGGAAATAGAATTGACTTTTCTGGGAAGAACGGTTCTAATATCTCTGGTTCTTTGGGAGGGAACGCGGGTGTTTTGAATATCACTGTTATTGATTTGTTTAATACGACTTCGGCGGTGTTTGTTGGGCGCGGAGGGTATTCAACTATTTCTGGAAGCGGCGGGAATGGAGGAATTTTGCAATTGAATTACTTTGGACTAATCCGGAACTTTACTCTTGGCGGGGCGTCTGTAGATTTGACTGCTGGAACTTCAGCGAATTCAACTTCTGGAATTGCGGGAAGTTATGTTTACAACAAGAATTTGAACAAGGCGACTTTGGATGTTGATGTTACTAATGAAGGATTAGTAAACGGGACTGACGTGACTTTTGTCAGGAGCCTATACAATAATGTCTCAACTGATTCGAGCTTTGTTTCTGCTTATGATATCAACAAGGACAATAAGATAAATGTTGCGGATATTGCGAGGATTGGGTTTGAATATGAGACGCGATAGAAAATTATAAAAAGGAGAGTCTTCTTTAGGAAATATGGAAAATGCAACATTAAACGACGTCAATAAAACTTTGATTATTCTGAAGAAAGAAATGGAATACATAAAGAGAATGTAAAAGAAGCTGTGTCTGAATCGAGAAAAAGAGATTACAGAAAATTCAAAACTCAAGAACAAATTGAACAAGAATTCTTATAATGAAATATGAGGTGAGATATGATCCAAAAGCTGAAGAGCAATTGAGAAAATTACCTAAGGAAATTTCTGAAAGAATAATTAAGAAGATGAGATATGTTGGAGAGACTGGGCAGGGAATAGAAGTTTTGAAAGATGAACAATATGGATTTAAAATAAGAGTCTGTGATTATAGAGTTTTGGTTGACATTGTAAATAATCCGAATACAATTATTGTTAGATATGTTGATAAGAGGGGAAGAATCTATAAAAGGTTGTTTTTGAATTTTTGACGGGCGCTATTCAGTTAAATGGACTTGGTAAATCTTGTTTTAATGTTGTGTGACGGCGTATCGCAGATAATTATCTTGGATTCGTTTATCGTCGGTATTTTTTATTTCGATTACATGATTATCCTGTTGCAGATATTTTACGCATATCTCTGTAAGTTTACAGTACTTTTTTGACGGAAGATTTAACAATAAAAATAAATTGGACGATAAGAAGATTTGAGAAGAGGAAATATTTTATTGAAGAAATTGGATGATAAGAAGATTTATTAATTTGGGTTCGTTGGGGATGTAATGAAAAAGAGTGTGCTAGTTATTTTTGGAGTTTTGTTTTTGATTTGTCTTGGGAGTTTTGTGAGTGCTATCGGCTTGACGCCAATTGCTCGCTGGGATGTTGTGCCGTATCAGAGAATTAATGCTGGAGAGACTTTGAATTTAGGAGTTGTTGCGTTTTCTAAGGAGGGAATTGACAGAGTTGAATTTATAATTTCAGGACAGGGATATTCTGGCGGAATGAAGACAGCGACGGAGATGAGCTTGAATCCGCAGACAGGTGTTTGGGAATATTGGGTGCCTTTGTCTGCTTCGGAGTTTTCTTCTGACGGAGTTATTAATGTCGAGGCGGTTGTTTACGGGAGGGATGGGGGAGTGAGGGATAAAAATTGGATAGTTGAGGGAACTTTTGGGCAAGAAGGATATGCTTTAAATTGTTGGACAGATAATATTACGGTTCGTTGGAATTATGTTTGTAATGTTACTAGTCAAAATGGTTTTCCTGCAAATATCTGGCAGCAATATATTATATTTTACCAAAATGGCAGGCCTTGGTGGACAGGTGTCAGAAAACTTATACGAGATTATAACGAGACCACAAAGACAATAAATTTTCCATATGCAGTAAGCTGGGGAAATGGTCCGCAAACATTTTTATATGAACCAAAAAATGGAGACCATTTTATTATTGGTGGAGGGATTGGGATAGATCCGTTAACTATTAATGTAAATCCAACCGGAAATTTGCCACAACCAAAAATTTGGGTAGCACCTAACGAAGGGAGCGATTCTTGGGGAATTTCAGGAGTAAATAATAATACCAAAAACTTTGCAACAATAGGCAAGGCGATTGATACAATTAGGCAGTGGAGAAGCAGCAATGGCTATGGAAATAATGCTGATGGAGGAATTGTTATATTAAATCCAGGGATACACAATCAAAGTAGCGGGGGAGTAAATGGTTTCATTCAAGGTGAAAATGAGTGGGTAACTATAACTTCTAATAAAGAGATTGGAGGAAACAGAGAGAACACGATATTGCAAGGTTATGGGTGGACCAAAGGAATAGTTCAAACTAGATTCAATAAGGTTGAAGGGATTACAATAAAAAATGTTAATGGAAATGTTTTCGCTTCTGCTACTCTTTACCACGATTGGTATGATATTTGGGTGGACAACTGCAATTTAACTGGCTATAATAAATTTATAGAGGAGTCTCATCCAATTGACCAATCAATTCGGCAGTGGTATACTAGTTCATCTTTTATTGGTCTATCAAAAGCAGTGTATAACAGTGAGATGGCAAGAAATGTTTATTTGGAAGGTTTAGGAGATGATGTTTTTGTTAGGACGCCATTTGTTGTAAATGCTCTGGCAAAAAATATTGATCCCAGAGATGGAACTTGTGTTGAACAAACGTGTAATCATGCAGATTGCTGGCAGTGGTTTGGAATTCCAGTTCCGCATAATTCTATAGTATATAATTTTGATTGTATCAATAGCAGTTATCAGGGAATTTTTGCAAGAAGTCACGATGGGGGTTCTGTTTTAGGGAAAGTAAATCCTCCTGCAGAAGGAATGGCATTAGTTAATTTTCATACCCTTTTAACTCCGGATGCTTATGGAGCTGAAAATGCTTGGTATATTTCAACAAACCATATGCTTATGTGGCATAATACCTATAATGCTGATTTTAATTTTTGGAATGATCCTTTCTCTGAGTTTGGTGGTGGAGATAAAGCACCCCTGAATATTGTAAACTTTTCAGTCAAAGGAAATCTTTTTGATAATGTTGAACTAAATGCACCGTTAGGAGACGATAACGGAGGATTAAGTCGCGCGCCTGGAGTTGATGTCTTGGGTTGGGCGGATAACCATTATATAGATAATTATCGCCAGTATTATAGCGAATGGCCTGGAACTGGCAATACAACTGGAGACCCTGGAATTGATGAATATGGAAATCCAAATTCAACTTCTGTTTTATTGAATAGAATTAATCCTTTGATTGTACCGATTGATGCTGACAATAATTTAAGAGTTAATGGCGGGGATGTTGGCGCATACGAATTTATTTCTGAATCTCTGCCGATGGGAAATTGCGAGATAAAGAAAGCGTATTGGAGATTGGCGTAAGAGAAAGAAATTACGACGAGAAAGGGTGCGAGGAGAGGGATTATTCTTCTGATAAAGATTTTTCTGAAAAATATTTTTTTAATTCTTCTGTTGTAAATACTCTGGTTAATGATTGCTCTTTGAAATGCTTGTCATTAGACCAAATCGGAATATTTAATTCGAGCGCTAGTGCAAGAAAGGGAGCATCGTTTTTATGCGAAATTAATGACTCGGCTTTCTCGAAAAATTCTTTTTTAACAGGTTTGAAATTAATTATTAATGGAAATAAATCCAACATTTCTGAAACTTCCTCGAAAGAGCGATTTGTTATTTTGCAGATTTTAGCCGACTCTCTTGATAATTCTTCAAGAAGTTCGTCTACGGAAAATAAGGAAAGTTTGTTTTCAACTATGAACTTTCTAATGAATGAATCTTTACTGAATAAAAAATATGCAATGCTCGTGTCTAATACTATTTTCATTTATTTGAAACGAGACTTAATTCGTTTATATATTCTTTCTTTGGATTCTTCGTCCATTTTCAAAGATAACTCTTCTGTCATCTCGCTGTCTGTTAACAGCAGGGATAATTTTTCTAATGCTTCAATTTTCTTAGCTCGTTTAGTTAATTCTTCTCTTGCTAAAACAGACCAGTTTACCCAGAGAAATTTAGAGAGTCTTTTTTTAACTTCTTCATCAACTGCAAATGTTACGCTTGCCATTATATTTTTCCTTTTTCTTTTAATTCTTCTAATCTTTCAAGTTCTTTGAGTTTTTTTATTATTCCAGCCCGAACTATTTCCGCAACATTTATCTCTGGAAATTCTTTCTTGAATTTAGCCAGGACTTCATCAGGAACTGATACGGTCATTTTTGGCATTTTAGATTCTCAAAGTATTTACTTTGATTCAAGTAATTATGTTTAAGTATATAAACTTTTTGATTTGACTGCTGGAGAGTTGTCCGAATGGATGTCTTACGCCGACGGGGAATTGCGAGATAAAGAAAGCGTATTGGAGATTGGTGTAAGAGAATCGAACAGGCGAAGGATTTATATACTTAATAATATGCATAGTTTAGTATACTAATAACATAATTAAAAATGGAAGAAAAACTGTTCAAAAGAAGAGTTGTCGACGAGATAATGAATTTTCTGAAATCAAAAGAGATAATTGTAATTTATGGCGCAAGACAGGTTGGCAAGACTTCTTTATTGAGATATTTAATTGAGCATCATATTAAAAAAAATGTATTTTACATGGACTTAGAGATACCAAATTTATTGGACTTATGCAATCAAGGAGCTGAAAGTGTTTCAAAATATATTATTGAAAAGGGAGCAGATGAAAAACAGAAAATTTTTTTGATTATTGACGAGATACAATACATGGATGACCCTACGAAATTTCTCAAAATTATGCATGATCACTATTCCCAGATAAAAGTAATTGTTTCTGGCTCTTCAACGTTTGAGATAAGAAAAAAGTTTAAAGAATCCCTCGTCGGGAGAACTGTTAATTTTGAAGTTTATCCTTTAAGTTTTGAAGAGTTTCTAATATTTAAAAATAAAAATTATAAGTTATCGAAGGAAAATACTTCCGCGATGAATAACGAATTGATCGAGATGGCTGAAGAATATGTGCGGTTTGGGGGTTATCCAAAGATTGTTTTAGAAAGCTCAGAAGAAAAGAAACAGATTTATCTTTCGCAAATAATTTCAAATTATGTAAGAAAAGACATTCGAGACATAGGCAATATAAGGAATATTTCCTCATTCAATAAACTTCTTGAGATATTGGCTTCGCAATCCGGACAACTGCTTAATGTTTTGGAACTGTCAAACACTCTAAAAATAAATCGCGAAACAATTACGGAATATTTAGATTTGCTTGAAAATACATTCATAATAAAGAGAATAAATCCTTACCACAAGAATTTGAGGAGTGAATTGTCTAAGAATCCCAAGATTTTCTTTTTAGATACTGGAATGATGCATTTGTTATGGCTGAAAGAATTTCCTAAAGTGATTCATGGCAATGCACTTGAAACATTTGTTTTTCTTGAATTAGTAAAACTAAATAAAAAAATAAATTTCTGGAGAACTACGAACAAGCAAGAAGTTGATTTTATAGTAAAAAATAAGGAATTATACGCTATTGAAGTAAAAAGTAATTTTCAGAACGCAGACAATCGAAGTTTAAAGTTTTTTTCTGAGCAGTATAAATGCAAGACAGCAGTTATTGGATTAAAGGGGGAGAAAAATGGAAAGTATATTTGGGAGTTGGTAAAGGAGATTGAATGATAGAAGCGTATGGTGGTGAGCAGATACAAATTAACGAGGGCAAGATTTATATTTAATGATTTTCTGTTAGATATATGAAATGTAAAAAGAAGGTGTTAATTGTGGTTTTATTTTTATTTAGTCTTGCAAATGTTTGGGCTGCCGATGTTTCTGTTTCCAGCAACAGCGCGAGCATTACAGACGCAAGTGATTTGTACGCTTATGAAATTAAAATGACTTATTCTGGTGGAACACCGACAGGAGCGGCATTTGACGGATTTTTGGGAGCAGGAACTTCAAGCGGAACTAATCTTCGGGGGGATTATTTTTACGTTTATGAATCTAAACTGGACAACACTCAAACGGGAGTTTCCGGGAGCGGGGATTTGTTTGACGTTACAACTTTGGGAACTGCGACTTTATACAGCGCTTTGTTGATTGATTCTAACGGCGTTGAAACAACTTTGACTTATTATTGCGGCGACGGGACTTGCGACGCAGGCATTGGAGAGACAACCGCGACTTGCTCTGCTGATTGTCCTTCTACTCCGGCAGCAACTACTCCTGGCGGCGGTTCAGCGGGGGGCAGCGGAGGCAGCTCGACAAAACCACAGGCAATTAAAGTTTTGACTTCGGATTTGGAAATTGCACAGAAAAAATTAAACATCAACGCAATTTCGAAAGAAACTGTCGAGCGAGTGATAACTATTTCAAACAAGGGAGCTAAAATAATTGACTTGCAAATTGTTTTGGAAGGAATTGACGGTTCTGCGTCTGTTTCTCCTGTCTCCTTTACCCTGAATCCATGGCAGCAGAAAGATATTGTCTTGAAAATTAATGCTAAAGAAAAAGGACTGATGACAGGGAAAGTCAAATTTGTTTTCAGCGGAGAGACTGTCGCGGAGTCTACTGTTGCAGTCAACATAATGAGCGAGAATTTCCTTTTTGACTCAGCTATTTCTTTGTCGAGGGAATACAGAACGATTTCCGCCGGAGAGAATATTCCTGCGCAGATAGATCTGCAGCAAGTTGGGCCGCAGGAAAAAGTTGATGTCGTCGCTAATTACATAATCAAGGATTTCTCAGGAAATAATTATTTGGAAGACAGCGAGACATTTTATGTTTTGGGAGACAAGAGTTTCACAAAGGACTTTTACACTGCCAACTTGCCTCCTGGAAAATATGTCCTGGCGCTGGAAATAGTTTATCCTGGCGCGTTCGCGACTTCGTCTGTCCAGTTTGAAGTTTTGCAAAAAGAAGAGCCGGTATCTAATTTCTTCGACAAGAATTTAGTTCTTATAATCGCCTTGAGCGCGGCAATTGCTTTTGTCTTATGCGCCATTGTTTTGGTTGTTCGGAGAAGCAGAAGGATAAAACCGAAGAGGTTGAGCAAAGTTTAAATAGTAAAAATCTTTGAAATTAGTAAATAAATTACTAATAATCGATAAAAATGCAATTAAGTAAAAAAGAATACGACGTCTTTGAAATGCTGAAGAAGAATAATCTGGTTGTCTTTAAAGCAGAGGACTTGGTTAGACTGCTTAGAATCACAAAAAGCGACGCTTATAATAGAATTAAAGCTCTTAAAATAAAAAAAGGGATAAAAGCGATAGGAAAACAAAGACTTGCTCTTTATGACTCTTCTGAAATGGAGATTGGGGCTGCACTGCATTCTCCGTCTTATCTTTCTTTGTGGTCAGCTTTGAATTATTATGGCTACAGCGACCAGATGCCGAGGGAAGTTTATTTTATAAGTCCGAAATATACAAAACAATTCGGCAGATTTAGATATATTTTTGTGGCAAAACATAAATTTTTTGGATATGTTTTGGATGGAAAAGTAGTCATTGCAGAAAAAGAAAAAGTTTTTATCGATTCTTTGTTATTTCCGAAGTATTGCGGGGGAATGGCGGAGATTGAAAAATGCTTTACCGCCGCTTTTTCTAATCTGGACAAAAAAAAGCTGGTTGATTTTGCATTAAAAGTAAAAAATAAAGCAGTTAATCGGCGTCTTGGCTGTCTTTTAGAAAAACGCAATGTTTCGAAGAATATTTTAACTCCCTTACACAAGAATATTGGGAAAGGCTACGAATTATACGACCCCACATTGAAAAAAGAAGGACAGCTGAACAAAAAATGGCTGTTATACATGAATGATAAGCAAAGATGAACTTGCAAGAGCAAAAGAAAAAAGAAAGACAACTCTTTATTACGAGGAGAAAGAGTATCTTCAGTATATTTTTTTGCATGCGATATCTAAGTTTGCGGATTCTTTTGCATTTAAGGGAGGAACTTGCTTAAGGATTTGCTACGGTTTGGAGAGAGCTTCGGAGGATTTGGATTTTAGCACAACTCTTTCGATTAAAAAAATAGAATCAATTATACTGGAGATAATCAAAGAATACGAATTGAGAAATATTGCCTTAGAGAGCAAAGAAAAAAAAGAGTTTAAAGGAAATGCAAGATTCGAATTGCGTTTTCGCGGACCCCTTTATTCTGGAAGCGCCGCATCGACTAATACCTTGAAAATAGATTTCAATAAAACAAAAGCGCGCAGGACTTCTGCGAGAGTTATTTCACAGCTATTTTCTGATGTGCCTTTTTTTACACTTGTCGCTCTAGACGAAAAAGAACTTCTTGCAGAAAAAATACGCTCATTAGTCAGGAGAAAAGAGCCGAGGGATTTATATGACGTCTGGGTTTTGATAAGCAGAAAAATTCAATTAGACAAAAAATTTCTTGATTTGAAGCTTAAAGAAGAAAAGGCGTCTTTATTGAAATTAGATTTTCCGACGGAGAAAGAGTATAATCGAGATTTGAAAAATTTGCTGTTTGTTTTGCCCGATTACAATCAAGTGTGCAAGGAAGTTGAAGAGTATTTGTTGAAATTTGAGAGCAGAAGGATAAAATACGCAGGAAAGAAAATTTAAATACGCGGAGGGATTAAGAAATAAGATGAAAAAGAGTGTGCTATTTTTATTTGGAGTTTTGTTTTTGATTGGGGTGGGGAGTTTTGCTTCCGCAGCTGAGCAGATGACAACTGTTTCAAGGACAACTTGTGTTGCTCCATGCGCGGTGTTTTTCGATGCTGTTGATACAAATACACCAGAATGGAACTCGGGAGTTGTGCAGCCAAATGATAGAGATTATGCATCTTATTTTTATCAATGGGATTTTGGAGATCCATTAAGCGGGAATTGGAATGCGGGAAGACAAAATTCAGATGGAACGTATCCATCAAAGAATAAAGCAATAGGGTATATAGGAGCGCATGTCTATGAAAATTCAGGAAATTATATTTCAAAATTAAATGTTACAGATACTTTAGGAGTTGTTCATGAGTATGAGCAGGTGATTGAAGTTTTAGCTGAGCCATCCGGAGGGTGGGAAAATTATTATGTCTCTTCTTCAATAGGAAATGATACTTACGATGGAAGATGCCCCATTGTTCAGTCAGGAAATTGCGGACCATTTCAGAGCTTTGCCCGAGGAGTGACAATGGTTGGGACAAACAGGAGGATTTTATTTAAGAGGGGAGACATTTGGAATTTATCCGAGGGAAGAATTATTGATATGCCTGGGCCTGGAATGATCGGCGCTTATTTTAATGATGATGGAACTGACGAAATTACCCAGACGAAACCTATTTTGAATGCAGTGGAAAATATTTCTATTTTTATCTTTAACGGTGCAACTCAAACAGACTGGAGAATAACAAACCTAAGATTGCGCGGAGCTAGTACGGGGTCTGCAATATCTTTTTGGGACCCTTCTTCAACTCCTTCTAGGACGCTTGCATTAAATATTGATATAGATTCGATTAATTCAGGTTTTATGTTTCCCGGGGGCGAGTCTGCCAAGGGGAACGAGAATTATTTTGTAGGTGGAGTGATAGAAAATCTCGGGGAAGTTAATAATATCGGTTATGCTTTTTTTGGAGATCTTTATCATTCTGCAATTATGGGGGTGGTTATCAGAAATACTCGCACATCACATAATGTCCGCATATTTCATGGAGGAAAGACGTTGCTTGCGCATAATAGTTTTATTCATCCCACTCCCGGCCTCCTTAATATAAAGTTTCATAATTTACTAAATAGTGTTAGCGGTGTTTCTCGATATAATATCATAAGCGATAATTATTTTAGCGATGGGACAGTTGCATACGCTCCGCAAGGTCGTGATAGAGATGAATGGCTTGGCGATGCAATAATCGAGAACAATTTATTCGTAAAAAATTCAGAGCTTTTTTTATATGGGAATAATATCACTGTAAGAAATAATATTTTTAATTTAGAGGGCGCAGGACTTTATCCAATGCCGATATATATTGATCAAGACTATATTCCTTCGTCACCGAACAACATTAAAATCTTGAGCAACACAATTTATAGGGCTAGTGCAACTGGCGGAGGATTGGTGGGAATATGGCTTTTAAGAAGCAACCGAACAAAACAAGGATTAACAAATATTACGCTTTTGAATAACCTCGCTGTTTGGAATTATAGCATTGGAAACGATGTACAGGGTCTAGTTTATCCAGAGGGTCACGATAATGTCGATTTTATTACGAGCGATTATAATATTTGGTATGGGCCGAGTGGAACTTTTGCATGGCTTTGGGGGCCGTTAGTTCCACAGACTCTGATACAATGGCAGACGCTTGGAAAAGACTTACATGGACAATTTATCCTGCCAATTTTTTCTAATCCAAATATTAATTCTACGACTGGAGATTTTCGTTTGCAGACAACACCTACAAAATCTGCTGGAATAGATCAAGGAGTTCAATCTGTTTACGTCAGAGATGATTTTGAAGGGAACTTACGAGATTCGATGCCGGATATTGGAGCATACGAATTTTCTCCGCCGACGGGGAATTGCGTGATAAAGAAAGCGTACTGGAAATTGATGTGAAGAGAAGAAAATTACTGAATAATAATTCCGTTTTCCAGGGCTTCTTTGACGATGGAAATTCTTTTTCTAAGGAGATTGAATTCTTTTGTTGTGTAGCATATAAAATCGACAGGGATAAGCCAAGGCCAGTAGTTGTACATGCTTGCTCCTCTTTCGATACGATTTACACCTTCAAAATCGTCAGATACGATAATTAAATCAATGTCACTGTCTCTATGCGGTTTTCCGACGGCTCTGCTGCCAAAGAAAATAACTTTTTTGATAGCGTAATCTTTACTCAGATTATCAACAAATTCTTTTATTATACTTATAGATTTTCTTTTGTCCATTTTAGCACCTCCTCTGCGTACAAGAGAAGAGTGTTTATTTCTTCTTTTATATCTTCTTCTGATTTAACATCCGGATATCTTGTTTCTTGATATAACGTAGTTAATCTCTCGCAATATTTTGTTATTTTTTCAGGAGCATTTACTTTTTTTGAGAGAATAACTAAATCATGCGTTTTCATTAATGCTTTAGTTCTTTTTATTAGCAAAGATTTAAGGGCTTTTTCTGCGGACTGCTGAAGGAAAAATGCACCTGCTTCTATTTCTCCATTATTGATATTTGATTTGGCTGTGTTCAAATCTTTGTCTGCTTTTTTAATCCACTGTTCGTATTCTTTTTCCATAGAATTATATTTCTTCAATACTTATAAAACTTACTGGTTTGTAAATTAATAAGGTGTCGATGTTACTAATGAAGGATTGGTGAATGCTACGGATATAATTAATGTTGTGAGCCGTTACAATAATGTTTCAACTGATTCGAGCTTTGTTTCTGCTTATGATATCAACAAGGACAATAAGATAAATGTTGCGGATATTGCGAGGATTGGGTTTGAATATGAGACGAGATAGGATTTATACACGATTGGTATAATATCTTACCATATGGTAGAAAATATAAAATTGGAAATTATTAATTTATACAGGCAAGATTATTTTGCGTAGTATCATATAAGAGAAATGGCGAGGATTACAGAAAAAAGCTGTGATTATTTGATGAAGATTATAGAGAGATATTATAATTTAGAAGTAAAATGGAGAAGGAAATATTTATTGAAAATTGGATGATGAGAAGATTTGAGAAGATGAAAATATTTTGTTGAAGAAATTGGATGATAAGAAGATTTATTAATTTGGGTTCGTTGGGGATGTGATGAAAAGGGGATTGTTAATTTTATTTGGGATTTTGTTTTTGATTTGTCTTGGGAGTTTTGTGAGTGCTATCGGCTTGACGCCGATTGCGCGTTGGGATGTTGTGCCGTACCAGAGAATAAATTCTGGGGAGACATTAAATCTCGGAGTTGTTGCGTTTTCTAAGGAGGGGATTGATAGAGTTGAATTTTTAATTTCAGGACAGGGATATTCTGGCGGAGTGAAGACAGCGACGGAGATGGGCTTGAATCCGCAGACAGGTGTTTGGGAATATTGGGTGCCTTTGTCTGCTTCGGAATTTTCTTCAGATGGAGTTATTAACGTCGAGGCGGTTGTTTATGGGAGGGATGGGGGAGTGAGAACAAAAGACACTCATGGCGGAGGAGAGGGATTGGATGCATTGAATCTTAGTGTTTATCCTTCTGGAGCCCAGCCTAAGGAAATATGGGTTTCAGTGACTGGAAGCGATTCAAATCCTGGAACAAGAAATTCACCAGTTGCTACAGTCGGAAAAGCCATGAAGATAATTGAAATTGCAAATGGTGGAAAGGCAGATGGTGGAATTGTGAGGCTTATGCCTGGAAATTACAGCATGAACGCCGGAGGATATTCTTCTATAAATACTCTAAATGAATGGATTACCATAACTAGAGATTATTCTGGTACGAAAGAGAACACCATAATTAATCGAACAGGACATTATCTTGAAAGACTTCCAACTACCAAACTTTTAAAAGTTTCAGGAGTCACAATTCGCGGAACAAGAGAATGGGTTGAGTCAATATTTTATAGGTCGAATCTGGGTTGGGCAGATAATTGTTATGTTATTGGATATGATTGGCATGAAGGTTTACTAGCGGAACGAGAGACTTCACCTGTCCAGAATGCACAATATCTTACTAACTGTAATATTACAAATACTATGTGGGGTGCAGATAGGGCACTGCTTGCAAGAAATTTAAGTATATATCATATCGGAGATGATGCAATTCGTCAGACTCCTTTCGTTATTAATTCAAGAGTATTTGATATGCAACCAGGACCAGATACTTGCCCGAATCCATCAACTAATGAGGAGTGCTGGCATCAGGATTGCTGGCAGTGGGTTGGAGGATCGACACTGCCTGATGGCTCACCATGGGTGCCGAATAATGCAATTTTGTATGGATTTAGATGCGATACTCAATACAACAGTAGCGGTAATCTTCCCTCATTTTGGGTAAGACAGAACAGGGAGACAACACCACTAAGACCTCCAGCAGAGGGAATAGCATTTGTAAATAACTATATTGCTGATATTCCTGGAGGAATCGGCTGGTATGTTCCTGGAAATCATTTTTTATTCTGGCATAATACTTTCAAGGGGAATTTCCATTTTTATAATGACTTTTCTTTAGACGGAAGGGTTCCGTTAAATATTCTTAATTTCTCAGTTGAGGGGAATGTTTTTCAGACACTATCTTTCGAGGCAATTATTGGGGATAACATTGGCGGAGTACCTGATGCACCAGGAGTCAGCGTTTTTGATTGGAAGAATAATCATTATATGACATATTACGTCCCAATTTATAGTGTGTGGCCTGGAACAGGAAACACAACAGGCAATCCATGTCTTGATTCATATGGAAGACCAAATTCAACATCTGTTTTATTGAATCGCGTTTCGCCCTTGGTTGTGCCTGTTGACGCTGATGGAAATCCACGAGATTCGATGCCGGATGTTGGCGCATACGAATTTATTTCTGAAACTCCGCCGACGGGGAATTGCGAGATAAAGAAAGCGTATTGGAGAATTTTATAAAGAGAAGATTTATTAATTTGAGTTTGTTGAGAATTTAATGAAAAGGAAGGCTGGAATTGATAAGAAGATTGAATTGGAGAATCACATTATTTCTAAGGCGAAGCAGATGTTTGGGTAACTGGATTTGAATATTACTTAGAACTCTTGTGCCCTACATTTGTTGCAAAAACACAAAATTTAAATATATTGTAAGTGTAAGATTAATATGAAAATAACAGCAAGAAAAAAAGGAAATAAAAAATATTTTTATCTCAAGCATTCATTTAGAAAAGGCGGGAAAATAATTACGAAGGAAAAATATCTTGGGGCAGAAATTCCGACAGATATCGAAGAGGTTAAACTGAAGTTTGGAGAAGAGTTTCAAAAAAATATTAATAAAAAACTTGAATCTATCAAGAAACATTTTCAAGCAGAATGGAAAAGACTTCCAGAAAGCGTGAAAGAAAAAGAGCTGGAAGAAATTTCAATCGCTTTTACATATAACACCAATGCGATAGAAGGTTCAACTATTACGCTCGAAGAAGCAAGAGAAATAATCCATGATAATATCTCTCCTAACAAACCGCTTAGAGATGTTAAAGAAGCAGAGGCGCATAGCAAAGTATTTTTACGGATGCTGGAAAAAGAGGAGAAGATAACTGATGCGCTAATATTGCAATGGCATAAGGATATTTTTTGCGATGTTAAACCAGATATTGCTGGAAAATACCGAGACTATCTTGTCAGAGTCGGCTCTTATTTGGCTCCTGACTGGCAAGAAATAAAAAAAATGATGAACGAACTTATCGAATTTATTTACGACAATCAAAAAATAAATTCAGTTGAGCTTTCTGCGAGAGCGCACTATAACTTTGAGAAAATTCATCCTTTTGGAGACGGAAACGGCAGGATTGGAAGATTGCTAATGAATTATATTTTGTGGCATAGGGGCTATCCAATGCTGATAATCGAATACAAAAAAAGACGTTCATATTACAAAGCGCTGCAGAAAGATGAAGATTCTTTTGTGAAGTATTTTATCAGAAGATATTTTGCGGTTCATAAGAAGAGAATTAATTAATCTTTATTTTGAATTCTTGGCGGAAGATTTAATAATTTGAGTTTGTTGAGGATGTAATGAAAAAGGGTTTGGGTGGAATTATTTTTTTATTTAGTTTAATATTCTTAATTGATTTTGTGAACGCTGATTGCGTCGACGGTTGGACAGAAGAGAATAATATTTCTCAATATGGAATTACTTGGTTCTTTGACAAGCCGTATCAATGCGGGACTTTTGTTAACGGGGATTTTTGGGTTGTTGGAATTCCGAATGTGACTATACTAAGAATTGACCCGCCGTCAAGAGATGTCGAAGGAAGAATAAAAAATGGAGCAATGACAAATCCTCAAGGTAATAGCGCTGTGCAGGGATTTGATAATTATAATAACTATAATTGGGATGTAAATTCTAATGTTGCATTTGGGGTGGGTACTGATGGAAAGATTCTTGATCTCTCATCAAATACTTCTTTGATTTCGACAATCAGCATTGAAAATCCTAATGTAGATGACAAATATCGTTTTGTAGACTCTGCTGCTATATTAACTGTGTTGAATTCTGCTCCAGATGATGCTATCAATGGTAAAAGCAATTATTTTCGTCCGGCTTATTCAGGAAATAATAAAAATTTGTTTTTTCATATTAATACTGCAATTTCAAATAGAAATTTACTTGGTTTTTTAAATCCTAATGAAAAAGGGGTATCAGTTCCTACTCTTTATCACTTAACTTCCATTAATCCAGATGATCAAGATGAGACAATAGAGAGAATGTTTGAAAGGCCTTGGCTGAATTTTTTAGACTCTCCAAACGGTCCAAGAATTCACCCGGCTAAAAATATGGAACGAGACATGGGCACGGTTGCAGGACAAGTGAGCGAAGGAGCATTAGCATTGCAATTGCAATGGAATACAGACAAAACAACAAGTGATATTTTAAAACGAAGACTATTGATTGGAATGACTCAATTTGGAATAGACAATATGGGAATAGCAAAAAATAGTGATGGTTTAAACTGGTGGGCTGGTGGCCAGACTCATGCGGGAAATAAATGGCCTATTTTATTTGCAGGAGTTATGTTAAATGATAACATAAATGGAAATCAGGATGATGAAATGAGAAATATATCTGCTAGAGGAATAAATGGTGTAGGTTACTTGAATGCTGGTTATATTTCTTTTCAAGAAGATGAATCAACTTTTTATGTGACTCGACATCCAAATCCAGAATCTGTTTGGGATGGCGGGGCGGGCGATGGAACTGATGAAAATTATGATATCTTTGTTCCTAATCCCAATCCAGATACTTCTGGGTGCAATAATAATCTTGATTGTTTAAGAGGATATAAGTATCATAATCCTGGATTTATTTATTATGGGCATGGTATTGAGAGCAAGTCAACTGATTGCAAAGAATATAATGATTCTTTGTCAGGATTGGCAGAGTGGGGAATAGAACACACTAATAGCAAATATACTGATGATCCGTCATGGGACGCAGATTACAGAGCAGGGAATGGTAATTTCTGGACTGGCTTTATTTTATCAACATTAATAATGGAAGATTCTGCTTCTATGAAAACGCTGTGGAATCATAGTGCATTGTTTGATTATATTGATAGATATAATATAATTAATAATTATACCCATACTAAATGGGAAATTTGTGCAGGCAATTCCTTACCAGAACCCGATAAACCTTTTGGAATTAGTGTTGGAGAACCAATTTTTTCTGACAATGTGAATTGGTGTAGTGCAATTTTTAAGAGGATAGGATTTGCAGCGGATATGTGGGATGTTTATAGGAAGGATTATGGGTGTGTGTGGAAAGAGTCTAATAGATATGATTGTAACGGCACAATTGTTGATTGCAATTTTCTTTCTTCATGTGTACAATATTCGAATAGTATGGCTATTGACGATGATCCTTGTGGATGGGGGTGTGATGAAAGTCCGACGACGGGGAATTGCGAGATAAAGAAAGCGTACTGGAAATTGATGTGAAGAGAAGAAACGCTGGGAGAAAGCTATAAAAATTAATTAAGGCTGGTGTCTTAATATGTTTAAGACGTACGTCTTAATCTTAACGTGTGCACGCAGGTGACATATGTCACCTGCTAAAGTAAACTTCTGCCGGGGTTTTTCCCTCTAGACTTGTATGCGGTCGAAAATGATTATATCTCATCCTGAAATGGTTATGGCATCTGCAAAACTTTAATTCGTTAGCTAAAGTCTGGAAAAATCTCTCGATTTTTCCTGTCGTAGTTGGAGAATGAATCGCTGCCCGAATATGTTTGATTCCTCTTTTCCTGCACCATCTATCGAACTTTGAATGCTTGCTTCGCAATCCAAATTGCGGTCCGTTATCGGTAAGAATTTCACGGGGCTTCCCGTGAAATTTAATTATATCATCTAATATTTTAGTTACGACTTCAGTCGTAACTCTGTTCAAATCAATTAATCCAACGCAATATCTCGAGCAATCATCAACAACTGCAAAACAATATTTGTCTTTTATTTTCTGATCGGAAACATCCATTTGCCATAATGAATTGGGATGTTTCCGTTGCCAGCGAATGTATTTTAATCTCTTTTTCCGTCGATAGATTGGATTTGTTAAATTGTGCTTATGCAAAATTTTGTTGATAGTCCAATGACTTACATCAACAAAATTTGATATCTTTTCTTGTCCCTATCCAAATTCTTTTCTGAATTCAATTATTCTTGATTCTATCGCTGGAGTTACCTTGTAGTGAATTCTTTTTGGTCTTCGAGATTTATCTATCAAATCCCATTCGCTTGTTCTAAGTTTCCTTTCCCATCTTTGCAAGGTTCTCGTCGTTGTTTCATATCCAAACTGTGCAAGCAAAATTTTTCTGCATTGACGGTAAGAATGCCCTTTATTTTTTAGTTTAAAAAATTCTTTTCTGATTTCTTCCTTATTCATTTAGTTTGTTAAGAATTATCCGCAAACTAAATTTATGTTCTACAGGACATATGTCCTACGACATATGTCAGTTGCTTCTACACGTCTTAATCTTAACGAAATATTTATATAGTCATATGTCTTAATCGTTTTAAGGCAGGTGTCATAATGGCAGAAAAAAATAAAGAAATTCTTGAAGAAGTTATGAATGAAATTGATTCTGCATTAAAAGATGCGAAAGGAATAATACTGCATCAAAGAAGACTTGCTTTTGCATTGTCCCTTGGCTCTGTTGCTTTGCTGGAAAACTATCTTGATAAAGAAAAAGTCCTGAAGGGCGGGGGCAAAATTAACCACTTATGGCTAAAGAAAAACAAATCTAATGTCAAAAAGTTCATTTCAAATCAAATAACTTGTCCTGTTGAGAAAATACCTAAGTTAGATAAACTTCTTGATCTAATTTTTGAAATAGAAAACAAGAGAAATAATGTTGCTTACGGACCTCCTGCGCCGGAGAAGGAGTTGAATAAATTAATAGATTCTTTTTTTAGATTAAGGAAGGAGGTTGAAAATGATTAAGGCATATGCAAGTTATTTTGTGTCATATTTTTTAAGCAAGATTTCTGCTGATGAAATTAATTCAATAATTTTGTTTGGTTCGACGGCGCGCGGCGAATCTTCGAAAGACAGCGACGTAGATTTATTTATTGAAGTTAAAAAATACAGCAAAAAAATTGAAAGCAACTATAATAAAATTTTAGATGAGTTTTATACAAGCAGAGAAGCTTTGTTATTTAAGAGCAAAGGGGTTGAAAATAAAATTAATTTGATTATCGGAAAATTAGATGAATGGAAAAGTTTGAAGAAGAGCGTTGAAAGTACGGGAATTGTTCTTTACGGTCCTTATCTTGGCAAAAATACTTCGGGAACAAAACACGTCATCGTTTTTTGGGACAGCATTGGCGAGAACAGGGGGGCGTTTCTAAATAAATTGTACGGCTTTTTGGCTGGTGAAAAGAGATATCCTGGATTGGTGGAAAAATACAACGGGCAGCGTTTGGGGAAAAGCTGTGTAATGATTCCCGTGGAATACAGAGAAGAATTTATGAAAGTTTTAAAGTATTATAAAGTGAATGCTAAGATTCAAGAAGTTTATAGATAAGGGGGTTGGATAAATTGGGGAGAAGAAGATTTATTAATTTGGATTGTTTTAGCTATTTTAGAGATTATTCCGGCGACGATGTTTCAGCAGAGAAGATTGAGAATTTGAGCAGCGAAGTTGGAAGAAATTAGCGAGGAGTAACATTTATATTTAATGATTTTCTCTTAGATACATGTTATTGAAAAAAAAGGTGATTAAAAAACAGACTTGTTTGGCTTTGCTTATCTTGCTAGCTCTTAGTTTTGCCGCTTCAGCCAGTCCGGACTTGGAAGTCAGCAGTTTGCTGCTTAAAGTTTCTCTGAAGGAAAATGAGAAAGTTACGAGGTCTTTTACAATTACGAGCCCGAAGAGTTCTGATTACAGTTTGGAAGTTGTTTCTGTGCCGGGCTTGAGTATTAACGAGCAGAGCTTTGTTCTTGGCGAAGGAGAGAAAAAAACAATAGATATTTTATTTGATTCGAAGGGAATCGCGCCGGCAGTTTATGTTGGGAGCATTGACATAAGCAGCCTGAAAGAAATTCTTTCTTTGCCGGTGGTTTTAGAAGTTGAATCCCAGGATGTTTTTTTCGACGCTAATCTGGATATTCCCCCAGTTTATACTGAAATTGCGCCGGGCGGAAAAATAGTCGCGCAGGTTAAAATTTTTGATTTGACGTCGGGCGGCGGAATTTCTGAGGAAGCAGATAACTTGGGA